>Ga0306920_100000585_pt1 | contig 42716 bp, 39 predicted proteins | sample flu12Cox44000170_FD_204666 | JGI IMG/M metagenome (GOLD analysis project Ga0306920, IMG submission 204666) | Lab enrichment of tropical soil microbial communities from Luquillo Experimental Forest, Puerto Rico - flux4day.12C.oxic.44.000.170 (v2)... | ecosystem: Environmental > Terrestrial >... | reverse complement strand
GTGCCACCGGTGAGCAGCGCAAAGGTCGTCACCAGGAAAACCTTCGCCGCCAGGCCGAGCGGCATCGCTTGGGCGAGCGCGGGCACGATCACATCGCCCGCTAGATTGGGCAACGGAGCCCAGCGCATCGCGTAGTAGTCGTTGCCGCCTTGTGCTAAAAGATAGAACCGTGCCAGATGATTGGGATAATCGACGAGCGGTGGCAGCACCGTCGAAAAAATCGGCACCGCCGCAAGCGCAAGTAGCAGCGCCCAGACGCCGAAAACGATACGCCCCGAAACTTCCGAGGCTTGCGTCACCAACCTAGGCTCGGATGAACGCCCTTGGCAGCGTCTAGAGCTGGGTTTCGATCGTCGCCGTCCAGAGCGCGGCGGCCCCCGGTTCTCGCATAGGCCGTGGCTAGCGCAGCGCCCTTTGTCAGGACCGAACGGGGATCCATCAGCCGCATGAGGCTACCGCCTTTGCTTCGTCATCGCGTCAGCATTATAGGGAAAGCACCTACGGGGATCGTCTGTCGGATCAGAGGGGCACGATGCGTTTGCGTCCCGCGCTGGTGGTTTGAATTTGGCGGCAAGCGCGCGGCGGGCGTACATGCGGCGCGGCGCCCACCATCGGTCGCTTTGAGTCATGTCCGCGTGAAACGGGGCTCTCGGGTTGAACGCCGCGCTTCGATCTCGGTCCGACAACGGTTGCTACGGAGAAACCGCTGGAGCCGAAGCGACAGCGCCTCTGCGCCGGCACCAAGCCTTAGATCTTAATCAAGCCGGTCCCTGTGAGACGGGTTGGCGCGGTTTTGCTGACCGGCCAAGTCCGCTGCATGGATCTGCGTCCGCCGCATGGATCTGCGGAGGGTTCCGCGGCGTTCTGTTTTGGCGAGGCCGCCCCGGAATCCGGTGTCGGCGAAGATCAGTGGAGAAGGCGAATGTGGACCAAAGCTATCGTTCTGTTGCGCTTGCTTGTGCCAGCCTTGGCTGGAATCACCGTGTTCGCGACGGCCGGGTATGGCCAATGGGCGCCACCGCGCCCGGTGCCACCGATCCCACCGGGCGACGCCCGTGTCTGGTTCTACCGTGACGCCGGCACCTATGACAGCCGGCAACTACCATCCATCGAGATGAACGGTACGATCGTCGGAGTGTCGCAACCGGTTGGTTCGTTCTATTTCGACGTCAAGCCCGGCTTCTACCACGTCACCGTCCAGCAATATCTCGACGCACCCGAGGAGGCCGCAAATATTGACCTGACCCCGGGGCAACAAGCGTACTTGGAGATCGTGTCTTTATATGACTGCATCAGCGGTAGCAGCAATCTGAGGGGTTCCTATTACTCGCGACCGTGCTTCTACGTCTGGAACATGCCGGCGCAGGTCGCGCAAGCCACAGTGGCGCGCGTCCCATTCTACGGCGGCAACTGATCACGCACCCGATGCATCGATGGAGCCCGGCGTTGACGAACATTGTGGCGTTACTGACAGCACCCGGCAAGAGCAGACGGGTGCCGTCCGCAACGTGGTTGGAACGTTGCGCTGGCGCGGTCTCCAATTGTCAGGAACGGAGTTCATCTTGAGTTAATGCACCGCCCTCTCGCGGCACCGAGACAGTTATAACAATTCCTGTAATAATCTCATCAGTAGAGTTATTCGTGACTACCGTTGAGAGGCTCAATCCATATGGATTTTCCAAATCTGGCGCGAATGTACCCGTCACCGTTGCCGAGGTTGTGTTTGCTTAGTGCTTTTTAATACATTGTTCTTTTATCTCCGCTTCGCTCACGACCGACGATATATTGCGCTTGATGCACGCATCGACTGCTAGTTGGGTGCCAGCGTAGAGATGCTCATCGACGGACGGGTCATCGCATCCCGCCAAGGCAACCAGGGATAAGGCGATGAACAGGAAACGCGGCTTCAACATCTTGTGTTTGTGCCCGCCCGCCGTGCTTCTGTCAAAGCCGAATAATTTCATATTCGGGAAAGGGAATACAAGACTTCGTAAAGTCGTCATCAACGGGACGGAGTGTAGGCGCGGCATGCTCTATAAAACCTAAGTGAAAAGCTCTAGCCTGGCCGGCTACAATTATTGTGATTGGCCAGACCGCCCAGCGGGAAATCGTGCTGTAGCTGAAATTGTCGGTGCGGGCGAGGTTCCGGACCGGCGGGTGGCCAAGTAGTCGAGGTCGTCGACCGCCGCCTGACGGAGCAGCCACCCGCAGGCGCCGTTCGTCCGGTTCCATGAGTTCGCGATCGAACGACAGGCCGAGGCCATTCGACATGAGACAGGATCGGCCACGCGCCATTTGGCGATGATGTCGGCCGCGAGCATGGCTAGCGTTGAGATGTCCGCGATTGATCCGGACCTTCAACCAATGTTCCCTCGAATCGCGCCCATCTTGCCATTGACGCAACCATATAATTGCCTATATAGCATTCCCGTTTACCGACCGCGACGCCTGAAATGCGCCGCCGGTCGAACCAAGCGGATGATCATGTCTGATGTGCTATTAACAAAACTGCCGGCGCGGGTGCGCGGGCGCCCGTTCGAGAAGGGCCGGTCGGGCAACCCGGCCGGCCGCCGGCCCGGTTCCCGCAACAGGGCGACGCTCGCTGCCGCAGCGCTTCTCGCGGGGGAGGCCGAGGCTCTAACGCGCGCGGCCGTCGAACTGGCGCTCGCTGGCGACCCGACCGCAATGCGGCTCTGCATCGAACGGATCCTGACGCCATGTCGCGAACGCACCGTCAAGTTTCTCTTGCCGCCGATCGAGAGCGTCGGCGATATCTCCGCCGCGATGCAGGCGGTCACCTCGGCGCTTGCCAAGGGCGATATCACACCAGGTGAGGCGGCAACGATCGCGGCGGTAGTCGAGTCCTTCGCTAGGGCTATAGAAACAACCAGGAGGCGAGCGTTTGCTGTAGATCCGCTGCAGATTTTGGCTCTGGGCGATTGTGATGAAACCGAGGGTTATGATGAAGCCGATGAATGTGATGAAACTGATGACTATGATGAAAGTGAAGACTGCGATTCGTAAAAACGCAGGGCGCCCAGCCGGCTGCTGCGCGTAGAACGGCATTTGTCGTGGCGGGATCGCCCATCCCCGAGCCGCCGAGTTAATACTTCAACTAGTGCGAGTAATTTTGCTGCAGACTTACTGCAGATAGTCCGCGAGACGGAATCGATGCAATTGCTGATTGTGGCACGACCGTCAGCCCACTCCTGCTGTGGCTGACGAAATAATGCGAGGACCTTTTACTCGGATCCCCGCAGGTTCGGCCGTAGTCGCCGAGATGCGCGCGACGATCGCCGTCGCGGGCCCGCTGGCCGCCGCCAATCTCGCGCAAATGGCGATGGGGTTTACGAATACGGTTATTGTCGGCAGTCTCGGGAGTGCTGCCCTCGCCGCGGCGGGGCTCGGGGCCAGTCTCTATTTCACAGTGGCCGTGGTGTGTTCGGGCATCCTGACCGCGGTGGCGCCGCTTTCTGCCCATGCAATCGGCGCCGCGGACAACCGGACGGCCGGGCGCATCGCCGGTGCGGGTCTTGTCCTTGCGGCTTTGCTCGCGGCGCCAGTCATCGCCGCATTGCTGGTGGCCAATCGGCTGCTTGTTATCCTCGGGTATGAGCCGGCATTGGCTGCAGAAATCGGCCGCTTTCTCGGCGCAATCGCTTGGGCCGCACCGGGTTTCCTCGGCTTCGCCGTGTTGCGCAGTTTTCTCGTCGCAGCCTCGCACAGCCGGAGTGTGATGATAGCGTTGATCCTCTGCATTCCGATGAATGCAGGGCTTAATTGGATACTGGTGTTTGGCCACCTTGGCGCACCGGCTTTGGGCATTGCCGGCTCGGGTTGCTCGACGGCGGTCATCCAATGGCTGATGTTTACCGGTCTCGGGATCTACGCTCTCGCGGAGCGGAGCCTTGCCAAATATCGAATGAGGCCGTTCTTGGACGGCTGGGACGAGATCGGGCGTATCCTGCGCCTCGGTCTGCCGATCGGCGGAATCTTGGGTCTCGAGATCGGCGTGTTCTCCACGGCCGGCATCCTGATGGGGCTCCTCGGGGCCGATGCGCTCGGTGCGCATCAGCTCGTCATGAACTGCATCAGCGTTATTTTCATGGTGCCGCTCGGCATCGCCCAGGCGGCAACCGTCCGGGTCGCCGTGGCACTCGGGTCCGGCGCGCCGGCCGCAGCGCGACGCGCCGGCTTTGTCGCGCTGGCACTCGGGGTGGCCTACATGGCGATCATGGCAGGCGCCTTGGTCGCCGCCCCGCGCGCCATCGCAAGGATCTACGTCGATATCGACGCCCCGGCCAATCGCGGCCTCGTCGGGATTGCGCTTTATCTGTTGGCGATTGCCGCCCTTTTCCAGATTTTCGACGGAGTGCAGGCGATCGCTGCCGGGGCATTGCGCGGCTATCGCGACACGACCGTACCGCTGCTGCTCGCGGTCGTCGGCTATTGGGGCATCGGGTTTGCCGGCGGCTGGCTGCTCGCCTTCCCGGCCGGCTATGGCCCGATCGGTCTCTGGTCGGGGTTGGCGGTGGGTCTGGCTGCGGTCGCCCTGATGCTGACCGTCCGGTTGCATTTCTGCGCCGGCAGCGCAGCGCTGCACAAGAGGCTAGGAGCCGTGGCGGCGGGGGAGTGACGGTTCATTTTGTAGGAGGAGGCTGGAATGGCGGGTGAGCTCCTGTTGGTGGGGAGTATACCGCTCGATACCGTCGAGCAGGTGTTTCGGACGATCGGCGCGCCCGTGGGGCCGTATCTCGCCTATATGCCGGACGGCGAAGTCGGCGACCGGCGATACTGGATCGACGGCATCGCGTATCGAGTGCTGAACGGGCACCCGGAGATCGAAACCCTGCGGCGGCCAGCGCCCGACGAAAACGGGGTTGAACGCTGGCGCCCGCAAGGCGCGCACGATCAGTTCCAGTTCCGCGTCAAGCCCGGGGTCAGGGAGGTTCGCTTTGGCGATCCGGGCTGGCGGCTCGGTTACGCGCGGGATGCGGTCAATTCGTACTTCGTGTTTCGTCAGCTGAAGAAGGAGGGCGTGATCCCCGCCGGGGTCCGGTTTCAGGTGTGCATGCCGCTCACCTACAGTGCGGTGACATCATTTTTCCCCGACCCCGCCGACCACCCGCGCGTCGTACCGGGATTCACCGCCGCGCTGCGCGCCGAGATGGCGAAAATGGCCGAGCTGATCCCGCCAGAAGACCTCGCCATCCAGTGGGATCTGGCGGTGGAAAACCGCTATCTCGAAGCGACGCTCGCCAGAGACGGGCCAAAGGTGGCGCAACAGGGAGGCGGAGCGTCTGACGGCGCCCGCTCGAGAAATATCGCCGCATATACCGCGGGAGATAGCGCTCGGATATCATTCCTGCTTTGGTACCTTGAACGGCTGGCCGTCGCGACAGCCGAGCGATCTGACTGGTTCGGTGATGTTGCTCAACGCGGCAGTTGCCGCGTCCGGACGACCCGTTGATTTTTTACATCTGCCGACACTGGGCTCCGCCGAAGATGCGTTCTTTGCGCCGTTACAAGACCTCGCGGTCGACGACGCCAAAGTCCATCTCGGGGCGATCCATCACATGCATGGCGCCTCGGGCTTGCGCAGCCAGCTTAACTTGGCGCGGAAATACCTGCCGCAATTCGGCCTCGCGGCACCTTGCGGTTTTGGCCGGGCGCCGGAGCGGCCAGGGCGGCTATTGACGGAAGCGGGCTTGGCAGCACCGCCCGATTATCTGCGCATCATCCTGCAGGACCATCTCCGCGCGGCGGAGCTGCTGCGCGAGGTCACCGGTCGCGATGGATCGTAGCCCCTCCGCCGGGGTCGCTGCCGGTTGCGGCGGCCCAGCACCCGCCCGGAGCGACGCGCATCGCGCCCGGCCTTTCGCCACGAAGGCATTGCTGTAAACTGCGGCAAGAGTATCGCCCGCTACGGTAACCCCAAGGGAGGGAAGAGATGCCACATGCTTTGTACGTTTGCCTGCAGGACGAGGACAAGATCGTCGCCTTCACAATCGACGGCGAAACCGGCCAACTCACCCGTCAGGCCGAGGTGCCGGCCTCCGACGGGCCGTCCGTGCTGGCGATCAGCCCGGACCGGCGCACCTTGTATCTCGGTCATCGTACCCGGCCTGCGATCTCGAGCTTTCGGATCGACCAGGACACCGGTGGGCTGACATTGCTCGGGACGGTCTCACAGGAGCACGCGCCGACGTTTCTCGCCCCCGATCGCACCGGCAAGCATTTGCTGTGTGCCTATTATCAAGGAGGGGGTGCGGCGGTGCACCCGCTCGGGGCGGACGGCGCGGTGGGCACGCCGTCCCTCGGTTGGCTCGCCACGGCCACCGGCGCTCACGCCATAGAGACCGACCCCTCCAACCGGTTTGCCTTTGTGCCGCACATCGCCCGCCTCAACGACAACGTGCTGGAACCTCCGAAAGAGAACCCGGGTCCCAATGTGATCATGCAGTTCAGGTTCGATGCCCAGACCGGCCGTCTGACCCCCAATTCGCCGTTCCGGGTGGAGCAAACGGGACGCCTCGGGCCGCGCCACTACTGCTTCCATCCTACCCATAATGTCGTCTACTTTTCCAATGAACAGGGCTGCAGCGTCACCGGCTATCGTCTAGACCCCGTGACGGGCGCCCTTTCTGCGGCGCAAACGATCTCGACCCTGCCGGACGGGCACACCGCACGGAACACCTGTTCCCAGATTCACCTGACACCTTCCGGGCGATTCCTCTATGTAGGCAACCGCGGCCACAACAGCATCGCGGGGTTTGCCGTCGACGCAGCCGGGCGATTGACAGCAATTGGGCACGCCTCGACCGAGCCGGTCCCCAGCGCCTTCAGTCTGGACCCTGCCGGTCGTTTCGTCTTTGCCGCAGGCTCGGCTTCGGGCCGTCTGGCTTCTTATCGGATCAATGGCGAGACTGGAGCGCTGACGCCGTTGGCAACCTATGCCGTGGGCCAGCGGCCCCAGGCGGTGCTGGCGACGTGAAATATATCTCCTGTTTTATCGTGGCGGCGATTTTGATCGGCACGGGTGTCTTTACCGCTCGTGCCGACCAGGCCGCCGTAGCACCACCCGCGGGTTCGGCGCCGGTGCTCGAACTCGTGGCGGACGGTGTACAGATCTACACTTGCGATGCCAAAAACGGCAGCTTCGAGTGGTCGTTCAAAGGGCCTGAAGCCAATCTCTTTGACAAGCAGGGCCGCCAGGTCGGCACCCATTTTGCCGGTCCGACGTGGGAGATCGATGGCCGTTCCGAGGTTGTTGGCGAGGTCGTTGCCAAGGCCGATGCGCCGGAACCACATGCAATTCAATGGCTGCTATTGCGCGCCAAGAGCCACCTGGGGTCGGGCGCTCTGTCCCCGGTCGCCTACATTCGTCGGGCGGACACCACGGGCGGACTGGCCCCGAGCACGGGCTGCGACGCGAGCCATCTCTCGCAGCAGGCACGCATGCGCTACTCCGCAACTTATCAGTTCTTCAGCGCGGCAAAGTGAGTGCGTGATCGGCCGAGCGGAGCGCAAATAGAGGAGGTCGAACGTCATGACCGGGAAAGCGCGAATCGCCCATCTGGCCGGGCCCAACGCCACGATTCAGAACACGCCTCCCCTGGTCACGTGCAACAAGGCGCGGGCGAAGCACGGGCTGGCTCTGCTGACATACCCCGACGGTTCGCCGGCGCGGTTCGACGTGCTGCGCCCGCAGCGCCTGGCGGCTCCCGTCACGGTCTATGTCGAGCAGTTCAGCGCCCATCCCCTCGAAGCCGACGCAGCCGAGCTCTACGGTCCGCCGGACGGCTATATCGACAGTGCCGGGCATGTGCACAAGGAGCGGCAGAGTGCCGGCGACAAGCCGGTCTACGAGGTCCAGCTGCATCCCGAGGACGGCCTCTATCCCTTGCCCTATATGGCCACACAGGCGGACGGTGCGGCCTGGGAGGAGGAATGTGCGTTCGCCGGTTCGCCCGAGTCGAAGGCGCGGCAAGGCTTCTTCCCGGACGGCTCGCGCAGCTTCGAGGAGATCGACCGGCTGCAGATCGGCGAAAACGGCACCGGAAACTTGATCTCTGCCAAGGCCGAGATCGACTTCTACCGTGTCCTGCCTCCGTCCGGCTACACGCAGGGCCTGGCAGCCGATCGCCGCACCGACACCGGCTCGGGCGACATCCGCCCCGAGCGGCGCGGCGTCGAGTTCTTCCCTTACAAGCCGCCGCACCTCGCGGCCTCGGCTCCGCGGTCTGCGCTGGCGCGAGCGACCAATGCGGTGCAACAGATCCTGGCGAGCGGCAATTATGAGGGCGCCATCTGGACCGAGGGCAGCCCGCGGATCGAAGAGACGATCTATTGGTTCAATCTCTTAATCGACACGACCCTGCCGATCTGCGGCAATGCCGCGCAGCGGCCGCACGGCATGATCAGCAACGACGGTCCAAAGAACATCATCGACTCGGTCGACTACATCGCCTCGCATGTTTGGGCAGACGAGCAAGGCCGCAACCAAGCCGGCGCGGTCCTGATCCAGGAACAGCGCATCTTCGCCGCCCGCGCCGTGCAGAAAGCCGATGCACGGCCCGGAGGCTATGTGGCAACCGGCGGACACGGCGGCATCCTCGGCGCCGCCGGCCATGACGGGTCGCCGCTGCTTCACTATCTGCCGACCGCTCGGCACACCTGGCGGTCCGAGGTGAACCTCACCTCGCTGCCCGTTCAGGTCACCGGCGTTCGCCGGGAGGGCTCAGGCATCGAAACCATTCCCGTCAACATCAAAGGCCCGGACGGCGGGTTGCTTGGCTCGGCGATCCCAAAGATTGCGATCGCCAAGGACGCCAGCTACTGGGACGACGACGGCACGCCGGATCCCGAGGCGGAAGTCGATCTGATCGCGCTGATCGGACACATGCTGCAATCAACGCCGCTCGCCGGCTTCGTCGTCGAGGGCTTCACGCCCTATGGCAGGCCCGCCTCAACTGCCCGGCACCGGCTGATGCTACGAGCGGTGCACAGCGGCCTTCCGGTCGTTCGCGTCGGGCGCGGCAACACCGAGGGCTTCGTGCCATTGCACGACCCCGACTTCATCGGCGGCTCGAACCTGACCGCGACCAAGGCGCGGCTGTTGCTGATGGCCTGCCTGATGAAGTTGGGCAGCCTGCCGCCGGCTGCTGATCCGGACCATCCGACTTCCGCGGAATCGGCCACCGTTCGCGAGAAGGTCGCCACCTACCAGACCATCTTCGATACTCATTGACCTTCGACCAATCTTGCCATCCGGAGGAAGCGCCGTGACGAGCACGACAGGGCCAACGCAGCCATTCGCCTCCTCATCCGGTCTCGAGCCGTTACGCGCCAAGCGGGGCTGGATCATCGCGCTTGGGATTGTCTATTTGATCGCCGGGCTGATCGCGCTCGGTAGCGTCGTCATGGCGACCATCGTAAGTGTGTTCGTGGTCGGGATCATGATGCTGATCGCCGGCGCCGCCGAGGTGTTTCACGCCTTTCAGATCAAGACATGGGGCAGGTTTCTGCTCTGGCTGCTGCTTGGTGCGCTCTACATCATCGCCGGCTTTCTCACCTTCGAGAATCCGCTCCTCGCCGCGGCACTGTTGACCCTTCTGCTCGGGGTCTCGCTGATCGCCTCCGGTATTATGCGTATCGTGCTGGCCTTTGGCATGAAGGGGGGAACGCGTTGGATCTGGGTCGTCCTGTCCGGCGCGGTCACTCTGCTCCTCGGCCTCATTATCCTGGCGCACTGGCCGGTCTCCAGCCTCTACATCTTGGGGCTCTTCCTCGGCATCGATCTGATTTTTGCCGGCGCCGGCTGGATCGCCGTCGGTTTTGGTCTGGGAAGGCGCGCGTAGAGCGCTTGCGCCTACGTTTCGCGACTCAGCTCCTCGGCGCATGTTTGGAGAGGATGCGCTGCAAAGTGCGGCGGTGCATCTTGAGCCGACGCGCGGTCTCGGAAACGTTGCGGTCGCACAGCTCAAAGACCCGCTGGATGTGCTCCCAGCGCACCCGATCGGCCGACATCGGGTCCTCGGGCGGCTCGGGTGCGCTGTCCTCCTGGGCGAGCAAGGCGCGTTCGACGGCGTCCGCGTCAGCCGGTTTCGGTAGATAGTCGATTGCCCCTGCCTTGACCGCCGCGACCGCGGTCGCGATGTTGCCATATCCGGTCAGCATCACGATCCGGGAGGCAGGACGGGCCCGGCGCAACGCGGTGACGACATCGAACCCACGTCCATCGCCGAGCCGCATGTCGACGACGGCGAAAGCCGGCGGCAGATCGGTCGCCGCGGCGACCCCGCCCGCGACGCTGTCCGCGGTGGCGACGACAAAGCCGCGCCGCTCCATCGCTCGGGCTAGCCTTTGGCACAACGGCGCGTCGTCGTCGACGATCAACAATGTCCGCTCGGATTCAGGCAGATCGCGCAACGCTGCGGAAAGCCCCTCCGCGGACCCAGCGCGATCCGATCTCTCGCTTTCATTCATGACGCTCGCCCCTCGGTAGGTCAGCCCTCTGGGCTTCGTCCTGGGCTCCGCCGCCGCTGGTGATACTCTTAGGTGGCCGCTGCTGGCGAGCGGGTCCTTTCAACCGTTTCCAGATTGGCACGATTCCAGGATATCGCAATATGCGCGCCGCCTTCGGCAAGATTGTCGAAGGCAAGTCTCGCGCCGCTGCGCTCGAGCAGGCTTTGCGCGATGAAAATCCCGAGGCCCATATGGTCCGTCACACCGGCGCGCGTCGAAAGATAGGGCTCGCCGAGGCGCCCCAGGAGGTGGAGAGGAAATCCTGGCCCGTCATCGTCGATCTCGACCGTGACGGTCGCTGCATCCCAGAAGATGGTGATGCTGATTTCGCGGGCGGCGAACTGGACTGCGTTTTGGACGAGATTGTTGAGCCCGTGCATGATCTCGGGGCTGCGCCTGACGAGCGGCTCCTCTCCTGCGGGCTCGCCGGCTGTTGCGAGGATCAGCCTCACCCCCTGATTGCGGTAGGGCGCCGCCGCCGCCTCGACCAGAGCCGAGATCGGTAGCCGCGTATAGGGTGATCCGCCGTCTTCCTCCGGCTGATGGGCGAGTTCGGCGAGAATTCTGCGGCAGCGCTCGGATTGGCTCAGGAGCAGTGCTGCATCCTCGGCATGGGGGCTGTCGCCGGGAAGCTCCCGCACCAGCTCTTTAGCAACGACGGCGATCGTGGCGAGCGGGCTGCCGAGCTCATGTGCCGCCGCCGCAGCGAGGGCGCCGACCGCCGATACCCGCTGCTCGCGAGCGAGCGCCAGCTGGGTTGCCGCCACCGCATCGCGCAGCCGGCGAGCCCCTTGCGCGATGCTCCAGGTGTAGGCCCCGATGAACACCGTGGCGAGCACCAGCGCGATCCAAATCCCGAGCACGAGTTCGGGCGGAAAAACCAAAGGCTCGACGCGCCAAGGAAGCGGCATATGCCGCAAGGCGAGCACACTGATCGCCGCGACGGCGAGCACCGAAAGGGCAATCACCGCGCGCCGCGACAGGATCGTCGCGGCGACGGTCACCGGCGCCAAGATCAGGATGGCGAACGGGTTTTGCAGCCCGCCGGTGAGATAAAGCAAAACGGCGAGTTGGAGGATGTCGTAGCCAAGGTATAGCGCGGCGTCGCGCGCCCCGAGCCGGGCCGCCCATTGCCGGAGTACGATCAGCAAAAGGTTCAAAAGGGCCGAGGAGGCGACGACGGCGAGGGCGGGGACCAACGGAAGCGCAAAACCCAGCCCGTAATGGACGATCAGGATCGTCGAGGCCTGCCCGACGATCGCCACCCAGCGAATGAGAATGAGGGTGCGAAGGTTGACCGGGCCGGAGGTCTCGCTCGGGGCGATGAGGCTGGTATCGGTCACCAACTTACCTCGTTTCGTCGGTCATTAAATCTCCCCACAGTCGGCCCTCCGGCGCAAGAGCCTGTGTAGGAAATCGGGGTGTAACGCAAACTCGCTGACCCCTGTAAAAGCCGGAAAACAGGGTGAATAATCGATCCGGCCTCGAAATTTGCCCGGCTCTTCGCCGATAAAACCCTACATATCAGATAGTTGCTAGCCAATCGACGGCTTGAGCGAGCAGGGGCGTAGGCGCGCCTCGCAGGGGGCCGAATCGGTCTATCAGGGGGGAAACAGGGTGGCCGTGTCATTGTGAATATTTTTATTCCCATGTTGACAATATATCGAAACTCTGGCATATTCGCTCCCGCATATGTGGGTTATGCTCCCCATCTACAAGCCTCATAATTGCGATGATCGGTATAGCCGGTGCGGGAGATTTTGAGAGAGGCTATGAGCGGCAGCCGCGTCGGCCCGAAGCTGGCCGACCAGCCTTCCATGCGCCATATAGGGGCGATGCTCGAACCTGCCGTCAAAGTCGACAACCTCACCAAACACTATCCAACCGCCGTCGCGGTGGACGGGATCAGCTTTGTCGTTCGACGCGGCCTTACCGCCGCATTGCTGGGCGGCAACGGCGCCGGCAAGACCACGACCCTGTCGATCTTGCTCGGGCTCTTGCTGCCGACCGCCGGCAGCGTGCGGGTGCTCGGCGAAGACATGTTGCGGCATCGCTACCGGGTGCTGCGGCGGATGAATTTCTCCTCGCCCTTTGTCGATCTGCCGCACCGGCTGACCGTGCGCCAGAACCTGTCAATCTATGCGCGGCTGTATGGTCTGCCGCGGCGCCGCGAACGGATCGAGAGGCTGGCCGACGACCTGCAGATCGGCGCGTTTCTCGAACGCCCCGCGGGCAAGCTGTCGGCCGGACAGAAGACCCGCGTGGCGCTCGCCAAGGCACTGTTGAACGAGCCCGAGCTGCTGCTGCTCGACGAGCCGACGGCCTCGCTCGACCCGGATACCGGTGACTGGGTGCGCGGCTATCTCGAAGGCTACCGCGCCCGCACCGGTGCGACGATCCTGATGGCCTCCCACAACATGGCCGAGGTCGAGCGTTTGTGCTCGGAGGTCATGATGATGAAGGCCGGCCGCATCGTCGACCGCGGCAGCCCCGAAGCGCTGATCAATCGTTATGGCCGCACCAATCTGGAAGAGGTTTTTCTGCATATCGCGCGAGGTCCACGAACCGAGCTGGAGCCCGTATCGTGAACGGTCACGGCTTTTCGGCGAGCCGGGTCTGGGCCATGCTCCTGCGTTATCTTTACCTGCTGCGCAGCTCGTGGCCGCGCACCGTCGAGCTGATGTATTGGCCAACCCTGCAGATGCTGGTCTGGGGGTTCATGAGCAAGTTTCTCTACGTCAACAGCAGCTACGTCTTTCGCGCGTTTGGCGTGCTATTGGCTGCCGTCATGCTGTGGGACGTGCTGTTCCGTGGGCAGCTCGGCCTGTCGATGTCGTTTCTCGAGGAGATGTGGGCGCGCAATCTCGGGCACCTGTTTGTCACCCCATTGCGTCCCTATGAGTGGGTGCTGTCGCTGCTCTCGATGAGCATGATCCGCGTCCTGCTCGGTATCGTGCCCGCCGCACTGCTGGCGATCCCGCTCTACCATTATTCGATCTTTGCGATGGGGCTACCGCTCGTCGCGTTTTTTGCCGTGCTTCTGGTTATGGGCTGGGCGTTGGGCATGGCAATCTGCGGGTTGATCCTGCGCCAGGGAATGGGGGCGGAGGGCTTGGCCTGGACCGTTGTCTTCACTCTTTCGCCGATCAGCGCGGTGTACTACCCGGTCTCGATCCTGCCCAGCTGGCTGCAGCACGTCGCCTGGGCATTGCCGTCGACCTATGTATTCGAGGGCATGCGGGCGGTGCTGTTCACGGGGATCTTCCGTGCCGACTACCTGTTCACCGCGGCGGCGCTCGACGTCCTTTACGTGACGCTAAGCGCTTTCGCCTTTCTGTTCGCCTTCCACGACGCCCGCCGGCGTGGCGCGCTGCTGCAGATGGGCGAGTGAGGGAGGGGAACCGGTTTAGCGCGGTCCGCTGACCCCAGCCTCGGCAAAGGTCGCCATACCGTTGTGGCAGGCCGCCGCGGCCTTCAGCACTGCGAGGGCGAGCGTCGCCCCCGAGCCTTCGCCGAGCCGCATGCCGAGATCAAAAATCGGCCGCTGGCCGATTCGCTCGACGAGCCGGCGATGGCCCGGCTCCGCCGAGACATGCCCGACGACGCAATGGTCGAGCGCATGCCGATCGGCGGCGTACAGCACTGCAGCGGCCGCGGTCGATCCAAAGCCGTCCAGCACCACGGGGACGCGGCCGAGCCGCGCCGCCATGACTGCCCCAGTGACGGCGGCGAGCTCGAGTCCGCCCAACCGGCGCAGCATGTCGAACGGGTCGCGGGCGGCTGGGCTGCCCTGTTAGACAACCGTCCGGGTTGACGCGCACTAAAACTTTGCGATGTCAATTGGGGGCACATGCGAGCGGTCAGTTCCAAACAGATGGTTGCCTGGGCGAGAGGTCCGCTCGGGGCGGGAAACCGGTCCTTCGCCGAGACGCGTCGGGGCGACCGGGTTGCGCCGAAAGCGGCCACTCCGGTCGAGCCGGTCTAAACCCGCTGGATCGACCCAAAGCTGCCGTTCGTTGAGAGCAAGATAGGCCGTCCCTGACCCTCAGCAGCCCGCGAGCCGAGTGAAATTCCCTCAACCCCTAACTTTCAAATTGAATGCTCCTTAGTTATGGTAAAATGCGATCTCGCGCGCTTAAGGACCACCCCATGCGCTGCTCGAGTTGCATGACCGAAAACGTGGCAACTAGGCGCTATTGCGCGCAGTGCGGGGCGCCGCTTCCGTCGCTGTGCCCAGCCTGTGGTTTCGAAAACGACGTCACAGCGAGGTTCTGCGGTGGTTGCGGCAAACCGATACGCGAGGGCGCCACTCAAGCGCTTGCGGTCGTGCCCGCTCCGCCTCCCACGGATAGCGCCGAGCGACGACAGCTCACGGTGATGTTCTGCGATCTCGTTGGCTCGACCGCGCTCGCTACGCGCCTCGACCCTGAGGACCTGCGCGAGGTGTATGGTACGTATCATCAATGCGTTGCCGAAACGATAAGCCGACATGATGGCTTTGTCGCTAAATACATGGGCGATGGCGTCTTGGCCTACTTCGGTTACCCGCAGGCTCAGGAGGATGATACCGAGCGAGCGGTGCGCGCAGGGTTGGAGCTGGCGGACGCCGTTGGTGCCATCAAGGCGGAAAGCAGGCTCTCTGCGAGGATAGGTATTGCCACGGGGATCGTGGTCGTCGGTGACCTGATAGGATCGGGTTCCGCGCAGGAACAAGCAGTTGTCGGCGAGACGCCGAACCTCGCCGCGAGGCTGCAAGCACTTGCCGAGCCTAACACAGTGGTGATTGGACAAATCACTCGACGACTTCTGGGTAACCTCTTTGAATACCGCGATCTCGGGGCCGTCGAACTGAAAGGCTTCGCCGAACCGGCACGTGCGTATCAGGTGCTTCGTCAGAGTACCATCGAGAGCCGGTTCGAGGCCCTGCATTCGTCAGCACTGACGCCGCTGGTCGGACGCGCGGACGAGATTGAACTGCTGCTGCGGCGCTGGGCGCAGGCCAAGGAAGGCGAGGGACATATCATATTGCTGTCCGGCGAACCCGGCATCGGCAAGTCTCGGATTACAATGGCGGTACAGGAGCGATTGAGCGACGAGCCGCACACGAGAGTACGGTATTTCTGTTCGCCGCATCATCGCGATAGCCCCTTTCACCCGTTCATCGCGCAGCTCGAAAGAGCCGCTGATCTAGCACGCGAAGACCCGCCGCAAGCCAAGCTCGACAAGCTCGAAACGCTGTTGTCGCAATCGCGCCGGGACCTGGCGGAGTCGGCGCCGTTCCTTGCCGATCTTCTCGCGCTTCCGAGCCTTGGTAGATATCCCCCGCTCCCATCCGAGCCCAAGCGCCGACGCGAGCGGATCCTGGCAGCGCTGATCGACCATCTGGAAGCCCTCGCCAGTGAACGGCCAGTGCTGGTGATCTTCGAGGACGCGCACTGGATCGATTCGAGCTCGCTGGAGGTCTTGGATGCGATCGTCGAACGGGTGCCGCGCTTGCCGATGCTGTTTCTACTGACCTTCCGTCCGGAGTTCGAACCGAGATGGGCAGGTCGGCCGCACGCTAGCCTCCTTACCCTCGACCGGCTCGGAGAGCCCGAAGCGGCGAGATTGGCCGAACGGGTCGCAGGAGCCAAGACATTGCCGACCGAGGTGGCCGACGGCATCGTGCAGCGCGCCGACGGCATACCCTTGTTCATTGAGGAGCTGACGAAGAACCTGTTGGAGGCGAGTCTGCTTCGCGAGCAGGAAGGGCGTTATGTACTCGACGGTCCATTGCCGCCCCTGGCAATCCCATCGAGCCTGCACGCGTCTCTTCTGGCGCGGCTCGACCGCCTCTCCCCAGTAAAGGAAGTCGCACAAATTGGCGCCGCGCTGGGTCGAGAGTTTTCGTACGACGTCGTCGCCGCGGTGGCAAATCGCAGCGATGAACACGTGTGCGAAGCGCTCAGGCAACTGACCGAGGCGGGGCTTGTCTTCCCCCATGGTGCACCGCCGAGTGCCGCTTTTCGGTTCAAACATGCCCTTGTCCAGGACACCGCCTATGGCACGCTATTACGCGGCCAAAAGCAACAGCTGCACGCCCGGATAGGTCGGGTTTTAGAGCAGCGATACCCGGAACTAGCGGAGAAACAACCCGAGATTTTGGCTCACCACTTCACACAAGCCGGATTGGCGCAGCAGGCAGCGGAATATGGCCTGGCGGCTGGCCGGCGCGCGGCGGCTCGCTCGGCAAATTCGGAGGCGATCAGTCACTACACTCGAGCACTGGACGTTCTGGCGACGATGCCCGCCACCAAGGAGCGCGACCGTCTGGAGCTCGAAGTACTAGTGGAACTTGGCGTGCCGTTGATAGCCACATTCGGATACTCGTCTCTAGAATTGGAGCGGGCATATACACGTGCCCAAACCCTAAGCGAAGATTTGTCTGGCTCACCGTATCTATTCAAGGTAACTCGCGGTTTGTGGAACCACGCGGCAAGCGGGGGGCGCTCACAGGAGGCGCTTGAACGCTCGCGGCAGCTCCTAACAGTCGCTGACAAAGGCCAAAATCCAATACAACGCGCCATCGCCAGACGCGCACATGGCACCGACCTGATATTTCAAGGCCAACATCAAGCAGGCCTTAAGCTCTTGCGAGACGGAAGCGCCCTGTGGGATAGCCACGGAACTACAGCAGAAGTTATCGCCCATGGGGATGACCCTGACTCGGTAGGTCGTGCTTACATAGCCTGGGCGCTTTGGTTTCTCGGTTATCCTGAACAAAGCAGCGAAGTAATGGAACGGGCGATTAGCTCAGCTGAACGATTGTCATTTCCCTTTATAACTACTTTCGCATTTAACCTTGGGGCCATACTCGACATTTCGTCCGGCGCGTTTACGTCCGCCTTACGTCGTGCCGAGAGAGCTTTGGCGATCTCTGTCAATCATTCCATTCCTCAACGAGCTGCGCACGCGCTAATGTGTAGTGGCCGAGCTCTAGCGTCACTTGGCGACGCTGAGCGCGGTCAAACCAGAGTGGCCGAAGGCTTCAGTCAATGGCGTAAACTCGGGGCGATGAGTTGGACAGGCGCGTTTGGGACCTGGATGGCAGAGGTACACGCGGCAGTTGGCCGGCTTGAAGAAGCATTGACGATATCAGCTTGAATGAAATCAAACGCAACAGCGAGCGCACGTTTGAGCCAGAAAGTCACCGGGTCCGCGGAAAGTTGCTATTGCAGCAGGGAATCGCACCAACCGAGGATGTTGAAGGATGCTTCAAGCGCGGCCTAGAACTTGCCCGGGAGCAGTGCGCAAAATCGTGGGAACTAAGGGCTGCTAATAGCCTTGCTGCGCTCTGGCGCGACCAGGGTAAGCGCTCCGAAGCCTACGACCTTTTGGCCCCGATCTACGGCTGGTTTACCGAAGGATTCGACACGCCCGATCTGAAAGAGGCTAAGGCGCTATTGGACGAGTTCAGTTGAGCCGTGATGGCACCATCTCCTCTAATCGGTGGCGGGAGAACGAATGACCGGTTTCCACCCCAGTGAGGCCCGCCGGACTGGCAACGGCAATGGCAACTATGGGGCATGAAGACGCGTTCCCACGGCCAAGGCCAAACGGCCGGTGTCGGATTCGAAAGCGGTCCGTTGCTGTTAATGATTGACAAAGGAGGCTTTTGAGGCAGGCGCTAAGAGAGAAAGAGGAACATCGGCTCAGCCGGGCCCGCTGACCCCAGCCTCGGCAAAGGTCGCCATACCGTAGTGGCAGGCCGCCGCGGCCTTCAGCACTGCGAGGGCGAGCGTCGCCCCCGAGCCTTCGCCGAGCCGCATGCCGAGATCAAAAATCGGCCGCTGGCCGATTCGCTCGACGAGCCGGCGATGACCCGGCTCGGCCGAGACATGTCCGACCACGCAATGGTCGAGTGCATGTGGGTCGGCGGCGTACAGCACTGCAGCGGCCGCGGTCGATGTGAAGCCGTCGAGCACGACCGGGACGCGGCCGAGCCGCGCCGCCATGACTGCCCCAGTGACGGCGGCGAGCTCGAGTCCGCCCAACCGGCGCAGCATGTCGAACGGGTCGCGGGCGGCTGGGCGATGGCGCGCGATCGCTTCGCCGACGACACGTCGCTTCGCCTCGAGCGCGGCCCCAGCGACCCCCGTTCCCGGGCCGGTCCACATTTCCGCGTCGCCGCTGAACAGGGCACCGCACAATGCCGCCGCCGCGGTCGTGTTGCCGATGCCCATCTCGCCGAGCGCCAGCGCGTCGATCCCGGGTTCAACCGCCATCATCCCATAGGCCATTGCCTTGGCGCATTCTTCCTCGCTCATCGCCGGCTCGACGACGATATCGCCGGTCGGCGTGTCGAGGTTCATCTCATAGACCTTGAGACCGACATCGAACACACGGCAGAGCTGGTTGATCGCCGCACCGCCGGCGATGAAGTTCTGCACCATCTGCGCCGTCACGGCGGCGGGATAGGCCGAGACGCCGCGCGCCGCGACCCCGTGGTTGCCGGCGAAAACCAGGGTGCGCGGATGGTCGACCCGCGGCGGGTGGCGGGCCTGCCAGGTGGCGAGCCAGATCGCCAGCTCCTCGAGCCGCCCGAGAGCGCCGGCGGGCTTGGTCAGCTGCGCCTGGCGGGTGGCCGCCAAGCTGCCTGCTTCGAGGTCGGGGCCCGGCAAGTGGGCCAATAGCGCGCGGATCTCGTCGAGATTTGCTACCGGCTCGTCCATCGACCTGCTCCATTGTCTGGCGCGGGGATCGTGTCGGAAGCACGCCGCCAACCCAAGCGGAAAACACAGCCGGGCTTGCCCGGTCGGGTTATCGTCGCCCCATGAAGGTGCGCGGGATCTTCGCCGGCTTTGCGGTTGCGACCGCCTTTTTCACTCGGATCCCGGTGGCGACACCGGCAAGCCACGCCGAGCGGCTCGCCGATGCCGCCTGGGCCTTTCCGCTGGTCGGCGCCGGGATCGGCGGCCTTGCGGCATTCGCTTTCCTCCTGGCCCAGCTGCTTGGCCTCGGGGATTGGCCGGCGGCGATCTTGGCGGTGCTCGCCACTGTTGTTTTGACCGGGGCATTGCACGAAGACGGTATCGCCGATACCGCCGACGGGCTTATCGGGGGCCACGATCGAGATCAAAGGCTGGCGATCATGCGCGACAGCCGACACGGGACCTTTGGCGTCGTGGCAATCGTGCTCAGCGTGCTGTTGCGTGCCGCCGCCCTCGCCGGGATCGGTGAGCCCATATCTGCCGGGCTAGCACTGATCGCGGCTCACGCCGCCTCGCGGGCGACACTGCCCGTGGCGATGTTCGTGCTCGCGCCGGCCCGCGCCGATGGTCTCGGCGCCGCCGCGGGAAGGCCTCGTGGGCTGTTTGCGATCGAGGCTCCGGCAATCGGGCTGTTGATAACCTTAGCGGCGCTCGGCCCGGAACGCGGCGCTGCGGCGTTTCTCCTGGCCGCTGCAGCGGTCTTCGCCCTGGGTCTGCTGGCGCAGCGCCGCATCGGCGGCTATACCGGCGACGTTCTCGGGGCCTTTCAACAAGTGGCGGAAATCGTGATCCTGGTGACCGCAGCGGCGAAATGAGCGAGATCGCAACTCGCCTCTGGTGGATCCGCCACGCTCCCGTCGACCACGGCGGCCGGATCTATGGCCAGCTGGACCTGTCGTGCGACTGCCCGGAAACCGCCATCTTCGCCGGGCTGGCCGAGCAATTGCCCCGCGACGCGGTCTGGGTGACGACCAATCTGCGGCGGACCCATGAGACGGCAACAGCGATCATCCGCGCCGGCTTGCCCGGCCCCGAAAGGATCCCCGGCCCGGAGGCACTCGCGATCCCGGATCTCGCTGAACAGCATTTCGGCGAATGGCAAGGCCTGGCCTACGACGAATTGCACCGGCTCCGCGAAGGCGATTCCCATCGCTTCTGGCATGCACCGGCACACGAGGTGGTTCCCGGCGGCGAGAGCTTTCTCGCCGTCATCGAGCGGGTGTCGCGGGCCGTCCATCAGCTGGTCGAGACATATCCCGGACGCGACGTCATTGCCGTGGCGCATGGAGGCACAATCCGTGCGGCACTGGCGCTGGCGCTCGGCCTTGAACCCGAAGCCGCTCTCGCCTTTACGGTCGAGAATTGCTCGATCACCCGGATCGACCACATCAAGGGCCCGGGCGTCGGCCATGGCTGGCGCGTCGTCACGGTTAATCGCCCGCCGCGGTGACTCTTCGGGAACGGTAGGCCCGCTTCGGCGGCCTTTGAGTCAGGCAGCGCCATTCAGCGCCGCTCGCCGACAAAGGCGCGCTGCAATTCGGCGAGCCGATCGAGCCCGGCGCGCGAGAGTGGACCCTTGTTGATCGAGCGCGCCGCGTATTCGAGCTGGTCGAGGGTCGAGTAGCCGACGAGAACGGTCGAGACGGCGTCATTGGCGATCGCGAACCGCAATGCCGCGTCGACCAGGCTCTCGGCATGGCCTTCGCGGATCAGCGGCTCGATCCGCCGCGCCCGCTCGACATCGGTGCGGTAGCTGCCGCCCGAACCGATCGGCTCGACAGTGGCCGAGCCGAGCGGGTGGCGATCCTCGGTCCCGCTCAAGGCGCCAGCGGCGAGCACGCGGATATTGATGACACCCATCTCCGCGCTCTTCGTGTGCGCCAACAGATTGCCGAAATCATGCGCCGGATACCCCGGCGAAACCGTCGCCCCGGCGCTCGGATTCAGCAGATTGTAGCTGACCTGCGCGGTGTCGAAGACGCGCGCATCGACGACCCGGTGCAGTGCCGGGGTGTCGCCGACCGCGGTGATGCCGCAGAAGCGGGTCTTGCCTTGCTCGCGCAATCGCTCGAAAGCCGGAACGGCCTCGCCGAGCACGGTCTCGGGAGTAAAGCCGCCGTCGCTGCCGTCCGTCGTGATATGATTGTGCAGCTGGAACAGGTCGACATGGTCGAGTTGCAGGCGCTGCAGGCTCGCCTCCAGAGAGGCGGTAATTGCCGTGCCGATACGGCCGCGCTCGCCATCGGGAACGCGCACTTTGGTGCCGACAAAGATATCGGGCTTCAGGGTCTTCAGGACGCGCCCGAGATTGCGCTCGGATTCGCCATTCCCGTACATCGCCGCCGTGTCGAAATAGTTGATGCCGAGCTCGACGGCGCGCGCGACCGCGCGCTCCTGATCGGCCGGATTGCCGCGAACCATCAGACCGCCGACCGCGCCGCAGCCAAATCCGAGAACCGAAACCGTGAGGCCGGTGCGGCCGAGTGTGCGTGTCTCCATTGTTTCCTCCATGGCTCCGGCGTTCGGCTCCGATCAAATCCCTCGCGTCCGGGGGTGTCAATCTTGCCGGGAGCGCCACGGTCGCGGAGAGTGCGCGAAATCGAAAGAGGAGGGCATATGCGCAAATCGGTTCCGTTGCTCGGCGCGTTTCTGCTCGCCGGCGCCGCGGCGGCTCTGGAGTGTGCTGAGGCGGCAAGATCGAGGACGAAGGAGACCGCGGATCAGACGCAAATCGACGATCTGGTCGCCGCCAACCGTATCCTCTCCGGCCAGGGCGTGGTTGACGGCTTCGGCCATGTCAGCGCGCGGCACGAGGAGGACGCGACCCGCTTTCTGCTCGCGCGCAGCATGGCGCCGGGTCTCGTCACGGCCGATGACATCATGGAATTCGACCTCGACGGCAACGCCCTCGAGCCGCGCGGGCGCACGCTCTATGTCGAACGTTTCATTCACAGCGAGATCTATAAGGCGCATCCTGAGATCAAGGCGATCGTGCACAGCCATTCGCCGTCGATCATTCCGTTTGGCGTGACCAGCGTCCCGTTGCGGCCGATCTACCATATGAGCTCGTTCCTCGGCGCCGGCGTGCCGATCTTCGAGATCCGCGAGGCCGGGGGCTTGGCGACCGACATGCTGATCCGCAACCCGGAGCTCGGCGCGGCGCTCGCTCGCAAGATCGGTGCGTCCGCGGTCGTGCTGTTGCGCGGGCATGGCAACGTCGTGGTCGGCGACTCGGTACCGCAGGTTGTGTTTCGCGCCATCTACACCGAGATCAACGCCAAGCTGCAGGCCGAAGCCCTGCGGCTCGGCGAAGGCGAGGTCAATTTTCTCAACGCGGAGGAGGCGGCGAACGCGACTTCGACCAACAATGCGGTCCTCGGCCGCCCCTGGGATTTGTGGAAGCAGCAGGCGCTCGCCCGACATTGAGCAATTCTCGGTGGCGTAATGTCTCGACCACCGCGGTGAAATGAGCCGCCGCTGATCGGTCGAGCCCTTCGAGCCAATTCTGATCGAGGAACGAAGCAAGCGCCGGCTGGCCGAGCGCCGCCTCCCAGACGATGCCAAGCAGCGAGGCCGCCGCCTCGTCCTCGTCGCACTCCAATGGCGGCAGAACCGCGGCGCGCTCGGCCGCGTCACGATCAAGCGTGTCCGGACCGGGCCCGAGCCCGAACTCGACGAGGGCTCGCCGCTCGGGCGGGGCCAGTGCGAAATGAGCAACCTCGTGCAAGATGACGTAAGCCTCGGTCGCGCTACTTAGGGCCGTTCCGTCCCAATTGAAGCGGCACCGGGTCCCTTCCGAGTGGATCGCCATCCCGAAGCCGCGCGCGAAGGAGAGTGCCGTAAGACGATGCTGCTCGGCCTCCGCTTCAGCGGCGCGGTCGGGCGAGGTCGCGCGGATGCTTGCAAACACCGCACGCGAAAGACGGTTGGGGAGACCGGCCATGAAGCAGTCGAGGGCGCCCGCCAGCGCCTCGCGGGGTATCGGTGTCAAGATCATTCGGCCGGCGGCTCAAGTGTAGATTTGCTCAATAGATAGGCTTTCTTCGCTCGACGCACATCACGGCGTCCTAACGCAGAGAGGCGGCCCGGCGGGCCGCCTCTTCGCGGTACGGAACCGATCAGCGATCGTCGGCGTCGCGTCCGGCCGATGCAGGAGCGGGAGGATCGACTTTCACGAGGGAGCCTGTCAGAACCCACGCCCGCTGACTCGGGGCAAAGCGCGGGGCCAGCAGGCCGTCATTGATTTCCCGGGTGACAGCGAAGCGGTTGAACACGGTTGGCGGCAAGAAAAGGCGGGAATTGTCCGGAAAGCCGTCCGAAGGGGTGTCGATATCGCCTTCGACCGCGGAGATGATGCCGTCGCCGTTCTGGTCGACGCGGGCGACTTCGGCGGCATAAGCGTCATAGAGCCGTCGCTCGAGTTTTCGGATGTGCGGCTCGAACGAAGCCCGTCTTACGTAGACATCGAGATAAACCTCGTTGGCAAGCCCGCTCGGAATACCGCGTTGACGGAACTCGCGTTGCGCATCGACGTCGGCGTCAAACTTGTCGGGATCCCGCGGAAGGTTGGGGTTGTCACCGACGACTTGCGGCTGATTGGTTACGCCTCGCGGTCCAGAGCCCGGAACGATCGACTGCAGCTGGCCGACCTCACCGTCCTCGAAGGCGTCGGCAGCCTGACCGAAATCGTCCGGGAAGCCGCCTGTGAACGGCAATTCATAAAGCGGGTGAATCCAGTTCGTGCCGAGGTAGTTGAACTCCCAATAGGAGTGGGCGTCGGATTGCTGATAGGCGTTGTACGCCCCCATGCTCTCGTTGATTGGAACGACATTTGTCTGTTTGTCGGGGAAGTGGTCGGAGGCATTCGGGGGATGAGGGATGTTGCCATCTATGGTAAAGATGTTCCCGGCCCCGGCATTGTTGCCGTTGCCCATTTTGGCGAGAATCGCGGCATCCTCCTGAGTAATCTTTCCGAATTGCGCATGGCCGTCAGGGCGGGGAGGAGCGACCTCGGGGACCGTGATGTCGTGGATCATCCAACCTTCATACCAACCGCTCTCGTTGTTGATGACGAACAACGGCGAAATGTCGGTGAACACATCATTGAAGGCGCGCGGGTTGTTTGGATCCGTGGGCAGCCCAGGCTTCGGCTCCAGCACAACGCGCACGGCGCCGACGGTGGGTAATCCGCAATTTGCCCCGGTGACGGTCAACTGCACATTCCCGTCATTCACCCCGGGGATTATGGCGGTAAAAACGTTCGGTTCAAAACCGGTCGTGTCCAGCAGGTAGTACTGGAACAGTTGGCTCGGACCGTCGGCCTCGGCGAAGACCTGCAATGGCGGATATGTGTGCGGGCGGTTGGCCAGCTCGAGCAGGCGATCCTTCAGGGGCGTCGGAAGATCGACAATATCGCCGCGGCCGGAGATATCTTCGGAATTTGCTGGATGGCACGCCGCTTTAGCGGGATTGACGCTCAAAATCGCTGGAAGCGCTAGTGCCAACACCGAGCAAAGCCCGACAAAGGGTGCTCGGTTCATTAATTGTCTCTCCATGACTCTGCCTCCGTTCCTCATTGGCCAAGGGGCGTCAGTGCCCCGGTCCTATAAGACTCGGATTGTCGGTTTTTATTCCGATCAGCGTCATGCACTGGGACACCATCTGCTGCGGCGCTCAGTAAAATCTCCGTGATTGGTCACTCACTGGCGGTCAGCCACTGCGTCTTTCTCGCCTGTGCGGAGGGCGCCGGGAGCTCGTGCGCAAAGACGCAGTGCGCCTAAGGTACGACTGGACGGAGTTACGCTTTAGCGGGCCCGCCTTACGAGATAGAGTTGCACAATCTTGGCGGTCGCAATGTCTGGAGTACCGCGATGAAAGGGCGAGCGGCCAGCGGTCGAGCCCTTCGAGCCAGTTCCGGTCGACGAACGAGGCAAGCGCCGGTTCCCGGAAATCCTCCCCTGCCGCCAGCCCGCAACGACGGCAGGGGGATTTTGTAATGAGATTGCGTTTTTAAACTTTAATTATCGTCGATGTCCTGTGCCGGGGTGATCGTGCCGAAGAGGCCATCCATCTCCAAGTTGGGACCGGCTGTGAAATAAAGCCTGTCGGAGCTCGATTTCGCGCCGCCGCCCAAGGTCAAGGTCCACAACCCGTCGATCGCCAGCGGCTTGCCTTGGGTGTCCCTGAGCTGGCCCCGGAAATGCCCCTCGGAATCGAACACGTTGATCCTGCCGTCGCCGAAATTGCCGACGAGGATGTCGCCGCTGAAGCGGCCAAAGGCAAACGAAGCTCGGGCGACACCCCAAGGTGAGTTCAGCTTCCCGCGCGAGGCGAAGCGACGAAGGAGATGCCCGTCGGTGTCGAACACATCGACAAAGCCATTGCCCTTGTCGGCGACGTCGTCGTGCCCTGCCGCGTTCTGCTTGGCGTAGGTCACAAACAGGTTGCCATTGATGTTCTGGATGCCGAATGGCGCATAGCCGGACGGGATATCCGCATCGGTAAAGTTTCCGTCGATTTTCCCGGGGGTTCCAGGCGTCACTTGGTTGAAACCGGCGTCGAACACGTCGATCGTCCCGGCGCGGAAGTTTGTTGCGTACAGGAAGACGAAGGTGGGGCTGGTGCCGCCGTTGACGGTGACCCCGTTGATGTTGACGCCGACGGCGAGACCCTTGTAAACGGCGCCGTTGGTGGCATTAGGGACAGTCGCGTTGTTGACGGCGATGGTCGCTGCGGGGCCCGAGGCCCAGGCGGAGATCGTTCCGTCTTCGGTGGCAAAGATGAAACGAGACGGCGGCGCTGGGGGTGTCGTATTTGGGACCAGAAATCCTGCGGTGGTGGGATTCCAGACGGTGCCCGTCGGCGCGGCGATTATTGGCGGTACCGTGTTTGGCGGGCAACTCGACCCTTGCCCGGCTCCCGGCGGGGTCGGCGGGCAGGGGATCGTAACCCCACCCGAGGGCGAGGCGAGGGACACGATCGTGCCATCGCCGTCATAGAGCGTTGCTAGCCCAGCGGCGTTGTCGGAAATCCAGAAAGGGCTTGCGCCCGGAGAAAATGTGACCCCCCACGCATTCTTCAGGTGCTGATCGATAGTCGGGTTCATGCCTTTGATGGGGATATCGGAAACGAGATTGGTCACGACATAGCGATTATCGTCGCCGTCGTGGTGTCGATCGTCGGCGCGAACTGCAGTGGCGGCGATGACAGCGATAGCGATGACGGTCGCCGGGCCGACCCGGCGACTGACGAAGTTAATCATGTTTGTCCCTCCGGTTAGGATTCCTGCTGGGATAGTCGCAATGAGCTGTCATGGACGCGGGAACGACATCCCTCACTGTCTTCGACACCGAAGGCGACGTTTTATTCCGCGAGCAGGTGCTGCTGGCCCAGCTAGGCTTCGCCGGAGCCAGCGGGATTTTCGCACAGGCGACGCCGGGCGAGGTTTGTTGGTACACGAGCTCGGCGACGCTCAGCAGCAGGTCACGACCGGCGTTGGCGGCGATCGCATAACCAAAGCGGTCGTTCCACCAGCAGATCGCACTAGTGGCGGATTCTTGCGGATACGAACCGGTCCAGCGTGGCCTTGGCCGATCATTGGACGTTCTGGACGTTCTGATTGATCACCATGAGGTTGTTGGTGTTGTCATCGACGACCGCCAGCCGCGCAGTGTCGCCGCCGCCGATCATCGAGACGCCGATGCCGAACGCTCCACCCGGTGCCGGATCGACGTTGAACTGGCCGACGAACTTGCCGTTCTTAGTCAATTCGACGATTTCGCTGGGGTGGGTCGGATCCGGGTTAACGGCATCGCCGTTGCTGGTGACCAGATCGCCGTTCGGCGCAAGGACGAGCGCCAACGGCCCACGCAGCTGACCGCCCATGGCGATCAATATGCCGGTGCTTGGGGTCGGCGGGCTGCTCCTGGTGCTGGCACCCGGAACTGTAAAGATAGCGTTATCGGCTGTCGACGCGACATAGAGAATATCAGTCTCCCTATCGTGAGCGAGCCCGGTTGGTGCCAACACGAAAGCGGTCGGATCGGTAACGGTCGTGTATCCCGAAGCGATCACGGTCGCTTTGCTTAGGGTCACGGAGTTTGAAGAAAGCGTCAGATTGAGCCGCACCACGGTGCCTTGGAGCGTGACACCTTGAGGCGTGACACTTTGCACGTGCACATTCGATACGTATACGGTGGGGTGGACCTGGTCATCGTCGATCGTCAGATCCCAGGGACCATCGATCAGCGGGCTGGCCACGCCCGGCACCAGCAGCGTTCCGTTGCGGTCGATAAACTGCAGCGACCCCGGACCGAGCACCGGGCTAGTCGAAGTACCGGAATTCGGGAGGTTGCCGACCACCACAAAGCCGCGTTCCAGCACCCCGAGTGCCGTAGTAAGGCCGATGAGCTTCGATGTGAAGAACGCCGAAGCCTGCATTGGCGGAGTGACGACGTTTGGCGCTAACTGGATGATCGTAGTGCCGGTACCCTGGATCCCGCTCGCATTGTTGAAGTTCGAAACCAGAATGTCGCCGGGCGAGATCGCCCCGCCTTTGGGGAAGTTGGACGGCACGAACGCCACACCATACGGGTTCACGTCGCCGTTTATTGCCGGGACGGTCGACGATATGGTGATGTCGGGAATGAATTGCTGCGCTTCGGCGCTGACCGCCATCTGCGCAAGCGCAATAGTTGCCAGCAATAGGCTTGCTGTGGCGGTGCGCGATAAATCAGACATTCTTCCTCCCTTGAGATGACAAACAGGGGATGGCCCGCACGCTGGGCTTCCCATCTCTCCGACGCCGGACATGGCGTTTTATTCCACGAGAATCAGCTGGGCTTGCCCCTGGCGGGCGGGATTTTGGCTCGGGCGCCCTCCGGAGAGGTCTGTCGGTAGACGATCTCCGCGATGCGCAGCAACAAGTTGCGGTCCGCCTTGGCGGCGATCGCATAGCCAAAGCCTTCGTCCGACCAATAGAATGCGCCGATGCCGCCCTCTTCGTGATAGCGAAACGCGGTCTCGCCGCCGACGCCGGCGCGAAGGTACAGGGTCAGGCGTTCTCCATTGCCCTTCTCGTACATAAACTGGGCCGCGGGTCCGTCCTCGGCCGGCAGTAGCCGCCCGCCCATCAGTCGGAACCCGTCGGCCGCAAGATCGGGCACGACGAGCTGTCGACCCAGTCGCTTCGACAGCCACTGCACGAGATGCGCCTCTTGGCCGGCATCGACCTCTACCGGGTGGCGAACTTCTACCGAGAAGGTCCGGTGCGCGGCGATCGCATCGGCAGTGATCATGCGTGCGATCGCTCCGGGCGGCACCGAGCTCAATCGGCCCGTAAGGTCGCGCGCCGCCCAGCCGCCGACGCCGCCCAAGACGATCAGGCACACCGCCGCGGCAATTTGCGCCAGGTGTCGGCGCCCCTGGCGACGCTGCTGCGCCAGCAGATGCGCGACACGCAGGCGGTTCGGGATCGGCCCACTTGCTTGCGCGGCGAAAGCCGTGCGCAGCGCCTGCCGCTGCTGCGCATATTGCGAGAACCGCGCCTCTTCCTCGGGATGCGCTGCAAGATAGGCGTCGACGTCCTCGGTGCGCTCGCGCGGCAGCTGTCCATCGATGCGGGCATGCAGGTCGTCCTCTTGTACAGGCCGACCCAGCGGCCTCATTTGACCCTCCTCAGCTCCGCGTTGTGGCGCCGACGGTCCCCATTTACGTCTCCGTTCATATAGTGCCGCAGCCGCTCGCGGCCGCGCGATAGCCGCGACATCACTGTGCCGATCGGCACGCCCAGTACGCGCGCAGCCTGCTCGTAGGAGAGATCCTCGACCCCGATCAGAAGCACCACCGACCGTTGCTCCTCGGGCAATGACGCAAAGGCGCGGAGCATATCACGGTGCTCGAGTGCCCAATCCTGACCGCCGTCGACCCCCGGCAGCTCGGCCTCGGCGACCTCCAACAGCGCGTCGTGCACGCCGCGCCGCCCCTGGCGATGCTTATCGCTCAGGAATCGATTGTAAAGGATCGTGTAAAGCCAACCGCGCAAATCGCCTTCCGCCCGGCGCAGGTGCCAGCGGGAGACCGCGCGTTCGAGGCAGTCCTGCACGAGATCGTCGGCGCTCTGACGGTCGCCGCGCAGCAGGGCACAGGCGAACCGCCGCAAACCGGGTATATGCGCTTCGATCAGCGAGGCCTGATCTCGCATTGCGGCACCGTCGCGAAAACACCCAACCGTCGGCCGGCCAATCACATCGGCCGCCAGAGTTCGGGTCGGGGTAGGCATCATCGCCGTTCCTATGCCCACGGTGTAATCACATTCTCGTTAACTGTGGTGCCACTTTCGGGTTACAGACCGGACTGATCGGCCTCGTCATTCTCGACGTGCACGGTGTAAGACTCTGCGCAGCCGCCTTTATTCCGTTGGTGGAATTCTCCGTCGCAGCCGGAATGCGTTCGAGATTCTGACGGAATAAACCCGGTCTCAGCGAGTCGTAAACGATCAGAGCACTGGCCGGGCCGGTCGGCGTCCAGCTCGCGTGGGATGGCCTGGCATGGCCAGTGAATTCAGGGATCATCGCCGAGAGAGGAATCTATGTCAGGCGAACCTGCGGCCGGGTCGGCACGACTTTCCCGGCGCTCATTGCTGGGCGGCGCCATAGGGGCTGTGGGAATCCTCAGCGCAACACCGAACCTCGCCACGGCGCAGCCAAAGATTTCCAAAGTCGCCGTCAACTACCAGGATCATCCGGACGGCGACAAGCGCTGCGACAAATGTGTCCAGTATCAGCCACCGGATGCCTGCAAGGTGGTTGAGGGCGTGATCAGTCCGCAGGGATCTTGCCGCATCTTCGTGCCGGGCCATACCCGAAGCTAGACGAGCAGCGCGGCATGATCCGAAGGCTTCTGCTGGCACTGCGGATCGCTCCGACTCGATATCACAGACTATTGACCATTGTCCAACTCGGCGCGGCGGTGTGTGCCGCGTTGCTTGGTATTGGCCTGTCGTCACGGCGGGCCTTTTCGCTTCCGCTTTACGCGCGCCAGACCGGGCAGCCATGCGCGACCTGCCATACCGCTATCTGGGAGCTGACGCCGTTTGGCCGCCGCTTCAAGCTAGGCGGCTACACCTTGGGCGGCGGCGATTGGTCCGGACCGCCCTTCGCGGTCACGCTCCAGCCGTCCTATACCCACACCCAAGTCGGCCAGCCGGGAGGCGCTGCGCCGCATTTCGGGGCGAACAACAACATCGACGTGCAAGCGGTGAGCCTGTTTACCGGCGGGCGCATCACCGACAACCTCGGCGCATTTGTGCAGGGGACTTTTGACAGTGTTACCCGCCGCTTCGGCTGGGACCAAACCGATATCCGCTATGCAGATAAGGTCAATGTCGACGGCCACAATCTGCTGTGGGGTGTGACGCTCAACAACAACCCGACCGTCCAGGACGTCTGGAACACGCTGCCGGCCTGGCGCTTTCCGTACATCTTCTCGGAACTGATGCCGCGGCCGGCCGCCACCCCGTTCATCAACGGAGTATATGCGCAAAACACCGTGGGCTTTGGCGCCTACAGTCTCCTCGACGACCTTCTCTATCTCGAGCTCTCTGGCTACCGGCCATTGTCGACCAACACCCAGCTGGCCCTCGGGGTCGATACGACGGGCTTCAACCCGATCAATGGGATTGCGCCGTACTGGCGGGTCGCGGTCGAGCCAAATTTTGGCGACCATTCATGGGAAGTCGGCACCTTTGGGCTCGCATCAAAGGTGTTCCCGATGGGGATGTCCGGCGCGGGCACCGATTCCTTCACTGATATCGGCATCGATACCCAATACCAATATCTCGGTGATCCCCATACTGTCACTGCTCGTCTTGCCTGGATACACGAGAACCATAATACGAGCGCCAGCCAGACGCTTGGACTCGCCGACAATTCCAACAACCAGCTGCGATCGTTGAACGCTTCGATCTCCTATATCTATGATAAAACCTGGAGTCTTACGGCTGGGCGCTTCTCCGTCGGCGGCACCGCCGATGCCGCGCTGTATGGCACCTTCACCGGTAGTCCGAACAGCGCCGGCTGGATCACCGAAATCGCCTACCTGCCGTTCATGCGTGGCGGCCCGTCCTTCTGGCCGTGGCTTAACGCGCGTATCGGATTGCAGTACACGCTCTTCAACAAGTTCGACGGCGCTACCACCAATTTCAACGGCGCGGGCCGGAACGCGCACAACAACAACACGATCTTCGCCTACGTCTGGATCATGTTCTGATCACCACAGGATGGACCGCTCCGTACTGTATACCGCATTATCGCCTGCGGCCGACAGCGGCAAGCGAGTCCCTTCTTTTCGCCGACGCGGAATAACCGCGAGGTTGGCGAGGCGTACCAAAAAGTGGAAGTGGGCGTCAGGACCTCGAGTCAATCGGCGATCGTCGGGACCCTTCTGTCGCTGCCTTTCGCCGGACGGCCCAGCAATTCCGGCCCAGACTGGCACCACTCTGCACATCGGACCGTGTGTCGCCGTCGTTTGTAAGCCCGGGTGGAGCCGGGGCCCGGTCTCCGTTCATATATTGGCGTAGGCGCTCCCGACCGCGTGAGAGGCGCGATGTCACCGTGCCGATCGGCAGGCCGAGAACGCGCGCCGTTTCCCGATACGAGAAATCCTCTACAGCAACGAGTAGCAGCACCGAGCGTTGCTCCTCCGGCAATTGGGCAAAGCCGCGCAGAAGATCGCGGTGGGCGAGCGCCTCTTCCTGCCCGCCCTCGACGCCCGGTTGCTCGGCCTCCAAGAGTTCCGTCAACGACCTCCTTCCGACATCGCGGCGCTGGCGACGTCGGTCGGTGACGAACCGATGGTACAGAATCGTGTAGATCCAACCACGCAGATCTCCATCGGTACGGCGCTGGTGCCAGCAAGAGAGCGCCCGTTCGAGGCTGTCCTGAACAAGATCGTCGGCACCCTCCAGGTCACCGCGCAACAATGCGTATGCGTATCGGCGCAATCCGGGGATATGCGCTTCGAGTAGTTCGGTCGCGTGTCCGTGCGCGCCCCTCGTGGGCGAAGGGCTGCCATTCATCGGACGGCCTCGAACACCGAACTCGCCTCGGGCATCGCAAAGGGTTCTCAAGAAACGGCAGATAAGCGGCCCGAGAAGTAAGCATACTGCCTTACTCCCTCAAATGAATTTAGCGTTAATTTCTGACTTAAATGTTACTTTTCGTGCAACAGCAGATGATATATCAAGACTTTTCGTGCGGGCGTCCGGAGTTCGAAGGCTATGTCAGGGTATGCGCGTCACGTACTTGTGATCGAGGACGACGCGGAGACGGCCGAGCAACTGGCGGATTGCCTGAAGTCGAACGGCTATGAAGTCGATCTTGCGGTCGACGGCGAGGACGGGTTGCGCCGTGCTCTGGCGGCTGATTATGTCGTCATGACGGTGGATCGCATGCTGCCACGGATCGACGGGATCGAGATTATTCGCCGCTTGAGGGAAGAAGGGATCGTCACGCCGGCGCTGATCCTCAGCGCTCTTGGTGAAGTCGACGATCGCGTGCGCGGCCTGCGTGCGGGTGGCGACGATTACCTGGTCAAGCCGTTCGCATTCCGTGAAATGCTGGCGCGCGTCGAGGCGCTCGCCCGTCGCAGCGGAACGGTGGTCAAGGAGACGATGCTGCGCATCGGAGATCTGGAGATCGATCTGCTCGCGCGGATCGCCCGCCGACGTGGTCGCGAAATCGAGTTGCTGCCGCGAGAGTTCCGTTTGCTGGCGTACTTGGCCCGAAATGCCGGTCAAGTGGTCTCGCGTACCATGCTGTTGCAGCACGTATGGGATCTGCATTTCGATCCGACGACCAACGTCATCGATGTCTATGTCGGCCGTATCCGTCGGAAGATCGACAGCGGTCAGGACTATCCGCTGATTCACACCATTCGCGGCGTCGGATTTTGTCTCCGTGCTCCTGAGTAAGACCGTTCGGTCCTCCTCGACCCTCAAGCTGGCATTCATTTATGTCATCGCCTTTTGCGCAGCGATATTCGGCCTGTTGGGTTATGTGTACTGGTCGACCGTCACGTACCTTTACGAGGTATCCGACCGACCCATCTCGGTTGAGCGCGGCGTACTGGCGAAAGCATACCAGACCGGCGGTCGCGACGGTCTGGTCACATTCATCAATCGGCGATTGACCGATCCATATTTTAATGATTGGGTCTATCTATTGGTGGACCATTCGTTTGATTATGTCGCTGGGAACTTGAAAACTTGGCCTGCTGCGCTGCCCGGGCACGACGGATGGAGCACGGTCGCGCCCGTAGATTGGCAATCTGAGGCCGCAAAAGGGCCGCCTCTGCGTGCGACGTACCAGATTCTGCCAGACGGCCATCATCTGCTTCTCGGCCGCGACATCAAAGATCTCGAGCGATTTGGCGAGAATGTTACAATCGGCCTCGCCTCGGCCGCGGTGTTGTTTTTGATCCTCGCTGCCGCGGCCGGAATATCTACCTCGCGGCGCTCGGTGGCGCGCATCGAAGCGATCAACGCGACGAGCCGAAAAATCATGCGAAGCGGGCTCGGAGAGCGCATACCGTTGCGCGGGACCGGCGACGAATGGGATGGGCTCGCGGAAAATCTCAATTCGATGCTCGATCGCATCGGGGAATTGGTCGAAACGAACCGGCAGGTTTCGGACAACGTGGCCCATGATCTGCGCACGCCATTGACCCGCATGCGGGGACGATTGGAGAGAGCCTGCAATCAACAGCTCGATCTCGACCATTATCGATCTTTGGTCAACGATACGATCAGCGACCTGGACGAGATCCTGACGACCTTTTCGTCGCTGCTGCGGATCTCGCAAATCGAGGCGCGCGATCGGACAGCTGCGTTCCGCAATACCGATCTGAGCGAGATCGTCCGCGAGGTCGTAGAGCTGTTCGAGCCGGCGGCAGAGGAAAAGGCCGTCCGGCTCCGGCTTTCCGCAGGAGAAAGCGTGTCCGTGGTCGGGGATCGCGATCTCCTATTCGACGCGATCTCCAATCTTGTCGACAACGCGATCAAGCATGGCGGCGATCGGGGCGAGGTTGGGATCGCCGTAGCGCAACGCGCCGCTGGGCCGGTTCTCTCCATCAGCGATCGGGGGCCCGGAATACCGATCGAGGAGCGCGAGCACGTTTTGCGACGGTTCTATCGGCTCGAGCGCAGCCGCAACCGGCCCGGAAACGGCCTTGGTCTCAGCCTGGTTGCAGCGGTTGCCAATCTGCATGGAGCTCGCATTGTGATGGTCGACAACTCTCCCGGTCTGAAGATCGAGCTTCATTTTTCGGTTCCTCAGCGAGCAATACCGAGCATGTTCGATCACCAAGAGCAGTCATGGGCAATTGGCGTCCACGGGCCTTAGTCGTCGACTCGATCTGCCGAGCGGAGCGCCAGTCCCGCGGCATGCCACCATTTTAGGCGACTGGGGCAGCCATGGTGACACGGATCTCGTTGGTGACCGGAGCGAGCTTCGCCTGTGTTCTGGGACCGTTCAGCTTCGGCGCTTCGGCACAGTATTATATTGGTGCTCAGGCCGGCTGGACCGGCCTCCCCTATCAGACCGACACGATCGAGGGTCAGCGCCCGGTCCCCGTGCGGTTTAACGCCGGCTACAATGTCGGGGTGCGAGGCGGCTACCAGCTGGGGCCGTGGCGCTTCGAAGAAGAGTACAGCCATCGCCGCAATGGCGTTGCCGAGTACGACGAAAGCCCGAGGGGGGTCAGCGGCAACCGTCACACCAATTCGATAATGACCAACGTGATCTATGACCTCAGCACCGGCTGGCCGATAACGCCGCATATCGGCGTCGGCATCGGCGCGATGAACGTCTTTGACGGCCTCAAGGTCCCCAGCAGCGGACTAGTGTTCAACGACAGCAGCTGGCAATTCGCTTATCAGGCGATCGCCGGCTTGCGCTATGACATCAACCCGGTTCTCACCCTCGACCTCGACTACCGCTATCTGGCGACGACCGAATCGACATTCGGGATTCCAAATACGGCTCTGCACTACCGCACCGGCGCCAACACGAACAACTTCGTGGCGAGCCTGACTTACCGGTTCGGGGCGCCGCTGCCGACCGATGCCCCGTCGACCCCCGCGCCGCCGCTGCCCTAGCGGGCCGCCAACGTGGTCAATGCTGTCGTCACTCTGGGTGAGGTGGGCCCTAGATAAAATCGGCAACCACCATCAACATCCGACTGGTTGTCCACTCAATAGGTAGCAACGGGAGGGAGCTTTCAAGTCAACTCTAGCGTCGACCGGCTAACAGATTTGTCATTCGGCCCCGAATGTGGTTGTGACCGATAATGCGCAGTGACGACGGGGCTACTTTTGGGAGCATAGTCATCTCCTATTCGTGTATAGCCGTTGGCTGCAACGAGCCATCGTTGCTGCAGTCGCCGCGCTCGTATTCTGCGCGGCCGCACTTCCAACGACGCCGGCCGAGGCGGCATTCGTCGGGGTCGGCGCGCCCAGCTAGTAGTATGCGCCCGCCGCCCGCTTGCGCATATTATCACCCCTTTGGCTGTTATGGGTGCCCAGCGCCGTACTATGCTCCGGCCGGGATTGCAGTCGGCGGCTGGGGTTGGGGCGGCCCATGTTGGGGCTGCGGACCTTTTTCCCATGATCGTCGCTTCTTCGACCGTGACGCCCGCTTCTTCCGCAATGGACGCTTCTTCGACCGTGACGGCCGCTTTTTCCATGATGGTCGCTTTTCCCGCGCCGGCCTTGGTGGTCCCGGCTTTGCCCGCGGCGGCTTTGGTGGTCCCGGTATGATGCGCGGCGGTTTTGGCGGAGGCCGGCGCTAGAGAGCGGCGAAGACCAGCATAGTTCCCAAGTTTGCCGGGCGCTCCGCCGGGGCTATGGAACCCGATCGGGGGCGTCGCAGCGGCAGTAGCAGATCCGGTCAGGTACTCAGTGTCCGGGTCACGCCCTCTTTCCTGATCGTTCAGGCTATGCTAGAGATCCTGCGTCATTGGGGAGTAGCCGCCCGCGTTGACTGCGGGGTCTGCGTCAACACGCTTGGCTTCGGCCATGGCGCAGGCGGCCCGGAAGGCTTGGCGAGACCTTTGGCATCGGTTCCCTGCACCCCGGGTTGGGCGGAGGGGTCCGTGCCAAAGTTCGTCTCCGCCCGACCCCGATGGTGCCGCCGTGGAAGCATTCCTCGTCTCGACCATGGTCGTCGGCCTCGCCGAGATCGGCGACAAGACGCAAATTCTGTCCTTTATGCTCGCCGCGCGCTTCCTGCGCCCACTGCCGATCATCTTCGGCATCCTGTTTGCCACCATAGCCAACCATGCCGTCGCCGGTCTGGCGGGAACGTATTTCGGCGACCTCCTAAGCGGCCCACGGCTGCGGTGGATTCTCGGGCTTTCCTTCCTAAGCGTCGCGGTGTGGGCGCTGTTCCCCGACAAATACGAGGGCAACGATAAGGCGATCGCCCGCTCGGGCGCTTTCATGTCAACCCTCGTCGCCTTCTTTCTCGCCGAGATCGGCGACAAGACACAGATCGCGACTGTGGGCCTCGCGGCGCGGTTCGAGCAGTTCTACTCGGTTGTGATGGGCACCACACTCGGCATGATGCTGGCGAACATCCCGGCCGTGCTACTTGGTCACAGGCTGGCGGACAAGCTTCCAATCAAAGCCATTCGGATCGTGACCGCCCTCGTGTTTGCCGTAATCGGCATTCTCACTGTCGCCCGTGTTGGCGAATAAAACCGAACCCCACTTTCTGTGGCGGTGCAATCCGGTAGGACGACTGTGGCGCGGGAAGAAGCCGTGGACGACCGGGGACAAGCCCGGCCAACGGGCTCGGGACGGCATCGAGGTGGAGCATGTATCCAGTTTCGCTCCAACCGGACAACCGCGGATTTGACCCGGTGAGCGGTGGCCCCTACACGGATGTCGATGACCGCATCGCTGTCGAATTGACGCCGCTATTCTGCCCGCGGCGACGGCTGGGAGGGCAGCGATGATCCGATCGCTTCGGGCTGCGCGACGGCCGCGAGTTCTGATGTCGGTTGGCGATGCGGCGGATTGCTTCTATGAAAGCCTCACGCCATTGGACCAGTATGGTGGCCTCGATGCCGCGGCCACAGCCCCCGGAGGGGTCCGCAGGGCCAGGCTTTACGGCGTCTCGTCCGCCGCGGAGAATCGGAACCGACAGACAATGTCCCCGAGCCAGTGCGGTGCCAGCTTGCCAACGTGGCAACCGGATCCGGTTCAGCCGACTTTGAACATGCGGCCGATCTGCCCTTGGCGGCGCGGCGGCGCGGGCGGTATCGGTTCGACAATCAGGGATTCTTCCCCGTGTTTTTCTTAAGTAACGACACTGTGATCGCCGGCCGCGTCCTCTCCGCAAAACTCGCATAAGGCGGCGCGGCGCGCGTTAAGGTCGCGCGGCGAACCTCGGGAGGATGCCATGAAACTTCGCCCTTGCCGGCTGCTCGCGATTTCGGCTTTCGTTTCCTGCTTTCTCGGCAGCGTCCAGACTCTCGCGCAAAACGCCTACATCACCAACGATGGCTCCGGCAATGTGTCGGTGATCGACACGGCGATGAATACGGTGACCGCCACGATCACCGTCGGCACCGCGCCCTTCGCCGTGGCGGTCAGCCCGGACGGCGGTACGGTTTATGTCGCGAACATCGACTCCGACAATGTGTCGGTGATCGCCACGGCGACGAATAAGGTGATCGCCACGATCACCGTCGGCAGCTCCCCCGAGGGCGTAGCGGTCAGCCCGGACGGCAGCACGGTCTATGTCACGAACCAGCGCTCCGGCAATGTGTCGGTGATCGACATGGCGACGAATAAGGTGACCGCCGCGATCCCGGTCGGCAGCGAGCCCGGCGGCGTGGCGGTGACGCCGGACGGCAGCAAGGTCTATGTCGCGAACTTCCTCTCCAACAATGTGTCGGTGATCGCCACGGCGACGAATAAGGTGACCGCCACGATCGCGGTCGGCGCCAATCCCTTCGGTGTGGCGGTCAGCCCGGACGGCGGCACGGTCTATGTCGCGAACGCGGGCTTCGGCACCAACACCGTGTCGGCGATCGCCACGGTGACGAATAGCGTGACCGCCACGATCCCCGTCGGCAGCGAGCCCGGCGGCGTGGCGGTGACGCCGGACGGCAGCAAGGCCTATGTCGCGAACTTCCTCTCCAACAATGTGTCGGTGATTGCCACAGCGACGAATAGGGTGACCGCCACGATCCTGGCCGGCAGCGAGCCCTTCGGCGTGGCGGTCACCCCCGACGGCTGCAAGGTCTATGTCGCGAACGGGGCCTCCAACGATGTGTCAGTGATCGCCACGGCGACGAATACGGTGACCGCTGCGATCACCGTCGGCAGCGGGCCCGTCGCGTTCGGCGTGTTCATCATCCGGCCGAGCTTTGCCGGGACGCAAGTGTCCTCGAACTGTCACGGCTAGAACGCCTCGCGTTGGCCCGGCGGCTCGGCGGTAAAACCGCGCCATCCTGTGCCAATGGTCAAATCTCCCCCTTCGAGTTGTTCCGGTCTCGGCGATGATGTCTTGGTTCCATCTCCCGATCGGTCGCCACTACTGTAAGCCGGGGTTTGGCGAGAGTCAGGCATGACCGGGGAAGAATGCCGCGCCGGGCTGCGCGACAGGCGCGAGGTGTGGATCGACGGCGAGCGTGTGCACGACGTGACGGTCCATCCAACGTTCAAGCCGGTTGTCGATCTCAGGGTGCGCATGTACGACATGGCGCACGAACCGGCTTGGGCCGAGATCATGAGCTACCGCGAGGCTAGCGAGCGCTGTTCGATCTTGTTGCGGCCGCCAACCGAAAAGGCCCACTGGCACGAGAAATGGCGTGCGGTCGGCGCCTATCTGATGGACATCCGCGGCATTCTCACTCGCGTCGGTGACGAGACCGTCGGCGAGATGTGGTCACTCTACGACGGCCGCAATGTACTGAACGAGATCGATCCGTGCTTTGGCGACAATATCGATCGTCATATCCGCCGGGTATTGCAGCAGGATATTTTTCACGTCTCGGCGAACACCGATCCCAAGGGCGACCGCTCGCAGCGCCCGCAGGATCAGGACCCCGACATGATGGTGCAACCCATCGCTGGGGCCCGCCTGCTCTCCAGCGTTGCGGACGAAACTCTTTGCCGTCGACAGCCAAAAGTCAGACTATGGCCCTCGCGGGGCCGGAATCCGGGAAATGTCCGCGCAAATGAGTAAATTTTTGCTTGGAGTGTGAAATACCTCACACTTCCAAATGAACCCCCGCGATATTCTGTGACAGCGAGCACTGGTCTTGGACCGCGCCATGGGGAGCCGGTTGGGGTTTCTGACCGCCATCGACAGCTAAAAGTTGCGGCGGGGACTCCACTATCCGAATACGGGAGTGCCCCAATGAATTTCGAACAAAACCTCTTCATCAGTTACGCGCACATCGACGATCAGCCCCTAACGCCCGGCGAGAAGGGCTGGATCACCCGGTTTCATGCGACCTTAAAGAAAATCTTGGACATGCGTCTCGGCCGCGAAGCGAAGATCTGGAGAGATGAGAAACTTCAAGGCAATGATGTTTTTTCAAATGAGATCGTCGCTCAGTTCAACCACTCGGCCGCTCTGCTTTCCGTCATAACGCCCCGCTATCTCAATTCGGAATGGTGCACGCGCGAGGCGCGCGAATTTTGTCACAGTGCGGCGGAGCAGAGCGGAGGGCTTGTGGTCGGAAACAAGTCGCGGGTGTTCAAGGTAATCAAGACGCCGGTGGATGCCGAGGAATCGGAGGCGCTTCCGGCCCACATGAAAGACCTCCTCGGATTTGAGTTTTTTACCTACGAGGACGGAGCACCGCTCGAATTGGATCCAAACTATGGGCCGGAGTTCAACCAACGTTACTTAAAAAAAGTAGCATTGCTGGCGCAAGACATTGCACAACTACTCAAGACACAGCAGGCCGAAGGGGACCGGGACAAAAGCAACGACAGGCACGTTTCGAGTGAGTCGCCGGCGCCGAGCAAGCCGGCCGTGTATCTTGCCGAGTGTAGCTACGACCGGAAGCAGGCGAGAGAGCTGCTTGAAGGCGAACTAAAACGCCTCGGTTATCAGGTCCTTCCGGATAAACGATTGCCGCAGGACGAGGCGGAATATGTTGCTGCCGTTGAGAACTTGTTGGCGCGCTGTGCGCTCTCGGTCCATCTGGTGGGTGAGAAATACGGCACTGTGCCCGATGGTCCCACCGATAAGTCGGCCAGCATCCTCCAGAACGAACTGGCCGTTGCACGGTGTCGAAGCGGCGGGTTTCAGCGGCTGATCTGGCTGCCGCAGGGAACCCGCTCGGAACAAGCGCCTCAGCAGGCATTTATCGAGGCGTTGCACCAGGACGCGCTGGCTCAGTTCGGCGCGGACCTGATTGCGGGAGATATCGAGGAGCTGAGAGCCGCGATCCACGATACCTTGAGAAAGATCGAGCAGCCGGAATCGAAGCGACCGGAAGGCGACAGCGCCCGGGCGCGGCCCGCCACGGCGGGGAGCTCGAAAATGATCTACCTGATCAATGACGTGAAGGACCGCAAAGCCACCGTTCCGGTGCGCAAGTTGTGCCGACAATTGGGGTTTGAAGTCGCCGTCCCGGCCTTTGAGGGCGACGCGTCCGAGGTTCGCAAGGCCAACCAGCAGCAGTTGGCCAGTTGCGACGGCGTCGTGTTGTTTTACGGCGCCGGCGACGAGGCATGGAAACGATCGATCGATACTGAGCTGAAGAAGATGGCGGGCTACCGGGGCGGCAAGCCCCTGCCGCCAGTGTCCACTTACCTGGCCGAACCCAGAACAGCCGACAAGGAAGACCTGATCGACATGGAGGAACTCGGCCTGATCGACGGGCTAGACGGTTTTGCGGAGGCGGCGATGACCAAATTCCTGCAAGACCTGAGCGCCACCGGAAGCGCCTCGTGAGCGCCGCCGCCGCGGCCGGCGGGCGGCCGAATCCCTTTCCAGGTCTACGTCCCTTCCGGGAAGATGAGGAACATTTGTTTTTCGGCCGGGAGAGCCAGGTCGACGCCATGATCGACAAGCTGGCCGCCACGCGCTTTCTGGCCGTGGTTGGCACTTCCGGCAGCGGTAAGTCCTCGCTGGTCAACTGCGGGCTGCGGCCGGCCCTCCGCCAAGGACTGATGTCACGGGCTGGCACTGCGTGGCGCATGGCGCAGTTCCGTCCCGGCAATAATCCGATCGGCGCGATGGCTCGCGCCCTAGCGCAGGACGGCGTGCTGTTTCGCGACCAGCCGACGGAAGGTGCGACGCTGGCCGAGATCATCGATACCACCTTGCGCATGAGCAAGATGGGACTGATCGACATATTCGAGATGGCGCCGTTGGACGAGGGCGTCAATCTGCTGGTGGTGGTGGACCAGTTCGAAGAACTCTTTCGCTACCGGCAGCTGGTGGCCGCCGGGCGCGGGGACGAACAGCACGGCAGCGAGGAAGCCGCCGCTTTCGTGAGCCTGCTGCTTGAGGTCAAGCAGCAGCAAACTTGTCCGATCTTCGTCGTCCTGACGATGCGCTCGGACTTTCTCGGCGACTGCACCCAGTTTCCCGGCTTGGCCGAGGCGATCAACGCGGGGCAGTACCTGGTGCCGCGGATGACCCGCGACGAGCGCCGCGCTGCCATCGAGGGTCCCGTCAGGGTGGGGGGCGCAGAGATCGCGCTGGTGTTGCTGACGCGGCTGGTCAACGACGTCGGCGACAACCCGGACCAACTGTCGATCCTGCAGCACGCCCTGAACCGCACCTGGGCGCGCTGGCAGGACGAGGGTGGTGACAAAGGGGCGTTGGACCTGGCGCATTATGAGGCCGTCGGAACCATGGCCCATGCGCTGGATCAGCATGCCGAGCAAGCCTATGCCGAACTAGGCGCCACGCGACAGCAGCAAATCTGCGAGAAGCTCTTCAAGGCGCTCACCGACAAGGCGACCGACCCGCGTGGCGTGCGGCGTCCGACCGCCCTGCGCACCCTGTGCGCCCTGGCCGACGCGACGGCAGCGGAAGTCACGGACGTGATCGACGTGTTCCGCGATCCGAGCCGTTCCTTCCTGATGCCTCCGGCCGGGGAAGCGCTCGGGGCGGAGACGGTTATCGACATCTCGCATGAGAGCCTGATGCGGGTGTGGCAGCGGCTCAATATCTGGGCGGACGAGGAGGCCCAGTCAGCGCAGACTTACCGCCGCCTGGCCGACGCGGCAGCTCTGCACGCTGCTGGCGCGGCGAGCCTGTGGCGCGACCCCGAGCTGCATCTGGCGCTCGATTGGCGGGACCGTAGCCATCCGAACGAGACCTGGGCGGCGCGTTACCAGGCCGGATTCACGGCGGCGATGGATTTTCTCGACGAAAGTCTGGCGCTGGGCCAGCGGGAGGAGGC
>Ga0306920_100000583_pt1 | contig 42796 bp, 37 predicted proteins | sample flu12Cox44000170_FD_204666 | JGI IMG/M metagenome (GOLD analysis project Ga0306920, IMG submission 204666) | Lab enrichment of tropical soil microbial communities from Luquillo Experimental Forest, Puerto Rico - flux4day.12C.oxic.44.000.170 (v2)... | ecosystem: Environmental > Terrestrial >... | reverse complement strand
GCAATTGCCCAACGACGCGAGCCGCCGGCACATCAACGCGAACCTCATCGCTCCGATGGAGATGACTCGACAAGTATTGCCTGGGATGATCGAACGTGGCCGCGGCACGATTGTAAACGTCTGCTCAGTGGCCGGAGAGATCGCGACCCGAAACGCGACACCGTACGGTGCCAGCAAAGCGGGGTTGAGCATGTTCACTTCGTACCTACAACGCGAACTGCGTAAATCGCCTGTCAATGCAATGCTGCTCGTCCTTGGTGAGGTGGACACAGCCATCCTCGGCCAAGTCCGGGCCGACCCGGTCATGAATAGAGTCGCTAAGCGGGCGGGCAAAATGCGGGCGCTTACGCCGCAACAAGTAGCGACACGGCTCGCCGGCGCTATCGAACGCGACCGGCGAATTCTGGTTCTACCGCCGGCTGCCCGACCGATTGTGAGCGTGCGCCACATCCCGAGTCTGCTAATGGACCTGGCCATGATCGGTGTCGACTGACATCGATAACATCCGCTGATGGCGTCATCCGGCACAACTCGTCGTCGCCCCACCTCGGAGGTCGTGGATTTGATTCTGGCCGCCGCCGAGCGGGTCTTCAGCAACAAGGGATACCTCGCCGCCACGACTGACGAGATCGCGGCCGACGCCGGAGTGGCACGCTCGGTGCTGTACCGGCACTTCAACAATAAGGCCGACCTATTCCAGAGGTCTGTGCTGCTCCCGTTCGTCGAGTTTCTACGGAACTACAGCCAGGTGTGGCGATCCCAGGTTGATCAGCCGTGGAGCGACGAGCGACTCATGCAGACCATGGTCGCGTTGTTCTACGACAGCTTCGAAACCCACCGCGATACCATTCTGACGATCGCGGTTGCCGGCGACGATATCGACTCGGAAACTAACGCCTACCTCAACACCGAGCTGGATCGATTCTTCGCGACAATGCTGATGATCAGTGAGAACGAGATTCACCGGCGGCCCTGGATGTCACTGGACGGGTTGGACCTCACCATCCGTCTCACACTGGGCTCCATCGCGGCGTCGGTGGTGCTATCGCGGCTATTCATGCCGCGGGGTGCCGCAGCGCCAAGTCGGGAGGACGTGATCGAGCACATTACCCGGATGACGCTGTGGGGATTGCGGCTGAGTGCACCACCAGGCGGGATTGACTGATCATTACCCCGCCGGCCGCGTAGGTCGTCGATCAGGCAGCCCGCGAATCGCCCGCTCCGCCCTTCCGCTACCGGTTATAAGTAGCGGCATCCGGTGAGTTCTTCAGCAGCGCACCACAACTGCTCCCCGACCGCCAGGTTCCGAGTGAGCGGACGAGCCCACGCCGCGTGAGGTGCACCGCGCATTGTCAGAAATCCACGCGGTCCGATAAAGTCACCTCCGCGCACACCGCTGCCGGCGGCCGCGACAGGTAGCGAGAGTGCCCCCTTAGCAGCAGGCTGGCCTACGAATGGCATGACGGCGGTGAGAAATGCGTTGTGCCGGGCCAATCAAGCGTGTTGACGGAATCCAACAACAAGGCGGGGACTCCGCGCAGGCCTGCTGTCTCTACTGCCCCTCAGGCCTTCGGTAGAGTTCCCACTACTCAGTGGGTTCCGAGTTCGACACGTAATCGATCCTGCGCACTGACCTCCGCGCCGTCATCACCTCGCTGCATGTCCACGGTGTCAATTTCGCCATTGAAGGGGTTGCCGTGCCCGTATCCATATTCTTCGGTGACCGGTGTACCGCGGTCGATGCCGATATTGAGCGTCTCGTCGCCGGAGAAGATGAATGGGATCGTCCGTTCGATCCGTGATCGTGCAACCTGCGTCCCGTCAATCTGCAATCTGAAAGTGCCGCCGCGACCGAATCCCCCACCGTCGTAGTCGAATTCCACGGTGACAGTATGCGCTCCTGCCGGCATTACAACATCGGAGCGGACTGTGGTCATCTCCAACCCCGCCAGGTTGTATGTGTACGTCGGATGACCGGCGTTGACCCATAGCGACCATCCACCGAAACGGCCACCCTGACTGACGATGACCCCTTGAGCCGGTTCGCCACTCACCCTGATATGAGCGTCGATCCGGAAGGATGCGTTCTTCATGTTTGGTACGACTTCCTCGACGAGCCTGGTCATGCTCGGATCAAGGGTCATGCGCCGCGGAGCGTGGGGTCTACCGGCGATCTCGGGTAAGAGTCGTTCAAGTAAACGGTCGTCGATGGGCAGCACCTGGTAGCGGGCCGCCTCTTGCTCGAAAATATTTTTAAGCTCGGCGAGCCTGTCCGGATAGTCGCCGGCAACGTCGTGCGCCTGGGTCCAATCGGTGGTGGTGTCATAGAGTTCCCATCGATCCTCGTCGAGTTCCGGCAGGTCCACCTGACCGCCCTCCCAGGGCACGCGGTGCACGGTGACTGCGGTCCATCCATCATGGTAAAGCCCACGGTTGCCGTGGATTTCAAAGTATTGGGTGGTACGCCGGTCCGGAGCATGGGCATCGTCGAACGAATACGCCATCGACGTACCCTCGATCGGGTCCTGCGTCACACCACCGACCGTCGCGGGATGATCGATGCCGATGACCTCAAGCACCGTGGGCACATAGTCGATCACATGATGCCACTGATGGCGCAATTCACCTCGATGAGCAATCCCGTTCGGCCAGTGCACAATTAGGCCATTACGAGTTCCCCCGTAGTGCGAAGCTACCTGCTTGGTCCACTGATACGGCGTATCCATCGCCAAAGCCCACCCGACGTTGTACTGCGGGTACGTGTGCGGGCCGCCAATCTCGTCGAGCTGAGAAAGGATCCGCTGAGTATCTTCTTCGAGGACATTTAGGCGGACGTGCTCATTCAATGTGCCCGCGATCCCCCCCTCCGCAGACGCGCCATTATCGCCGAGGATGTGGAAGACAAGTGTGTCATCGAGGCAGCCCAGCCGTTCAAGCTCTACCACGAGGTGTCCGACCTGGCGGTCGGTGTGCTCAGCAAACGCCGCGTACACCTCCATCAACCGCGCCGCGACCGCCTTCTCATCGCCCGGCAGCTCATCCCACTCCGGGACCCCGGGTGCCCAAGGCGCCAGCTCGGCCTCCGGTGGCACAATCCCCAGCTCGCGCTGCCGCGCCAACGTCCGCGTGCGCTGCTGGGTCCAACCATGAGCAAACTCACCGCGGTAGAGATCACGCCAACTCGCGGGGACATGAAACGGCGCGTGCGTTGCTCCGAATGACACGTAGGCGAACCACGGACGCTCCGGCGCGAAGGTGCGCTGCTGCCGGATCCAGTTACCCGCCTGTGTCACAAGATCTTCGGAAAAATGGTACCCGTCGTGTTCGGTGGCGGGCGGGTCAATGTAGCGCGTTCCTTCCACTAGGGTAGGACTGAATTGATTGGTCTCACCTCCGATGAAGCCGTAGAAGTGGTCGAAGCCTTCGCCAGTGGGCCACCTTTCGAACGGCCCCGCAGGACTCGTTTCCCAGATCGGCGTCTGATGCATCTTGCCGAAAGCACCCGTGGCGTAACCCTGCTCACGCAGAACCTGCGCAAGCGTAGCTTTCGACGGCGGGCGGGTCGCGTTGTAGCCTGGGCGCGAACCCGCAGCGTTAGTCGTATGCCCCATTCCAACACTGTGACTATTACGGCCCGACAACAGCGCCGCCCGAGTGGGCGAACAAATTGCCGTCGTATGAAACCGGGTATAGCGCAGACCATCCGCAGCAAGCCGCTCAGCCACCGGCATCCGACACGGGCCACCAAACGCCGACGACGCGCCGAAACCCATGTCATCGAGCAGAATCAAAAGAACATTAGGCCTCATTAGTACTCCTCATTTTCCGCTTGGACGAAGTGCTCGCCGACACGCCGACGCGGCCGGTCCGCCGCCAAGGACGGTCCGATCTATACGGCGGTTTTGGCGCGTCGATGGCCAGCGAGGAAGTCGTCGACGATGCGGGCACAGTCTTTGTGGTCGATGACACGCACACCGGTCATCCATGCGATCAGCAGCGGCCCCGAGAGTTGGCACACGGCGAGCTCGAGGTCGAACTCGTCGAGTTGATCGTGAGCCTCGGGACTTTGCAGGATGGCCGCAAGCGGCTGGATGTAGTGGGCGACGACGCGTGCCTGCAGTGTGCTGTTGGGAGTTTGGCCGTCTTGCGCGCCCTCGGCATCGTCGGTATTAGACCGCATGGCGAGCCACGCCAGAGTGGTCAGGTACAGCGGCGCCTCTTCGTACAGCGTTGTTTGGCGGCACACCAGTTCGACCAGCCGGTCACGCAACGACCCCGTTGACGGCGGCTGCGTGATCGGCGGGAACACCAGTTCAAGGGTGGCGGCAAGCAGATCAGACGAGCAGCCGAAGTGGCGATAAAGAGTGGTCCGGGCAACCTTTGACTCTTTCGTCACCGCATCGATCGTGACGGCGTCTATCCCCCCAGCGCGCAGCAAATCGGCCGCCGCGTCCAGAAGGCGGGTTCGTGAGCGCAACCAGCGTGGATCGACGTCGTCATCGATCTCGGCTGTCAATTCCGCGGTCACGGCACCTCCGGTCAGTCGTTCTTTATGAGGACGATGGATGCCCGTTAACGATCGTTCCGGGTTGTCGCGATCGATTCGGCCATGGCCTCCGCGCTCACGAGATTGCATAGGGCGATCTCGTCCCATACCGGGTCGGCGTCCCGCGACGCGGCCGGCCCGCCCAGATGAAAAACACTACGGGCGGTGGGGCCAAACCTTCTGGACGATCGATCATGGTCAGGCTAGGCTTCGGCTGCTTATCGGCTCGCCGTGCCACGCCACCGGCGGGTTCCGCGCCTCGAAACCGCGGCACGTCACCAACGACTTGCGCCGCACCCGAAGTCCGGTGCTCGACAAGGGGTCGGTGGACAACATCGTCGGCGCCACCATGTGGTGGGACTGCATTTCCACCACGGCAGCAGAGGCGACCGCCACGGTGGCATCCCGGGATCGGGCAGCCACAACCGCGTCACGGTCAGCCGCAAAAATGCGCAGCGCGGCCCTGATCAGGATGACCGCCAGCGGCAGTTCGACGAGCGTCGCCGTCAGCGCGGATACCCACAGGTCGTGGGGCCCGGCCGTCATCACGTCGAACCACGCATCGCTGATCAACAACACACCGGTGGTGAACGCGGTCAGCAGCATCAACTCCCGACGAAGGAAAACCAGCACCGCGGTCGCGACCATGAATGCGACAACCAAGACATCGAATCCCAGCGCGACGTAGTTCGCCGGCAGGGTGATCACCCAGAACACGATCCACGGGATCAGCCCGATCGCCCCGCCTACCATCAGCGCCAAGCGCAGTCGTCGCATTCGCGCCACCACCGGCGCCGAGACCAACTCGTCGAGCGGCCTTGAGCCGAATGGTCCGTTAGCCGCGCGTGTTGGGTCCACGTGTATCCACTGACGGTCGTCGGTAGCGTCGACGAAGAGATCGATGCGGTGCTGGGTGATCGACAGCCATTCGGTCGGGCCCAACTCGCTGCCGACCGCGTCGGCGATGCCATCCAGTCCTTTGAATGTTGTTGTCACCGGTCTTAATTGTCCTTTGGTCGGGATGGGTTACAGCTCTGACGACTTGGCTCGCTCACGCACCCGTTGTGCGAGAACCGTTCCGGCGTTCGGCTGGCAGCACCAGCATCCAAAGCGGCATATCCTGCGAGGAGATACGCTCAGTTGTCGACGCAGCCCCGCAGTCAAATGCCTCCGCGCGCAACGAGTTGCCCGGCGATCACATTGCGGAGGATCTCGTTGGTGCCCTCACCGACGATCATGAGGGGGGCGTCGCGGAAGTAACGTTCGACGTCAAATTCGGTGGAGTAGCCGTAGCCGCCGTGAATGCGGACCGCGTCAAGAGCGATCTCCATCGCCACTTCGGACGCGAATAGCTTGGCCATGCCGGCTTCCATATCGGCGCGATCGCCGCGGTCGTACCGTTCGGCCGCATACCTTGTCAGTTGGCGTGCCGCGGTGAGCTTGGTCGCCATGTCGGCCAGGTAGTTGCCTACAGACTGGTGTTTCCAGATCGGTTGCCCGAAGCTTTCCCGTTCTTGGGCGTAGCGCAGGGCATCCTCGAGCGCGGCTGTCGCGACGCCCAGAGCGCGTGATGCCACCTGAATCCTGCCAGTTTCAAGGCCTTTCATCATCTGCGCGAAACCTCTGCCCGACTGACCGCCGAGGATGGCCGACGTGGGCACCCTGCAGTCCTCGAACGTCAACTCGCATGACTCAACGCCTTTGTAACCCAACTTAGGCAGGTCTCGCGACACAGCCAGGCCCTGACCCTGTTCGACGAGTATCACTGAAATGCCTTTATGCTTTGGCGTCGCGTCCGGGTCGGTCTTGCAGAGCAGCGCGATCAGCCCCGATCGTCGGGCGTTGGAGATCCAGGTCTTGGACCCGTTGATAACGAGCTCATCCCCGGCGACCGTCGCGATGGTCTTCATATTCTGCAGGTCAGAGCCGCCTCCGGGCTCGGTGAGCGCCATCGTTGCGCGTAGCTCACCGGTGGCCATCAGCGGGAGGTATTTCTGCTTCTGTTCGGTGGTTCCGAACAGAGTGATCAGTTTCGCCACCACGGTGTGCCCGCCCATGGCACCGGCCAGGCTCATCCAGCCGCGGGACAGCTCCTGGGTAACTTCGACGTAGCACGGTGTGGAGACGGGTGTGCCACCGTGTTCCTCAGGAACAGCCAGGCCGTAGATCCCGAGGCGCTTCATCTGCTCGATCCACGCCTCGGGGTATTCGTTGGCGTGCTCGACATCGCGAACAGTGGGCTTTACGTCGCGGTCAATGAACGCCCGGACCGTCTGCACCAGCATGGCTTCTTCGTCGTTGAGCATAGTGGTCACTGCGCACCTTCCAGGTTTGACCTTCCAGACAACCGGACGATTCATCGCTGCAGACCGCAAATCTGCTGGGGTTGCTGTCCTTCTGTTCGTTTCTCCCTGTCATGCCTGACGTCGACCACGATGTCGATCTGACAAGGGATTGATGACTGTGTCGGCAATTGACGTCATCAGGCCAGACTCCTTGTGCTGCTGGTATTTAGGGTGCCGAGCGGCGGTAACCAGCGGCGGAAGCCCGATCATAAGACGATCACCCCGCGCGCGATACGGCCCGATTCCATGTCCTGGAAGGCGTTGACGGCGTCATCGAGCGAGTACTTTCGAGAGACCAAGCGATCTATCGGGAGCTTCCCCTCCATGAACAAGTCGACGGTGGCAGGTATGTCGACCTGTGGATTGATGGAGCCGCCAAATGTTCCTGTGAGCCGCTTTTGAAAGAGCAGACTGAAGACATCAACAGTGACCGTCGCCGAGACGTCGGTCAGCCCGATTGCGACCACCTCGCCACCGGTGTGGACGGCCGTAAACGCGGCCTCCAGCGTGCCCTTTGCTCCGACGGCGTCGAATGCATAGTCCGCACCCCAACCCGTGATGTCGAGTACAGCGGCTCCGACGTCTTGGAATGCCGAGTTGATGGTGTGCGTGGCGCCGAAATCCTTGGCCATCTCCAGCTTTTCATCCAGCAGGTCGATAGCGATGATCGGTGCTGCGCCCGCGGCGTTGGCGGCCATCACGGTGGCCAACCCGACGCCGCCCGCGCCGATGACGACCACGCTGGAGCCGGCACGCACCCCGGCGCGGCGATTCACCGCCCCGATCCCGGTCATTCCGCCGCACCCCAGTAAGGCGACCGTCTCAAGAGGTGCGTCCCTCCGGATCCTCACCGCCGCGGCGGCAGGGACCACGGCGTACTCCGCGAACGAAGACTGGCACAAGAACGAATTGATCTCCTCGTCGTTCTGGCTCAGTCGCGTCTTGCCGTCGAGAAGGGTGCCGGCGAACGCATTCTGCATGGTGGTCAGGCACAGTTCTCGACAACCGCGCGCGCACTGCGGGCATGATTCGCACCCGATGATGATCGACACGACGACGTGATCGCCGGCCAGCACGTCCCCGACGTTCCGCCCTACTTTGTCGACGATTCCGGCCCCTTCATGGCCAAGCACGATCGGCGTAGGTACCGGCATGCCGCCGTTGAGCACGGTGGCATCCGTGTGACACACCCCGCTGGCCACCATGCGAACCCGGACGTCGTTGGGTCCGGGCTCTGGGACGTCGAGTTCTTCGACTCGCATGTCTCGCTCGCCCCGCATGACCAAGGCTCTCATTGGCAACCGCCTCTCTGGGTAACCGCGACTCTGCGACTTTCGACTGCTCCGGTTCTTGATACCCGCTGCAAATCGTCGTCACACGTGCTTATAATCTACGCATAGAAGATTATAATGGGTAACACGGTAAAGACAAGCGGCAGTCGGCGGTCGGGAACCGCTTGAGCGCGTCGCGCGGATCAGAGAGTTGAGATGGACCGAACCCTTTTTAGCGAAAAGGGCCACCAGTTTCGAGCGCTCTGCCGACATCCCATGACGTCGCCAGTCGGCCCTGATCCCACCTTTCCGAGCATCGTGGCAAGTCGAGCACACACGACGCCCGACGTCGCGTTCGTGCGTTTTGAAGACGCTGTTCTCAGCTACGCACAACTGGATGCGCGCGCGGCCGCGGTCGCGGCCGGGTTCGCTGTACTCGGCATCACCAAAGGGGATCGGGTGGCCATCATCGCCCCGAACCGGATCGAGATGGTTGAGCTATTCTTCGGGCTCGCGAGGCTCGGCGCGGTCCAGTTGCCGCTCAACGCATTTCTCAAGGGTGAGTTTCTCCGTCATCAGCTGGCGAATTCGAAAGCTTCCGTCCTGGTGGTGGATGAGGCGGGTCTTGCAGCCGTTGGACCACTGATCCCGGTGCTGCCCGAGCTGCGCCACCTGGTCGTACTCGACGGTCCCGCTGGCGACGGGATCCACCTGCCCCATACGAACTACGCCGACATCCGCGCCGCACCGCCGGACGCCGCGCCCGCACCCGAGGTGAGCCCGACGGACACCGCCTCGATCATGTACACGTCGGGAACGACTGGACTTCCCAAGGGCTGTGTGCTCAGCCACGGGTATTACGTCCGCTCCGGCCGTCGGTTCTGCGAGGCGCTCCAGCTGACCGACGAGGACGTGGTGTGGTCGCCACTACCGCTGTTCCACGCCGGCTCGCACCTGTCGGTGATCATGCTCGCGCTGCTGAGCGGCGCCCGCCTTGCGATCGAACGGGAGTTCAGTGCCCGTGCCTGTATCACACGGGCTCGTGAAGTCGGCGCGACACTACTCGTCGGGTCCGGCGCAATCGGAGCTGCGCTGTTGAGCCTTCCCGTATCACCCGATGACCGCGACCATCCGATCAAGACGATGATGATCGTCCCACTGCCCGAAGAGGTTCAGGATCGTCTCGGTCAGCGGTATGGCTGCGATGTATTGACCGAAGGCTTCGGGCAGACAGAATGCACGCCGATCTCAATTGCGCCTCGCCTCTCGACCGACCGTGACCATGGCGGCTGCGGTCTGCCCGCCGCCGATCTCGATGTCACGTTGTTCGACGACAAACACCGCGTCGTTGCCAATGGTCACGCTGGGGAGATCTGTCTTCGACCACGCGAACCGCACGCAATGTTCGACGGCTACCTCGGTGAGGACGGGCGCACCGTCCTCGACCCGTTCGAAAACGGCTGGTATCACACCGGTGATTCGGCCAGATGGCGCGACAGCGGCCAGTTGATGTTCGTCGACCGTAAGAAGGACGCCCTCCGACGCCGCGGTGAGAACGTGTCGAGCCTGGAACTGGAGGCCGCAATCGCGCGACATCCCGGGGTCGCAGCGGTCGCTGTCCATGCGGTGCCGTCAAGCCAGACCGAGGACGACATCAAAGCGTGCATCGTGCCGGTGCCGGGCGCCCATCTCGATGCGGCGTCGTTGTTTGAATACCTGTCCACCCACATTCCATACTTCGCGGTCCCCCGGTACGTCGAGCTAGTCGACTCACTACCCACCAACGCGGTAGGACGAGTTATGAAACATGTGCTGCGCGATCGACAGTCCCCACACCTAACCTGGGATTTCGAAGCCCTCGGACTGGTCGTGCCACGCGCGGATCGCCGCTCGGCCAGTCCAGGTGGAGCTCTCAAAGCCGTTTTAGGCAAAGAAATTTCGCTTGGACGGATCTCTCGTCGCCGTGACGACCCGAGTTGAGGGGCCGCATCAAGCTACCCACTGAGTTGGCGGGCGGTGGGGCCCAAGGTGCCAGCATCCCGGTCGGACGGCTCCTGCCAAGAGCTCAACGGCGTTCCGCCCTCGGCGTAGAGCCCAACGGTCAGGTGGCTCGCCGCGGCATTCGGTCGCAACACCACGAGGACTGGCGCGAGCAGGGCTTGAGCCACCGATGCCTGACGCATGGCACTATGCGATGAAGCTGCTGCCGGAGCGCTGGAGCGCAGCGGAAGTCAACGATATCGTCAAGCAGATGCCGCGGGAGCTGGTTGGGGAAAGCTTTCTGATCGCCACCCCCGGCGAAGTCAGCGACCAGCTCAAAGGTTACGTAGATGCCGGCGTCAACGGGTGATGGCGCTCGACATACTTGTGTTCGTCCTCGACCCCGTTGACCAACTCTGCAAGTTCCTGAAGCGCGCATTGACAGTGGCAGCAACCGTCGAATCGCCGAATCCGTTGCCCAACTACGCCAGTCGCTGCGATGCACGGCTTCTCAATCCCGTAGTCTCCATCGCAAGTCTAACGCTATAGAGTCGCGAATCACGTTGCCCATCAACCTCGTAGCCTTATCTCACGCCGATTTTGTGAAATTCGTTGTATTACAACAGCTTCGCGCAGGTCTTCCTCCCTGCGCGAGCGCCCTGCCGCCAAGGTCGGATACGAGGTGTCCGGCGCCAAAGGGAATCTTGCACGGCAACATACCCTCGATTGTGCGGGTATGCGCACAACGAGGCCCCGCCAAATCGCGACGCGACTCAGCTCACTTGGGCGGCATCCGGATCGCACCGTCGAGTCGGATGGTCTCCCCGTTGAGCATGCCGTTGTCAATGATCGCTAAGGCCAGGCGCGCATACTCGTCGGGCTGGCCCAGCCGGTTCGGGTGAGGCACGCTGGCCGCCAGGGAAGCACGCATGCTATCAGGAAGCCTGCCCAGCAACGGGGTGTCGAAGGTACCGGGCGCGATGGTACAGACCCGGATCGCTTTGGAGGCCAAATCCCGCGCAGCGACAATGGTCATGCCCACGATGCCTGCCTTGGACGAGGCATAAGGGAGCTGACCGATCTGCCCCTCAAACGCGGCCACCGACGCGGTAAGAATGACAACCCCCCGATCACCGTCGAGCAGCTCGTTGGTTGCCATCTGAGCGGCGGCCAAACTCAACACGTTAAACGAACCAATCAAGTTGATTTCGACGATCTCGGAGTAGGCCTGCAGCGAACCCGGCGAGCCGTCCTTGTTGACCACGCGTACCGGACCGCCACGGCCGGCACAATGCACCACCGCGCGCAGTGGACCCGCATCGGCCGCTGCAGCCAGCGCGGCCGACATCTCCTCGGGGCTGCGGACATCGGCGGCCATGAACTGGACGGCATCACCGAGCTCCGTGGCCACTGTCTCGCCACTTGTGGAAGGCAGATCAGCTATGACCACCTTGGCGGCCCCGTTTTTCACTAGGCGTTCAACGGTGGCGCGCCCGAGCCCCGATGCGCCGCCAGTGACAACTGCCGTGATTCCCTCAATCTCCATGCGTTATAGATCCTTTCGCCGCTTCAGAGCAGCTCGATGATGGTGACGTTGGCCATTCCGGTCGTCTCGCAGACGATCCGCAGTGCCAAGCGACTTCGGTGGCCAGCGCATGGAGCAACGCGACCAGCGGGCGGGCACCTGACACGCCCAGCGGATGCTCCAGGGCTATCTCTCCCTCCGCGTGGATTGAGCCGGCGGGGGCAGCGTCGAAATACGCCACCCAGACCTTGGCACCTGAGCCAATGCTTCTATTACAACGACACATCGCTCTTCAATATCTACATATAGTAGATATGTGGGACATTGCTGTCCAGCTTTGGCCTGGGATGTCAGAGCGTGACGGTCCGCCTGAGGCCGAAGAAATCGAGAAATGGCGCGACGTCAGCCAGGGTCCCTTCGTCGAGCAGCCACTGCCGGCGCGTATAGGTGTCGCAGGTTGGTCGCTGCCCGGTTACCGACAACAACGGCGGTATTCTGCCCGGTCTCGGACATGTAATCGGCGGCGAACTGGATGCGGTCAGTTGGGTCGAGCGCGGCATTGAACTCAGCGATCCGCTGAAAGGTGCCCACCTGGGTATGCGGCAGGGCCTGCGCCCACCGGTGCACGTGGGTGAACTCGACACTGTCCCGCAGCTCGGGCCACAGCCGCATCAGCGTGCCCACGGCGATCTGGATCACCGCCTCATCCGACGTCTCGAACAGGGCCTCAGCGGCCGCGAGCTCGAAGTACAGGCTGAACTGGCCATGCCCCGCCGGGGCGCGAGCCGGGTCTTTACGGTGGTCCTGAAAGAACAACGCGATCTCACGCGACTCCGAGGGCGGCAGCAGCACCATGAACGCCGGGCAATCTGGCTGGCGGGTGGTCCCCACGGCCACGCAAATCGTCTTCGTGTAAGGCAACGCCGAGTGCAACGGCGCCAGCACGTCGCGCCGCCCTGGGCAGATAGCCACCGCCGCCGGCAGCGGGCAAGCGATCACGCAGGCATCGGCCAACATTTCGGTGTGACGCCCATCAGGTTCGGTATACGCCACCAGCACCCCGGCGGGCGTCTCTGTCACCCGTTGGGCATGGTGGCTTAGCCGCACGTCGAGCTCTTGAGCGACCGCCTCGACGATGCTCGCCGCTCCGCCCGCTGGGGATTGCCAGCCTCCGCCGAGCGCGTTGGCGATCCCGGAGAACAACTCAACTTTGCTTGTGCGCTCCGGATCGACGATAACCATGGTGCGTGTTAATGGGGCCACCACGTACTCGCCCAGCTCCGCGCTGAGCGCACGCATTGCGTAGGAGTGTGCGGTCTCGTCGTCGATCGGGGCGGCCTTGCTCAGGTCGGAGTAGTCCAGGCGCCCGCGCACCTTAGCGACCGCAACATCGAAGGCGAGCCGGGCAATCCGCAGCTTGCCCGCTGCCGAAAGCAGCCGCGTCGACATACCCGAACGCACCAACCGGTCGACGCGCAACTGGTAGACCTTGCCATCACGGACGATCCCCAGCCATGGCGGGCTGGGGACCATCTCCACGCCGAGCTCCCGGGCCAGCTCGAGGTAGGCCTCATATCCTGCGCCGACCGCGGTTGCGCCGAGGTCGAGCACGTAGCCCTGTGCCCGCAGCGTGCGGACACGTCCACCCAGCACCGGTTCGCTTTCCAGGACGACAGCATTCCAGCCGTCCCGTTGCAGGTGATACGCGGCCGTCAAACCGCTCAGACCCGCGCCGACTACCACCACAGACGGCTGGGAATCCATCCTTAGATGGTAGCAAGAATCTATGCACCGTAGATTATACGGTCCCGAAAATTCGGCGCCGGGACCGCTTCTGCGGTTCGCTCCCGTTGACGTGGTCCGCGACCTGAGGCCAGCGCTTTGGCTCTTCTACCGCGTGCTGGCGATGCATTCCAACCCAGTGACGATTCCGGCACCTTCGTGGCCTAGCACGATCGGGGTGGGGACTCGCACCGCGCCATTGAGGACCGTCAGATTGGTGTGGCATACCCCACTTGTGACCATCTGCACGCGTACGTCGTTGGGGCCGGGTTCGGGGAAATCCAGCTCCTCTAGCCTCATATCCCGCTCACCTCTCATGACCAAGGCTCTCATCGACCGACGCCTTCCTTGACGAGATGGATTGTTGCGAGACTGCGCTTCGGAATTTCCGAATTTACTTACTGTAGATTATACTGGAGGCCGCAGCAGATTTTTCCTGTGGCGCCATCTGTTGCCCTCGGGTCCCGCACAACGAGGCCGCGGCGGCCGGTCCCTGGCAGGTGACATTGCTCGCGCGTTCTCAACGGACTGTCGGGGAGCGTGTAAAGCTGCCCCATAGATTGCTTTCCCCATCTTACTGGGGTGGTTTGTAATCGCGGGTTACTTCCAGCGCCACGAGCCCTCGGCTAAACCGGAGGCCATCGCGCAGTTCGACCAACCCGACACGACGGCGATCCGCACCAACTGCTCTTCTTTATCCTAGACAGGCCCGTTCGCGTCGGACGGAGTCGTCGGTTTCTGGATGCCAGTGATGGTTTCATATTTTGGCCCCCCTCGTCACGTTCGCACTGATCAGCCGCCAGATCCTCAAATCGCTTCCCGCCGCAGACTTCTCCAGCAATGCCGCCACGACGATCGCAGCGGCCACTCACTGAGCGTGGCAAGCATCATGACCCATCGCCGTGTCGGGGGGTGCATGGTCAATCGAGTCCGTGGTCACCTCGGATGCATCCCGCAATGGTGCGACCGCGGCGATGCCATCCGCTCGCACCACGGGGCCGACGGCGTCGTCAACGCCCGGCGAATCCGTGCGCAAGGGTTCTCGCGGCACGGTCGCCTGACACCAGTGCCGAGTTCGTGGTTGACCCGCCCAGGTAGTCACCCGCAAAGCGGACACGAGTGCCGTGCGGTGTGAGGGAGTGAAATCGGGCCAACGCGCTCCATGTGCCGGGCTTGCCCATCAACAAGCCAGGCTTCCAGCGGCTCACGTCGTGAAACAGGACGTGGTTCTCAATCCCCGGCAGGAGGAGATTTAATCCCTTGATCGACTCCATTGCGACCTGTTCGTCGTCCAGATGACCGAGCTTCTCATACCACTCGGTGAGCCACAGGCTATTGAGGAGGCCTTTGCCCTCCGGAGCGCGACCGTGAGCCTTGTTGTGCTCGAAAACGGCCGTCGTCATATCCGGGTGCTCGCTCGTCGGAATCTGGACGAACACGGCGGTCTCGGCGGGCACGGTGTCGATCGCCAGGCTGATCGACCAGAGTGTGGAGTATTGAAGCGAGGCAATGATTTCGCGTTGCTCAGCGAGCAATTGAGGATAGATCCGACTCATGGTGTGGGCAGTCACCGCCAGGACGCACACGTCGGCGTCCTCGATGTGTTCCTCCCCCGTGCGTTGCCAGGTGACGCTCACACCGTCCTGTCGCTGTTCCACGTTCACGACTGCCGCGCGGAGCTGCACGTCGAGGCGCGCCGCCAGTGCCTGCACCAGGAAGTCGATGCCCTGGCTGGAGTTCATCAGCTTGGCGCCAAGGAAGTTTCGAAGCAGGAACAAGATCTCGACACCGGCCAGCTCGTCGAGCGTGCCGCCATACAACGAGCGAATCGTCGGATCGATGATGAAATCGCGTACCTCGGAGGTGACGCGGCGATCCGCGTACTCCCTGAGGGTTTCGGTGTCCAGCCCCGACGCCTTGCTCATGTTTCCTGTATCGACGCGCTTTGCGATGCGTTTGGCGTCAATCAGCAGCTTCGTGGCTTCCAACTTGGAGCGCGATGACAGCAGGCCGGTTCGTGCCATATCGAGTCGCGAATGCGCACGTACCCGGTGGATGCGGCCATAACGGTAGAACCCCATTTGGTCGTGCGTCGGTTGCAGCTGTCCGCCGACCCCCACTTCGTCGGCCAACGCACGCATCTCGCGGTAGCGGTGCGACAGCAAGCTCGCGGCGCGATCAATGATGAAGCCTTCGCGACGCACAGTCGACATCCGCCCTCCAACGATCTCCTCGGCTTCGAGCACCCGAACCTCGAAGCCGGTCTGCTGCAGCCGGTACGCCGCAGTCAAACCGGCGATACCGGCACCCACTACAACAGCCCTCATATCGGCATACACCCCCCGACCCGACGGCCGCCGGCGCGATGACGCTTTCTCACCAATATCAATGTGCGTTATTAGCTTTCAGTGCGCTAGAGACCTCGATGACACGGCGAACCGACTGGGCCGCATCGTCGGGCTCGAGCACCATGGGCGTGAGATCGCCGACGTGTATCCAGGTGGTGCCGACATCGACGAACTTCTGTAGTTGATCGGCGACCTGTGACGGTGTTCCGATGAACGACGAGCGCTCCACCATCGTTCGAGTCACCTTGCTGAGCATCTCCTCGGTTTCGGCCGGGCCGATCTTGAAGGGCAACAATTTCATTGCGTAATGCCAGTCCGGCGGCACCGGCGGCTCGATACCCTCCAGGAACCAATCCGCCTGATTGATCCTGCCGACAACGAGTGCCGACCACCGCACAATCGGGTTATCCAAGACCTGGTCGAGAACATTCTCATCGTCATGGATGAGGCAGCACGCTGGGAACAGCCCGAAGTCGAAGGCGTCGGGGTCGCGGCCCTTGTCGACGAGCTGTTGCTTCAACTCGTTCTTCAGTTCGGTCCACCGCTGTGGGGGTGGTCGCGACGAGTGGTGCCGCAGTCGTAAACCCGTCGGCGTAAGAGGTAGTGATATCGATCAGCCGCGGACCCCCGCCAAGGCCCCAAAGCCGAAATGAACGTTCTTTCTGTGCATTTCCCACGGTCGCGGTGTCGAACGTCCAGTGGTTGCCCTCGAAGTGGATCGGTTCACGCGCCTCAAGCAGTGCCCGGACAGCGCGGAGCATATCCTCTAACCGTTGAAGTCCCTGGGAGCGCTTCCAGCCAAATGGCTTGCACTGCTTGATCTCCCCACCACCGAGTTGAACGGTGACGGATCCGGTGGTCATTGCACTCAGGGTCAACATCGACTGTGCCAACTCGGCAGGACTGCGCCGGACAGCGTCGGTACCGATCGAGAGATTGAGCGACGGGGCTGCGGATGCGGCGAACGCCAGCGTGGCGAACGGGTCGACAAAGGAGTCGAAGTCCGGCATTACCGCCGCCATTGGCGTGTTCTCCGCCGTCCACAGCGATGGCGGATGGAAGAACGTCATCTGGTCCCACATCGTGATGCCGTCGACCACACCACTGTCCTCGAATGCCCGTGCAGCCGCGGTGATCCCCGCGGCAGGCATATACCGACTCAGTCCGACGGCGGCGTCGATCTCAACCGGACTTCTCACACGACTCTCCTCACCTCTGAAATGGCGCTGATTCCGCGATGATGGTCGGCAGCGGCTCGCGTGAGTCGCTCGCTAACTTGGTGTCGCTCGCTGCGCAGGGCCCGTCGCCATCACGACTTAGCGTCCGGTACGCCTTCATCGCGGCGATCCGCAGCCGCACGCCCCGAGTGAACCGAACGGGTTCACCTCGGATGAACCCCGCAGTAGCGAGTTCAGCATTGTCCAAAAGCTTTTCGATCACCTGGTCGTGTAGCGGTTTAAGGCCTAGCGGATAGAATAGCCAGCCAATGGGACGCAGCCGCACCGCTAGAAGGTGCTGCAGGATCACGCCGCCGCCCGATGCTGGTTGCACGCAGAACTCGTGAAATCCAAACAGGCAGCCGGGCCGCGAAAACTCGAATCGGATCCAGCGCCGCGGCTGATGCCCCACCACGTGGTAGGCGGCGGGACCATGGCAACCCGTCGACCCGATGTGCAGCGGCCGCTGGATCCAGATGGGAATCGATTCTGCAACCGGCCACAGGAGATCATCGGTTGTTCCGATGCTATCGATCATCGCCCCGACCGTATCGGCCTCAGCATCGAGTAGCCGCCGATGCGCGTTGTACACCGCGATGGTGGGCATCCGGGATCAGTGCGTGCGCGTCTCCCGGCGAATGGCACGCAGCACAACCGGTGTCATCACCAGAATCCACACGAAGAAGGAGCCCACCGGAATGTAGAGACACAGCAACCCGTTCCACGCGAACGGACCCGTCTTGAAGAACGCCATCGCGTCGGCCGGCAAGAACAGGAAAGCCAACCAGATGTTGAAATATGCCACCCAGCGCGGGAACACAGGCTCGGTGCGTCGGTCGCGCAGAATCGTGTAGGCAATCGCACCCACCCACAAACTGAACGGCGGCACGTCGAACATAAACGCGAACCACCCGAGATCGTTGATCAGCCGCGTGGACTCGGGGTCAATCTGTCCGGCCCGGAAAGCCGCTGCCGCCCAAACGAACATGGCGATGATGCCCTCTAGCGCGCCGATCGCGATACACGCGATCTGGATGCACGTCATCACGGGACGATTTTCGTTTCGCCGGGTCTGCAGTGCGATCACGACACCGAATGGGACGAATAGCGTCACCCCGATCATTGTCACAAACAGCCCGATGCGGATCCGCAGGGCATTGGCGGCATACCAGTCTGCGATGTGCTGGGCGGAGGCAGTGGGGTCCTGGGGTGGAATGAACCCTGCAATCACGATGAGGCCGAGCGCGGACAGGATCACAGCGCCCAGCCCGCACCACGCGGCCAGCAGTTGCGGCTGCGTTTCGTCAGGCGTCCACTCCCGATCCGGCGGCTCGGCGGCGAGCGGCTCCTCGACAAGACTCACCGTTGGCATGGGCTACTCCATTCGATATCGAGGCTGAGCGGACCCTGGAACACAAGGCTCGAGTTCCACGGGATACGTTGTGCGGCAGGGATCGAGAAATGCCCGAGGCGCCCGAGTATGGTCTCCACAGCAATGCGGATCTCGGATCTCGCAAGCACCGCGCCGAGACAGAAATGCGGACCGCGCCCGAATGTGAGGTTGCGACTGAGCTGGGCCTGGTCGCGGTCCACATCAAAGCGACCTGGGCAGTCGAACTGCGACTCGTCATGATTGGCGGAAGCCAGCAGCGCGAAAACCCTTGCACCCTTTGGGATGACCTGGCCCGACAACTCGACGGCGCGGGTCGTCTCACGCAACACGCCGCGTGCCGGTGCCATTCGGCGCAAGGCTTCCTCGACGATGCTGGGGATCGACGAACGGTCGCCCAATGCGCGCTCCATCGCCGCGGGATGCCCGGCCAGCATCATCAGCGTGATACCGATCCCTGCCGCGGTCGATTCCACGCCTGCGGTGATGAGTTGGGTCACGATGCCGCTGATCTCAGTGTGGGTTAGTGCAGGTTCGCCGTCTTCTTCGGCCAGGATGAGCCCGCTGATCAAATCCGTTCCGGGCGTGCGTGTCCGCTCGTCGAGCATCCGCAAAACGTAGTCGCGGAACTCCACCTGCTGTTCGGCCAATGCGATGCGGCGCTCCTCGGGGATTGAGGGCACCATCAGTTGCATCACTCCGTGTGCCCACATCTCGAACTGCCGGCGGTCCTGTTCGGCGATTCCGAGGACGGTACTCAGCACCCTGGTCGGAAGCGGGTTTGCTAGCTCACCGATGATCTCGGCGCGGCCGGCGTCGGCGAAGGCGCTGACCAGCTCGTTCGCGATGTGTCTGACATGCGGTTCGTACGATGCCACGGCGCTGGGAGATAAGGCCTTCTGGGTGAGTTTGCGGACCCGGGTATGTGCCGGCGGATCGTTGGTGACCAGCGTCGGAATGGTAACCAGATAACCATCAGGAAGCTTGCTACGGAGATGCTCAGGCACCGGTTGCAGAATGTCGTGGTGCATGGAGCTGAAACGTTCGTGGTCACGGATCACGGTCATGATGTCGTCGTAACGCGTCACCACGTACACGCCGTCGTCGGGGAGGTGGACGACCGGGGTGGCCGCGCGCAACTGGGCGAACAACTCGAACGTGTCGCCTTCTAGCACCGAGACCTGACCGGGATGATCGTCGGACACCGTCACCTCCGAACGTGAACAAATCTACATACAGTAGATACTGTGTTGTCTATCACACGTTGTAGGCCGCTAGCAAGGATCGACCGGCGGCACCCGCGCGACCTGCAAGCACCGCTGCGGCGGAGTTCGTTAACTGTTCGTAGTCGATTCGATTCGGTCCGCGACAGTGGGACCGTTGGTCTACCCCAGGTTGCGGAGTCGGGGTGCGAGGTCTGTTTCGAACAGTTTCAGGAAGCGGCGCTGGTCGTGGCCGGGCGCGTGAAACACCAAGTGGTTCAGCCCGTATTTGACGTAGTCGGCGACCCTCTCGACCGCCTCGTCGGGATCTGACGACACAATCCAGCGCTTGGCGACCTGTTCGATCGGCAACGCGTCGGCGGCCTTTTCCATCTCGATTGGATCGTGAATCGAATGCTTCTGTTCGGCGGTCAACGACAGCGGCGCCCAGAACCGGGTGTTCTCCAGCGCCCGCTCGGGATCGGGGTCGTAGGAGATCTTGATCTCGATCATCTTGTCGATGTCGTCGACGTTGCGCTCTGCCAGCTGCGCACCCTCATTGACCGACGGGATCAGCTTTTCGGTGTAGAGCTCCACGCCCTTGCCCGACGTGCAGATGAACCCATCACCGGCCCGGCCCGCGTATTTGGCGACCCCGGGCCCGCCGGCGGCGATGTAGATCGGCACACCGCCGGCCGGTACGTCGTAGATTGAGGCACCCTTGAGGTGGTAGTACTCGCCGTCGAAGTCGACCCGGTCGCCCTTCCATAGCTCACGCATCAAACGCACGGCCTCGCGAAGTCGCCCGAAGCGTTCTTTGACCTCCGGCCACTGCCCGATGTAGCCGGTTGCGATCTCGTTGAGCGCCTCACCGGTACCGACACCGAGGAAGATTCGATCAGGGTACAGGCACGCCATCGTGGCGAAGGCCTGTGCGGTGACGGCCGGGTTGTACCGGAAGGTCGGCGTCAACACCGACGTTCCCAGCACGATCCGCTTGGTGCGCTCACCGACAGCCGTCATCCACGACAGCGCGAACGGCGCATGCCCACCGGTATACCGCCACGGCTGGAAATGGTCACTGACCGCGGCACTGTCCATCCCGTGGGCCTCCGCGAGCACACCCAATTCGACCAACTCACGCGGCGCGAACTGTTCCGCCGACGCCTTATAACCAAGTTTCAATTCCGGCATTGATGCTTCTCCTGATTTGTGTTTGTGTTGGGGCACAACGGGATTTCCCGTGCTAACTCGTAGGTGGTGGTGCGTTGGCGGGCGGGCCGGCCGATGCCGTCGGCGATGGCGACCAGTTCGGCGACGGTTTTAGCTGAGCCGTGTTCGGCGCCGGCCATTCTTGAGATGGTTTCTTCCATGAGGGTGCCGCCGAGGTCGTTGGCGCCCCCGCGCAGCATGATCTGGGTGCGTTCGGTGCCGAGTTTGACCCAGCTGGTTTGGATCTGGGAGATGCGGCCGTGCAACATGATCCGGGCCAGCGCGTGCACGGCCCGGTTGTCGCGATGGGTGGGGCCCGGCCGCGCGGCGCCGGCGAGATACAGCGGGCTGTTCTGGTGCACGAAGGGCAGCGGGACGAACTCGGTGAACCCACCCGTGCGGTCCTGAATGGAGCGCAGCACGTTGAGGTGACCAACCCAGTGTCGGGGGGTGTCGACGTGGCCATACATCATCGTCGAGCTCGACGGCAGCCCGACCTCGTGCGCGGTGGTAACGATCTCGATCCATATCGACGTGGGCAGCTTGCCCTTGGTGAGCACCCAACGCACCTCGTCGTCGAGGATCTCGGCGGCTGTGCCGGGAATGGTGTCCAAGCCGGCCTCGCGCAGACCGGTCAGCCACTCACGGACCGACAGCCCACTGCGAGTGGCTCCGTTGGCGATCTCCATCGGAGAGAACGCGTGCACGTGCATCGACGGCACCCGCGCCTTGACCGCGCGCACCAAGCCCGCGTAGCCGGTGACGGGCAGCTCGGGGTCGATACCCCCCTGCATGCACACCTCGGTAGCCCCGGCGACATGGGCCTCCCAGGCCCGGTCGGCGACCTCGTCGACCGACAGCGAGTAGGCGTCGGCGTCACCCTTGCGCTGGGCGAAGGCGCAAAATCTGCACCCGGTGTAGCAGATGTTGGTGAAGTTGATATTGCGGTTCACCACGTAGGTGACGTCATCGCCGACGGTGTCGCGGCGTAGGGCGTCGGCCAGTGCACATACCGCCTCCAACGCGGGACCCTCAGCGGTGGCCAGCACTAGATACTCGTCATCGGTACAGCCGGCGGGATCACGCTCGGCGGTGCGCAGCGCGGCCAACACGTCGGTGTCCGCCCGCTCGGGGGCACGGGAAACCAGTTCGCCGACCTTCTCGCGGATCGACTCCCAGTCGCCAAAGGCGCTGTCGAGGTCACTGCGCGTCTCGGTCAATCGGCCCGTCGTGTCGATGGCGGTGTGCAGGTCGGTGCGGCCCCGCGTTCCGGCGTCGTCGGGTTCCTGCCACGGCATCCCCACCGGGTAGACGTCGCGGGCCCACCCGGTGTCGGGATCGGCCAGCGCCGCCACGTGCGCGCGTACCCGCGGGTCGATCCATGCCGAGCCCGCCAGCACATACCGCGGCTGCGCGGTCAACCGTTCCGTCAGGTCGTAGCCCGCCTCGGCGGTCACCGCCGCCAAATCGTCCAGTGCCGGCCACGGTCGGTCGGGGTTGACATGATCCGGGGTCAGCGGCGACACCCCGCCCCAGTCATCGACACCCGCGCCGATCAGCGCCAGACATTCGCTGAGCGAAACCAGATTGGGCGGTGCCTGGATTCGCATTCCCGGTCCGAGCACCAGTCGTGCCACGGCGATGGTGGCCAGAAACTCCTCTAGGGGGGCACCGGGCGAACCGGCCATCGCGGTCTGCTGCTTGGCCCGGAAGTTCTGCACGATCACTTCTTGGACATGGCCGAACTCCTTGTGCGACTTTCGGATCGCGTGGATGGTCTCCGCCCGCTCGGTGAGCGTCTCGCCGATACCGACCAGCAATCCGGTGGTGAACGGGATCGACAGCCTCCCCGCATCGGTGAGCGTGCGCAACCGCACCTCGGGGTCCTTGTCCGGGCTGCCCCAGTGGGTCAGGCCCCTTGTCGTGAACAACCGCCGCGATACGGTCTCCAGCATCATGCCCATCGACGGCGCAACGGGTTTCAGCCGCGATAGCTCCGACCAGGACATCACTCCCGGGTTCAGGTGCGGCAGCAGGCCCGTCTCCTCGAGCACCCGGATGGCCATCGCACGTACGTAGTCCAGCGTCGAGTCATAGCCTCGCTCGTTCAGCCAGCCCTTGGCCTCTGGCCAACGCGCCTCGGGCCGGTCGCCGAGCGTGAACAGCGCCTCCTTGCAGCCCAACTCACCCCCGCGGCGCGCCACGTCGAGGATCTCATCGGGCTCCATGTACAAGCCCTTACCCTGGGCGCGGAGCCGACCGGGCACCGTCACGAACGTGCAGTAGTGGCAGGTGTCGCGGCACAAATGCGTCACCGGAATGAACACCTTGCGCGAAAACGTCACCGGCAAGTGCCCGTTCGCACCGCGACGGCCATCCGACGCCAACCCCGCATCACGCACCCGCGCCGCACTCGCACACAAATCCGCCAGATCATCCGCTCGCGCCGTCAACGCGATGGCCGCCTCATCCACATTGAGCAGCACACCATCACGGGCGCGCCGCAACACCCGACGCATAGCCGAGCTCGGCGTTGGGGCATCGGGGCTTTCGGCGGTGCTCACTTACTTTGCCTTAGCGGTTGACGCTTCTCGGCGAACGCTGGTGCGCCTTCCCGAGCATCTGCGGACGCGAGGACGGGTGCTGCGATGGGTTTTTGTGATAAAGGCCGCCGGGTCGGTCCATGCATTGTGCTCAGCGATGATCAGTTAGGAGCGGTGCTGAGCCGGAAGTCTCGTCGCAATCGCCGCGGCGTTGAGGCCACCCTCGTCGGAGCCGACGTACTTCGCCGGGAGCAACAGGTCAACGCCATACGGACGGCCGTGCACCTGCTCGTCAATCCACGACAGCTCCACTTCGAGATGGTCGAGCGCATGGGTGCCCGCTCCCAGCACGCCCAGGCCACAGGCGTTGGTCACTGCTGCGACCACATCGCGGCAGTGACTGAGCGCCACGATCGGGAAGTCGATGCCGAGCAGATCGCATAGGCGGTTCTGCAACTTGAATTCACCTCGCTGGTCTTCACAACTGTGTCTTAATCTACGCAGCGTAGTTTATTGGAGGGTGTAGTGACAAGGGCCACCGCTGCCGATGGAAACAATGGCTACTTCGCGCAGTTGCCGTACAGCTGGTCGTAACCAGTGACCAAGGCGACCACGACCTTGCGGTAGCTGGCCTCATCGAGATGATGTTTGCGGCGTGCTTGGTCCAGCAAGGGGAAACGCAGGTCGAGGTTGCCAAACTCGCCGTCATTGTCCGGCGAAGCGCGAAATGCCAGCCAGCTCAACGCAAGTCCCTCTATCGCATCGATCAGCGCCAACCCTTCGCTAGGCGGGATGCCACAATCCTGCATTTGCTCCAATGCCGCGTTGAAGCGTTGCGCCGCGCCTGGTCGGGTGCGGCGCTCGAATAGGATCGGCGCAACATTTGGATGGGCCTTGATGGCGCGGAAATACGCGACCGCGTCCTGTACCAGCCAGTCGGTCCATTTCTGTGCCCGGCGTTTCGGGATCCGGACGTCCTGGAGCAGGGTTAGGCCGACCGCGGCGAATACCTCGTCGCGGTCGCGGAAGTAGTAATAGATGGACGGGCCGTGCACGTCGAGCCTTCGTGCGAGGTGACGGATGGTGAACCGGTCCGTCCCCTCCTCGTCGATGAGCTCCAGGGCGGCCTCAACGATCTTCGCGCGAGACAGCAGAGGCACTTTTGGGCGCGGCACGTAGCTACTCTCCGTTCAGGGCGGCGCACTCAGTGCGATCTGCTGTCATGCCGTGTCACGTTACCTGAAATGTGTAGATAACCAGGGATTTAGTTGCGATGCACCGCAGTGTGCCGCACGATGTGCACGCAGACTACATTGCCTTCCAAACGGGGACACGGCCCTCCCGAAACGCTTGAAATGCCTCCTCGACATCACCGGTCATACTCGCCATGATCTGGGTGCGGTTCTCGGTCAAGATCGCGTGACGCAACGACGGCGCGTCGAGGTTCTGCCACATGGTCTCTTTGGTCATCCACAGCTGGAACGCGCCGCTGGTGGCGATCCCCTCAGCGAACGAGATCGCCCTGGAAAGCAACTCGTCGGGCTCGACCAGGGCCGACAACATTCCTATGCGGTCAGCTTCGGCGGCGTCGAAGATTCTCCCACTGAGCATCAGTTCCGCCGACCGCCCCGCACCGATAATGCGGGGCAGGAGATAGCTGATACCGAGGTCGGCGTTGTTGGCGCCGACCTTGATGAATACCACGCCGAACTTCGCTTTGGGGCTAGCGATCCGGATATCGCAGCCCAGCGCAAGGGCCAAGCCGCCACCGACGGCGGCGCCGTTCATCGCCGCGATGTAGGGCTTGGGGGAACTGTGGATCTTTTCTACGAAAGACGCGATGGCGACCTGCAACAGCATCTGCCGCGGCACCTCGGCCATGTCCTCGGTTCCCGGTATCGCGAAATGGCCATCGTCGAGATCGAGACCCGAGCAGAATCCGGCCCCCTCGCCGGTGAGGACGACGGCGCGCACCGAACGGTCGGCATCTACCTCGGCGATCGCGGCGTTGAGGTGATCGATCATGTCCATGTTGATGGAGTTGAACGATTCGGGCCGATTCAATCGGACCACGGCAACACCGTCGCCTTCGCGCTTGACGATCACCGGGGTCATCGCAGCGCTCCTGCCGGGACCCCGCCCGGGGTGAACACGCAACGCAGCTCATCAATATTGTGAGCCAGGTTGCCCGAGGGCCGGACTGGCTCGCCCACCACCCGGATGTCGGGAGTGCGGGTCAGGATTTCACGGAACATGAGACCAACCTCCAAGCGTGCCAGGTGCGCACCAAGGCAATAGTGTGGACCGCCGCCACCGAACGCCATGTGCGGAGGACGGGCATCGCGGGTGATATCGAACTCGTAGGGCCGATCGAACACCGCCTCGTCGCGGTTACCCGACCGGTAGAACATCGCGATCTTGTCACCGGCCTTGATCGGCTGTCCGCCGACGACCGCGTCGCGGGCGGCGGTACGCCGGAAGTACATCACAGGTGTCGCCCACCGGATGATCTCGTTGGCCGCCGTCTCGAGATGGACGTCGATGTCTGATGCCCATTTGCGTTTCTGGTCGGGATATTGGGACAACGCATACATACCCCAGGACAGTGCGTTGCGAGTAGTTTCGTTGCCCGCCACGGTTAACAGGATGAAAAACTGGATGAGTTCGGTCTCAGTGAGTGCCTCACCGTCGATGTCGGCGTTCAGCAGGGTCGACAGCAGGTCGTTGCTCCCGCCCTTGGCAATGCGCTCCTTGGCCAGCTCTTGTAGTAGGCCGGCCAGCTCCATCCCCGACATCGCGATCTCACCGAAGGTCTTCTCGATGTCGTCGGAGCCCAGCAGGAATGCCGCATCGGCAACCCGGATTGCGATATCGCTCTTCTCGTAGACGAACTGGTGATACGTCTCGGGGATGCCGATCATCTCGCAGATGATGCGGACGGGCAACCGCCCGCCCACCTCCGAGACGAACTCGACCTCTCCGGTGTCGATAATCCGATCGACAATCGAGGTGGCTTCCTCAGCGATGACGCCGCTGAGGTGGGCAATGACCTTCGGCGTGAAGGCGCGCGAGACAATCCGTCGCAACCGGCCGTGTCGCGGTTCGTCCTCGTTGCCCATATGCGAGAACGACGCAGCAAGTTCGGGCGGCCAATCCCAGATGGTGATGCCGTTGCCCGCGATGAAGGTCTCATTGTCTCGGCTGACCTGGGAGATATCGTCGTACCGGCTCAGCGCCCAGAAACCGGGGCCCTTCGTGATGAAGGGCTCATGACCAATCTCATCGTGGAACGAGACCGGGCGTTCCCGGCGCAACGTCACGAACGCGCCCTCGATTACCTCCTCAGGCAGGCGCCAGAAGGCCGGATCGGACAAGTGGATCTGATCGACGCTCAACTCTTCCTTCGGCTGCATACCTCATCAGTCCCTTGCTGGCATCATTGAATTACCTACGCAATGAAGATTAGAGGGGCTGTGCTGTCACGGTCAACTCGTTTGCGTAGTCGCCTGGAGTGCTGGGGCGGCTGACTTCCCCGCGTGCAGGGGTGTGTACATGGCGGTGACGCTGAAGTAGTCACTGCGAACTGGATCCGCGGATCCGACTACTACCGCCCCAGCGAGAGCTCGGCGACTGACCTCGCACAGCCACCAGGCCCGCCGACGCCTCGTCGACGACGGCGCCATGCTGGCGACGGACATCGACGCGATCGTTGATCGGTGTGGCCGGCGCCCGGGAGTCAGACGTTGTGACGCGTCAGTCACCCGCGGCCAGACTTGACCGGCATCACAGAAATTACTTGCCTCCAATATCTACGTTAGGTAGATTATTCTCATGACCTCAGAGCAGAGATTCGACGTCGTCGTGCTGGGCGCGGGCATGGCCGGACTGGCATGCGCGGGCACCCTGGTGAATCGAGGGCTCCGGCCCCTCCTTATTGCTGAAACAGCCGAAGTCGGGTGGAATCTGCGCGCGATCGACGTAGACGGCAACCGTGGGTACGTCCAGCATCCGATGTGGTCGGTTGCCTGGGGCGGCGGCTGGTGGTACCGGCTGGCGCGTGAACTCGGCGCCAACGTCAAATTCAAAGTCGCTCCACCCGTTGACCTTTGGATCAAAGGCGCCGCGCCCAGCAAGGTATCGGTGTGCACGAGCGCATCGGCTGTCACCGACCTGTTCGCCGCTATGTCGCCGATCCCCCTTGGTGAGGCCCGAGCCGACATTGAGCGCGTGGTGGCTAATGCGCTGGCAATCCCCTACCAGGAGCTGATTGCGATGGACGAGGTCCCCATCGCCAAATGGCTGCACGATCAGGGTGCCGATCCGATCCTGCAGCTGTTGATTCTGACGTTCGGCGCCAATATTTGTGAGACCACGACTCAGGTTGCCGCCGAGCATCTTTCGGCCTTCGGCGTGTGGGGTATGGCGCGCAGTCTCATATGCGGTGAAGGCCCTGTCGTCTGTCCCGAACCTGACCCGTGGGAGGGACTGATGAAACCGCTAGCGGTGGCCATCGAGGCCAAAGGTGGGACCATTTGGCGCGGCCGCAAAGCTTCCCATGTCGTCGTCGAGGACAGTCGCGCGGTCGGGGTCGAATTGGCCGACGGCACGATTGGTTACGGGGACGCCGTCGCCGTCGCGACCGGCACCAGCCGGGTCGGTAAGGTCGTCCGCAATCCTGGCGCAGAAGTCATTGCGGCCATCGAGCACGCCCGCAGCCTCGCCGGCGAGGACGTCTGCACCTACACAGTGCTGGACAAGCCGGTGTGCAATATCGACACCTACACGATGCTGTCGGACACCGACGGCTCGGCGATGGCGTTTCTGTTCCCCATGCACAAACTCACCCCGGACCACGTGCAGCCGGGTAAGCAGTTCGTCGCGGCGCAGGGCTTCTACACTCCGGAGCAATTCTCCGCGCTCGGCGGTACCGACGGGGCAGTTGCACGTCTCAACGCCATCCAAGAAGAGCTCTTTCCCGGATACACCGAGGCGACGGTCACCCAAAAGATCCAGAATCACAAGCACCACTGGCTCGGCCCGCTGCTATTCGGGCCTCGGCTGCCATCGCGCGATCCCCAAATCGCCGGCCTGTGGTACGCCGGTGACGGCTCCCGACCCGTGGGCGGATTGGGTGTCGAGGCCGCGGCTAGCGCCGGGATGATCCGCGGTGAGGCAATCGCTGATGACCTGGCGGCCCGGCCGGTTGCCGCGCAGCAATGAACGCCGCCACGGTAATCGGCCGCGTCGTCGAGACGCCTGCCGACCTTGCTCGCAGGCTGCGGGTGTCCAATGGATGCTACTTTCACGTCGACTATGCGGCCCTGCGGTCTGGACCGCTGCGCCCGATGCTCGGCGTGGGCGGCTACCGCACACCGGTGACGGGCCTATACCTCAGCGGCGCGGGCACCCACCCCGGAGGCGGGGTCAGCGGCCTTCCCGGACGTCTCGCCACGCAGCAGTTCCTGCGGGACCAACGCCGGGGAATCAGGCGACGTGCCCGCGCATCCATCGAGACTTCTGGCTGACACGACCGAATATCACCCCGGCACGACTGCTGGCAGCGGCGTGCATGACCTGGAGAGGAAACATCATGAGTGCTCCGCGGATCGGTACCGGAATTCACGTTCCGCTGGACCGCTATAGCCCACCCGAGGCGTACCCTGCCTTCGCGCGCGCGGCCGCCGATACCGGATCGATCGACTGGCTGCTGCTGCCCGACCAGCTGACCAGTTGGTGGCCGACGTCGCTGTGGACCCCGGAGAACACCCCCTTCGCCTCCGCCGCCCCGGACTGCGACTCGTGGCCGGACGCCACGGCGATGGCGGCCTACAGTGCGGCCACGGTCCCCGACATCGGTTATGTCGTCAGCGCCGACGCCGTCCGGCGGGGCCCGGCCGAGATGTATCAGTCCATGCTTACGCTGTCCAACCTCACCCGGGGGCGCGCCTTGTATCAGATCGGAGCCGGCGAGCTAAAACAGGCCAAACCCTTCGGCCACAAGCGCTCCCAGGGTCTGTCTCGCCTCGAGGATCTGTTCAAGGCGTGGAAGTTCTGGTGGGACAACCCAGGCGTGCCGCTAACCATGGAAGGCAACCACTGGCATCTTCAGAATGCGTCGCTGGGGGGCGCGCGCCAGTACCGCCCGGAGGTCTGGGCGCTGGGCGGTGGGCCGAAACTTGTCGATCTGGCGACGACCTACGCCGACGGATTTTCGACCATGTCGCCGATGGCGTGGGCCGACGCTGAAGTCATTGCTAAGAACATCCAGTCCATGAAAGCCGAACTCGAACGCAAGGGCCGCGATCCAGAGGCGTTCGGATTCGGCACTTGGGTGATGTGCCAGATTCACGAGGATGACGAGGTCATCGAGCGGGCGCTGGATAACCCGCTGGTGCGCTGGATGACCGCGGCGTTCGGCCGGATCCACCAACCCGATTGGCTCAAGGAAGGTTTCGAGCCGATCTTCCCTGCCGACTGGCACTACGCGATGAAGCTGCTACCGGTGGAGTGGGATGCAGGCGCCGCGCAAGGCATCGTCGAACAGGTCACCCCGGAGATGGGTCGCCGGGCCTGGTTGACTGGGACACCCGAGAAGATCGCCGAAACCATCCAGACCTACATCCAGGCCGGGATGAACTGGATCCTGGTCGGCGACTTCCTGCCTGCCGTCGCCCCACCCGAGGACCCGAGCCAGGCTATCGCCAACTCGGCGAAAGTGTGCTCGCTGGTCCGCGAAGCCTTCAGCACCACCGTCTGACCGTCCGCGCATGTCCCCCTCGCCAGCCCCTGCGCCGACGCTCGACCGACAGACAGGAAGTAATTTTCCTCGACGACTGCGACGAATATCTACAGAGGGTGGATATGAATGCCGCGATAAGCCATGCGCGGGGTGCACGGCCGCGCAGCCGACATTTGATCCGTGCTATAGGGAGGCGCAGTGAAGCGATCCAACCAACTCATCTCGATCCACTGCTGGGGCGTCTTTTTGCTCGTGCTCGGCGGCGGACTGGTGCTCAACGGATGGCTGCCGCCACCGTCGCCAAATTTGAGCGATGCCGAAATCGCTAAGATCTTCCGGGTCGCCGACGGCGACGTGACTCGGGTGGTCTTCGCCGCGTGGTTCTTGTTGGCGCCGACCTTCGGCGTGCCCGCCGTCGCAATCGCCAACCAGATGCGCCGTATCGAAGGCCCCAGCCCTGCGCTGGCCAAAATGCAAATGCTGATGGCCCCCTGCGGTGTGCTAGCGGTGCAGATCCCGGCGGCGCTGTGGCTGGCCGCGGGGTACCGTCCCGGGCTCTCCGATACGGCCATCGCTACCCTCAACGACATCGCATGGTTTTTCATGCTCGGCGCGGTCGGACCAGGCGTCGTCCAGATGATGTCGGTCATGCTCTGCATCCTGCAGGGCGACGGCTCTATCTACCCACGCTGGGTCGGATACGCGATTCTATGGTGTGCGCTGCTCGACCTGCCCGCGGCACTGATCATGTTCTTCAAGACCGGTCCCCTCGCTTGGGACGGACTGCTCAGTTTCTGGGCGGTGGCCATCACCTTTTTCGCCTGGGCCATCCTCATTTGGATCTTCACCGCCAAAGCCATCATGCGCATGCCCGACGAGGCCCCAGCGCGGGTTGATGAGCCGCAACCGGCGTGAGGCCAGACCACATGCTGGTGTCGCCGCTGGATCCGCCGGCGTACGGATCGTGCTGGTCGAGGGCAAATCCGCCGCTCACCGGCGTTGACGGATCTGTAGTGTGCGGGTTCCGCGAACGCTCGGCGCACCGCCGACTGATGACGCGGCCGTCGACTGATGGCGGACGCACAATCAGGTCGGCGCGCGGCTGCGATAGTAATCTACTATGTGTAGGTTATGATGTCGGTCCAGTGACCACTCCCACCCGACAGCTGTGCGTGCGCCGCACCGCGCAGGGCTGACCCCGCACGAAGGCTGAGACATGGACCGCACGCTGTTCAGCGACGAGCACCACCAATTCCGCGCTCTGGCGCGAGATTTTCTGCGGACGCACTGTGTGCCGCATGTTGAGAAGTGGGAAGCCAACGGTGCCGTGCCCCGCGACATCTGGCTCAAGGCAGGCGAACTCGGCCTCCTCGGGTGGGAAGCGCCACCTGAACTCGGCGGACTCGGGCTGACCGACTACCGCTACAACGCCATCCTCGCCGAGGAATGCGTGGAAGCCGGCTGCGGTAGTCTTGGCAGCGGCTTGTGCCTGCACAACGACACTCTTGCGCACTATCTCCTCGACCTGACCACCGACGAGCAAAAGCAGCGTTGGCTGCCCGGCTGGTCCAGCGGTGCATTGATTACCGCGGTGGCGATGACCGAACCCGTCGCTGGTTCCGATCTACGCGCGATCCGCACCACGGCGCGGCGCGATGGCGACACCTACATCGTCAACGGCTCGAAAACCTTCATCACCAACGGGATCCTGGCTGATCTGGTGGTTTGCGCGGTCAAGACCGACATCAGCGCCGGCCATCGAGGGATCAGTCTGTTGGTGCTCGAGCGCGGGATGGACGGCTTCAGACGGGGCCGCAACCTGGACAAGATCGGCCAGAAATCCCAGGACACCGCGGAGTTGTTCTTCGACGACGTGCAGGTGCCTGCGACCAACCGCCTGGGCGAGGAAGGGCGCGGGTTCTACTACCTGATGGGGGGTCTGCCGCAGGAGCGCCTTGGGGTGTCCGTTGCGGCTGTCGCGATGATCCGGCGCGCCTTGGATATCACCAAGCAATACGTGCGTTCCCGGGATGCCTTCGGCGCCCCACTGGGAGCCCTGCAACACATTCGGTTCGAGCTGGCCGACATGCATACCTGCCTGCAGTCCTGCCAGGCCTACCTCGACCACGCGATCGAACTGCACCTGCAGGGCAGGCTGACCGCCGAGGACGCCGCAGGTCTCAAACAATGGACCACCGATCGCCAGTGTGAGGTCGTCGACCGCTGCCTGCAGCTGCACGGCGGCTACGGGTACATGAACGAATACGAGATCGCAAGGCTGTGGCGCGACGGCCGGGTGGCCCGAATCTATGGTGGCGCCAACGAGATCATGAAGGAGGTCGTCGGCCGCTCGTTGCGGCTTGATACGTCGGATCTCGTCTGACCGGACTGGGTAGGCGCACGCTGGCGGCCCCATGGCTGGTTGCCGTGGGCTGAGACAGCGCACCGGGCCGGCTGGTGGGGGTGATAAGCGCGTGCAGCTCATGGTGATGGAGGTTGGGCAGGCCGGACCAATGTCTGCGACGAGGGTTTGGATTGGCGGAGCCTGAATTCGACTAATCATGGCGGGCCGCCCGAGTCGAGGCTTTGACCCGCCCCGGCGGTGCCCGACCGGTGAAAACCCTGAATCTCTGCCCGCGTCGAGGTTGTGCGCAGCCGTTAACGCCGGGGCTTGGCTATGTCGGTGCGGAACGGAGCGAGTCGGCGCGACCTTGCAGCACCGATCGGGCCCCGGCGAACCAGAGGTCCCGGAATGTGGGGTCAGTCGACCGCTGACTGTTCGACGAACCGCTCGACGACCTCCGCGTATTCGGTCACCATGTCCATCATGACCTGATGGCAGCTGCGGATTCGGTTGAGTCGCCCAACGACCTGTCCCACGAAGTAGTTGGCCAGTTGTGCCGCGCCGGGTTGTGTCCCCGCGTGGGTGATCCGCATTTGTGCTTCGGCGATCAAGGCGCTCTGTAGCGGCACCGGCAGGGTTGAAGGCGCCTTCACGCTATCCCATTCTTCAGTCCACGCACTGCGTAGCATCCGGGCCGGCTTGCCGGTAATGGAACGTGAACGCACGGTGTCGCGGGAAGTAGCGGTGAGGAATTTCTGCCGGACAACGGGATCGGTCTCGGCCTCATCGGTGGCTAGCCAGACCGAGCCGCACCACGCGCCCTGTGCGCCGAGGGCGATCGCGGCCGCCAACTGGCGGCCGGTCGCGATCCCACCGGCGGCTAGTACCGGGACTGGGCTGACAGCGTCGACCACATCTGGCACAAGCACCATCGTTGCGATCTCACCAGTATGTCCACCAGCTTCCGTGCCTTGGGCCACAATTACTTGCGCGCCGTGCTCGACGTGGCGTTTGGCGTGCTCGACCGTACCGGCCAGCGCCGCCACGACGCAATGCTCGGCGTCGTGGGCACGCGCCACCAACGATGGTGGTGGCGTTCCCAGCGCGCTGGCAATCAGCCGGATGGGGTGCGCGAAGGCCACGTCGAGCAGAGGCTCGTAGCCCAGCGGACTGACTGGGCTCATATCGAGTCGACCAAACTTGTCCGCGTCGGAAGGCAGCTCGGGAATGTTGTAGCGGCGCATCAGATCGTCGACGAACGCGACGTGTTCGGCGGGAAGCCGTTCGGCGATTGCCTCGCGATCCAGCCCGCCTTCGTCGGCACCCTCGTACTTGGACGGTAGTAGGAGGTCAACCCCGTAGGGCCGCCCCTTTACGTGCTCGTCGATCCAGCGCAGTTCCATCTCAAGGTGCTCGGGCGAATGGGTGCCTCCGCCGAGCACACCGAGGCCGCCGGCATTGGTTACCGCTGCCACGACGTCCCGACAGTGACTGAAAGCCACGATGGGAAAGTCGATTCCAAGTAGGTCGCAAACAGGGGTTCGCATGGGAAAGGCCACCTCCAAATATCTATTAATAGTAGATTAATTCTGGCGCGTTGTCCAGACAGGTAAACAGCGAACTCAACGTCGACCGTGATCGTCGACCGTAGCTGTTCTTGCGAACGTCAGGGCACCGATGCTGTTGGCTCTAAACCGCTTTCCGCTCGTCGCAGAGCGAAACCCATGACGAGGTGTGCGATAGGTCGCTCGCACTGTTGAGTCAATGACACGACCGTCGAGACCACGGCCCGGGTGGCGCCCAAGCGCTCGATGTTCAGCACGGCCGTTACCTCCCCCGGTGGGACGGCGCGCAGGAATTGGGCCGATAGATCCGTCGTGTACGCGTCGGCGCCATCGGACATACGAGCGACAAGCAGCAGCCAGGCCAGTCCGTCGGCAAGGTTTACAAGCTCCGGTCCAGGTATTGTCCCCCCGGGGCGGACATGACGGTCCAGTCTGGCCGTAACCGTAAGCTGGCCCTCGCCGAATTCGTGTATTTTCGCGGGGAACCCAAGGCCATTGGTGGCTAGGACCGCATCGTCGTATCGGCGTTGCAGCGCTTCGATATTGGGCAGTGGCGTTCTCATCATAGGCCGAGTGACTTACTCACAATCGATTTCATGACCTCGCTGGTACCGCCGAGGATGCGGTTTACTCGTGCATCGGCGTACAGCCGCGCGATCGGGTATTCGAGAATGTAGCCGTATCCCCCATGCAGCTGCAGGCATCGGTCCACCACCCTGCCCTGCATCTCGGTGCAGAACAGCTTGATTCGCGCGGCGTCCGCCCCGCTGAGGTCACTTGCGATCAGCCGACTTATACCGAGATCGACCATGGCTTGGGCGGCCACAATCTCGGCGTCCATCGCACCGATCTCGAACTTGGTGTTTTGCATCGAGGCGACAGTGGTGCCGAATAGCTTGCGATTCTTGACGTAGTCAATCGTCATCTCGAGCGCTGAGCGGCTCTGCGCCACAGCGCCCACCGCGATGGCGAGGCGCTCCTGGGCCAGGTTGTGGCCCAGATACGTGAACGCTTTGCCCTGCTCCGCAAGCAGATTCGCGGCTGGGACGCGTGCGTCGTCGAAATAGAGTTCGACCGTGTCCTGCACCTTGAGCCCAAGTTTGTCCAAGCGCCGACCCTTAACGAATCCCGGCGTGCCGGTTTCGATTACGAGCAGGCTCAGTCCGCTGCGCCGGTCGCCGTCGATGGGATCGTCGGTTCGCGCCACCACCACCACCAGATCAGCCAGCTCCCCGCCGGTGATGAACGTCTTCGAACCGTTGATGACGTACTCGTCGCCGTCGAGCCTGGCGGCGGTCTTCATGCCCGCCAGATCCGATCCCCCGCCCGGCTCGGTCATGGCAATAGCCAGATACAGCTCGCCGGTGGCCAGGCCCGGGAACCAGCGCGCGCGCTGTTCTTCGTCGGCGTACTTGAGCATGTACGGCAACACGATATCCAGATGGGTGCGGAGTGTTCCGAGTGTGACGTTGGCTCGGGCGGATTCCTCGTGCAGCACTACGTTATAGCGATAGTCGTCGAGTCCGGCGCCGCCGTACTCTTCGGGAATCGACAGGCCCATCACACCGATGTCGCCAAGCCGTCGGTAAAGGTCGCGTGGGACGGCGCCGTCGACGAGCCACTCCCCGTGATGCGGTATTACCTCGCGGGCGATGAAATCGCGGACCAGGATCCGGAATTCTTCGTGTTGCTGGTCAAACAGCTCTCTACGCATGTCTTTTCGCTTGTTCACCTGGCACTAGGCCGGCGTGAGCGTGACCGGCAACTCGTAAACACCGCGGCTGAACGCGTCACGCGTGTAGACGATATCCCCGGCTGGTTTGATGTCCTTGGTGCGCTGAAGCAGTTCCTCGAAGAGAATCCTCATTTCCAAGGTGGCGACATGCTTGCCGAGGCATTGGTGCGGCCCGCGGCCAAAGCTCGTGTGCGGGTTCTTCTCCCGAGATAAGTCGAACGTGTTGGGGGCGTCGATGGCTCGTTCATCGAAGTTTCCGGCGGCAAACAGCATGACCACCAGATCGCCTTCCTTGATCTCCTTGCCGTGTAATTCATGGTCCCGGGTGGCCGCGCGAGCCATGTGCGTGAACGGCGAAGCGATACGCACTATCTCTTGGATAGCCGTGTCGGGTATGTTGTCGGCGTGCTCGCGCAGGTAGGCCATCTCCTCGGGGTTGCGCATCAGCTCGTGCATGCCATGTGACATAGCCGATCTGGTGCTCTCCGCGGCGCCGCCGGCCAACAGCAGCACATTTCCCTGCAACTCGTCTTGGGATACCAGATCGGAGCCAGCCTCGACCAGTTTGGTGACCACGTCCTCATCGGGCTCGCGGCGCTTGAGATCGGCCAATTTGAGCGCGTAGTCAAGCATTTTGGCACTGTTCTCGAGCACCGTCTCGAACGACGGCGTGATCCGGGTATCGAACGGTGAGGCGATGGTATCGACCCAATGGAAGAATTTCGGCCGATCGACTCTCGGGATACCAAGCACATCGCCGAGCGCCTCCATCGGCATCGCGTGCCCGATCTCGGTCACAAAGTTGAAGGTTCCCTTCTCGAGCGCCGCGTCGACGATGGTGACGGCGTATTCGCGAAACTTCTCCTCGAGCTGTTTGACCATGCGCGGGGTGAAGGCCTTGTTCATGACCATGCGCTGGCCGCGGTGCTTGTCGCCGTCCATGGTCAGCAGCGCCTGCTTGCCGACGATCGGATCGACCGGGGTGATCCGCCAGATGTTGTGCGGCCCACGGTCGGCCGCGTAGAGGTCCGCGTTGCGATCAACCGCCCATACGTCTTCGTTGCGGGAGACGACCCAGGCACGGTCAATGAGCAGCGGGTCATTGAACTCTTGCAGATAGCACGGTTCGTTGTCCCTCAGGTAGGCGTACTGGTCCAGCGGTAGCCCGAACGTCGTTGGATCTCCATTGGCGTAGGTGTCTGGATCCAGGACGCGAATGTCCGTGGTGCTCATCTTCATACCGATTCTTCTCAACTTGTAGTTCTGGCGGTGGGTTGGTTGGAGGGTCTGTGGTCTAGGTCAATGCGCCTTGGGCGCAACCGATACTGGTCCGCGGCCGGCGACGATCGCGGCGGCCCGCTGCCCGGAGGCGAGCGCAGAGTTGGTGCTCGTGCCGCCGATGTAATCGCCGGCGAACTGCACCCGCGCGCTGCGAGGCGTAAGTGCATGGAAGCGGGCGAGGCTCGTCCACGTGCCGGGCCGGGCCATTAGGAGGGCCGGATGCCAGCGCGTGACATGGAAGAATTCGACGCTGTCTTCGACGTGGGGAACCCAGCGGCTGAGCCGTTGGGCGATCAGGGTCGCCACCCGCTCGTCATCGTCGTCCGCGTGCTGATGGCACCACCGCGGCATGGCGTAGGCACTGAGCAGGCCCTTGCCGTTCGGCGCCCGCCCCAATGCCTTGTTGTGCTCGAAGATAACCCCGGTGATGTCGGGGTCCTCGGCGCTGGGAATCTGAACAAAGGTGGCCGACTCGTCGGGGATCGGGTCCACCCCGAGGGCGATCTTCCACAGGTCGTTATAGACCAAACCGTCGACGATCGCGCGCCGCTCGGCGTCAAGTTGTGGGTAGATCGCCGCCATCTGATGGGCGGTCAACGAGATCACACAGGCATCGGCTTCATGCACCGTCTCGCTGGAATCCGGCCGGACCGCGGTCACGGTGACGCCGCGACGGTTTTCCTCGACGCTGGTCACCCGGTTGCCCAGCTCGACATCGAGACGCGCCGCCAGCGCACGCGCCAGGAAGTCGATGCCGCCGCGGGCACTCATCATCTTCCCGCCCAGGTAGGTCAAGATCAGGAAGAAAAGCTCGGTGCTGGCGTACTCGTCCAATTCGCCGCCGTACAAAAAGCGCAGCGTGGGATCAATCAGGTAGTCCCGCAGCTCCGTCGTCAGACGCCTGTCGGCGTAGCTGCGGACCGTTTCAGTATCCGACCCGCTGAGCTTGCTCAAATCGCTGTAGTCCAACTTGCGCTTTAGTTTCCCCGCGTCCAAAAACAGCCGCCCCGCGACCATTTTGGACCGCAGTCCTAATAGCGGCGTCGTCACTGCCGACCACGGTGCACCCGAGCGCAGCGTGTGTACCCGTCCATCTCTCAGGAAACCGATCGCGTTGCCGTAGGCAACCAAATCGTGCGCGACGCCAAGTTCGCTGGCCAATCCCAGCAACTCCCGGTAGCGGGTGGTTACCGTGCCGGCCCCACGATCGAGGACGTAGCCGTTCTCGGTGATTGTGGACATTCGGCCGCCCACCAGTTCCTCAGCCTCAACGACTTTGACTTCGTAGCCGGACTGCTGCAGTCGGAACGCGGCCGTCAGGCCGGCGATGCCGGCGCCCACGACGATGACTCGGCCGCTCATCGCCGTACCGCCTCGGCCGGTTCGCGGTGTTGGTCGACCCCGAGGTCCTTGGCGATCGTTATAGCGCGCAGCCGTCCCGCTTGGCCCGCACCCTCGACACCGAAGCTCATCGTCGGCGTAGAACCGTCGCCGGCGAAATATAGACCCGGTATCTCGTCACAACGGCCGGGTAGCTTTGGTCCGTGAGTGCTGGGATTGAGCCATCCGTAGGGATGCACCTGCGTGGCCCTCTGCACTGTTGCAGCCTCGAAACCCGGATACAGCCTCTCTTGCAGGGCAAGGAGATGCTGCACCGCTCCTTCGTGCCCACCCATTCGGTCGTACTCGTCGGGCATGTGTTGGGACTGGGCGGCCAAGAGGAACTTCCCTTCTTCAGTTGACCCGGGTGAAACCGCATGCATCGGGAACACGTATCCGTTGTTGGCGCCTGATTCGTCGGTCACCATCGTGATGTTGGCCAGGCCGCCGGTGACGTCGGTGTCGAGCAGCGAGTACGTGCAACAGTCGTAGCCCTTGACTGCATCAGCGTGTTCCACAGCGGCCCTGACGGCCTCCGGCATGTCGTTAAGGATCTTGGCGATGCGCGGCGTTCCGGTTGCTAATGCCACGGCGCGGCCGCGCACTTCACGGCCCGACTTGAGTGCCACACCGCAGGCGCGCCCGTTCTCGATCAACAAATCGTCCATCTTGGCCGATCGCAGCACGGTGCACCCCTTGGCCTCCAGCGCGCGCGCCAGGGGCAGCACGAGACCTTCCCACGGGTCAGGAGAAGGCGACGTGCAAAACGCCTCGCCAAACAGCAGAGTCCGGATCTTAGTCAAGATGCCATATGCGTTAAGGATCTTCTCGGCCACATCGACGGATATCTCGCTGACCTTTGCTGCCAGCCCGCACATGATCTGGGCGACCACTGGGTCCGCGCCGCGGCGCTCAAGCCACTCCGACAATGGCGTCTCGCTGAGCTGGGAGATCTCAGCCCACGACATTGCCTGGACTTCGTTCATCAGCCGCTCCAGTCCGGGTCGCTGATCCTCGATCGGCAACGACGAGATCTTTCCGAAGGTATCGACGATGGCGGCCGGTGAGGTGCTGACGCTGAGGGTCACTGTTGATCTGTCGGACATACGATGAATCTGCAGTGGCGGCGAGACGTCGAAGCTGATAGGGGCGTTGAGGAATCGTGACGCGCCGAACCACGAGCCCCCGTCCAGGCTCGGTTGCCACACTGGGTGCTGCACGAAGCCGCGACTCTTGCCCACCCGGACCGCGCGCAACGACCAGCCAACCTCGGGCGTCTCGCACACCAGTATGGGATTCAGGCCAAGCTTGAGTAGCGTTGCTGCACAACATAATCCGGCCATACCGCCGCCCACCACGACGACGTCGGCATCGGTGCCCATATTCGGCTGCTCCCTTCGGGGCCTTACACGGCGAGATTATCTACTACCCATAGATACTAACAAAGTTAGTGCCGCTGCCGCAACCAAAAACACGCCGAAGCCAGCTACCATCTGTAGGCATGCCGCGCCCCAAGACACCGCTGTTGTCGCAGCAACGCATTCTCGATGCCGCGCTCGCGGTCGTCGACGAGGTCGGCGCGGACAAGTTCAGCATTCACGAAGTGGCCCGGCAATTGGGTGTCCGCCCGCCATCGATCTACTACTACTTCGCTGATCGAGACGTGCTTCTGGCATCGGTATGCCTACAGGTGTTGCAGGACGTGCGCGTGCCCAAGCGGCGCTCAAGTGAGTGGGGCGCCCGACTGATGCAAGACGCACTCGCCTACTATCGTGCGCTTCGCGAGCATCCGAAACTGGCCACCGCACTGCTTCTGGAGAGAAGGACGCGCGCCGGCGCGGCCCAGCGCTTCGAGGACGCCTTGCTGCAGCTGAAGGAGGCTGGGATCGCGCCCGCAGATGGGCTCGCCCTTATCGATGGGATCGAGGGTATCGCGTTGAGCTGGATAGCGTTCCAGCACGCTGCATCTGTAACGATCGACTCTCAGATGTACCCGACACTGCGCGCGGCGACGCGTAGGGAGAAGTTCGACGAGGCGAGCTACAAGCGGATCATCACCGCGCTGATCGACGGCACGCGGCTGAGGTATACCGAACCGATGTCCAATGATGGACGTGCCTCGGCCTAGATCCTGTGACCCGGCGGATGGTTAGCCGCCGAGCGTGGCGTGGCCGCGGGCGGTGATCGTGCACGATCTCGCGGTACGGGCCGCTCCGGGTTCAGCATGGCGCCAAGCACGCGACTCATGCGTCGCGCGCTCACCCAGCAGGCTGGGTGCCCAACGGCGCGGCAAACAATTTACGCAGTGCCTTCTTGTCGGTCTTGCCGACCGCGGTGAGCGGCAACTGCTGGATCAGCTCGATGCGGTCAGGCAGCTGCCAGCGCGGGAAGCCCGCCTCGACCAGGTGTGCACGCACACTCTCGACGTCGACATGAGCGTCGTCTTGGGCGACGATGCACGGGAGTGGTCGTTCATCCCACTTCGGATCGGGGATGGCTATCACCGCGGCCTGGGCGACCGCGTCCATGCCGCAAATCGCGTTCTCCATGAGCACCGAGGAGATCCACTCTCCCCCCGACTTGACCAGGTCCTTGCTGCGGTCAGCAACGGTGAGATAACCATGGGGCGACCCCACCGCAATATCGCCGCTGCTGAACCAGCCGTCGGCCGTGAATTGTTCGCTGGCGACACCACCGAGGTAACTTCGACTAATCCATGGACCGCGCAGGTGCACGTTGCCCATTGTGGTACCGTCCCAAGGTACTTGGTGGCCCTGATCATCTCGCAGATCAACCGAGACGAGCGGTAGCGGCAGACAGGACTGCTGGCCAGCCTCGCGGTCGATCCGCCCCGGATCCCACTCGCGCATATGATGTTTGGGCCACGCCACACCGACAAGCGGTGATGCCTCCGTCATCCCATACGCTTGGATCATAGCTATACCGAATGTGTTTCGATACTCGTCCACGAGTGACGCGGGCGGGCGGGCCCCGGCGGTAATGACGTGACGAAGGTCCGGTAGTTCCTTACCGCGAGCGCGCAGGTCGGCGGCCACCGCGTGCCAGATCGTAGGTACGGCGGCGCTGAACGTCGCACGTTCAGCGATCAACAAATCCACAAAGGACTGAGCATCAAAGGATCCGGCGTAGAACACTTGCTTGGCTCCTACAGCGGCCGCAGCATGCGGGAGGCCAAAACAGTTGGCGTGAAACATCGGCACCATTGCACATGCGCAGTCATCGGGGCCCAGCGCCATGCCGGCGCCGGTGGCGATGGTCAACGCGTGCAACACCGTTGACCGGTGGGTATAGGTAACACCTTTCGGCCGTCCGGTGGTGCCGGTCGAGAAGCAGATACCGAGAGGGCTCCGTTCATCGATGTCCGGTGGCGAATAGGTATCCGGCTGCGCTTCGATCAAATCCTCGTAGGCCACGACGTTGGCCAGCGAGGTGGGTGGAACGACGTCGTCGAGGACCACGATCGCGCGCAGCCGCTGCAACCGGTCGCCAACGGCCTCAAGTAGTCCGAGCATCTCCGGGTCGACGAAAATTGCCTTGTTGGCAGCGGTGTCGATGGTGTACAGGAGGTCGTCCGGCGACAGGCGGGGATTGAGGGTATGCAGGACGCGGCCCGCACATGGCACGGCGAAGTATGCCTCGAGGTGGCGATCGGAGTTCGACGCCAGGGTGGCGATGACCTCACCCGGTCCCACACCTAGCGACGGAATCGCATTCATCAGCCTGGCCGCGCGGCTGCCCAGCTCCGCATAGCTGTAGCGGCGCATTTTGCCGCTGGATGTGCGCGTGACGATCGGCACGTCGGCGGCGAATCTGGTCGCGTGCTCCAACAGCCGGTTCAGGGTGAGGGCGTCATCCATCAGCTTCGAGCCTCCTCCTCCGTGTCGGTGTCAACCAGACGCCCTTCACGGTTGCGTACCTCGGGCACCGACACGCGTGCGCGGCCGTCGCCGAACACCGCGTCGCGATCGGCAAGAGCGGGTTTCAAGCCGAGCCTGCCGATTGCCCCGAGGAAGCGCTCGGTGCTCTCCGACAGGTGTGCGCGGGTATCCATCTCGGCTGCCATCCGCTGCAGCACCTGCGATCCCATCAGTTCCAAGCCGATGTTGATGATTCGCTTGTTGGCCGACAAGAGATCGATGTCGACGTGGGCGAGCCGGTCGGCCAATCCCTCGACCTCAGCTTCGAGAAGATCGCGCGGAACCGCCTTCATTACCAGACCCAGTAGGGCCGCGTCGGCCCCGCTGACGGTGTCACCGGTGAGCATGAGCCGCTTCGTCCACTGGGGGCCTGCGCTGTAGAGCCACATTTGGTTGGGCAATGTCCCGGCGCGGGCGGCCGGGAAGCCGATGCTGGCATCGTCAGCGGCGATC
>Ga0306920_100000582_pt1 | contig 42849 bp, 46 predicted proteins | sample flu12Cox44000170_FD_204666 | JGI IMG/M metagenome (GOLD analysis project Ga0306920, IMG submission 204666) | Lab enrichment of tropical soil microbial communities from Luquillo Experimental Forest, Puerto Rico - flux4day.12C.oxic.44.000.170 (v2)... | ecosystem: Environmental > Terrestrial >... | reverse complement strand
CGGGCGGCGGTCCCTCGCTGATCGAGTGCATGACCTACCGCCACAGCGGCCACTCGCGCGCCGACCCGGCGAAATACCGGCCCGAAGGCGAGCTCGACAAATGGAAGGAGCGCGATCCCATCAAGATGTATCGCGAGCGGCTGAAACAGTTCGGCATCGCCGAGGAGGCGATCGCCGCCATCGAGACCGACGTGAGGCGCCGCGTCGACGAGGCGACCGAGAAATGCAAGGCCGCGCCGCCGCCGCCGCTCGATCTCCTCACCACCGACGTCTATGCCGACGGAGGCTTTGCATGGCGGAACTGACCTATCGCGATGCGGTCGCCCGCGGCATCGCCCAGGAGATGACGCGCGATCCGGACGTCATTTTCTTCGGCGAGGACGTGGCCAAAGCAGGCGGCGTGTTCAAGACCACCGTGGGACTCTACGAGCAGTTCGGCCCCAAGCGCGTGCGCGACTGTCCGATCTCCGAGCAGGCGATCTTGGGCGCCGCCATGGGCGCGGCGATGACGGGGTTAAAACCGATCGCCGAGATCATGTTCTCCGATTTCTTCGCCGTGTGCTTCGATTACATCGCCAACGAGTTCTCCAAGAGCCGTTACATGTCGAACGGCCAGCTCAAATGCCCGCTGGTGGTGCGCACCGCCAACGGCGCGGGCTCTCGCTTCGGCGCGCAGCACAGCCAAAGCGTCGAGAACTGGGCGATGATGATTCCTGGCCTCAAGGTGGTCGCGCCATCGAGCCCGCGCGACGTGATTGGGCTCCTTGCCGCGGCGGTGCGCGATCCCGATCCGGTGATCTTCTTCGAGCACAAGTCGCTCTACCCGACCAAGGGCGAGGTGCCGGAGGGCGAGATCGTCGATCGGCTCGGCTGCGCCAGCATCGTCCGCCCAGGCAAGGGCGCCACCATTCTGGCGCTGGCGCTCATGGTGCCGCGGGCGCTCGAGGCAGCCGAGAAGCTCAAGGCGGAACACGGGATCGACTGCGAAGTTGTCGACGTGAGGTCGCTCGTGCCGCTCGACACGCAGACCATTCTCGGCTCGGTGGCGCGCACGCACCGCCTGTTCACGGTCGAGGAAAATCCGCGGCTGTGCGGTTGGGGCGCCGAGATCGTCTCGATCGTGGCGGACGAGGCATTCTACGATCTCGACGGGCCGCCGGTGCGGATCACCACGCCGCACATCCCGCTGCCGGCCGCCGACATCTTGGAAGACATCGCGCTGCCCACGGTCGACCGCATCGTCGAGCGTGTGCGCCGCTCGATGAATTCGTAGCCCGCATGAGCGTCAGCGATATCGACTGCCGCGCATGACGAGTTGAGAGTTATGAGGTTGCACCCATGAGCTCGAGATATGACAACCTGCTCGCCAACGTGCCGACCGATCTGTGGATTGGCGGCAAATGGCGCAAATCCTCCGACGGCGGCCGTTTCGACGTGCTCGACCCGGCGACCGAGAACAAGATCGCTTCGGTCGCGAGCGCGACCGTGGAGGACGCCAAGGCCGCGGTCGATGCGGCGAGCGATGCCTTCGAGGGCTGGGCTGGCAAGAAGCCGCGCGAGCGCGCCGAAATCCTGCGCAAGTCCTTCGAGCTGATCATGCGCGACGCCGAGCGGCTCGCCAAGCTGATCACCATCGAGAACGGCAAGGCGCTGTCGGATTCCCGCGGCGAGGTCGCCTATGCGGCCGAGTTTTTCCGCTGGTACGCGGAGGAGGCGGTGCGAGCGATCGGCGGACTGTCGCACGCGCCTGCGTCGGGTGCCCGCATCGTGGTGCAGCACAAGCCGGCCGGCGTCGCCGTGCTGGTGACGCCGTGGAACTTCCCCGCCGCCATGGCGACGCGCAAGATCGGGCCCGCGCTCGCCGCCGGCTGCCCGGTCGTGCTCAAGCCCGCCTCCGACACACCGCTCACCATGCTGGCGCTGATGCCGATCCTGGAGGAGGCCGGCGTGCCGGCGGGCGTGGTCAACGTCATTCCCTCGCGCTCGTCGGGGAAGGTGGTGAGCGCGATGCTGCACGATCCGCGCGTGCGCGTCGTGTCGTTTACGGGCTCGACCGAAGTCGGCCGCAAGCTTCTGCACGAGGCGGCCGACAACGTCGTCAAGCCGGCGATGGAGCTCGGCGGCAACGCGCCCTTCATCGTGTTCGAGGACGCCGACATCGACGCGGCGATCGACGGCGCCATGATCGCCAAGATGCGCAACATGGGCGAGGCTTGCACCTCGGCCAACCGTTTCTACGTCCATGAGAAGGTGCACGACGAGTTCGCCAAGAAGCTCACCGCGAAGATGGCCGCGCTCAAAGTCGGCAACGGTCTCGACGACGGCGTGGCGGTTGGCCCGTTGGTCAATGCCGACGCCAAGAAAAAGGTGATCGAGCTGGTCGACGACGCGGTCGGCAAGGGCGCGAAAATCCTGACCGGCGGCAAAGCATCGGGTGGCCCCGGGCACTTCTATCCACCGACCGTGCTCGACGCCGTGCCGGCCGGCGCAGCGATGCTGCGCGAAGAGATTTTTGGCCCGGTCGCCGCGATCCAGACCTTCAAATCCGAGGGCGAAGTCGTCAAGCGCGCAAACGACACCGAATACGGACTCGTGGCCTATCTCTACACCAAGGATATGAGTCGCGGGATGCGCGTCTCCGAACAGCTCGACTTCGGCATGATCGGGCTCAACCGCGGCCTCGTCTCCGATCCGGCGGCTCCCTTCGGCGGCATGAAGCAGTCGGGCATCGGCCGCGAAGGCGCCCACGAAGGGCTGATGGAGTTTTTGGAGACGCAGTACATTTCCGTGACATGGTGAGCGCAGCCGGCGGTGACGGTGCGGCATATGCAGCGGGGGCAGCGTAAATGGACGTGCTGATGCCGCAGCTCGGCGAGACCGTTGCGGAAGGCAAGGTCACGCGATGGTTCAAGGCGGCCGGCGACGTCATCAAGCCGGGCGACAACCTGTTCGAGATCGAGACCGACAAGGTGTCGATGGAGGTGCCGTCGACCGCCGCCGGCGTGCTCGCCGAAATCCGCGTGCCGGCGGGCGAGGCGGCCCCGGTCGGTGCGGTGGTCGCCGTGATCGCCGACGGCGCGGGCGCAGTCGCGGCGGTGTCGAATCCGACAGCCGCTCCTCGGCGCGCAGCATCCAGCAGCCAGCCGCAGCCCGCGGCCGTTTCGACTGCCCAGACGCAGAGCGCTGCCGTGCCGGCCGGGCCGATCAAGCTCGATCCCTTCTTCGAGGTGCGCACGCCCGAGCGCAATTACGGTCCGGCGCGATTGGCCAGCGGGACGAACGTCACGCCGCTGGCGCGGCGGCTCGCGGCCGAAGGCGGCATCGACGTCGCCAAGATCTCGCCGTCCGGTCCGCACGGCCGCATCGTCGCGCGCGACGTGGAGGCCGCCGCGCGCACCGCACCGCGCCCAGCCATCGCCGCTGCGCCGGCCGAGGCCCTAAGCGCCGAGACTATCAAGGCGATCTATCGCGACGTGCCGTTCCGCGAAGTGCCCCTCGACGGCATGCGCAAGACCATCGCCACCCGCTTGGTGCAGGCCAAACAGACGATCCCGCATTTCTATCTCACCGCGGACGTCGAGATCGGTCGACTCATCACGATGCGGGAAGAGGCGAACGCGGCCGCTCCCAAGGGCAAGGACGGCACGCCTGCGTTCAAGCTTTCGGTCAATGACCTCATCATCAAAGCCTGGGCGGCGGCGCTGCAACGCGTGCCAGCAGCGAATGCGGTGTGGGCGCAGGATCGCATCCTGGTCTTTGAACATTCCGATATCGCCGTTGCGGTTGCGCTCGACGGCGGCCTCATTGCGCCGGTGATCCGCAACGCGGAGCTTAAAAGCCTGTCGGCGATCTCGAACGAGATGAAGGAGCTCGCAGCGCGCGCGCGGGCGAAGAAGCTCAAGCCGAACGAATACGAAGGCGGCTCGTCAACGATCTCCAATCTCGGCACGTACGGCGTGCGCGAATTTGCCGCCATCATCAATCCGCCGCAGGCGACGATTCTGGCGGTCGGCGCGGCGCGGCGGCAGGCGGTGGAGAAAGACGACGGCGGCATCGCCTTTGCGAGCGTGCTCTCGGTGACGCTCTCCTGCGATCACCGCGTGGTCGACGGCGCGCTCGGCGCCGAGCTCATCGCCGCATTCCAGAAATTTGTCGCCCGGCCGGTCACCATGTTGGTTTGACCAGGCGCAAGCGCACCCGGACACAATTAGGAGTGAAGCATGGCTGCCGAAAAAGCCGATGTTCTATTGATCGGTCCTCCCAAGCCAGTGATGGTGAACGGGCTCTCCGGCGCCTTCAACCTCGTCAGGTTTCCGGACGGGAAAGATCGGGACAAATTCTTCGCCGAAAGTGCGCCGCGCGTGCGCGGCATGGCGGTGGCGGCCACCGACGAACGGGTCGATGGCCCCTTCATGACACGATTTCCGCGGCTCGAAATCATCTCCTCCTTCGGCGTCGGCTACGATCATGTCGATGCTGCCTGGGCCGGCGCGCACGGCATCACCGTCACCAACACGCCGGACGTGCTCACCGAAGAGGTGGCCGACACCGCGCTCGGGCTGCTGCTGTGCACCGTGCGCGAATTTCCCCAGGCCGAGCGTTACCTGCGCGCCGGCAAATGGCCGCAGAAGAACTATCCGCTGAGCAAGGCCACGTTGCGTAACCGCACCGTCGGCATGGTCGGCATGGTCGGCATGGGCCGCATCGGCCAAGCCATCGCGCGCCGGCTCGCGGCCATGCAGGTGAGCGTGGTCTACCACTCGCGGCGGCCCGCGGCGGGCGTGTCCTACCGGCATTATCCCAAGCTCATCGACATGGCGCGCGACGTCGACGTGCTCATGGTTATCACGCCGGGCGGGGCGGAGACCAAGAACCTGATCAATGCCGAGGTCCTCAAAGCCCTTGGCCCCGACGGCATTCTCATCAACATGTCGCGTGGTTCGGTGGTCGACGAGCCAGCGCTGATCAAGGCGCTGCAGGAGAAAACCATTTTGTCGGCGGGGCTCGACGTGTTTGCGCGCGAGCCCGAGGTGCCGCCGGAACTGATCGCGATGGATCATGTGGTGTTGTTTCCCCATCTCGGCTCGGCATCGGTGGCAACCCGCGAGAAGATGGACCAACTGGTGGTGGATAATCTCTTGGCCTGGGCAGCGGGCAAGCCGCCGCTGACTCCGGTCACGGAAACGCCATGGCCGCCAAAGCAACGGAAGCAGGCATGAGCTCCCGCCAACGCACACGAGCGCCGCATAGGCACGCGTAAATTCCGCGTATGCACGACGCGCAACGCTGTCCGCCGCAGCTTCGGCAAGACATGACGGGTCCTCCACATCGTGATAGCGTCTGCAACCGCTGCCTTAGTCGGGTTCCCCATGCCGCCTCGTGCTTGCTTTGCTGTGATCGCGCTTGCGCTGTCCGGCGCCACCGCGAGCGCGCAGGCTCCGGCTCCGAGCGACGCTGCGAAGGAGATGGCCGGCGCCTGGGAAATTTCCAACGCCGCGCGCGACAAGACCTGTCCCGTCACCTTCAACCTCGAGCCTGCAGCTGGCGGCTTCAAGCTCGACCTCGAAGACGTCTGCGGCACCGCGTTCCCAGCGCTGAAGGACGTGGTGGTCTGGACCATGGGACCCAACGACTCGGTGCGGCTCTTGAACGCCAAGGGCGCCGTCGTTCTCGATTTCATGGAGGTCGAGGCGCACATGTATGAAGCCGAGCGCAAAGGGGAGGGGCTGTTCTTCATGCGGACCCAGGCCGCCATCAAGGCGGCCACGGTCACTCCCGAGCAGGTGTTCGGCGAATGGACCCTGTTCAAGGAATTTGAGAAGCCGCTGTGCAAGCTCACGCTGTCGAATGCGCCGGCCGGGGGAGACAGCTATAAGATCACGGTCAAGCCCGGGTGCGATGCGTCCGTCGCTGACGCCGAGTTGTCGACCTGGCGGCTCGACCAGGATGGGCTGCTGCTGACCGGCCGCGGCGGTAGCTGGCGTTTCTCTGAGAGCGACGCCACGACTTGGGAGCGCATTCCGGCAAGCTCCGATCCGTTGGTGCTGATGCGGCAGTAACCTGAGCGCGCGACGCTTGGACCGTATGGCTAATACCGGCGGCGTAGGCCGCTCAAATCAGGGAGAGGGAGATGATGGCATCCTCACGCGCGTTCATATCCTTGACCACGGCGGCGCTACTGCTCGGGCTCATTGTGCCACTGCATGCCAAGGAGTTCCTCAAAGGCGAACGTCCGCAACAGCGCGGCTATTCCCAGGCGGTGATCACCGATGGCGGCAAGATCGTGTGGCTGGCAGGAGTGCTGGCGGTGGTTGACGATTCCGGCAAGTCGCTCGCCGGCGATCTTGACGGACAAGTGCGGCAAATCTTCAAGAACCTCAACGCCACGCTGGAAAAGGCGGGCGGCAAGCTCAGCGACATGGTGCAAATGACCGTGTTCATCACCGACGTGCGCTACGGCGACCGCCTGACCCAGCTTCGCCGGGAGATATTCGGCGATAACTTCCCCGGCAGCGCGCTGATTACCGTCACGGCCTTGGCCGTTCCCGAGGCGAAGGTGGAGATTCAGGGCTATGCCGTCATCGGCAGTAAATAGCTTCGATCGATCGACAGTTCGAGGACGGACATCCCGGCGCTGAAGATGAGGGCGGCCGCTCACGCAGCCGCAGCCTTCTCCTCGACCATCCAGGCGCCATAGCCGACCACGCGATCGCGCCCTCCCGCCGTGTCTCCCGAATTGCACAGCGCAAGGCGCTGGAGCGCGAGGCGGCGCCGGTTCGTCTCGACGATGAGGCCGGCCACGGCGAGACAGCCGCACGCTTCGTTCGGGCCAAGCGCTTCCCACTCGCCGCGCTCGATGGCGGCGGCGGTCGCGGCATCGAGCCGTCGCGCGGTGTCGTAGTTGTGGTAATGCGATAGATCGGAACTGATCACGATCAGCGTGTCGGGTCCGCCCCAGAGCCGCCGCAGCACCGCGGCGACGTCTTGTGGCCTCGCTTGCCCGATCACCAGTGGCACCACGGTGAACGACGGCAGCAGCGCCTGCAGGAAGGGCAATTCGACCTCGAGCGAATGCTCAGGCGCGTGCGGAGCATCGGCCTCCATGACAAGATCGGCGATGGCGGACAGCGCATCGCGGTCCACCGGCACGCGACCGAGCGGCGTTGCAAAGGCCTCGACCGTCGGAGCGGCGATGCCGCGCAGGGGAACGAAATGCGCCGGCCCCATCAGCACCACGCGCTTGATCGAGTGGCCGCCTTCGCGCAGGGTCGCAAATGCTTGCGCCGCCACGGCCCCCGAATAGACGTAGCCCGCGTGCGGTGCGATCAGCGCCTTGGGCAGCACGCCGGCGGATGGTTCGACCGCGCCGAGCAGTTCCGAGACCGTCGAGCGCAGCCGACGCGGATCTCCGGCATAGAATAAGCCTGCCGCCGCCGGCGGTCGGATTTTTGTTCCGTATGAGACCACCGTTGCCTCGTCGCTGCCTGCTCCCCAGATATTACGATATAATATCGCGCGGGCTTGTGCTGGCATGAGCATGGATCAATCGATCATCGAGGGCGTGCCTGGCCGCTATTGGCATCGGCTCGAGGATGGCCGCATTCAATGCGACGTATGCCCGCGCTATTGCAAATTGCACGAGGGCCAGCGCGGCCTGTGCTTCGTGCGCGCGCGAGCGAACGATCAGATCTTGCTGACGACCTATGGGCGGTCGTCAGGCTTCTGCATCGATCCGATCGAGAAGAAGCCACTCAATCATTTTCTGCCCGGCACGCCGGTGCTTTCGTTCGGCACCGCCGGTTGCAATCTCACCTGCAAGTTCTGCCAGAACTGGGACATCTCCAAAGCGCGCGCGCTCGATCGCGTCCAGGACAAGGCCTCGCCCGAGGCGATCGCCGAAGCCGCGCTGCGCAGCGGCTGCCGTTCCGTCGCCTTCACTTATAACGATCCCGTGATCTTCCTGGAATATGCGGTGGATGTGGCGCAGGCCTGCCGCGCCCGCGGCATCAAGACGGTGGCGGTGAGCGCCGGCTATATCGCGCCGCAGGCACGGGCCGAGTTCTTCCGCCACATGGACGCCGCCAATATCGACCTGAAAGGATTCACCGACGGGTTCTACAAGACGCTCTGCTCGGGCAAGCTTTCTCCCGTGCTCGAGACGCTCGAATATCTCAAGCATGAGACGCAAGTCTGGTTCGAGATCACGACCTTGCTCATTCCTGGCGAGAACGACTCGCCCGACGAAATCGAAGCGGAGAGCCGCTGGGTGATGGAGCGACTCGGACCCGACGTGCCGCTGCATTTCACCGCGTTTCATCCGGACTGGAAGATGCTGGACACCCCGGCGACGCCGCCGCAGACGCTCAAGCTGGCGCGGCGCATCGCGATCGAGGCAGGGCTGCGTTACGTCTATACCGGCAATATCCACGACGGCGCGGGGCAGAGCACCTATTGCCATGCCTGCGGCACGACGCTCGTCGGACGCGACTGGTACGAGCTCACGGCGTGGAACCTGACCGCGGATGGCCGTTGCGCCGCCTGCGCCGCGCTCTGCGCCGGCGTGTTCGACGCGAGGCATGGGCACTGGGGCGCGCGCCGCCAGCCGGTCAGGGTGCAAGCTTTCGCGCATTCCTGATCGATGCGGTCGCGCGCGCAGCGCCTGCGGCGCCTCCGTGCATTCTCACGTTAGCGCAATGAGATCGCGGCGCAGGTGGTCGGGGCCGGTGCCCGGAAGCAGGCGATCGATCTCCGCATGGGTGCGCCGCCAGACCGGGAAAGCGCGGGCGAGCAGTGCGCGCCCGGCGGGCGTCAGCTTGAGCCGTCGGCTGCGCCTGTCGTTGGCGTCGACCATGACCGTGATGAGGCGGCGCCGTTGCAGCGGCTTGAGCGCGGCGGTCAGCGTGGTGCGGTCCATGGCAAGCAAAGCGGCGACCGAACCGATGGTGGGCGGCTCGGGCCGGTTCAACGACATCATCAGCGAGTATTGCCCGCTGGTCAGACCGAGCGGCCGCAGCGCCTCGTCGAAACGCCGCGCGAGCGCTCGCGCCGCGCGCTGCAGATGAAGGCACAGACAAGTGTCCCGGACGAACAGCGTGGTTGCGAAGGGAACTTCGGTTGCCTTTGACACGCCACAATTATGTTGATATCAACGTGTTTGTCAATTGCTCGTCACTCGGATGGGATTGTTACGAGCAAGGCAGAACGAAAGGACGTGTAAGGGAGTTAAAGGGTGCAGATGACAGCACAAAACATCACGCCGTGCCTTTGGTTCGATACGCAGGCCGAGGAGGCGGCGAAATTCTACGCATCCGTCTTCAAGGATTCGAAGGTCGGAAAAACCAGCCGCTACGGAAAAGAGGGTTTCGAGGTCCACGGGAAGCAGGCGGGAACGGTCATGACCGTGGAGTTCGAAATCGCCGGGCACAAATTTCTCGCGCTCAACGGCGGCCCGCAGTTCAAGTTCAACGAGGCGGTCTCGTTCCAGGTGCATTGCGAAACGCAGGAAGAGATCGACTACTTCTGGAGCAAGCTTGCCGAGGGCGGCCAAGAAGCGCCCTGCGGTTGGCTCAAGGACAAGTTCGGCCTGTCGTGGCAGGTCATCCCGACGGCACTGCCACAGCTGCTGACGGACGAAAATTCCGCTCAACGCGTCATGAAGTCGATGTTGCAGATGCGCAAGATCGACCTTGCCGCGCTGAAACGGGCGCAAGCCGCCTGAAGCCGGATCATTGCACTATCCCACAACCGCGAAAGGAGAGACCATGCCAGTGACACCTTATTTGTTCTTCGATGGCCGCTGCGAGGAGGCGCTCGACTTCTACAAGAAGGCGCTTGGCGCCAAGGTCGACATGATGATGCGCTACAAGGAAAGTCCGGAGCCGCCGCCGCCCAACATGGTTGCGCCCGGCAGCGAGAACAAAATCATGCATTCGTGCTTTCGCGTCGGCGATGCGCCCGTGATGGCGTCCGACGGCTGCGCGCAAGGCAAACCCAAATTCGAGGGCTTCTCCCTCTCCGTCAACGCCAAGGACGAAGCCGAAGCGGACCGCATGTTCAAGGCGCTCTCCAACGGCGGGCAGGTGCGCATGCCGCTCGGCAAGACCTTCTTTGCCAAGCGCTTCGGCATGGTCGCCGACCGCTTTGGCGTCGGCTGGATGGTGATCGTGGAGCAGTAGCGCTGCGAGTAAAAGTTTGTACGCCGGCGAGGGCGGTAGGATGGGTTGAGCGTCTGCGCAACCCATCGTCTCTCACGCAAGCGCGTGATGGTTTCGCCCGACTTTCGCGGGCTCAACCCATGCGATGTTTCTACTCCTCGCATTGACGTCGCGCTGCGCTCATCGACGCGCCGTCAACATCAACCCAACGGAGCATTCGGATGAGTTACGTCGATGGATTTCTCGTGCCGGTTCCAAAGAAGAAGCTTGCGGCGTACCGCCGTATGGCGGCAAAGGCAGGCAAGATCTGGCGCGAGCACGGTGCGCTGGAGTTTCGCGAATGCATCGCCGATGACGTCAAGTGGGGAAAGCGAACGTCCTTTCCGCGCAGCGTCAAGCAAAAGACCGGCGAGACCGTCTTCTTCTCCTACATCGTCTACAAGTCGCGCGCCGACCGTGACCGCATCAATGCGAAGGTGATGAAGGATAAGCGCCTCGCCAAGATGATGAATCCCGCGGCGATGCCCTTCGACGCCAAGCGCATGATCTGGGGCGGCTTCAAGACCGTGGTCGCTCTTTAGCGTCGGACCACCCGCGGGCTGACATCATGCGTCGCGAAACCCTCCCGGGGGAGCGGGCGGCGCCGTCAGATCACGTCGGCGAGGTTCCTTCCGCCTAAGTGGATGCGGGTGTGCCAACCGTCGCGGTGGGTTTGGCACGCCGCTTGCTATGCATTCACAGGGAAAGCGGAGGAGCGCGTATGCAATTCCATGCCGCCGGCACGGAACGGGAACGTGTCGTGGCTCCGCGTCCGCCATTACGCCAGGCCGGCGGCTGGCAAGCGTTGCTGTTGACCGAGAGCAGGACGCTGCTGGCCGGCCCGCCGCCGCTGTTCCAAGCATTGTCACCGCGCGAGCGCGAACTGGTGCTGAGCCACGGCCGGCGACGCGTTCTCAATCGCGGGCAGACGCTTTTCAGCCAGGGTACGACGCATGAGGGCATCTACCTCATCGAGAGCGGCCGGATCCGCGTGTTTTACAACGCGCCATCAGGACGCGAGATCACGCTGGCCTATTGGTATCCCGGAAACTTCGTCGGTGGTCCGGACATCTTCGGGCCTAGCGTTCATTTGTGGTCCGGCGTTGCCTCCACCAACAGCAGTGTAGTTCAGCTGCCGGGCAAGGCCCTGCGCAACTTGGTGATGCAGATTCCGGCGCTTGGAATCGGCTTGATCGAAGGTCTTTCGTTCAAGGGCAAGTGCTATTCCGCCCTCGTGCAGATGCTCGGCACCCGCTCGGTTACCGACCGGCTTATGCATCTATTGCTCCATCTGGTTGATGCCTATGGAATCAAGGCGCCGGACGGAACCCTCATAGCTGCCGCGTTTACGCACGCCGACCTTGCCCACATGGTTGGTGCGACTCGGCAATGGGTGACCATCAGCCTGAAGCGATTGGAACAGCAGGGCGTCGTGGTGTGCCGGAAATCGCAAATCATTGTGCGCCGTCTCGACGCCCTCGTGGAGATGCGGGGCGGGGGCTAATCCTCGCTGCTGCCTAGTGAGTAAGCGTTCTTCGGCGCAACTGCCGAAAATATGCGCAGCGAGTGATTTTGGGCAACTAATAACCGTGACCGTCACTCCTGGTTTGCGGCGCAACAAACGCAACCCAATAATCCCGGAAACCGGGGACCGACGTGCACGCCGTGCCAGAGAGAAAGAGAGAAGCCATGGGACAACTCACCTTTGCAGCAGGCGTCGCCATTCGCACCCATGTTCCAATGAACCTCAAGTGCATCCTTCTTCTGGCAACGGTGTTCCTGCTGCCGACTGGGAGTCCCGCCGCAGCCGAGACCATCGATATCGCAATCGGGCACCAGACTATGTGTACCGATACGTACACCGGCGGCATCGTGATCAAGGGCCTCAAGCTGCTCGAAAAACACCTGCCGCACAGCGGCAAGTACGCCGACGCTACCTACAACATCTCCTGGGCCGACTATCCGTCGGGCGGCCCAATCACCAATCAGATGCTGGCTGGCAAGCTCCATTTCGGCACCATGGGTGATTATCCGCTGATCGTGAATGGCGCGAAGTTTCAGGAGACCAAAAGCCTGCGGACGATCCTGTTCACAGGCACCGGCTACAATTTCAAGGGGGCCGGCAACGCGATCGTCGTCCCGGTCAACTCCAACTTCTACAAGCTCGAAGACTTGAAGGGGAAATCGATTTCGACGCCGGTCGGCAGCGCCTCCTGGGGGATGCTGGTCAAAGCGTTGCAGGACAAGAAGATGCCGCTCGCAAGCATCGATCTCAAGAATCAGACGCCTCCCGTAGGCGCCAGCAATATCGCGACCAACAAGGTCGACGCCCACTCGGACTTCTGCCCATGGTCGGAGATTATGGAATTCCGCGGCACCGGCCGAAAGATCTATGACGGCAGTGAGATCGGGATTCCCTATCTTCACGGCGTCGTCGTACGTCAGGACTTCGCCGAGAAATATCCGGAGGTGGTCGTCGCCTTCGTTAAGGCGGTCTACGACGCCGGAAAATGGATCGATGAGGACCCTATGCGGGCGACCGATCTGATGGAAAAGTGGACCGGCGTCGAGAAAGAGGTGCTCTACCTCTACTTCTCCAAGGGCGGCCATCTCACGCAGGACCCGACGATCAAGAAGCAGTGGGTCGATACGCTCAAGGTCGATCATCAGGTCCTTGTAAACGACAACCTTGCTCCCGCCTTGGACTTCGACGCCTGGATCAAGGAGGACTATCTCAAGCGTGCCTACGCCGAGATGGGAGTAGACTACGAAGCCGAAAAGGCGAAGGTCGTCGATACGCTGGTGACGAACGCGGGCCGACCAAGCGAAATCTGGCACGCGCGCGACGGCATCCTCTCTTATCCGACATTAAAAGAGTTCCTCAAGGCGGTTGCAGAATTCCGGGCGACGGGCGCCAAGCTCAACGCGACCTACGTCTACGATCAGGCAACGGGGCTCAAGCTGTTCGGCAAGACCGCGTTCTTCGTCCACAAGCCCGACGGCGACTTCGCGACCTTTTTGCGCAAGGGTGAGGCCGAGGAATTCGCCGCAAAAAGCGGCGGAAAGGTCGTCTCGTTCGAGGAGGCCGTCGCAAGCTCGGCGTCATGACAATCCGAAGCAAGGCGCTCTCACTCGTGAACGTGCACGCACGCATTGCTCCGGAACCGACAGCGAAAATGGCGGTCGTCGATGACAGCGCTGACGTCGCGGTGACCGCGCCGGCGGCGACCGCCGAGATTGAAAGGTCACGTTCGTCGCAGCCCGATGCGCGCGAGGAGCCATCAGAACGGATGGCTGGCATTACGCTGTCGGCTGCCCGCTGGGCGGTGCGGCTGTCGGCGCTGTTGGCCGGACTCGTTTGCTGGCACTACGCGAGTTCCAAGGGACTCACTTTATACGTTCGGTTTGAGCAAATCCCCGGTCCGCTCAAGGTCGGCGAAGCGCTGATCAACCAACTGCAGCACGTTGCGTTCTACGCCGCCACCACGGCGCTGGTGCACCTGATCACACGTCCGGCGCTAGAGCTTGGCAGAGGAAGGCCAGATGAGCGCCCTCGTCATCCTGCAGCGCGAGGTTCGCGGTAGCGCCCGGCTGTGGCTTCTTGTGGCTATCGGCTTCTTCGTCGGCTTCCAGCTTCTGCAACTCGCGCTCTTGATTGGGCGCTTCCAGGTGTTTCCTAATTATCTGATCGTACACGACTGGTTCGCCAACATCGCCAGGATCGTCCGCATGACGCCATCCGTGGGCGACATGATTCCGATCATGCTCGACGAATGGCTCGTCGAAGTCGGCTCGATAAACTATTCGTTCGGGCGCGGCGTCGCCGAATGGAGCTTCGTGCTGATACCGGGCAAGGCTGTGATCGTGCTCGGGATTGCGGCACTGGTCGCCACCAACTTCGTGCTGCTGCGGGCTGCGTGGAGGACCTGCGGGATCTTTGCCCGGCTCGGCTCATCGGCTGCGACTGGCGCCGGGGCAATCGTTGCCGGCGCGGCGGCGACCACCATCACCTGGGTCGTATGTTGCGCAGCGCCCACATGGGTCGTGGGCCTCGCCGTGATGGGCGTCGGGGTCACGACGGCACTCGCGTTGCAGCCCTTTGGGGGTTCGCTGTTGCTGTTGGGACTGTCGACGCTCGTCGCGAGTGCGATCCTCCTTCTTCGGCAGTTGTCAGCACGTAGATCCCGGGACGCGACCATCGCGATGATGCTGACGCCCATTGCACGGGTGCCGTCGTGATACTGACGCTCGCGAGATCATCACCCGTCGATGTTGCGAGCCTTGCTCCGGCCCGACCTGCGCTCGATCGCGGCCGCGTCGAGATTTGGGACGTATCGGTAAGGTTTCGCAGCGGCGGCAAGACCATTCACGCGCTCGAAAATACGTCCGTCGATATCAGCCCCGGCTCTTTCGTATGCCTGCTCGGTCCCTCGGGCTGCGGCAAATCCACATTGCTCAACACAGTCGCCGGCTACGTTCGCCCGACCACCGGATGGGTCCGGATTGACGGAGATCAGGTTGTCCGCCCCGGTCCCGATCGTGGCATGGTATTCCAGCAATACTCGTTGTTCCCGTGGAAGACGGTCCGGGACAACGTCGCATTCGGACCATATGCCCAGGGGAAAGGGCGTGCCCGGGCGCGCGCCATCGCCGACGAACTGCTCGATATGGTCGGCCTTACCCGTTTCGCCCATCGCTATCCGACCGAGCTTTCCGGTGGCATGCAGCAGAGGGTCGGCATCGCGCGGGCGCTCGCCAACAAGCCTACCGTCTTGCTGATGGACGAGCCCTTCGGCGCCCTCGATGCGCAAACGCGCGCGGTGATGCAGGAGAACCTGCTGCGGCTCTGGGCCGAGTTCAAGACCACGGTCCTGTTCGTCACCCATGACGTTGATGAGGCGATCTTCCTCGCCGACCGTGTGTTGATCATGAGCGCGGCCCCCGGGCGCATCATCGAGGACATGCCGGTGCCGCTGCCGCGCCCGCGCAGCCCAGATGTCTCGACCGACCCAGCCTTTGTCGCGCTGAAACGGCATTGCCTGCAGGCGATCCGCACAGAGAGCCTCAAGGCCTTCGAGGATCAGGACCATTGACGCTTAAGCGGCGGCAGCTTCGGGTGGTCGCCACAATTGCAGCTGTTGTTGCATGGGCAACCATAGCGGTGGCGCGTGTCAACGGTGTCATCCTGGATAGTCCAGCGTTGGTGCAGGCCTTCACCTTGGATGATCACAATGGCAAGCCGTTCACAGCGAACTCGCTCAAGGGCCACTGGTCGCTCGTCCTCGCCGGTTTTACCAATTGTCCGGACGTGTGTCCCTTCACGCTTGCCAATTTGGAGCAGGTCGTTGCCGAACTGGGACTGCGCGTCCGGCCGGACCGTTTGCCGGCGGTGATTTTTCTGGCCGTCGATCCCGACCGCGATCGGCCGAATCTAAAAGACTACGTCGTCCAGTTCCATCCGGACTTTCTCGGCGTCACCGGCTCAATCGATCAGGTCGATCGTGCATTGAAAGGCATCGATGCGGTCGCGATTCGCGGTAAACCCGATGCGCGCGGCAACTACCAGGTAACGCACAGCGCGGCGGTGGCGGTGATCGACCCGCAGGGGCGCTTGGTCGCCAAGATCAGCCCGCCGTTCGAGCCCGCGCCGACCGCCCAGTTCCTGGCCGATCTGTTCCACCAACGCGAGAACGCGCGCGCTCCGGGGAGCGGGCAATGATTGGAAGCCGGTTCGCACTCCGCCGCTTCGCCGTGATCGGAAGTGCGCTCGTCGGCGCCGTGCTTGTCACTGTGATGCTGGCGTCGGCGGGAGAATCCTTGAAGGCCGAGAATGCATGGGTGCCGTGGGCGCCGCCCGGGCTGAAGGTGCACGTCGCCTATATGACGATCGTCAATCGCGGCGCGGCCGATCAGGTCATAGTCAGCGCTGAGAGCGCCGACTACGAGCGAATCGAGCTTCACCGGTCGGTTGTCGCGGACGGTGTGAGCACGATGCAGGCGATTGGCGAGGTTAGGATTCCGGCGAATGGACGTGTTGAATTCGCGCCGACCGGCTTGCACCTCATGCTGATCGGTCCGCGGCGACCGCAAGCCGTGGACGGCCACGTCCAGATCGTCTTGCGCCTGAGCGGCGGAGAAGAAGTCGAGGTCTCTGCTGTCGTCCGGCGCCGTGACGACGAAGAGCACGGCGCTCACAGCCATCATTGAGTGCGTTCGATGCCCAGGCTGATCTCAGTAAGTGTGGCTTGGCGGGTGTGCGCGGCGTTAATCGCTGCTGGGTTAGGGGTTTCTTTGGCGTACGCCGATATCATCGTCACTGAGGGCATGCAGCCATGGCACCCGTGCGCGACCTGCCATAGCCTCGACGGCATCAGCGCAATGGCTCGCTTTCCGAAGCTCGCCGGGCAGCGGGCGGCCTATATCGTGAAGCAGGTCCGGGACTTTCGTGACGGCCGCCGCAACAACGATGGCGGCCAAATGCAAGCCAGCGCGTCCGATATCGACGACGGCGACCTCGCCAAGGCGGCGTCCTATTTTGCAAGCCTTCCGCCGCCTCCTCCCGACGGGTCGCTGGAGACGAACGGGGAAGAATGGCGTCGAGGCGCCAAGCTCTATCAGGACGGTGACGCGCCTTCCGGGATCGCGAGTTGCGGTTCCTGTCACGATGGCGCGGAGAGCAAACGGCCGGATGCCCCGCTGCTGAAGGCTCAACACGCAGCCTATCTGGCCAAGCAGCTGAGCGATTGGCGGTCGGGTGAACGGCGGAATGACCTGAGCCAAACCATGCCGGGGATCGCCGCAAAACTGTCCGACCGGGACATTTCCGCGCTTGCGACGTTCCTTGCCTCGCAACCTCGGCTCCGCTCGAACGGTGCGGCGGCGCAATGAATTGCTTTTCGTGATCCAAAGCCCGGCCTAATCAATCGGGACAGCCGGAGGACTACCATGACCTGCGTCGTCAGCCGTATGTGGGATCAAATCAAAGACGCTCTTCCGCTTCTACGTCGCGCCTCATTGCGATGGTTCAACGGAGCATTCCTCAAAGCGATATTCGATAATTACCATCCCGAGCAACACTACATGCGGGGTTCGGGGCCGAAAAGTCGCTTGGCGAATTCCAAGCAAGATGTGGCTTCTAAGCAAACATGAGTGCCGAGCAACCGTTGCGGATAGACGCCCGCCACGCTGCCAATCCCCTCACAACTGCCATGACCTGGGAGTGATCAATGCCGTCTGAAAGACCGAACATCCTCTTCTTCCATATCGATAACCTCGGCATGGGCGAGTTGGGTTGCTATGGAGGCGGCATCCTCAGAGGAGCGGACACCAAGCGCGCGGACAAGTTCGCCACCGAGGGCATCAAGCTGACGCACTACGTCGTCGAGCCGCAATGCACGCCCACCCGATCGGCCTTGATGACCGGACGCTTACCGATCCGCTCCGGCAATCACACGATTGCACTTGGCGGCAACGCCGGCGGCATCGTGCGATGGGAGAAGACCATCGCCGAAATTCTGTCCACGACCGGATACGTGTCGTGTTGTCTCGGGAAGTGGCATATCGGTGCGGAAGACGGCCGTTGGCCGACCGATCACGGTTTTGACGAATGGTATGGCCCGCTTCGCACCTACGACGAATGCATGTGGCTCGAAGACCCGCACTACGTTCCGGAGCGCGACGGTTATTCGCACATGCACGAGGGCCGCAAGGGCGAAGGCGTGAAGCCGATTCTGTCGCAGCAACTCACCATGGAGATGAAAAAAACCTGCGACCTCGAATATCAGAAGCGCGGTCTCGATTTCATGGAGCGCAGCGTTCGCGCAGGTAAGCCGTTCTTTCTCTATTTCAACCACTCGCTGATGCACTTCCCCATGATTCCGCGCGACGAATTCGCCGGCAAAAGCAGCAACGGCGAGTGGGGCGATTGCCTGCTGATGCTCGACCACGATTTCGGTATCTTGCTTGACAAGCTCGACGAGCTCGGGATCGCCGACAATACCATCGTCGTCTATTGCGGCGACAACGGCGCCGAGGATCATCTGGTTGGGCGGGGCACGGGCGGCTTTTTCGACGGCTCGTATTTCAGTTCCGCGGAAGGCGGCATTCGCACGCCGTTCCTGATGCGCTGGCCCGGCCGCATCAAGCCGGGGACGGAGAGCAATGAGATGGTGCACGTCACCGATATGTTCACGACGTTGCTGCGGCTCGCCGGATGCGAGCCGCCGCGCGACCGCATCATCGACGGCATCGATCAAAGTGCATTCTTTCTCGGCAAGCAGCAAACCTCGAACCGAGATGCCTGCATGGTCTGGCTCAACGAGGAGCTGCACGCCATCAAATGGAAGGACTTCAAGATCAACTTCAAGCGTCAGCAGCACTTTCACGACCCGGAACTGCCGCTCGGATTTGCCCGCATCACCCATCTCATGGAGGATCCGAAAGAACGCGAACCCGTGAACCAGCGCTACGTGCGCTGGTGGGTGATGCAGCACGCGCATCGGGTAGTGCGAGAATTCGAGGAGAGCAAAAAGAAAGAGGAGCTCATCCCGACGGGTTCTCCGCTTGATTTCGTGCCGAAGCCGTACGCACGCGCCTAGAGCACAATCGTTGAAGGAAATCGGTGATGCCGCGGGATCATGACGGCACCATCGCAAGGTATTGAACCCAAGGGCAAGGGAAGCGCGCCGAGTACGCGACACGAACGTGCTTCAACCACTCTCTCGCAGCGATCTGACGACGGGCACCGAAGCGGATCGGGAGTCCATGATCTGGATTCCGGGCGGCAGCTTTCTCATGGGTTCAAACGAATTCTATCGGGAAGAGCGGCCGGTGCGTCGGGAAACGGTGCCAGGATTCTGGATCGATCGATATCCGGTGACCAACGCGGACTTTCGCAAATTCATCAGTGCGACCGGGTACGTCACGACCTGCGAGCGTCCGCCCGATCCTGCCATGTACCCCGACGCCGACCCCTCGCTCTTGGTGCCGGGCTCGTCGGTCTTTCGAAAGCCGCGCGGGCCCGTGGATCTGCGCGACAACCGCGCGTGGTGGGAATACGTGCCAGGCGCGGATTGGCAGCATCCGCAGGGTCCCGGCAGCAGCATCGACGGTCGCGATGACCACCCCGTCGTTCACGTCAGTTACGAGGATGCATGCGCCTACGCCGCGTGAGCGAAAAAAGAATTGCCGATCGAATCCGAATGGGAGTTCGCAGCCCGCGGCGGTCTCGCCGGCGCGACTTACGCCTGGGGTGAAGAATTTGCTCCGCATGGACGAGCAATGGCCAACACCTGGCAAGGGCGATTCCCTTGGGAAAACCTCTCGCTCGACGGATACGAGGGCGCGTCACCGGTCGGTGCCTTTCCCGCAAACCGCTATGGCCTTTACGACATGATTGGCAACGTCTGGGAGTGGACCGCGAGTCCTTTCACGCTGCGCACCCCCGACGGCTTGAAAAAATCCTGTTGCGTGCCGAGCGAGGGTGCTGGTGAGGTTCCGCGCCGGGTGGTGAAGGGCGGTTCACATCTCTGCGCGCCCAACTACTGCCTGCGCTACCGGCCGGCGGCGCGCCAAGGCGAGGCGGTCGATACGTCGACCTGTCACATTGGTTTTCGCTGCGTCGTGCGTCCGTCCGCACCCCGTACTGACTGTTGCCGCCCGAGCTGAACGAGGACGAGCGCCGTATCCCTCACTGCTTTACGTTTCCGAGCACCTGAGAAAACGCTTGCGCTTCCTGCCCGCGCCTATCCGTTTGGATTCCACATCAGGGAAAGATCATAGGACTGGTTGAGCACTCAGCAAAACCCATCGCGTTTCGCGCCTGCACTGACGCCCCAGGTTTGTAGTCCATGGAGGCATTGATTTCGAATACCTGTGTTCGTAACGTGGTCGCTTGAGCAAGGTCGAGTAAGCGGTTGCATCCATGAACAAGGACATGGCCGAAACCCTTGTGCGCACCGGTCCCGGCACGGCGATGGGCACCCTGATGCGCCGCTACTGGGTGTCGGTCCTGCTCTCGAACGAGGTCGCGGAGCCCGACGGTCCGCCGGTGCGCGCGCAGATTCTCGGCGAGAAGCTGCTCGCCTTCCGCAACACCGAGGGCAAGGTCGGCCTCGTCGATGAATTCTGCTCGCACCGCGGCGCCTCGCTCTACTTCGGCCGCAACGAGGAGAACGGCATCCGGTGCGCCTATCACGGCCTGAAGTTCGCGATCGACGGGCAATGCGTCGACGTGCCGTCGGCGCCGCAGGCCTGCAAGCACATGGGGATCAAGGGCTATCCCTGCATCGAGCGCGCCGGCATGGTCTGGGCCTATATGGGACCGAAGGGCAAGGAGCCTGCGCCCCCCGCGGTCGAGTGGTGCAATCTGCCGCCGAGCCACGTCTTCGTCTCGAAGCGTTTGCAGGAGTGCAATTATCTCCAAGCCATGGAAGGCGGCATCGATACCAGCCACGTGTCCTATGTGCACCGCTTCGAGGTGGACGAGGATCCGATGCACCAGGGCACCAAGGCGAACGAGTACATCAAGGCCGACGGCAACGTGATCTTCGAGATCGAGAGCGCGCCCTTCGGCTTGACGCTGTACGGCCGCCGCAACGGCGAGCCGGATTCGTACTATTGGCGGGTCACCCAGTGGCTGTTTCCGTGGTTCACGCTGATCCCGCCGTTCGGCGAGCACGCGCTCGGCGGTCACGTCTGGGTGCCGATCGACGATCAGTATTGCTGGGCCTGGAGCATCAACTTCCGCCCCGACCGGCCGCTCTCGGAGGAGGAGCGGCGCCACATGCGGGAGGGCAAGGGCATCCATTGCCCTTACGTGCCCGGCACGTTCCGGCCATTGGCCAACAAGGACAACGATTACCTGATCGACCGCGGCGCGCAGAAGGACAAGCGCGCCTATAGCGGCGTCTTCGGCATCGCCATCCAGGATGCCTCGCTGCAGGAGAGCATGGGCCCGATCCAGGACCACGCGAAGGAGAAGCTCTTGCCGACCGACCGCGCGATCGTCATGGCGCGCCGCATGCTATACGAAGCCGCGATCGCGATGCAGGATGGCGCCGAACCGCCGGCGCTCGACGCCAACGCGCAGCGCGTGCGCGCCGCCGGCATGCTGCTCGATCGCGGCGTAAAGCCGCAGGAATGGGCCAAGACCCACTTGACCGGCGGCTTGGACCAGCCAGTCTATTCGATCTGAACCCGCCGTTCGACGTCACAGTGCATCCGGAGGAAGGTCGATGCGCCATGGATTGCGTTGCGTTTTCATCTTGGCGGCCGCGCTTGCGTTCGTTGCCTCGGCGACGCCCTCGCCGGCGCAAACTTGGCCGCAGCGCCCCGTGAAACTGCTGGTGACGCTCGGGCCCGGCAGCGGCGTCGACATCGGCACCCGGCTGCTCGCCGACCGCCTGAGCAAGCGGTGGGACCAGCCGGTGGTGGTCGAGAACCGCCCCGGCGGCGATGGGCTCGTTGCGATCAGTGCGATGATTGCCGCCCACGACGATCACGTGCTCTTGGCCTCGCCCACGTCCTCGTTCACCGCGCATCCCTTCGTCTACAAGAGCCTTCCCTACAAGCCCGAGGATCTGCAACCGATCGCTCGGGTGTCGAACACGATCATCGTGATTGCGGTGCCCGCGGATTTGCCGGTGAAATCGCTCGCCGATCTGGTCGCGCTAGCGCGCGCAGAGCCGGGCAAGCTAAATTGGGCCGGCACCACCGGCGCCATCGACTTCCTCGTCGCAGGCTTTTGGCGCAATGCGGGGCTCAACCTGTCGAAGGTCCCCTATCGCAATCAGGTCGAGGCGGCCAACGACCTCGCCGCCGGGCGCATTCAGTTCAACGAAACGGCTTATGCGATCGTGCGGCCGCAGCTGCAGGCCGGCAAGGTCAAATTGCTCACCGTGACCAACGGGGTGCGCGCGCCTGTCCTACCCGACGTGCCGACGGTCACGGAGGCCGGCTATCCGGACCTCGCGCTTGACGGGCTGGTCGGGTTTTTCGGTCCGCCCGAAATGCCGCTCCCGCTGCGCACGCGCATCGCGGCGGACGTCTCCGCGGTCGGCGCCGATCCCGCGATTGCGACGCGGCTCAACGACACCGGACAGCTTCCCAACTTCGGCGGCCCTGCTGAATTCCAAGCCGCGATCGAGCACCAGCGCGCGCGCGTCGCTGCCGCCGCCAAGGAGCTCGGCGTCGTTCCGACCGAGTGACTGCGCGAGCATGAACCGCGTCGAAGGCAAAGCCGCGCTGATCACCGGCGGCGGCGCTGGTATCGGCGCGGCGACCGGCGAGCTCATTTGCGCCGAAGGCGGCATGGCGATGCTCGTCGATGCCAATGCGGACGCGCTGGCCGCCACGATGAAGACGATCGCACAACGGGTGCCGGGCGCACGCGTCTCGACGTTTGCGGCCGACGTTGCCGACGCCGGCGCAGCCGCGCGCGCGGTCGAGCATGCGCTGGGGACGTTTGGCCGGCTCGACGTCTTGGTCAATAACGCGGCCATGCGCAATTATTCCGCGATCGCCGACTCGACCCCCGCCGAGTGGCAGGCGATGGTCGGCGTCAATCTCATTGGCGTCGCCAACTACTGCAAAGCGGCGCTGCCGGCGCTGCGCCGCAGCGGCCGCGGGAGTATCGTCAATGTCTCGTCGTGCTACGCGCTGACCGGGCGCAAGGGCATGGGCCTCTACGACGCGACCAAGGCCGGCATCCTCGCCTTGACGCGCACCCTCGCCTTCGAGGAAGTGGCGCACGGCGTACGCGTCAACGCGGTCTGTCCCGGCTCGACGCTGACCGATTTCCATATCGCGAAAGCCAAGGCCGCGGGCAAGAGCGTCGAGACGCTCGAGACCGAGCGCCAGACCACGTCGCTCCTCGGCCGCTGGGCGAGGCCGCAGGAGATCGCCTGGCCGATTCTCTGGCTTGCCAGCGACGAAGGCTCGTTCGTCACCGGAGCGACGCTCGCCGTAGACGGCGGCCTTTCTATTATGTGACTGCGCTGTTTTATGGTGCCTGTACGCGCGGTACCTTCGTAAGATCTCGGCGGATGAGAAGCCTCGAAGTGATCGGGGCAATGGCGGTAAAGGATGTTGTCGCCGCGTGGGTCGCGTATCGGGAGGCCAGTCGAACCGGCATTGGCGTGCGGTTCGATTTGTCGGGCCGGTCGCCGGCCCTAACAAGCGAGAAGGGCCGATGCGATTTCGCGTAGCGACGCTCAATCTCGACCAGGACCACAAGCGTTGGGACGCGCGTCGTCACCTGATCGGCGAGGAGATCGCCAACCTGCGTCCCGACATCCTTGCGCTCAACGAAGTCAGCGTCCCGCTCCAGTCTGCACGGGGCCTGCGGAAGTCGGCCGCCGAGCTGACGGGCGTGCACTACAATTTGGTTCAACAGGCGCGCGCGAATAGCCTCTCGAAAATCGAGGGAGAGGCATTGCTCACGCGCTTCCCCGTGCTCGAGACCGGGAACCTGGACTATCAGACCCGCGACATGGTGGCGTTGGTGGCGCGCATTCTCATCGACGATGCGCCTTTGGATGTGTACGTGACCCACCTCTACATGTCGCGCGGCGACGATTCGCTGCGGCTGTTTCAGGTTCAGCAGCTGCTGGCATGGATCGATACGCGCGACGACGTGCCCGCGTGCATCGTTTGCGGCGACTTCAACGCCAGCCTGGATATGCCGTCCGCTGCGCTCATGGCCACCCGCTTTCGTCCCACCCAGACGGCGCCAACGGCCTTCACGCCGCTCGCGAGCGACGACGGTTCGGTGTCCCATCCCTATTGGCCCCGGATGGGCCGCTGCATCGATTACATCTGGACGTCGGGCGCCATCGAGATCGTTGCCAGCGGAGTCTGCTTCAATCGAGCCAGTCCGGACGACCCCTCGTTGTGGCCGTCCGATCACGCCGGCGTTTGGGCCGACCTCGGGGTGGCACCTTGAGCCCGACGGCCAAGCCGTCGGGTCTCACGGGAGCGTGAAAGCTGACGTCATTAGATCAGCTTCATCGCCTTGAGGCTCGCATGGCCGTCCTTGCCGACGATGAGATGATCGTGCACGGCAATGCCGAGAGGGCGCGCGACCTCGACGATCGCCCGCGTCATGTCGATATCGGCGCGCGACGGCGTCGGGTCGCCGGAGGGATGGTTGTGCACCAGAATGACCGCGGTCGCGGAGAGCTCGAGCGCGCGCTTGACCACTTCGCGCGGGTAAACTGGAGTGTGGTCGACGGTGCCGGTCTGGTGCTGCTCGTCGGCGATGAGATGGTTGCCCTTGTCGAGGAACAAGATGCGGAAGTGCTCCTTGCTCTCGAAACCCATGGCGGCGCGGCAGTAGTCGAGCACGCTCGACCATGACGAGAGCACTTGTCGCTTCTGGACTGCGCCGCGCAGGAGCTCCTTGGCGGCCGCGTGCAGGATCTTGAGGTCGGTGATGGCGGAATCGCCCAGGCCGCCGACCTCCTTGAGCCGCTCGGCGGGCGCCGCGATCACCTCGGCCAAGGAGCCGAATTTTTTCAGCAGTTCCTTTGCGAGCGGCTTGACGTCGCGCCGCGGGATGGCGCGAAACAGGATCAGCTCGAGCATTTCATAATCCTGCAACGCATCGCTGCCGCCTTGCAGGAATCGCTCCCGCAAACGCTCGCGATGGCCGAGATAATGCGGCGCGGCCTGGGCCGGCTTTGCGGATTTCGCGCTTTTGTCGCTGCCGGGCATCGGATGATCATCTGCGCTGGGCGCGTGCTCGCGCGCCCAGCGCAAGGATGCCCGCCGCGTCCGATTTTGCAATGCCGCTGAGGCACCCCTTATGGGCGCGAGGCAGCAGAGGAGTGCGGGCGGTCGAGGCCGCGCGGCGACAGCGTGAAGATTTCGACCCCGCTCTCGGTCACTGCCACCGTGTGCTCGAACTGGGCGGAGAGCGAACGGTCGCGCGTCACCGCGGTCCAGCCGTCGGAGAGCACCTTCACGTGCGGGCGGCCGAGATTGATCATGGGCTCGACGGTGAAGAACATGCCGGGACGCAGCACGATGCCCTCGCCCGGCCGACCGACGTGCACGATGTTGGGCTCGTCGTGGAACAGGCGGCCGACGCCATGGCCGCAGAAATCGCGCACGACGCTCATGTGCTGGGCTTCGACATAGGCTTGGATGGCGGCGCCGATGTCGCCGGAGGTCGCGCCCGGGCGGATCACCGAAATGCCGCGCATCATCGCCTCGTAGGTCACCTCGATCAGGCGCTCGGCGCGGCGCGGAATCGGGTCCACCGCGAACATGCGGCTCGAATCACCGTGCCATCCGTCGAGGATGAGCGTGACGTCGACGTTGACGATGTCGCCTTCCTTGAGCGGCTTCTCGCCCGGGATGCCGTGGCAGACCACGTGATTGACCGAGGTGCAGGTGGCCTTGCGGTAACCGCGGTACATCAGCGTCGCCGGCGTCGCGTTGTGCGCGAGCGCGAAATCGAGCACCAGCCGGTCGATTTTCTCGGTCGGCACGCCGGGTCGGATCTCGCCGGTGAGCATGTCGAGGCACTCGGCCACGAGCCGGCCCGCCTTGCGCATGCCTTCGAAGGCGGCAGGCCCGTGCAGCTTGATTTGTCCGGTTTTGCGTTGCGGCGCGAGTGCCGCGTCGACGTAACTCATCAAAGCATCGCGGCCGCGCCGCCTCCTTGCGGCTCCCGCTGCCGCTGCTCAAGAGCAATGTAAGCAAGGACGCACGGGACGCAAGGCGGGGATCAAGAATGCATCCAAACTTCGCTCATTCTCGCGAAAGCGGCAATCCAGGGGCCATAATCCGTGGCTCTGGGTCCTCGCTTTCGCGGAGCCGCCATCACTCCGCGATCGGCACCGGCTCGACCACCTCGATAGCTTCGCGGGTGATGCCGCACCGATAGGCGAGGGCCTCGACCCCCATGGCGCGCGCCGCGTCGAAGGCCGCGCCATAGGCGGGGTCGATGTCGCGGGCAAGCTTGAAGCGGCGCGCCGAGCCGATCTGGATCAGGAACAGCATCACCGCGCGCGATCCCGCCGCCACCATGTCGCCGAGCTCACGGAGATGTTTTGCCCCGCGCTTGGTCACCGCGTCGGGAAACTCCGCCAATGCGGGCTGGCGCATCAGGTGCACATTCTTGATCTCGACATAGCAGCGCGGCCGCGCCGGCGCTTCGAGCACGAAATCGACGCGTGAATTCTTGCCGTACTTGACCTCGCGCCGGACGGAAGCATAGCCGGCGAGTTGGGGGATAGCGCCGGCGGCAATCGCCTCGGCGGCGAGCGCATTGGGATGCCCCGTGTTGATGCCGACGAGCTCGGCACCGCCGCCGAAATCGACCTCGATCAACTCCCAGCTATGGGCGAGCTTGCGCTTGGGATTTGCCGACTTCGACAGCCACACGCGGGCGCCCGCCACGTTGAGGCCGATCATCGATCCCGGATTGGCGCAATGCACCGTCACCGTCTCGCCCGACGGCAACTCCACGTCGGCGAGGAAGCGCTTGTAGCGCCTGACCAGGATTGCGGGAAGGAGCGGAGCGGGAAAGCGCATGTTCTGAGCCAATGCTCACACGAGGCGTCAGGGTGCACGCCGCATTACTGAATGCCGGCGGCTTGTAGATATTGCAGATCGACGAAACGCTCGGCGCCAGGAAGCGGTGGCTTGATGACTCCGCTCTCGCCCAGCATGGCGATTGCTTGTTGCATGCCTGTGAGATTGATCTCGCCCAATTGGGGCAACACGGCGCGTTCGGGTTCGAAATAAAGCGCAAGCGTGAGCTTGGCGTTGGCCTCCGCAAATCCGGTCGTCTCGACGATGGTCTTGAGAACGTCGTCGCGCCGGGCGGGGTCGCGAATGAACCTGAACGCGGTGGAGAGCGCGCGCACGTAACGCACGAGGGTATCTTTGTTCGCGGCGGCCCAGGAGCGCCGCGCGGCGGTGACGGTGTAAAGATAATCGGGCACGGCATCGGTGGAGAGTCCGAGCAGCCGGAAGCCGCGCCGCATGGCCACGAAGTCCTGCGGCTGACCCAGCGGGACTGCATCACAATCGCCTGCGGTCAGACAGGTGAGCCGGTCCGGCGTCCCATCGACGAATCTGGTGCGAAAATCTTGCTTGTTAAGGCCATTGACCGCGAGAAGCTTGCGGATGGCGATGGTGATCGACCCGGTTTCCGCCGCCATGCCGATCAACTTGCCCTTGAGGTCCGCGTAGGTTCTGTTCTCCGGCTTGGCGACGAGGCTGTAAACCGGGTTGTTGAATTCGGCAGCGATGGCGACCGCGTCCGAGCCCTTGAGCGCCGCTTGGACGAGAAACGGGGTCGCTACATGGCTGATATCAGCCGTCCCATCGTGCAGCGCGGCGATCAGCTTCTCACCGCCGCCCGGAACGGGCAGCATGCTGAAATCCAAACCTTCGCGCACGAAATAGCCCTCGCGCTCCGCCACGAGGAGCGGCAGCGCAAAGATGCTGCGCAGCGCCGAATAGGCTTGGCCGTAGCGGAGGGGGATGGCTTGCGCGGCGGCGGCCTGACAGGCGCACAACCACAACAGCGCCGCGACGATGATACGCATTAAATTCCCATGCTATGCCCGCCCGTTTGGTGGCTGGCTTTACAACGTTGCGCGCATCCTACTGCTTCGGCGCGAATTCCTGATTGGGGAATGCCGATGCGTCGGGCACCTTGATGACGACGAAGGCGTGATCGGTGGTGGCATGGCAGGCATTGCATCCCGATGTCAGACCTGCATAGGCCTCATCGAATTGGCGCCGATAGCGAAGCTTGATTGCAAAATCGAGGAGCGTGAGCGGCTGCGATACGGCGGCGTCGACCAGATCCGGCACCGGCAGTCCCTTCCAACGCGGGACCGCCTTCGAGACGACGGCAAAACCTTGCCGGAGCTCCTTGAGCATGTAGGCCGCAAGCGGCCAGTTCTCCGCGCTTCCCGCCAGCCCCAGCTTGGCGTGACGCGGCTGGATCAGCATGCTCATGAGCGCGGCCATCTGTGGATTGAATGGCGCGGGCTCCGCATTGGGGTCACCGAACGGGCTTTCGGCCGCAGTACGGCCGGACAATGCGGCCAGCACCGCAAAGGCCGTAACGGCGGCAACAAGGGTGCCTGCGATGGCGCGACCGCGCATGGCTTTCCGTCTCCTCATTTGCTCAGGCCTGACGGGCAACGACCAACCAAGCTGCCGATCAGGCGAGCTCCTAGATGCGCTGCAGCGTGCATTCGGTCTCGATCGGGATCTTCGGATCGGTGCTCGGCGTCGAGCGCCTGACGACGCGCAGTTGCTTGTAGCCTGGCTTGTCGCAGGACACCTCGACGTCCTTGGGATCGACCTCTTTGCCGAAGCCGGGCACCTTGTAAGTACCGAGAAGGTCGGTGCGCGTGACGATACCGCCGCGATTCTTCACCGCCACGGTCACCTTGGCGTCGGGAACGGTGGTGCCGTTGGTGTCGCGCACGAAGCCGAAATAGGACGGCCCTTCCTCCTCGCCGTTGTCGTCGTCGTCGCCGAAGCCGGAACCTCCCGCCCACGCGGCGAGCGAAACGGCGCAGCTCATCGCGAGGACCGCGCCCGCCATTCGCCAGCCACGCCGAACCGCCGAGTTCATCCAGGTCTCCCCAAGTGCATTTCGCCTTCAGCCTCGCAGCACCCCGCGACAGTTTAGCGGGTAAAATAAGGAGTGAGGTAGTACGCCAGCACGGCAAGCGCCCCAATCGGCACCACCACGACCCATCCCGGCCACAGCCGCTGGTGCCAAGCGGCGGGCGCGAGAAGGCTGATCGCCACGGCGGCGAGCACCGCCGCACCCAACGAGAGCCACCGAGATTTCAAGAATTCCAGTTCGATCGTCGCCTTGTCGTAAACAAAAAGCGCAAGCGTATAAAAGATCAGATAACCGACGGCGGCGAGAGAGCCGAAAAAGATCCCCCGCTGCACCCACTGCTCCGGAACGATGCTGGCAATCCAGGCAAGCACGAGCGCCCCGATCAGAGACGTCAACATCCAGCCGTACCAATACATCGCCGGCCCTCGCCGCTCCGGCGTCCAAAGAAAGTCGAGCTCGCCGATCGCCGGATGGTAGGTGAGAAGCGGCAGGTTCAGTTCCGTAGAGATCACGTAGATGACTGCGCAGGCCACGCTGAATACGATCATGAAGACGGCTAGCCTACTCGACGCCATCATGAGCCAAATCCCCGGGCGTTATTCGCGATGTGGCCGACCAGGAAATTGGCCCAGACGACAAGGGCCAGGAGCAGGGTCACACTCTTGCGCGCGCCGGCGTAGTCCTCCGCCAGCGGCTGCCGCCAGAAGGCCCAATACGCCGGCAGCAGGATCAGCCCGATCGTGGCCACGTGCTCCTTCATCTCGAACACGCCCACAGTCTTGAAGAAGCGAAGCTGCTCCAGTGCAAGGCGCGAGGTGAAGCGATACTGCGTGTAGATCCACGCTCCCATGATGAAGGTGACGACGTAGAGAACGATGATCGCCATGACGTACGACGTGCTCGGCACGGCGCGAAAACGCGTCACGAAATTGCCGGCCTTGGCACGCACCGGCATCCAAACGGATACCGCCTGATGGGTGATCGCCCCAATCAGTGCAACGGCTAGAAGCCCGTGGATGATGAGGAGTGTCGTCCAAAACGCCATGGGACTTCCTCAGTTACGCCGGATGCGGAGGCGGCTTGCGCGACAATGTCTGCTGTGATCCCCACGCCTGCGCATCGCCCATGCACGCGCCCTGCGGTAGCGTCTAGTTGCCCGCGACACTTTCCAGGGTCGGGCAAGTCCGCCGTTCGATCGGCGTTTCGTAATCTTGATAGTTGTTCTTATCCATCACCACGGCCTTCAGATTAATCTCTTTCGGCGTGGGCTGCTTGCGCAAGTTGCGGATGGCGATCTGAGCGGCGAGACAGCCCTGAGCGAAACCATTGTAGTCACCGCTCCCGAGGATATCACCGGAGCGCACGAAATCGATTACCTCCTTGCTGGCATTGATGCCGACGACCAACGCCTTGCGGCTGGCTGCCTTGAGCGCCTCGACGGCGCCGATCGCCATCGGGTCGTTGGCCGCGAGCACGCCGTCGATCTGGGGATACTGTCGCACAAAGCTCTTCATCACTTCGACTGCGGGGGAGCGCGCATAGTTCGCCGACTTCGAGGCGAGAAGCTTCACGTCGGGAAATTCCTTGAGCGCGTCCTTATAGGCCCTCACCCGGTCGACGCTGGTCGGCAGGTTCTCGGGACCTTCGAGAATGACGACGTTGCCTTTCTTGCCGATGGCGTTCAGGAGGTAGCGCGCAGTCGTGAGCGCGAGTTGGTAGTCGTCGGTGCCCACATAAGCGACGACATTTCCCCCGGCGAGCCGCTCGTTGACGTTGGTCACCGGGATGCCGGCGGCATTGAGCTTGTCGACCGCTGGCACCATCGCCTTGGGATCGAATGGCGCGAGCACGATGGCGTCGGGCTTGACTCGCACCACCTCGTCAATGAGGCCGAGTTGCTCGGCAGGGTTTTCGCTTCGCGGAATGAAATGGACGATTTGGGCGTCGAGAGATCTCGCCGCCGTCTCGCCGCCGATGCGCACCCCGCGAAGAATGGGATTGGAAGGATTGCGGGTGAAGGTGGCGACGGTCTCGGCGCTGGCCGGGAGAGATGGCGTCACGCAGAGCGCCGCGATCACCGCCGCGAAACGAAGGCCGCGGGATATCCTGCAGGTTTTCTTCCCGAGCGGAACGGCCATCCTGGCTCTCCGTGCGCCTCAGTGGAAAACGGACGAGGGGCGGCGCGAGCGCCGCCCCTGCCATGTCCTCAACGCCGCAGCATTCACTTCGCCAGCGGATCCGGTCGCAGCTGGAAGTGCACGGCCATGGGTTTCATGCCCTTGCCGCCTTCGATCAGCCAAGGCGTGCGATCGCCGCTCGAGGTCCACAAGCCGCGGCCCTTCCAGCCGGCATTCGGGTCGTCGATGCGGCCGTCGAATCCCTTGGCGTAGAAGCCGAGCGGATACGGCACCCGCAGCGAGATCATCTTGCCGTCCTTGAGCGCGACCAGTCCGTCCATGAGATTGGCGGTCGACATCGGCACGTCCTTGCCGAGTCCGAACGTGTCATGCTGGTCGACCCAGCTGTAGTAGCTCGACTCCGCGCTGTTCTCGCCGATCCCTTCGAAGCCCGGGCCGGGGTACTGATGGAAGCTCCAGCCCTCGGGGCACTGATCGCCGGTCGCCTTGGGCCCGTTGAGCGGACCCTTGCACTTGCGGCGGTCGAAGCTGCCGATGTGCCCGCTGGCGAGGGACACCCAGACCACGCCCTGGCTGTCGATATCGCCGCCGCGCGGACCGAAGCCGGGCAGCGGCACGTTGTAGATTTCCGCGAGCGCGGTCTCGGGTGGATTGGAGCCGGGATCGAGCCGCACGATCGCCCCGGGATTCGCCCGCAGCGTGCCCCAGACCGAACCGTCGACCGGGTTCGGCATCACCGCATAGAACACCTGGGCGATGCGCTTGTCCTTCGCCGGATCGACCGGCTGGTTCGGCTCGACATAGTCGTCGCGCTTGCCGTTGCCGTTCGTGTCGAGGATGAGCGCGGTCCATCCCTGTGCTTTCGCCGCGTCTCCCGTTTGGTCGAACAGCTTGGTGTTGACCCATCCCACGACGCCGCCGCCGCCGCCGCTCGATGTCCACAGCGTGTCGTTGGCGTCATAGGCAAATTGCAGATGGTGGGTTTGGAAGCAGGTGTCGACGAAGGTGTACTTCATAGTCTTGGGGTCGAGGATCGTCAGCGCCCGATGCGTCTGCTCGAGCGGGGACAGCTTAGCCGAGGGATGATCCGAGCCTTTCTTGCAGAAGTCGGGGTTCTTGGGACCGCGCACCGCTGCCGCCATCCACACCCGGCCCTGCTTGTCGAACATGGAATTGTGGTTGTTGACCTTCGTGTCGTAGAGCTTCTCCTCGCCCCAATAGGGCGACGGCCCGAGCGGCTTGTCCATGGCCGCATGGCCGGGTCCAAGCCCTTCCGGCGTATCGGCATCACGCACCGGCGCCTTGAAGTCGGTGACGGTGTGCGTCTTGGGGTCGAGGATGGGGATGACGTCGGTCGAGTATTCGGGCGAGCCGAATACCGGACCATAGGCGTTGACGGTGGGATGGCGCCGGTCCGAGGCGATCAGGTCGTGCAGGTATTTTTTCGGGTTGCCCCAATCCCAGGTCGTCACCACGACATTGCGCTCGAGCCCTTGCGGCCGCGTCGGCTTTGTCTTGGGCAACTCGCCCTTGGCGACTCGCTCGGTCCAGTCCGCAAAATATTTAATCGGCGCGCCCGCAAGCTGGCCCGCGATGATATTGACCATCAGCGCGCCGGACTGCCCGGCCTGGATGCGGCGCGTCCAGGCTTCGGCATGGTTCGAGAATTCGCCCAGTCCCGATGGCAAGGTGCGCGTCGACAGCTGGCCTAGTTGGTGGCAGCCGACGCAACCGTTGTTCTTCATCAGGTTGAGCCAGTCGGTCTGCTTGACCTTTTCGGGAATGTCGCCGTCCTTCTTGCCGAACTCGCTCGCGTCGGGAATCTTGAGCATCGAGTACCAATAGATCGCCGGATAGTATTTTGCCGCCTCCGCCTCGTTCGGCGCCGGCACGGCGCGCAGGTTGAGTTGTTGGCCGGGTTCGGCGTCGACCTTGGGGGAATCGACGAGCCCGTAGCCGCGCACCCACACCTTATATTTGGCCTTGGGGAGATCGGGCACGACGTAGCGGCCCTGGTCGTCGGTGACCACCATCTTGGCGTAGCGGGTGGGAAGATCCTTGGTTTCCGCGATCACCCACACCCCGGCCTCCGGTCCGTTCGCGCCGGTGACCACGCCGCCGATGTCGTCGTTGTCGATGGCTACGGCGGCCGGTTGCTGCGCCGCGACCTCGATCGTCGAGCCGGGCAAAGCCAACGCAAGGGCAATCGCCGCCGCGCCGAGATACAGCTTGCCTTTCGTCGTCATCTCGTTCCTCCCTTGGCCTTCCCATGCCTGCCCAATGTATCAGGGCCGTCGGCGGGACGGTCTCGTGAACGATTGTCGGCCGAAATGCGCTCGCTGTCCATCACCGGCGCGCAATGGGGACATGCGTGGGGACGCAAGGTTGGCTTAGCGCAGCCTCACTTGACGAATGTGCCGGCGCGATCCTCGTCGATATGGATGCGCACGATCTCGTCGAACGAGCTCTCGGCCTTGAAGCCGAGCTCGCGCGCGCGGCGCGCCTCGATGCGCTGCGGCCAGCCCGCGACGATGCGCGCGACCAACGGATCCTCGGCGTGGCGAATGCGCGCGGCAACCCGCTCGCCGGCGATGCGGCGCAGCGAGGCGATCTGTTCGCCGACGGTGCAGCAGACGCCCGGCATGGAGAGATTGATGCGCGGACCCAGCGCGTCGCGCGGCAGGTTCGCCGCGTGAACGAGAAAGCCGACGGCAGTGCGCGGGCTCGCGTGCGTGTGCACGACCGTCTCCGGAACCGGCAGCACGGCCTCGAGCCCGGCCAGCGGCTCGCGGATGATGCCGGAGAAGAAACCCGAAGCCGCCTTGTTGGGCTTGCCCGGCCGTACCACGATGGTCGGCAGGCGAATGCCGACACCGTCGCAGAATTCGCGCCGCGTATAATCGGCGAGCAACGCTTCCCCCATCGCCTTTTGCGTGCCGTAGGAGGTGAGCGGCGTCAGATGAAAGTCGTCGGGGATCGAGGGCGGAAACGGCGCGCCGAACACCGCGATGGAGGAGGTGTAGACGAGCCGCGGCCGGTAGCCGTCCCCGATAGCGCGGATGGCTTCGAGCAGCGCGCGCGTGCCGTCGAGATTAACGCGGTAGCCCTTGTCGAAATCGAGCTCGGCCTCGCCGGAGACGACGCCGGCGAGATGGAAAATCACCTCGGGGCGGCGCGCGATCGCCTTGGCGGCTTCGCCGGGCGCCGCCAGATCAGCGGCGACGGTCTCAACTTTTCCTTTGAAGGTTTGCGGGTTGCCCGGAGATACGACGTCGAGCAGGGTGAGCTTGTCGATCGGCTTGCCGGCCAGTGCGCCGTCCTTGCCGAGCCGCTCGGTCAGTTTTCGGCCGATCATGCCGGCCGCGCCGGTGACGAGGATATGCACGTCCCTTGCTCCTCAAGCTTTAGGCCGCCCGGCACCCACTAAAGCGGGGCGAGGGAGGAGTCCCCGGCCCATTCGGCGCGCTTTAGTGCGCGCCATTCAACTCGCTCAAGCTTATCCGCTGCCGTCCCTTCGCGTCGAAATTCTCCGGCGCGAGCCAGCGCTCGAAGGCGGCCTTGCGCGCCGGCCATTCGCTGTCGAGCATGGAGAACCAGGCGTTGTCGCGGTTGCGCCTCTTGGCGATCAGATGTTGCCGAAACGTGCCCTCGTAAATGAAGCCGTAGCGCAGCGCTGCACCGCGCGAGGCGGCGTTGAGCGCGTTGCACTTCCACTCGTAGCGCCGGTAACCCAGCGTCTCGAAGGCGTAGCGCGCGAGCAGATGTTGCGCCTCGGTGCCGAGCGGCGTGCGCTGCAACGCCGGCGAATAGACGATGTGGCCGACCTCGATCACCCGGATGGCCGGGCGAATCTCCATCAAGGTCGCGATGCCGAGCGCGTGCCCGTCGCGATCGACGATGGCGTAGGAGTAAGGATCTTCGAGCGGCAAGCGGCTGTCGAACCATTTGCGAAACGCCGCTTCGTCCGCGAACGGTCCGTAGGTCGACATGTAGGTCCAGATGCGGTCGTGTCCGGCGCAAGCGCGCCAGAGATCAGCGCCGTGTCGCGCAGCAAGCTTTTCCACCCGACCATGGCGGCCCTCGAGCGTGACGGGGGAGGGACGTTGTGCCGGCGTGTCATCGACCGGCAGCCCGACCGGCTGGCCCGTGACGGGATGCGGCTCGGAGGCGTCCGTCATCGCTTCTTCATGTCCTCGTGGAAGAAGGCATTGAGCTCGGAATTGGCCATGGTGCCAGCCAAGCTGTCGAATTTACCGGCCGTGGCGATGTCGCGCGCCGCGCGGATGACCGCGGTCCAGGCGACACGCGCGAGCGTGCCGCCGAGGCTGATGCGGCGCACGCCGAGTTCGGCAAGGTCCTTCACGGTCAAATCGGTCGCGGTCGCCATCAGGAAATTCACCGGCTTCGGCGCTGACGCCTTCACCACGGCGGCAATTTGCTCCCGCGTCTTGATGCCGGGCGCATAGAGGCAATCGGCGCCGGCCGCGGCGAACGCCTTCAGGCGACGTACAGTCTCCTCAAGGTCGGGGCGCCCGCGAACGAAACCTTCGCTGCGCGCCGTGAACACCACGTCGCCGCCCATCTGGTCGATTGCCGCGCGCGCGGCACGCACGCGCGCGAGCGCCAGCTCGAAATCGTAGAGCGGAGTGGCGGGATCGGAGGTCGAGTCCTCGATCGATAGCCCCGCGATGCCCGTCTCGACGCAAAGCTTCACGCTCTCGGCGACGCCCTCCGGCGCATCGGCGTAGCCACCCTCGAAATCGCCGTTCAGCGGAACGTCGGTCGCCGCCGCGATCTCGCGAAAATGGGCGAGCATCATGCCGCGCGGCACGCTGCCGTCGGGAATGCCTTGGGTGAAGGCGAACCCCGCGCTGGTGGTGGCGAGCGCCTTGAATCCGAGCCCTTGCAGATAGCGCGCCGAGCCCACGTCCCAGGGGTTGGGAATGACGAAACATCCTTGTGCGTGGAGCTTGCGGAACGTCGCGCGTTTTTCGGCCGGAGTAGCCATGAGCGAGCCTTTCCCATGCGGAGCAGGGCGATTGTGTGTGGACTTCGCCGATGTGTAGGATGGACCGGCTACCGCGTCCATGCCAGCCGAAAGAGTTGGTCGCACGGGGGTGCCGCGCTCGAGGGAGGACTCGCCATGCCGTCGTTTGCCGAACACGCCGCCAGCCGGCGCAAATTCCTGCAATTCCTCGCCGGGAGTCCGCTGCTCGCCGCAGGTGGGGCTTTCGCCGGCGAACCGCTCGTGCCGCGCAGCAAGCTTCCCGATCCTTTGATGTGGGCGCCGATGCGCGCGGACGAGCTCATCAAGTCACCCAAGGAGGCGATCAATGTCTTCGACTTCGAGCCGGTGTGCCGGCAGAACGTTCCGCCCGCGCATTTCGGCTATATGGCCTCCGGCATCGACGACGAGGTGACGCTGCGCGCCAATCGCGAGGGCTTCTTGAAATTCCAGCTCCGCCCGCGCCGGCTCGTCGACGTCAGCAAGGTCGACATGTCGACCGAGATTCTCGGAGTGAAATACAACAGCCCGATCGTGCTCGCGCCGGTCGGCGGCCAACGCTCGTTCCACGACGAGGGCGAGGTCGCCTCCGCCCGCGCCGCCAAGGTCGGCAACCATCTGCAAATTCTGTCGACGGCGGCCAGCCTCGGCGTCGAGGACGTGACCGAGGCGCGCGGGCAGCCGATCTGGTACCAGCTTTACGCCACCAACAAATGGGAGGTGGCGGAGGCGATGGTGAAGCGGGCCGAGAAGGCAGGTTGTCTCGCCGTCGCGGTGACCGTGGATCGCTCCGGCGGACGTAATCAAGAGACCTTGTTTCGCCTGCGCCCCACCGACACGCGCGACTGCAACGCCTGCCACGACCGCTCGAGCCTGCAGTCGAGCATGCGCACGCGTGCGATGTACCAAGGGATCGATCTGTCCGGCCTGAAGAACACGCAGGCTTCGGCCATGACCTGGGATTTCTTCAAGCGGTTGCGCGACACAACTAAGATGAAGATTGTCATCAAGGGCATCCTCGCCTGGGAGGATGCGGTGATCGCCGCCGACAACGGCATCGATGCCATCATCGTCTCCAACCATGGCGCGCGCAGCGAGGACTCCGGCCGCTCGACCATCGACGCGCTGCCGGAAATCGTGGAGGCGGTGAATGGCCGCATCCCGATCATCGTCGACAGCGGCTTCCGCCGCGGCTCCGATGTCGTCAAAGCGTTGTGCATCGGCGCGCAGGCCGTGTGCATCGGGCGGCCCTATATCTGGGGTCTTGGCGCCTTCGGCCAAAGCGGCGTCGAGCGCGTGCTCGAGCTGCTGCGCACGGAAATCTACGCCATGATGCAACAGGTCGGCGCGCCCTCGATCAAGCAATTGACGCCGGCGATGGTGCGCAGGGCGTGAGGGACGCGAGGGGTCATGACATGCTGAAAACTGTTGCTGCCTTCGACCGCATTGGGGAGGAGAATGCCTTTGCGGTACTGGCGCGCGCCAACGCGCTCGCCGCGCAAGGGCGCGACATCATCAACCTCGGTATAGGCCAGCCCGATTTCCGCACGCCCGATTTCATCGTCGAGGCCGCCATCAAGGCGCTGCGCGACGGCCACCATGGCTACACGCCGGCGGTCGGCATCCCGCCGTTGCGCGAGGCGGTGGCGGCCGACCTCCATCACCGCTTCAAGGTGAACGTGTCGCCCGACGAGGTGATGATCCTGCCGGGCGGCAAGCCGACGATGTTCATGTCGATCCTGATGTTCGGCGAACCGGGCGCCGACATCCTCTATCCCGATCCGGGATTTCCGATCTACCGCTCGATGATCGAGTACACCGGCGCGCGGCCGGTTCCGGTGCCGATCCGCGAGGAGAACAATTTTGCCTTCTCCGCAGAGGAAACGCTCAAGCTGATCACGCCGCAAACGCGGCTCTTGATCGTGAACTCGCCGGCCAACCCGACCGGTGGCGTCACGGGAAAGGGCGAGGTCGACAAGCTCGTAGCGGGGCTCGAAAGATTTCCCGACGTGGCGGTGATGTCGGACGAGATCTACGACCACATGGTCTACGACGGCGAGACCCACGTGTGCCTGCTCTCTTATCCGTCGATCCGCGACCGGCTGATCCTGCTCAATGGCTGGTCGAAGACCTACGCCATGACCGGCTGGCGGCTCGGCTACGCGATCTGGCCGGGCAAGCTCTACGATTATGCGCGCAAGCTCGCGGTGAACCTGCACTCGTGCGTGAACGCCTCGGCGCAATATGCGGGGCTGGCGGCGCTCAAGGGGCCGCAGGATGACGTGACGAAGATGGTGGCGGAGTTCGACAAGCGGCGCAGGGTCGTGGTCGAAGGATTGAACCGCCTGCCGGGCGTGTCCTGCGCCACGCCCAAGGGCGCGTTCTACGCCTTCCCCAATATCAAGCGCACGGGCTGGAAGGCGAAGGCGCTCGCGAATTCGCTGCTGGAAGATGCGGGCGTCGCCATCATCGGCGGCCCCGATTTCGGCATTCTCGGCGAAGGCTACGTGCGGCTCTCCTACGCCAACTCGACCGAAAACATCCTGCGCGCGCTCGAGCGCATGGGAGAATTCTTGACCAGCCGCAAGGCGGCGTAACGATCGGACCACCATCATGCTCGACATCACCCCGAGGAGCGGCCTTTCCGAAGAACAGCGCCTGATGCGGCAGAGCTGCCGCGATTTCGTCGACGAGGTTGTCACTCCCTTCATCCGCTCCAATTGGCAGCGCGAGTGGGACATGAATCCGCAGGCGCGCCTGCCGCCGGAAATCCTGAAACGCGCCGACGAGATCGGAATCCGCACGCTCGGCGTGCCGGAGGAATTCGGCGGCGTCGAGCTCGATGCCAAAAGCGAGGTGCGGACCTTCGCCTTGATCTCCGAGGAAATCGCGCGCGGAGACTCTGGCCTTGCCGACAAGCTGGTGCAGAACTGGAAAGTGTCGGTGCTCTTGCGCAACCTCGCGCCGCGCCACTTGCAGGAGAAATGGTTCCCGCGGCTGGTCGAGAATCCCCAGTTCCTGCTGGCGCACTGCCTGACCGAGCCGCGCGGCGCCTCCGACCGCTGGCTTCCCTACAACGTGCCGGAAGCGGCGATGCAGACGCGGGCGGTGAAGAAGAACGGCGAATGGGTGATTAACGGCCGCAAGCAGTTCATCTCCAACGGCTACGACGCCAGCCTTTACGTCGTTTATGCCAACACCAATCCCAAGGTCGGCATGCTGCAGGGCACGTCTTCTTTCCTGGTGCCGCGCGACACGCCTGGCCTCACCGTCGCGCGTTGCAACGAGACCATGGGATGCCGGTTCATGAACAACGGCGAACTGGTGTTCGAGGACATGCGCGTGCCGGAAGATCATCTGTTGGCCGAGAACGATGCGCTGGGCCACGCCGGCGTCTATTTCCGGCCCGGCAAGATCATCCAGGCGGCGAAGAATCTCGGCGTCGGCGTGCATGCCTTCGAGGCCGCCGCCGAGTACGCGCAAAACTACGTGCAGGGCGGACGCATTCTCATCAAGCATCAAGCGGTGGCGCTGCGCCTTGCCGACATGGCGACCCGCATCGAGGCGGTGCGCGCGCTGCTCGAGCGCGCGGCGCAGGCGGTCGACGATAACGCGCCCGACGCGGAGATGTTCTGCAACATGGTCAAGCTGTTCGCGTCGGAGGAGATCATGAAGGTCGCCCAGCACTGCCTCGAGCTGCACGGCGGCAACGGGGTGATGCTCGATTTCGGCGTGGAAAAGATCTTTCGCGACGCCGCCATCTTCATGCACATGGACGCGACGGTGGACATCTCCAAATTCAAGATCGTCAAATTGCTCTTCCCCGCCACCGCCGGCAAATACGCCGGCCCCGAGTCATAAGTCAAAACGGAACGACGATGCCGTCGAGGGGCGCGTCGCAATTGAGAAGGTTCACGCGTTTCGAGGCGATGAGGATAAGCCCGTCGTTCTGCACCAAGCGATGGACGGCGGTGCCGGCGAACAGCCGCTGCGCCTCGCGGCGGTACTCGACCATCAGGAATTTCGATCGTACGGTGCAGGCGTTGTTGTCGCCGTCCTCGATCGACACGTTGCTGACGATGCGGCTGGTGCGCGAGCGCGGCTCCTGCGAATAGATTCTCGGGCTTGCCAGCCGCCGCACGCGCGTCTCGAGCAGGCGCCGATCGTCGTAGATCAGCGATACGGTCTCGTGCGGATTGTCCTGATCCGGCTCGCTCGGCACCCAGTAAGAGCCATCAGGCGTGAAAAGCGCGAGCCAGTCGTCGAACTTGCCCTCATCGAGCAGCCGCGCCTCGTGTTGCAGAAAGCGCTCGCAGCGATTGAGATCGAGCGTCTCGGCGCGGCGATGCGTCGCGCGATGGCGCGGCACCAAGACCGGACGCCGTGTCGGGGGCTTTGCCTTGGTCTTGCGCCGTTTCGCCATAGCGTCAGGATGCGGCGCGCGCCGGCGCCGCTCGGCCCTTGGTCATCAACCCGAGCCAAGCGTCGAGCATGTTGCGGATATAGACCTCGCTCGTCGAATTCTTGCCGCGGCGGCCGCCGTGCGCATCGGGGACGTCGCTCTGGTAGCCGCGCCCGATCTGCAGCCACTCGCATCCCTCGCTCGACATCCCCATGTCGAGCCGGTTGTAGATTTCGAGGTCGTCGGTGAGGACGAGCGAGCCGGTGCCGTTGACGATATTGGCGAAGCTGATGGCGTTGCGAAACACCCGATCCGGCGCGCCCTTCATTCGGAAGCTATAGGCGTGCACGACCGTGCGGTTCACCGCGATCGGATGCACCACGCGCATTTGCTGGAATTGGCTCATCAGCGAAACGTTCGGGTAGATATTCGAATTCCAGCGGCGCACTTCAAGAATGCGTTTCGCCTCGGTCTTGCCCTTCTTGCGTTCCAGCGCGGCGATGTACTCGCGGAACACGGGATCCTTCAGCGCAGCGATGAGCTTGGCATCGTCGTGGTAATCGCCGAGATAGCTGTGACCGTTCGGATAGGTCCAGATTCCGACTTGCGATTCCCAGAAGCTGTATGGCGCGCCGTTCTGGCGCATCTGACGGATGGCGATCTCGCCGGTGCCGTCGCTATGGACGTCGTCGGATTGCTGCTGCGCGGCGTCGATCGAGGAGCGGTGGGTGAACAGAGGATGTGCCGCGTCACACAGGTTCTCGAAATAGACCTTCCAGTTGCCGTCGTAGACGTGCTTGAACACACCGCCCGCCACCTCGATCTCACCATCGGGCGCGCGATCGATCATGTCGTCGAGCGAGGTCGTCATGTGGCCGAGCCATTCCTCGAGCTCCGGTCCGTCCTTCGCTTCGCTCGCGAAGATGAAGCCGCGGTAGCTTTTCACCCGCGGCACCGGCAACATGCCGATTCTGGGATCTTTTGCATCGAAATTTTGCGGGTAACCGTGATTGAGCGGCACCGCTTTGACGCGGCCGTCGAGGTGATAGGTCCAGCCGTGATAGCAGCAGGTGAATTCGCCCGCGTTGCCTTTGTCGGTCGCCACCACCATGGCGCCGCGATGGGCGCATTGGTTGTGAATGACGCGCACCGCTCCGTTCTCGTCGCGCACGAGAACGACCGGCTTGCGCCCCATGCGGGTGGCGAAATAGTCGCCCGGCTTTTTGATCTGGCTCTCGTGCCCGATATAGAGCCAGGCGGCGCCGAAGATGCGTTCCATCTCCAGCTCGAAGATGGCCGGATCCGTGTAGAGCCGACGGTGCACGCGGCCCGGCTCGATCAACCCACTCAGCTCAGTATCGATGTTGCTCATGGTCTTGTTCCATCCTCCTGATGCTCTTCCCGATGGTACCGCATCATGGCAAAGAGCGCGACGCTCACGCTTGCGCCCGCCCACGCTACGGCGTCGTTCCCGTCGGGCGGTGCAATGCCGTTTTGGTGCGCTGCTCGACCAGCCATTTCGAGCGCCCCGCCCAGCCGAGTGCCAACGTCCGCAGGACGGGGGGCCAGGTGGTGGGGAGGCCGAGCAAATATGAAATCCGTTGCGCGTGTTCGGTGATCGGCCGCTCGTTCCTTTCCCACCTCTCGAGCGCTGCGGGCAGGTCGGCATTGCGTTCGAGATGCACCGCAAGCGACAGCGCGTTCATCATGGCGCATCCGCCACCCTGTCCGATATTCGGCGGCAGCGCGTGGGCGGCGTCGCCGATGATCGCCACCCGTCCTGCCGACCAGCGGCGCAGCTTGATCAGATCGAAGCGATCGTAGCGGCCCTGCTCGCCGAAGCGGTCGATCAGCGGCGCGAGGTGGGGAAACCAGCCTTTCCATGCATCCCTTCGCACCGGCGTCGCTTTGCCGATCTCGTCGCCATCGAGCATGGTGAGGGCAATATAGATGTCGGTCTCGCTGCACGGGGTGTAGAGCACGCGCCGGGTGTCCGACCAGTATTCGACGGTCGTTCCCCCGTCTGCCGCCAGACGCTCCTGCTCGGTCTTTGCGATGAGAAGACGCGTGGCGCCATCGACGAGATACTTACGCTTCGACAACAGGCCGACGGCGTCGCGCACGGCCGAGTTGCTGCCGTCGGCCCCGATGATCAAATCGGCCTTGAGCCTGCGCCCATCCGCCAGCACGAGTTCGCCCTGGGCGCTCGCGCCGGCCGCGATCGAACCGGTGACGATCTCGGCGCCGGCACGCTGCGCGGCTGCAGCCAGCGCGTTGATGACGGTCTGCCGCACGATGCTGAACACGCGGCTGCCTTGCCAATGGTGGACGGAGATCAGCCGGTTGCGATCGTCGCGCACCTCGCGGGTATGTGCGAAAGGCGCGCCCTTGATCGCATCGTCGTGAGCGCCGACCGCTGCCAGCACCCGCAGCCCGTTCTCGTAGATATAGATGCCCGCGCCGGTGGTGCGCAGGCGTTGCCCGCGCTCGTGCACGCGTACGCTCCA
>Ga0306920_100000581_pt1 | contig 42855 bp, 63 predicted proteins | sample flu12Cox44000170_FD_204666 | JGI IMG/M metagenome (GOLD analysis project Ga0306920, IMG submission 204666) | Lab enrichment of tropical soil microbial communities from Luquillo Experimental Forest, Puerto Rico - flux4day.12C.oxic.44.000.170 (v2)... | ecosystem: Environmental > Terrestrial >... | reverse complement strand
GTAGGAATGTGGGAACGCGGCGAACGCCCTGACGCGATCCTATTCGCCGATACAGGGGGCGAGAAGCCGCATACCTATCAGCATGTGCGAGACGTTTCTGCGTGGTGCGAACTGGTTGGGTTTCCAGCGGTAGTGACAGTGCGTGAGGAACGGTGGTCGTTGGAGCAGGATTGTTTAGACAATAAGTGTCTTCCCTCCATTGCTTATGGTTTCAAACGATGCTCTGATCACTTCAAAAAACGCCCTCAGCGACGATGGTTGAAAAATAACGGTTTGGAGAACGCCGTGACCTGTATTGGTTTCGATGCGGGTGAGTGGCATCGGGCCAAAGATCACCCAAACGAGCGTTATCCATTGATCGAGTGGGGATGGGGGCGCGGAGAATGCGTTCAGGCTATCGCGCGGGTTGGTCTGCCGCAGCCGGGGAAGTCGGCTTGTTTCTTTTGTCCGTCTTCCAAGAAGATCGAGATATTCGATCTGCGTGAACGCTACCCGAACCTAATGAAGCGAGCGCTGGCAATGGAAGCCAATGCGGAATTGACGAGCATCAAGGGATTGGGACGTTCGTTTGCGTGGGCCGATCTGTTGACGGCCAAAGACGCAACGACGGATTTGTTTTCCGAGTCAACGGTTGAAATTGCGTGCGAATGCTACGACGGCGAGGGGGAGAAATGAGCCATGCCATGCTGACCGACGACGAGATTCTTGCCGCGTGGAAGGTCGCTTACGCCGAGACGGAAAACGACATGACTACGCCGCTCAATATTGTGTTTGGGCGCGCCGTTGAACGCCTGACCCGCGAGCGCGTGCTGGAGGAGTTGAGGGATATGACCGCCGACGAATTAGACGTTGCGCTTGATGGCCCCGCCGCGAGTCCGCCGGCGAAGGAGGAAAAATGCTGACCGACGACGAGAAATCCGCGAAGCCAACCGCCCGAAGCGCGACCGACGCAAGGTGAAGCCATGGCCGACAACCACGAGGACGAGCGGAGCCGGATGCAGGGGCTGGCCGCGTGGCTGGTCTGGTTCGCGCTGTTCGTGGCCGCGATCGGCGCGCTGGTGGTGATGTGGCTGGGCCGGGACTAACCCGAGGAGACGACGATGGAACAGGCACGACTGGAAGGGATGGCGGCGGCGTTACTCAACGTCGAGCGCCTGCAGCACGACTGGATGCGCCGGGCGACGCACGTCCTCGAGAGTTACCTCATGCTCCCGGACGTGCGCGAGTGCGGCTTCAGCTGCCAGCGCATGCGGCGCGACCCGCGCTTCCATCAGCTGCGCAAGAAGTACTACCTCGTGCGCCCGCCGACCGAGCGCGTATGGGGTAACGTGGTCCGCTGGCTGGTGTTCCGCGGCTACCTGCACTCACCCTGCCGGATCAGCGACAAGGACCGCGTGCTATGGCAAGTGCGATGACCCTCGAGGTGCGGCCGCAGATCCCGCGCGAGCTGTGGGTCGTGCTCGGTCGAGGCGGCGTCCCGCGGCAGGTGTTCGTGTCCCGGGACGAGGCGCTATGGTACGCCAAGGGAATGCACGCCTGCCGCTCGATGGAACAGGCCAAGGCGCACGTCTACGAGTATCGGCTGGTACCGCCAGTCTGACCTTGCTGCACCGCAACACCAAACCCCGGGGAGGACAGGCATGGCAGGTAGTTGGATCAAGGTCGAGCACGGGCTGCCGGACAAGCCAGAGGTGCGTGCGCTAGCGCGCGTCTTGAAGGTATCACCGCATGAGGTCGTCGGCCTGTTGGTGCGGTTCTGGATATGGTGCGACGCGAATGTAACGGTGTCAGCGTTACCGGATTGTAACGCTGTTGTAACGCAGGCATCTGCAGAAGACATCGACGACATAGTCCGTAGACCCGGTTTCGCACATGCGCTGCAGGGCGTCGGCTGGCTGAGATGTTCAGATGCCACCGATCCACCGTCCGTGGTTATTCCGCACTTCGGTCGCCACAACGGGAAACCGGCAAAGACGCGGGCTCTCGGGCAAGTGAGGACTCAGGCACACCGTGCTGTAACGCTCCAAGCGTTACCCAACGGTAACGAATTAACTGTTACCAGAAAAGAAAAGAGTTTAAAATCTTCCCCCAAACCCCCACGCAGTACACCGCCCAAGACCCCGATCCCAACACCCTTCGACATATCGGACCGGGTCCGGGCATGGGCTGCGGAACGCAAGGTGGCCAACCTCGAGGAGCACGTGGCGCACTTCATCGACAAGGCCACGGCCAACGGCTACAGGTACGCCGACTGGGACGCTGCGCTGATGATGGCGATCAGGACCGACTGGCTCGCCGGCGCCGCTGGTGCGCAGCAACAGAAGAAGGCCGACCAGCCATGGTGGGCAAGCGACGACGGCATCCAGCGCAAGGCGGTCGAGGTCGGCATCCGAGCCCGGCCCGGCGAGAGCTTCAGGGACCTCGCCAGCCGAATCCGCTCGTCCGGAGCCCATTGACAGGCGCCGCCGGCGGGGTGTTTAATCCAGCCTCGAGGGGCTATGCCCGATAAGCGAGATCCGCAGGTTCAAGATGGTCGGGAGCTGTCTTGGTTGGGTCAGGAAGCCGAGAGGGCGGCCCGCAAGTCTGCATTCCTCGCTGCGCTGGCCAAGTGCGGCATCGTCAAGGACAGCTGCAAGGCCGCCGGGGTCGGCACGGCGACCGTCTACAAGTGGCGCGACACCGACGCCGACTTCGCGATTAGCTTCGATGGCGCCCTGCAGGACGCCTGCGACGACCTCGAGAGGGAGGCTCGGCGCCGGGCGGTCAGGGGCGTCCTTGAACCGGTGTTCCATCAAGGCCGCAAAGTCGGCCACATCCGCCGTTATTCCGACGGCTTACTTGCTCTCATGCTGCGTGCCCACCGTCCGCAACGGTTCGCAACAAGGACCGTGCTGACGGGCGATGCAGACTCTCCTGTCGTCATCGACGCTGCGCAGTCAGTCCGCAGCAAGCTACTTCCGGAGCTTGCCCTTCTCGGAACGGCAGTCTCGGCTGGAGGCGATGAATGAGGACGAGATTGCCTCGCTGTACTTCGACTGGGCCTTCTGGCAGCGCCCCGATCAGCGTCCGCCGGCCGAGTTCGTAGCCGGTCTCAAGACCTACTGGCTGGTTGACGCCGGCCGCGGTTACGGCAAGACTCGAGTTGGTGCCGAGCAGACCCGGGAGTGGGCTCGCTCGAATCAGTACGTGAACCTCGTCGGCGCGACGCTCGACGACGTCCGCGACATCATGATCGAGGGCGAGTCCGGCATCCTCGCCATCTGCCCGCGCAACGAACGACCGGACTACGTCGGGCGCCAGCTGCGTTGGCCATCCGGTTGCAAATCGCTGATCTTCACCGCGGACGAGCCCGACCGGCTGCGCGGTAAGCAGCATGCGAAGGTGTGGGCCGACGAGCTGGCGGCTTGGCGCTATGCCGAGTCGTGGGATCAGGTGCAATTCGGCCTGCGCTTGGGCCGCACACCGCAGGCGATCGTCACCACCACGCCGCGCCCGATCAAGGTCGTCCGCGAGCTGCTGACCGACCCGGCCTGCGTGGTTACACGTGGAACATCGTACGACAACCGGGACAACCTGCCCGCGGTCTACTACTCGACCATCATCCGCAAGTACGAGGGCACCCGCCTCGGCCGGCAGGAGCTGAACGCCGAGCTGCTCGAGGACAACCCGGGCGCGCTGTGGAACCACCGTAATCTAGACCAGCACCGCGTGCGGTCAGCGCCGACCCTGCGCCGGGTAGTGGTCGCGCTGGACCCGTCCGCGTCCTCGGAGGAGGGCGTGGCGTCGGAAGCTGGGATTATAGCGGCCGGGGTCGACGAACGCAACCCGCCCCACTTCTTCGTCCTCGGCGATACATCGAAGCGTGACCATCCGGCGGCGTGGGCCAAGACGGCGGTTGCGACGTTGCGCTCGTTCAATGGCGACCGCGTGATTGGCGAAGCCAACAACGGCGGCGACATGATCGAGGCGCTGCTCCGGGCGGTCGATCCGAACGTGCCCTACACCAAGGTCACGGCGTCGCGTGGCAAGCAGACCCGGGCCGAGCCGATCGCCGCGCTGTACGAGCAGGGCCGCGTCCACCACGTCGGCTCGTTCCCGCAGCTCGAGGACCAGATGTGCGACTACGATCCGCTCACGGCCAAGACGTCGCCGGACCGGATGGATGCATTGGTGTGGGCGCTGACCGCCCTCGCCGACAACACCGAGCGCTCGCTGCTCGATTTCTACCAGCAACAGGCGCAGCGCGCTGCCGCCTAACCGAGAGGCTAACCATGGCAAACGTGACCATCAACGCACCGTCCGGCGTCAGCTCCGTGCTTGGCCTCGACGGCGTCTTCTATCCTGTCGCATCCGGGCAGGTGACGATGCCGCAATCGGCCGTCCCGCGTGACCTGTTCGCCGCCGGGTATAACTTCGGCACCGGCCCGACGGGAGGCACCGGCGGCACGGGCTCCACCGGAGCCACAGGCGCCGTAGGCGGCGTCGGCGGAACAGGCGGCACGGGCGGTACTGGCGGGACCGGTGCCACCGGACCGACGGGTGGCAACACCGGCGCTACCGGAGCCGTGGGCGGCACGGGCGCGACTGGAGCCACTGGCCCGACGGGTCCGTGACGCTGGCGTAACGTTCACATAACGCAAGGAGCGTTACACCATGTCCTATTCTCTGAATGACGGCCGCTACGTGCTGTCGGCGCCGGCGGCGTTCCCCAACGGGTCGCAGTTCTACCTGAAGGACGGCAACACCTACACCGTCGCCAACGGCGTGCTGTCGATCCCGCCGGCGGCGTTCGATTCCGGCCTGCTGCGGGCCGGGTTCAACTGGGCGGTCGGCATCACCGGCGCCGACGGTGCGATCGGCAAGACCGGCGGCACCGGAACCACCGGTACGACCGGCTCGACGGGCGCCACGGGTTCGGCCGGGAAGATCGGCCCATCCGCCGCTCCCACCGGCGGTACTGGGGCGACCGGCCCGACCGGACCTACCGGCGCCACTGGCGCTACCGGGATCCCGCTGCTGCCGTGACGCCGTTCCTCAAGCTCTGGCGCGACCGCGTGCTGTGGCTCGAACAGCGCGTGGTCGGGCTGTGCGCCTCGGTCCATAGCCAAGCGCACGCGATCGATGCCCAGCGCGTCGCCATCGTGGCACTGCACGAGCGGCTGGCGCTGCTCGAGAGTGCGATGGGCGTCGACGTGCCGGATGCTGAGGAGCACGCGACCAAGATCATCGAGAGGTTGCACTGATGGCCGACCCGAACGCGGCCGGTCCGTACGACTACCCGACCCCGGCGATGCTGCAGCAGTACAGTGCGGACGCCCGGCGGTATGGTGGCGCTCCGGGGTACGCCACCGGCACGCCGCTCGACACCTCCCGGCTCGGCGCACCGCAGGCCACGCCCACCAAGTTGCCACTGATGCAGCGCATCGGCCGAGCGTGGAACGTGCTCATTACCGGGGCGGACGCAGCCAACGTCCTGTTTCCGCCGCAGCAACCGTTGCAGCCGATCGCACAATACCCGGACGCCGCGGTCGTCGGCCGGCCGTGGGATTATCAGGTCGGGCGTAACACGTGGGTCACGCCGCGCACCGGGGAACCGATCGGCTTCGCCGCCCTCCAAGCACTCGCCCAGAACTACGACGTCCTGCGCCTGCTGATCGAACGGGTTAAGGACAAGATCGTGTTTGACCCGTGGCAGATCGGGCCGCGCAACAAGAAGGGGAAACGCGACAAGCGCTGCGATGAACTCGAGGAGGTCTTCTTCATGCCCGACCGGGAGCACATCTTCTCGGACTGGGCGCGGATGCTGCTCGAGCAGGTTATGGTCTACGACGCGCCGGCGATCTGGCTGCAACCCGACCGCAAAGGCGACCTCGCCGCGCTGCATATCATCGACGGATCGTTGATTTCGCCCAAGATCGGCTCCGACGGACGCGTCCCGGACCCGGACGTCGGGCCGGGCTACCAGCAGGTCATCAAGAACGGGCTCCCGGCGTGCGACTACATCAAGCCGGTGCCGCGGGGCCAGCCGGTGCCGCTGGCGCCAGACGGCATCCCGTTCCCAGAACTGATGTACGCGCCGCGCAATCCGCGCGTCAACAGCCTGTACGGCTACGGGCCGGTCGAGCAGATGATTGCCACGGTCAACATCGCGATCTATCGCGAGGCGTACTTCCTGTCGTATTACACGATGGGCTCGACGCCGGACCTGCTGATCGCCCTGCCGTCGACGTGGAACGTGGACGAGATGGCGAAGTTCAAGCTGTGGTGGGACTCGGTGCTGCAGGGCAACGTCCAGAACCGCCGCGGCACGATGTTCGTCCCAGACGGCGCCAAGCCGGTCGACACCAAGGAGCGGATTCTCACCGACAAGTCGGACGAGTGGCTGATTCGGATCATGTGCTTCGCGTTCGGCCTGAACCCGATGCCGTTCATCCAGCAGATGAACAAGGGGCAGGAGAAGACGCACCACACCGAGGCGCACGAGGAAGGCGAGCAGCCGTGGCGCCAATGGTTGGGCTCGCTGATCGACCGCATCATCCGCACCAAGTTTGGTTATCCGGACCTGTGCTTCCGCTGGCAGGAAGAGGAGGTCGCCGATCCGCTCGAGCAGGCGCAGACCTACCAGATCTACGTCAACGCCAAGGTCTATCACCCGGACGAGGTGCGCGCCAAGCTGGGCGAGGACGCGATGCCGGACGACATGCGCGAGCAGATGGACATGGCGACCTTCGCCTCGACCGTCAACGCCACCATCCTGACCGAGGACCAGCTCGACGACAAGGACCAGCGTGCCGCCGCTCGCGCGCCGCAGTTCGGTGCGACCGGCGCGCCAGCGGCCCAGCCCGGCCCGCCCCAGCCGGCCGCGCCGGGGGTCGCGGGCAAGGTCTTGGGAAAAGCCGCAAGCCGTCCCCGGCACGCCCGGTCAACGTCGACCGTGACGCGTTATTGAGTGCGGAGAAGAAGCTTGCGGAGATCATCCTTGCGTTCTTCCGTCGACAGGGGCCGGCGCTCGCCCATCAGGTCGAGCTGGCGCGGGCCAAGCTCGAGCGCGCTGCCACCTCCGACGACGAAGCCGACGAGGTCGCCCGCATCCTCGCCGAGCTGGACTTCTCCGGCTGGTCCGTGCTCACCGGCGACATCCGTCCCATCCTCGAGGCCGTCGGCGCCGACGGGTCCACGGTCGCGCTTCACCAGATCGGGCTGGGCACGGAGGTGCGCAGCGAAGTGCTCAACGTGGTTCGCGACGAGACCCTCGACTACGCCAGCGAGCGCTCGGCCGAACTCGTCGGTATGCGCCTTACTGAGGCCGGCAAGCTGGTCGAGAATCCAGACGCCCGCTGGGCCATCACCGACGCCACCCGCGACTACCTCCGCGGCGTTGTTCTGGACGCGGTCAAGGAAGGCTGGAGCAACGACAAGCTGGCGGACGAGATCGTGCAGTCCGAGGGGTTCTCGGAGGACCGCGCCATGATGATCGCGCGCACCGAGACCCAGTTCGCGGCCAATAACGGCGCGATGGCGAGCTACGAGGCGTCCGGGGTGGTCTCCGGCAAACAGTGGCTGGCGCACGAGGACGCCTGCGACGAGTGCGAGGACAACGAGGCCGACGGCGTGATCGCGTTGGACGACGACTTCTCCAGCGGCGACGACGCGCCGCCGGCACATCCGAACTGCCGGTGTCAGGTTCTCCCGGTGGTCGATTGGGACAAACGTGATGCCGCACTCGCGGCCGAGGAAGAGACACCATGAATCAGCCGATGCGCGTGTTTGCACAGATCACCAAGGTCGACGAAGAGAAGCGGCTCGTCTATGGGCGCGCGGCGCACGAGGTCCCGGACCGCGCGGACGAGATCTTCGACTACGACAGCTCCAAGCCATACTTCGAGGCGTGGAGCGAGTCGTTCAAGAAGGACACCGACGGCAAGAGCCTCGGCAACATCCGCGCGATGCACGGTAAGGTTGCTGCCGGCAAGCTGGTGGAGATCGAGTTCAACGACGCGGACAAGGCGATCGACATCGTCGGCAAGATCGTCGACGACGGCGAGTGGAAAAAGGTCCTCGAGGGCGTCTACACCGGCTACAGCATCGGCGGCTCCTACGTCGGCGAGCCCAAGTACGAGAAGGTCGACGAGCGCCAGCTGCGGCGTTACACCGCGAACCCGTCCGAGATCAGCGTCGTGGATTCGCCCTGCATCCCGTCGGCGAAGTTCTTCGAGGTGCGCAAGGCGAACGGCGAGACCGGCACCGTCGAGTTCAAGGTCAAAGCTGTCGACCCGGCGCCGGTCGAAGTGCGCGGCAGCGACGGGGACGTGGCGGCCTTCGGCAAGGCGCTGAACGATTCCGGCTTGACCCTACAGGATGCCATCGACCTGATCGCGATCGAAGCGCTGCTGTGGACCGTGGCCGAGCTGGAGAAGCGGGAGTTCTCGACCGCGGAGCGCAAGGAGCGGGCGAAGAGCGGTCACGCCCTGCCCGACGGGTCGTTTCCGATCGACAACAAGTCGGACCTGAAGAACGCCATCCGCGCCTACGGCCGGGCCAAGGACAAAGCCAAGGCGAAGGCGCACATCATCTCCCGGGCGAAGGCGCTCGGCGCCTCCGACCTGTTGCCGGAGAACTGGACCAAGGGGGAGAAGGCGGCCGCCGGCGAGCTGGCCAAGCCGCTGATTAACAGTGACAGCGACGAGGCCCGCAGCGCGAACATCGCGACCGAGATCAAGGCCGGGACCGACCCCAAGCAGGCGGAAGCGATCGCCTACTCGATCCAGCGGCGGGCCAAGCGTCGGCGCAAGCTCTACGGCACGGTCGAGCTGACCAAGGGCATGTGGAACGTGCAGGAGTTCGCCGAGTGCCTCGAGTGTCTGGCCTGCGTCGCCCGGGGCGCGCAGTACGACTTCGACGCCGAGGGCGACGACTCCGACGTGCCGCGCAAGCTGCGCAACGCGGTCGGCGAGCTGGTCGAGATCTTCAAGGAGATGTCGGAGGAAGAGGCCGAGGAGATGCTCGAGGAGCTGAAGGAGCACGCCGGCATCGGCGAGGACGACGAGATCGAGCACGGGCTCGAGGCCGCACGCCGGGTCGGCGCCCTGCGCAAGGAGCTGGCCGGCAAACTGTCGCTCGAGCGCGCCTCCCAGATCTGCAAGGGCTACGCCGTGTCGCTCGGCGACATGGACTGGCAGGACAAGGTACTGGCGGCCGCGGCCAAGAGTGCCCCGGTGCCCGACGGACCGGATCACGCCGCGGTGGTCGCGCAGCTGGCCAAGGCGACCGAGCGCATCGCCGCGCTGGAGCGCCAGCCGATGCCGCGAACGGTGATGCTGCGCACGGTCGAGCAGGCCGTGGCGCGGAGCAAGGAACAGGACAACGGGACCGGCAAGGCGAACGGCGCCGACCCGCAATTGATCGACCTGACCGAGGACGACCTCGCGGTCGCCAAGAATCTCGACGGGACGGTCGACTACGAACTCGCGCGGCGGCTCAAGCTGCAGCGCCTGAACATGGCACCGGCTACTTAAGGGGCCGGACTCCGATCAACCATCCAACCTAACCGTACCAGATCGACGAGGAGCCCAGCAATGGACGCCCCGAAACCTGCAGTAATCGATGCATTCCGGCGGTTTGCTTTCCGCCCGGAGATCGCCAAGTCGACAGATTCCCTGTCTGCGGCGATCAACATGCTGCGCGAAGCGACGATGAAGCCGCTCGCGTACAAGGACGTCGCCGGGCTTCCGGGCTCGCAGTGGCTCCTGCAGAAGGCATTCACCCAGCCGACGTCCGCCATCTCCGGTCTCGCGCAGTACGACTTGGAACAGGGCGCGCGGCTGCTGTATCCGATCACGACGATCCTCCGCAACATGATCCCGCGCCAGACCGGCGGGCTCGGCATTCAGGCCAACTGGCGCTCGATCACGGCGGTGAACCCGTCGCGGATCAGCATCAACTTGGCGGAAGGCCAACGCGGCGCGGCCATGGCGCAGACCGTGACCGACAACCTCGCCAAGTTCAGCACGCAGGGCCTCGACAACTTCGTCACCGAGCAGGCGTACATGGCGGCGCTGACGTTCGAGGACCTGATGGCGTTGATGGCGACTGAAACGCTGCAGGCCACGATGGAAGCGGAAGAACTGCTCGACATCGGCGGCAACTCGAGCGTGGCGCTGCAGACCACGCCGACGCCGACGCAGGGCGCGGTCAGCAACACCGGCGGCTCGTTCAGCAACGGCACCTACTCGGTGATCTGCGTCGCGCTCACGTTCGACGGCATGACCCGGGCGAGCGTGTCGTCCACCGGCGTCCCGCTGCCGTATACCCGGGCCAACATGGACGGGACCACGACACCGATTCAAGGCTTCTGCGGCATTCAGAGCGCCGCGCTGTCCGTGACGCTGTCTGGCGGCACGTCGACGCAGCAGATCAACGCCAAAGTCGCCGCAGTCACGGGCGCGTTCGGCTATGCGTGGTACGAAGGCAGCGGCGGCAGCGAGAAGATCGTCGCCATCACCGGCTATCCGAGCGTCACGATCAACGCGGCGCCGGCCGGCACGAATCAAGCTGCGACCGCCATCCCGGCGACCGACACGTCGTTGAACTCGCTAACCTACGACGGTATCCTGACCCAGATCGTGAAGAGCGGCTCCGGGGCATACGTCAAAGACCTCGGCGGCGCGGCCCTGACCTCGAGTGGTTCCGGGTCGGGTGGCATCACCGAGTTCGACAACCTGATCAGCGATCGCATCAGCAACTATCGCCTCGTGCCGACCGATATCTTCATGTCGCCGTACGACCACGGCAAGGCGTCGGCGCTGATCTTGAACGGCAACACCAACCTCGCGCCGTTCGTGATGGGCGACGCCTCGGAGAACGGGTTGTCGGCGGCGGCGCAGCTCAAGGTGTACAACAACAAGGTGGGCTTCGGCAACACGCGGCTGGACGTGCACGCGCATCCGTTCATCCCGCAGGGCACGGCGCTGTTCTACAGCCGGACCAACCCGTACCCGCTGTCGAACGTCCCGAACCTGATCCGGAAGCTGTTGCGGCGTGACTACTGGTCGGTCGAGTGGCCGGTCGTCACCATGCAACGGACGATGGGCGTCTACTTCGACGGCGTGCTGCAGGTGTACTTCCCGCCGGCGTTTGGCGTCATCACCGGCATGAGCAACTAATAGCGGACCGGGCGCGCGTTGGCCTCCTCGTAACGGCGCGCGCCCCTTTTTCCCATGAGCCCGCTCGACCTCACCATCTACGCCAACGCGGCGCAGTGGCTCAACCTGTCCGCGGTCCCGATCTCCGGAATCAGTAACACCAACCCGGGCGTCGTGACGACCCCGGCCGCCAACGCGTTCCTTTCCACCATGCCGGTAACGCTGACCAGCGTCGGCGGCATGACGGAAGTGAATGGCCAGACCTACCCGGTGACGGTTATCGATCCGACGCACTTCTCGATTGGGGTGGACACTACGTCGTTTGGCGTCTACACCGTCGGCGGTTTCGCGTCCATCGACCACTCGCTGCTCGAGCGGCTGATTTCGGCCTGCTCGTCGTTTATGCAGCGCTGGATGTCGCGGATCATCGCCAACCAGCAGTACAACGAGACCCGCAACGGGCTCGGCCAGCCGACGATGCCGTCCAAGCAGACCCCGATCACGTCGATCACGTCGCTGGTCATCGACGGCATCGTGATCCCGCCGCGGCCGCAGCTGACGCCGGTCAACCAGACCTACGCCGGAGTGCCGTTCCCGTACGGGCCGTCCGGCTACACCTTCGACGAGGCGCAGGTCTATCTGTCCGGGTTTCAGTTCTGCCGCGGCTATCAGAACGTCCAGTGGACCTACAACGCCGGCTACATGATCCCGAACGAGCCGCAGGTCGTGCCGGCGTCGCTGACCCTGACCACCATCGCGCGCTGGAGCGCCGGCGATCTCGGCGTAACCTACGCCAACGGCACGCCGCTGGTGCGGGTCGCGTCGGCGCCGCTGCAGGGGCAGTACACGGCGCTCGGCAGCACCTACGGCTTTAACGTCGCCGACGTCGGCCAGTTGGTGCTGATCTCCTACGCCATGATCCCGTACGACATCGAGCAGGCGTGCATCGACCTGATCGGCGATTGGTTCAAGGCGCGCGCCCGGATCGGCGTCACCTCGGAGTCGATCGAGCAACAGTCGATCACGTTCAACGTCAAGGCCCTGACCGACCGGGCGAGGGGCGTCATGGAGCAGTACGCGCGGAGGGCTCCGATATGGTGAGCGGCGCACTGATCGGAGACCGCGAACTGGTGGCGCGGCTGGGCCGGCTGCCGGAGCAGACCCGGCGCGACGTGCGCGACACGGTGATCGCGCTCGGCTTCGAGCTGCAGCGCATCGTCCAGACCCAGTACCTAGACGGGCAGGCGCTGCGCGTCCGGACCGGGCGCCTGTCGTCGTCCATCGGCCAGCGCACCGCGCGCAGTCCGGGCGACACCCGGACCCGGTTCGAGGACAGCGGCGACCGCTTCGACTACTACGTCGGCACCAACGTCAGCTACGGCCGGGCGTGGGAGTTGGGCTTCACCACGCCGGCCTTCACCGTCTACCCCAAGACCGCCAAGGCGCTTAGGTTCGAGGTCGGCGGGCAGGTGGTGTTTGCGGCACACGCCAACATCCCGGCCAAGAGCCACGCCGCGCGGCCGTTCTTGGCACCGGCGCTGGCCGACATCACGCCGCTCGCGACCCAGAAGCTCGGCGATGCCCTCACCGCCGCGGCTAGAAAGGTGATGGGATGACGTCCCCGGCTGCACGGGAGGGGGTCTTCTTCGACGTGGCGACAGGCCAACGTATATCTGTAGCCACGATGCGTCCCAAGCGGCTCCCGGTGGCCGTCGCGGCCGTCCTCGGCACGCGCTCGCCTCAGCCGTTCATGATCGCGGTCCGGGGCCGGCGCAAGTGAGCCCGACGCGCGAACAGATCTACACCGCCCTATGGTCGCTGATCACGTCCAACATCAACGCGCAGGGTCAGTTTGTGACCATGCAGCGGTATCTGCGCCACTTCGCGGACGTCAGCCCGGGCGAGATGCCGGCGCTGTACATGGAGGAACGCGGCGAACAGTGGGTCAAGAAGGGCAAGGGGATCCCGGCGATCCGCACGCTGAAGGCGGACGTGCTGATCTACGTCAACACCGGCGACCCGCTGGCGGTCCTGCCGTCGACGCTGGTCAACAACGCGCTGGACGTGCTGGACGACATCGTCGAGCAGCCGGGCAACCCGGGCAACGTCCAGACTTTGGGCGGCATCGTCGAGCACGTCTATATCGAGGGGCAGGTGGCGATCGCCGAGGGGCTGCTCCAGTCGACCTCCATCGTCCGCGTCCCGATTACGGTCCTGATCCCGTGAACCACGCCAACGGCTCGCCCAAGATCGCCATCCCCGGCAACGCGGGAGAGGCGATCGCTGCCGCTCTCAACCGGATGGCCCTGCACCAAGGCGACTGCGAGGCCGTCATCATCAAGAAGCGTGAAGCCGGCGGCCGCTACGTCTACCGGATCGCTTTCAACCCAACCCCGGCGACGCCCGGATAAGGAGTTTTACTATGTGGACCTTTGGTGCTGGCGTACTGATCGCGACTCCCCAGTCCGACGCGTCCGGCAATGCGTTGACGCCGTCGTCGCCGGTGGAGATCGGCATCCTGCAGGAGGTGGGCGTGTCGTTCGACTTCGAGTCGAAGGAGCTGTACGGCGCGAACCAGTTCCCGGTGGACGTCGGCCGCGGCAAGGGCAAGGCGATGGTCAAGGCGAAGTTTGCCCGGATCAATGCCGAGCTGTTCAACTCGGTGTTCTACGGTCAGACCCTCACGGCCGGTTATGAGGCGCTGTTCCATGACCTCACCGGCACGCAGGCGACCGGCGGCACCGGCGGGATCACCGTCACGCCGCCGAGCAGCGGCGCGTTCGCGCTGGATCAGGGCGTGCAGGACGGCAACGGCGTGCCGTACACCCGGGTGGCGACCGGCCCGACCGGCGGCCAGTACGAGATGACCGGCTCCGGCAACTACATCTTCTCGACGCAGGATCAGGGCAAAACCGTGTTCGTGTCGTACGCCTACACGTCGACCGCGATCACTGCGGCCAAGAAGCTGACCGTGGTCAACCTGCCGATGGGCTACCAGCCGAGCTTCATGCTCCAGTTCATGGCGCAGAAGAACGGCAAAACGTGGTGGGTCGAGTTCCCGAACGCCGTCTGCAACAAGATGGACAGCACGTTCAAGAACGACGACTTTACCATCCCGGACGCGGAGTTCGCCTGCTTCGCCGACACCAACGGCAACATCTCGTATCAGTCGTGGAGCGAGTAACCGTGGAGGCGAACGGCAGCAGGTACGCCCCGGTCGCAGGCAAGATCCCGGGCACGGCAATCAACTTGGGCGGCGTCGATCTGGTGATCGCGCCGCTTTCCCTCGACCAAGTACAGCAGTTCGAAGAGGACATCTCGAAGGCGAGCGAGCGCCTGTCCGGCAAGAACTTCGCGGAGCAGATCAGCTATTGCCTGCCCGTGATCCACGCCGGCCTGTCGCGCAACTATCCGGACCTGACGCAGGACGAGCTGCGCAAGCTGCTCGACATCGGCAACTTTATACCGGCGTTTCAAGCCGTCGTCAGGGTGTCCGGGTTCGAGGTAGCGCGACCGGGGGAGACACCCCGGCCAAGCCCGTAGATTGGCCGGACGTGTACGCCTACCTCGCGGCGGCTACGGGGTGGACGTGGGAGTATATCGGTGAGTTCCTGACGCTCCCGCGTCTGCGCGCCATGATGCAGCACTACGACCGGCACCCGCCGACGCACATCGCCACGGCCGCCGCGTGGCTCGAGCGGAAGCCGTCCATCGATGAACAGAAGCTCCAGCAGGAGGCCGAGATCATGAGCCTGCCGGTGCGGCCAAAGCGGATCGCTGGTCGTGGCTGAAGGTGTCGAGGTCAGACTAGGCGCCGACGTCAGCGGCGCGACGTCGTCGATGGACGAGGCGGCGAAGAGCATCGCCGCGTCCCTCGCCCAGATCTCGAGCGCCCTCGCGGCGTTTACGACCAAGCACAAGACCGACACCGCGCAGGCGCTCAAGAACAACGCCGACCTGTCGCGCTCGTTCCTCGAGCTGAAAGGCTCGGTCAAGGAGGGCTTCGACGGCGTCGCCGGCGTGGTCGAGCGGTTCCGCGGCGTACTCGGCAGCCTGACGCTGGCGCTCGGCGGCGGCGCGCTGTTCGGCGAGGCGATCAAGGAGACGCTGGCGTTCGAGGACACGGTACGCGGGCTGATGATCACGCTCGGCATGACCGCCGACCGGGCGACCACCTTCGGCATCGCACTCAAGCTGGCCGGCGTGGACGCCGGGGCATTCGAGCAGATGGCGATGCGGGTCGGGCGCCGGCTGCTGACGCAGGGCGACGAGTTCGACCGGCTCGGAGTGAAGGTTAAGGACGCCACCGGCAGCTTCCTGCCGATGGAGCAGATCATGCAGAACGTCTACAAGCGGATGCTCGACTTCAAGGTCGGCACCGACCAGCAGATGTTCGCACTGGAAGCGGTCGGGCGCAACGCGAAGGACTTCGCGACCGACATGGAGCGCCTGAATCGGGTGCAGGAACGCGCCAAGCAGCTGCAGGAGGAGTACAACATCGAAATGGGGCCGGACAAGATCGACCGGCTCGAAAACTACCGGGTCGAGGTGAACGCCTTCCAAGTCGGGCTGGGTGCGCTGGCCGACAAGATCGGCGAAGCGGTGCTGCCGTCCCTCGAGCGGCTGGCGCGCTACTTCGGCGAGATCGGACCGCAGGCGGTGACGGCGCTCCTGAACGCAATCAAGGGCTTCCTGATCATCGGCGAAACGCTGGTCGCCGGCATCCGGATCATGATCGAAGCGTGGATCGCGCTGGTCAAGACCATAGCCGACGCCGAGCAGGCGTTCTTCGACATCGGCGCGGCGCTCCTCCATCTGGACTTCGAGGGCGCGGCTGACGCCGCCAAGCGCGGCTGGAACCGGATGGTCGCGGACGCCAAGGCAGGCACGGCAGCGATCGAAGGGATCGTCAGCGAGTCGAGTAAGCGTATCGCCAGTCTACTCGACGACACGGTCACGGCCAAGAAGGGCGGCGGCGCTACGGCCGCCGGCGGCACCGAGCGGTTCTCGCCGAAACCCAAGGGTGGCGGCGCGGACATCGTTGCCCAGTGGCGGCAAGAACTCGAAGAGATCAAGCTCCAGCAGGGCCTGTTCAGCGAATGGTCGATGGCGCAGGAGGCGTCGTTCTGGGCGGGCAAACTGGCGCTCGTCCAGAAGGGATCGAAGGAGTACGCGGCCGCCTACAAGATGTTCTACACCGCGGTCAAGGCGGTTGCGCAGGAGCAAGTCGCGCTGACCGTCGAAGACTTCAAGCTGCAAATCGAAGCGGCGAAGAACAACGAGGGCGAGCAGAAGCGCATCGCTGATGAACTGCTCGCCTATCTCGCGTCGATCTACGGCGCGAACTCGCGCCAATACAAGGCGGCGGTTGCCGAGCGCATCAAGATCGACCAGCAATGGGCGGCCCAGCACGCACAGGTCGCCAAGATCGCGGCGCAGGAAGTAATCGACGCGAGCAAGTTTGAGCTGGAGCAGGCGCGGGCCGGTCTCCAGCAGGGCGTGGCGCTGTTCCAGATCAGCAAACAGCAGCAGCTGGCAGCCGAGCGCGAGTACACGGCGCAACTGTACGAGATCGACCGCGCCGCGCTGGAGCAGCAGCTACTCGATCAGAACTTGACCATCGTCCAGCGCGAGGAGATCCACGCCAAGCTACTAGGTCTGGAGCGCACTTATCAGGCCGAGCTGACCAAGATCGACAACGCGGCCGAGCTTGACCGCCAGCAGTACGCGCTGCAGGTGCGGCAGGCGCTCGAGTCCACCATGGTCGACACACTCGACAAGCTGATCACGAACACTAAGAACTGGAAGCAGACTTTCCTCGATGCTGCGAACTCGATTGTGGCGTCGCTGAACAAGATCGCGTCGCAGGCGATCATCCAGCAGTTCTTCGGCGCCGGGACCGCGGGCGGCGACATGTTGAACAAGATCGCCGGCATCTTCGGCGGCGGCGCAGGCAATACGGCGCAAGTGACTGCGACGACAGCGAACACGACAGCGGTGACAGCGCTGACGGCGGCGATTGAATCGCAGCTTGCAGCGGGCGGCATGGGCGGCGCAGGCAGCATCTTCAGCAGCTTGCTCGGCGGCGCGACTGATGTCGTCGGCATGTCAGACCCGATGGGCTTCCTCGCGATGGCCGGGATCCCGTTCTACGCCTCCGGCAGCCCGTATATCCCGCGCGACATGCTGGCGGTTGTGCACAAAGGCGAGCGTGTCGTCCCGGCGGTCGACAATCGCACCGGCGCGTACAAGGCAGGCCCGGTCGTCGTCAACAACCACTTCCACGTCGACGGCACGGTCGACGGGCGCACGCAGGCGCAGATCGCGGCCGAGTCCGCGCGCAGCGTCAATCGCGTGGTGTCGAGGATCTGACCATGTTCATCGAGACGCCGCGGTTCCCGGACAACATCGCGCGCTGGATGAAGGGGGGCTCCGGATGGCAGACGATCGTGGTCGAGACGTATGGCGGGCAGGAGTACCGGAACGCCGCGTGGGCGCAGCCCAAGGGCCGCTGGCAGTGCGACGACGCGCAGCAGGCGCTGAACTCGAACAGCGCCTACTACTACACCGCGCTCCGCAATCTGTGGATGGTTGTGATGGGGCAGCTCGGTGGCTTTCGCATGAAGGACTACTTCGACTACCTCGACGAAGGCGGCGGCAAGTTTTCGATGATTGACGCGACGCACTTCCAGTGCGTGAAGCGCTATACGGTCGGCTCGACGACGTTCGACCGCACGATCCTGAAGCCGGTCTCCCCGATCGTTGTCACCGGCGGCAGCGGCGTCAGCGTCGACTACACGACCGGCATCGTCACGGTCAGCAGCGGCACGCCGACCGCGTGGACCGGCGCGTTCGACATCCCGGTCCGGTTCGAAGACGACCTGTCGCAGATGATGGTCGATTCGACCGGGGCGCTGTTCGACTGGCAGATGCTCCGGCTGATCGAGCTGCGGAACCTGTCGTGATCCCGATCAGCGTCGCGCTCAAGGCGCATCTGGCGCAGCCGTACCAGACCGTCTCGACCTGTTGGAAGATCACGCGGCTGGACAGCACGGTTCTCGGGTTCACTGATCACGATCAGCCGATCACCTTCGGCGGCGTCACGTACGTCCCGACGACGGCTTATTCGCGCAGCGACATCGAAGGGCGCGGCGATCTCTCGGTCGATAACCTCGAGGTCGAAGGGCCGCTCGTGCTGCCGAACATCGTCGAGGCCGACCTCGCCGCGGGCCTGTGGGACCACGCCGCGGTCGAGATCTTCATCGTCAACTGGGCCGACCTGACGATGGGCAACATGGTCCTCCGGACCGGTTGGATCGGCGAGGTCAGCGCCGACCGCGGCTTCTTCAAGGCCGAGCTGCGCGGTCTGACGCAGGCGTACTCGCGCATCATCGGCCAGCTCACGTCGCCATCGTGCCGCAACAATCTCGGCGACTCGTTCTGTCAGGTCGACCTGACGCCGTTCACAGTGACCAGCACGCTGACCGGCGTCGGCGCGGACAACCAGACGATGTATGACACGGCGCGCACCGAACCCGGGCCGTCCGGCGGCGTCGTCATCCAGACCGTCACCAAGGCGAACCCCGGTCACGTCACGCTGGCCGCGGCGCTCAACATTGCGCCCGGCTCCCCGGTCACATTCAGTGGTTGCCTCGGCATGACGCAGATCAACGCGGTCCAGACGTTCAACAACCCGAACACGGCCAAGACCCAGTTTGACCTGTCAATCGACACGTCGTCCTTCAGCACCTATACGACCAACAGCGGCACGGCGACGCCGCTTGGCTCCGGGACGGGTTACTTCGACTTCGGACTGATGACGTTCACGAGTGGCAACAACGCCGGCCTGTCGATGGAGGTCCGCAGCTACGTGCCGGGGCAGTGGATGCTGTTCATGCCGATGCCGTACCTCGTGCAAGTCGGGGACGCCTACACCATGGTCGCCGGCTGCGACAAGAGCGTGACCACCTGCCACGATCGCTTCTCGAACGTGGTCAACTTCCGCGGCGAGCCCTATCTGCCGGGCATCGACCGCATGATCCAGACGGGCAAGCAATGACCGTTGCCGGCGACGCGCTCGTCGCTGAAGCGCGCCGCTGGGTCGGTACGCGCTGGCAGCATCAAGGCCGCTCGCGCTTGGGCTGTGACTGTATCGGCCTGATCGGCGGCGTCTGCGCCAGCACCGGCCTGACCGATGACTGGCTGACCGATGCTTCGCTCGAGTTCAACGGCTACGGCCGCGCGCCGCTGGTCGAGTGGATCGCCCGCGGCTGTGCCCGCTGGATGAACCCGGTCGAATGGATCGACCGCCAGCTCGGCGACGTCATCGTGCTCAACTTCCGCGGGCTCCCGGGCGCCGGCCCGAACCCGCCGCCGCAGCACTTCGCTTTCCTGTCCGGTGTGAACCCGGACTACATGATCCACAGCTACGCCAGCGCGCGCCGGGTCGCGGAGAACGGCATCGACCGGGTGTGGCGCTCGCGGGTCGTGTCGCTGTGGCGTCTTAAGGGCGTCGGCTGAGATGGCATCACTCGTCCTCGGTGCGGTTGGCGCCGGCATCGGGTTCCTGATCGGGGGTCCTGCCGGCGCGGCCATTGGCTGGGCGGTCGGCTCGGCCGTCGGCTCGCTGTTCTTCCAGAAGGGCCAGACCGGGCCGCAGCTGAAGGACCTGCACGTCCAGACCAGCGACTACGGCAAGATGATCCCGATCATCTACGGGACGATGCGCGTCGCCGGCGTCGTGATGTGGGCGGACGACCTGAAGAAGGTCACGCACACCAGCGGCGGCAAGGGCAGCGGCCCGAAAGTCACGACCTACAGCTACACCGATTCCTTCGCGGTGATCCTGTCCGAGGGGCCGGTCACGGCCATCCTGCGGATCTGGGCCAACGGCACGATCATCTACGACGCGCGCCCGGGTGGCTTGACGCTCGACCCGATCCCGGTCACGCTGTACCTCGGCACCACGACGCAGAACCCCGACCCGACGATGGAGGCGGTGCTCGGCGTTGGCTTCGTGCCGGCGATGCACGGCTACGCGTACGCCGTGTTCACCGACTTCGACCTGTCGCAGTACGGCAACGCGCTGCCGCAGCTCAACTTCGAGGTGCAGGTCGAGAACGCGCCGAACGAGGTCGGGGTCTACATCGTCTCGAAGAACTCGCCGGTCGGCCCGTGGCAATCGGCGAACAATCCGACTGCGCAACTGCCGTATATCAGCGCGTGGCCGGCGGCGACCACCGACATCCGCGTCCGGTCGCTGTCGACCAACACCATTGACCTGTTCAAGCAGGACCTGACCAGCGACGGCACCGACACGGCCGGCGCGAACGACGCGTTCCCGATCCGCCGGCATTTCCAGCTCACTTTCCCGCCGTACGAATCGTGGAACTACTTCCCGATCGGCATGTTCAACGGCCAGCCGGTCTGGTATCAGCAGAGCCATTCGACCGGAGTTTTCTATCCCACTGGCGGCGACGGCACGCACGATCCGGCAATCGCGGTCGGCTCGGTCACGCTCGTCGGCACTGGCATCGTTGCAGGCTTCGATGTCGCATCAATCGTCACTGGCGGTCTGTACGTCAGCGGCGCGTGCATCTCGTCTGACCAGAACACGCTCTTTCTGTTCACTGCGCCGACGCACGGCGCGAACCCGACCGTGTGGTGGAAGATCACGTACAACGGCACGAACTACGTCGTGAGCGGAACCGGCAGCATCCATGGCGTCCCGGTTAACAGTTCGCTCGCTGGCGTGTGGGGACCGACCGCGCTCGGAACGGTCGGCATCCTCGCAGCGATGGTTGCCGAGAACGACGGGATGCACTTCTGGCAAGCGCGGCAGGGCGGCATGACCTCGATGTACTACATCGACAGCACCGGCCTGCTGAACTTCGACCCGGTTTCGGGCACGACGCTACCAGTGAACATCGACACCGGTTACTCGGACTCGTTCGAGCTGCCGTCGTTGTTCTCGCCCAAGATCGGCTACTGCGGCTACGTCGGCGGCCAGACGATCGCCCTGCTTGCCCGGCTCGCGACCGGCGGCGGCCAGCTCACACTCGCCGACGTGGTCAGCGACATCTCGGTCCGCGCCGGCCTGACGACCGGGCAGATCGACGTCACGGCACTGGTCGACCTTGTCGACGGCTACGCGATCACGCAGCAGTCGGCGTGCCGGGACGACATCACGCCGCTGCAGGCCGCGTATTACTTCGACGGGGTCGAGTCGAACGCCACGATGAAGTTCGTCAAGCGCGGCGCGGCGCCGGCCCTGACGATCGCCGACACCGACACCGCCGCGCACACCACCGGCAGCTCGCCGCCGGCCATCGTGGTCGCCAAGCGCGCGCAGGACGTGGACCTGCCGGTGCAGATCAACGTCAACTATTTGCAGCTCGCGGCCGACTACCAGATTGGCTCCCAGTACTCGCGCCGGATCGCGGTCGAGACGACCCAGCTCGCGAACAAAGTCGACCTCGCGATCACGCTGTCGGACCAGCACGCGTCGGCCATCGCGTGGACCCTGTTGACGCAGGCGTGGGCGGAGCGCGAGACGTTCACCTTCGACCTGCCGCGCAAGTACTGGTATCTCGAGCCGACCGATGTGATCATCGTGCACGGCTACGAGATCCGGATCATCTCGAAGAAGGACAAGGCCGACGGCACGCTGGCGTTCGAGGGTTGCGCCGCGCTGTCGTCGATCTGGTCGCAGGGTCCGGTCGGCACGACGGGCAGCGGCTTCAAGCCGTCGCCGCCGCCCGGCACGCAACCGACCGAGTTGTTGATGCTGAATATCCCGCTCCTGACCGATACCGACACCAAGAACGGACCGAACGCCGCGATGTGCGGGACGGTCGCCGGCCAGTCGTGGGGCGGCGCGACGCTGTACGAATCGATCGACGTCGGCGTGACCTACGACCAGATCGGCGCCGAGAGTGTCCCGAACGTCATCGGCGTGGTTAACGGCGTGATCCCGACCTTCGGCGGCGGCAACATGTTCGACGAAGGCACGATCATCGACGTGACGATCGGCAACGGCGGCGGCCAGCCGGAGGCGGCGACCGAGGGGTCCGTGCTAAACGGCATGAATATGGCGCTGTGCGGGCGCGAGATCATCCAGTTCAAGAACGTCGTGCAGGTGGGACCGAGCGAGTTCCAGCTGTCCGGCTTGTTGCGCGGCCGCCGCGGCACCGAATGGGCGATGCAGACACACGCCGATCAGGAAGTGTTCGTCATCCTGCCGGTGCTGGACATCGACGGGCCGTACTCGGACCTCGGACAGGCGCGGCTGTTCAAGGCGGTGAGTTCGGGCCAGTCGCTGCAGGCGACGAGCTTCGTCGAGTTCACCAACGACGGCTCGACGCTGCGCCCCTATTCGCCGGTGCTCCTCGATGGCGCGCAATGCGACCCGTTCGACGGCAGCGTGCAGATCGACTGGACGCGACGCACGCGCATCTCGGGGCAGTGGGTCGACTTCACCGACGTGCCGGTCTCGGAGCCGTCCGAGGAGTACGTGCTCCAGATCTGGGACTCGACCTTCACGACGGTCGCGCGCATCGTGACCGGGCTCGCCTCGCCGGCCTTCACCTACACGCACGCGATGCAGGTGACGGACTTCGGCGCTAATCAAAAGCAGATCTTCGTCACGGTCGGGCAGGTCGGCACCTACAAGCTGGGCGTGCAGGCGCACACCATCGTGGACGGGGCCGGCTCGACCAATGACGTGCCGCTGAATCCGCAGCCTCCATACAACAGCGACCCGCCGCCGCCGACCGGCGGGTGCACCCTGCCGGAGCAGACCAGTTCGTTCACGTGGGGGACCGCGCCGTCCACGGTCACGAATGCGAGCGCCGACGACGCGCACACGTGGGTCATCTCGTTCACGACCGGCGTCGCGGTCGCCGGGCTCGGGCAGATCAACCTCGGCCCGAACACCGGCGCCACCCCGGTGTCGATCAACGCGGTGCTGTCCGCGTCGCCCTGCGGTGCGCCGCTCGCGCCGGATGCAGTGCAGTCGGGCACGTCGCCGCTGCTGCTCTTCTACATGACGAACAATCCGTCGCCGACGCAATTCCCGACGCTGCTGCCGTCGACGACTTACTACGTCAGCGCGAATCTCGGCGGTGCGATGGACGCCAAGGCCACGCTGCAGATCCCGGTCGCCGGCGGCAGCGGAGGCGGCGGCGGGGGCGGAGGCGGCGGTTCGGCGTGCGTCGGCTTCAACGTCGTGAATATCGAAGTCCCTTGGGACATCACCGGTCCGGTCGTGCCGATCCCGCAGCTAGGTCCGAACGATGCCGTCGTGCTGCACTTCAAGACGGGCGCGGCGGTGCCGAGCGGACCGCAGTCGCAGCAGCGCATTTCGATCTTCGAGTTTCAAGGGCCAGTGACGACGCGCACTGCCGTCGTCGCCACGCAGCCGTGCGTGTCGACTTCTGATGTCGACCCGTCATTCGGCAAAAGCATCAGCACGGATCCGAACTTCGACATCGTATGCGGCTATGCGATCACGCCGCTCGGGTTCTTGAATCTGAATCCGTTCACCGACTATTACATCACCGTCACGAATCGTGACGCGACGCCAGCGAACACCTGTTCGCAATCATCCTGCGGCGCTGCGGTTGAACTGTTCGCGCCACACTGAGAGAGAAAGCGATGGCATCCAACCCGACCAACCTCGACACCATCAGTCAGTCGCAAGGGCAGAAAGAGGTCACTGCGAACGCGCTGTTCGATGCGATGTCGCCGGCCGCAGCGTTCGGTCGACACGCGAGCGCGTGCATCGGTCTGACGTGGGCTTACTACGGCGGCAACATGATCATCGGCGGGTCGCCGACGTTCATCGCGAACGGCACGCTCTCGCTCACTGCCAGCACCGTCTGTTACATCGAGGTCGATTCAAGCGGGGCGGTCAGCTTCAATACGTCGGGTTTCACCCCCGGCCGGACGTCGCTCTATGCAGTGACGACCGGCACGTCGAGCGCGACATCATGGTTCGACAAGCGCGTCGCGGGCGGCGCTCCCGGCGCAGCGGGCGCAACCGGGAACACCGGCGCGACGGGTCACACCGGCAACACTGGCAATACCGGAGCGACGGGAGCAACGGGCGCAACAGGTGCGGGCAGCACAGGCGCAACGGGCGGGACTGGGGCGACGGGCGCGACCGGCAACACTGGCAACACCGGGAACACTGGCGCAGGCACGACGGGAATGTACGGCGGCGCGATCACGATCTATTACCAGTTCAACACGTCGACGAGCGTCGCGGATCCCGGATCCGGAAAGCTGTCGCTCGACAACGCGAACGCGCTGCTCGCGACGAACATCTGCGCGAGTCAGACCGACGCGAACGGCAACGCGAACTGGGGTCCGGTTCTCAACGCGATGGCCGATTCGACATCGGTGATCAAGGGACAGATCAGAATCCCGAATCGCTACGACGACAGCGTGTTCACGGTCTACAACGTCAACAGCGTCACGTCGCACACCGGCTGGACGCAGATCACAGTGACAGAGGTCACTGGCGTGTCGCCGACGCCGTACGCGAGCAACGACCCGTTGCTGCTGTGCTTCACGCGCAACGGCGACGAAGGATCGACCGGCGCAACAGGCGCAACCGGCGCGGGCTTCAGCGGCGCAGTCGGGCCGACCGGCGCGACCGGCGCGACCGGGGGGACGGGCCAGACCGGGGGGACGGGCCAGACCGGGGGGACCGGCGGCACCGGCGGGACGGGTGCGACCGGCGCGACCGGCGTCGCGTCGACGGGGCAGGAGTTCACCGCCGGCAGCTCGAGCTTCACCTACAACGTCCCGTCGAACGTGTCGTTTATCTGGATCACGATGATCGGCGGCGGCGGCGGCGGGTCGAACCGGGTCAGCAACACCGGAGGGGGAGGCGGCGCGTCCGGGGAACTCGTCGAGTCATTGCAGATTCCGGTCACCGCTGGCGGCACGGCTGTCATCGTCATCGGCGCAGGCGGGACGGGTGCAGCAGGCGATGGCAGTGCGCACATCGGTGGCACAGGCGGTACGACGAGCGTGACAGCGAAGGGCTACACGTGGAACGCGCTCGGCGGGAACGGGGGCACGACGGGCGGCGTCGGTGGACTCGGAGGCGGTCCGAAGGGCGGCACAGGCGGCACAGTTGCAGCAGCACCGAACGCCGGTAACTACGGCACGCCAGAGAGCCCCGCGCATATGGGCGGCAACGGCGGATCGCCGGGATCATCATCAGTGACCGGCACAGGCGCGAACGGTGTCGCAGGCGCAGGTCAGAGCGCCGGAGCTCCGGGCGGAACGCCGTCGAGCAATCAAGCGGGCGGCGGCGGCGGTGCAGGATCGATATGGGGCAACGGCGGCACTGGTGGCAACGGCGGCGTCACAGGCAGTAATGCAGGCGCAGCGAACTACGGCGCAGGCGGCGGCGGCGCGGGCGGCATGACAGGCTCGACGACGACAGCAGGCAACGGCGCGCCGGGATACGTGTTCGTCACTGCGATTGCGTGATGCGATGGGCACTCAGTCAACCGAGTTCACAGGCGCAGGGAACTACACGTTCAACGTCCCGAGCGGCGTGTCTATTGTGTGGGTCACGATGCTCGGCGGCGGAAGCGGAGGCGCGCACACGTCAGGATCGGCGGCGGCCGGTGGCGGCGGAAGCGGCGAGATCGTCATCGCTCGACCGCTCGCAGTGACGCCGGGAGGGACAGTGACGGGATCGATCGGTGCGGGCGGCGCAGGCGCGACATCAGGCGGCACGGTCGGATCAGCAGGCGGCGATACGACGTGCGGTCCGTTCACTGCGAAGGGGTCTCCGGCAATGCCAGTACCGGGCAACGGATCGGCAGGCGGCGGCATGAATGCACCGGCAGCGAACACCGTCGGCGATACGTCGGGGACGTTGCCGGTGCAGAACGGTTCGCATCGCGTCAACGGCGGCGGAAGCGGAGGGACGAGCGGCAGCGGCATCAAAGGAGCGAGCGGCGCGCCATCCGGCGGAACAAATGGGGCGGGCTCGGCGGCGAACCCAAGCGGAGCCGGCGGCGCGTCGACGATTTTCGGCCTCGGCGGCCTCGGCGGCGGCAACGGCGCAACCGGTGGCGATGCGGCGACGAGCGCGTGGGGCGCGGGCGGCGGCGGCAGCGGCCCAAATGCGTTCTTGCGCGGCGGTAACGCCAACGACGGCTACGTCCGCTTCGACTACTGCGTGCCGAACTGATCATGGACCGCTTCAGCCAGTGCCTCGCGTTTGAGCTGCGTCCGGATATAGAGGGCGGCTACGTCGACAACCCGGCGGACCCGGGCGGCCCGACCAACCACGGCATCACGCAGCGCGTGTACTCGGCGTGGCTCGCGCGTAACGGCTGCGCCGACGCCGACGTGCGCTATATTTCGGACCTGCAGACCGCCGCGATCTACCAGCAGCGCTACTGGGGACCGACGCGCTGCGACCAGATGGACGCGCCGCTCGACCTCGTGGTGTTCGACGGCGCGGTTCAACATGGCGTCATGAGCATCGTCAGGATTCTGCAGCAGCGGGTCCTCGGCTTTGATCCGCGCGAGGTCGACGGCATCGTCGGGCCGTCGACGTTGGCTGCGATTGATGCCGAGCCGGCCGTGATGCTGGCGTCGAAATTGATCGAAGCCCGCCGGATGGTGTATGCTGCGATCGTGAGGCGCGACCCGACGCAGGCCGTCTTCGCCCACGGCTGGTCTAACCGGATGACGGCGCTGGCTGGCGCCGCCGGGACAGTAACCGCGTGACTAATGGCCGCCGCTGGTGGTGGGGTGCTCTGATCCCGGCGGTCGCCGGCGCGGTCGGGGTCGTGTGGTCGATCTACGAGAAGGTGCAGACGTCGGCGGTGCGGATCGAGCGGCTCGAGGCCGCGGATGCGCGCCACGACGACGACATCAAGCAGCTGCGGGAAGAGATGCACGCGCTGGCACTGCGCGAACAACCTGCGAAAGGAAGGTGAGACATGACCGGAGTTACCGTGAACGTGAACATCGACGGCGCGGTCGCCTCCGTCGACCAGACCGGCAAGATCGTGAATATCAGTGCCGGAGGCCCGCCGCCGCCGACGCTGCAGTCGATCATTGTCGAACCGCAAAACGCGACGGTCAACGCGCCCGCCACGCAGCAGTACACGGCGAAGGGCGTCTACAGCGACGGGTCGTCGGCGACGATCACGAACTTGGTCACGTGGAGTTCGAACAACCCCGCGCTCCTCAGCATCGCAGCGGGCGGGCTCGCGACCGCCATCGCTGCCGGTGCGACGCAGGTCAACGCGATGCTCGGCAGCGTGATCGGCTACGCGCCGGTCACGGTCACGGCGTCGGGCTCCGGTCCGTACCCCGGCAACAGCGTCATCAACGCGAAGATCACGCAAGCGAACCTGCGCACGCAGGTCAACGGCATCATGCACGGCGTGACGTGGGCGGTCGAGTTCGACACCACGACGACGCAGTACCCACGCGACTACAACAACATCGGCAAGGTCAGCTGCTACGGACAGGGCGGCGACAACTCGCGCATCATCGGCTGGCTGTCGTTCACGCCGAACGGCCCGCCGATTCCGTGGACACCACCGATCACCGGACCGCTCGCGCCGAGTCTGAACCCCAACTGGAGCTTCGGCGTGCAGACCGCGCCGCCCGGGCAGGCGTACTGGCTCGTGGACCTGCCGCTCGGGACGAAGGTGTACGCGAACTTCGTGGTGGACACCGGCGCTCCGGGGAACTGGTTTTGCGAGATCAACAAACCGCAGCTTATCCAGTAGGAGGCATCATGTCGCTAGTCGCGTTCCTGATCTGGCTGTTGGTTCTCGTCATCATCGCCGGGCTTGGCTGGTGGATCATCGGCCAGTTCACCCTGCCGGAACCGGTCGGCAAGCTCGTGCGGATCGTGTTTGTGGTCGTCATCTGCGTCATCCTGATCGTCCTGCTGCTGAACCTCGTCGGGGTCGCGGAGATCGGGGCAGTCAGGCTCAAGTGACGGGGTCGCCGGCGCGCTCCTTGGGGGTCTCCTTGGGCTCCCGGGAGCGTCCGGCTATGGTTATAGCTTGGCGCCATCTGGAGCGCCACGGAGAGGCCGCCGCGGGGTGTCATTGCGGTGTCATTTGTTGTATGATACAATCTGTTCGCCATGTTGTTTAAGTTCGAGGGGGACGCGGACGACCTGTGCCGGATCTTGCGGTGCGCCTGCTGTGAGCAGCCGGCCGCCCCGCAGATCGTGGCGGCGACCATCGGGCTACGACTGGGATCGATCACTCTGTCGTTCATCGGAAAGGGGTACACCATGCAAGTCCCAGACAACGGCGGACCATTCACCGCCACCATCGGTGGTTTCGTTGACGCGGCGGGCCAGCCGGCCGCCGATCCCGGCACGGCAACGTGGGCGACCAGCGACGCCACCATTGCGACCGTGGTCCCGCTGCCGGATGACGGCTCGGGCACGGACGCCGCGACCGTCACGCTGACCGGCGCGCTCGGTCAAGCGCAGATCACTGCGACGTACGGCGACCCGACCACGACGCCGCCGTCCGGCTTCGTCGTGACCGGCACGCTCGAGGTGATCGCTGGCCCGGCCGTCTCGGCGACGATGACGTTTACCGGTCCCGGCGCGAGCGCCCCAGCACCGACGCACTGAATCACTTCTTCTTGTTCGGTCCTGTCTTTGGGGCGGGCTGCGGCTCGCCCTTTTGTTGTTCGATCATCCGGCAGACGCAATGGAGCTGTGACAGCTTGAGCCGGTAGTTGATATCGACGTGTGGCGGCGGCGATGCCGCCTTGTAGTGGCGCTCCAGCTCGAGGCGGGCCTCGACGTAGGCCGAGATCGCAGCGGCGAGATCCATCAGTGTCTCCCGGGGACGTACAGCTCGCGCTCGTCGTCGGTCGCAAGCCGGGTGAACCGCGCGTTGTGCCGCACGATCTTGCCGCCGAACAGGTCGGCGCAATAGGCGAGCCACTCGTCCACGCGCACCATGAGACCGCGCGCCATCTTCTGCTCGAGTTCGCGGTCGTTGACGACGTCGTACGGTGCCTCGATGTCAAACGTAACGCGCAGCTTCATGCGGTTTCCTCCCACAGCCGGTGAACGGCGGCGAGTACCTCGTCTACGCTGATCTGGCTCGTGCACTCCGGAGCCCGCGGGTCGTCGTAGGACGGCGCGGCCAGCATCGACACGCCGGCGTCGCTTCTGGCCTTGGCGTCCGCGATGTTGATGCACGGGCCGCGTGGCTGGCGCGAGATCGCCGGGTTCTCACGGAAGCACGGCTGGCAGGTCAGGCCGCGCGAGATGTTGATGTTGCTGTCGTAGCCGGCGGCGCTGGCCTGCGTGCTGCCCCACGCGATGACGCCGCGGACCTTGCGGCCGCCGCGCTCGTCGGTCCAGAAGTAGTTCGTCAGGTGGTTGCAGAACGAATCGACCCCGACGTGCATGCGGGCGTTGGCGAACACGGCGATCGCTTCGGCGAGAGTAAGCCCGACGCGCTCGTCGATGAAGACGTACGGCATCTCGAGGGCGTCGGTCAGCTGCCGCAACTGTTGTTGGTCTGCCGGCCACTCCTTGTACTTGCTCCAGCCAGCCCGGTTCTGGATCGTGATGTAGTCGTGGACTGGGCAGCAGCCGACCCGCGCCGGGCGGCGTAGCGTCAGGGACGGCAGGGCGGACTCGTTAACCGTGATGCCCATCTCGTTCGCAAAATACTGCAGGAGGTGGAACTCCATCGGGCGCTCCGGGTAGCCGCGGGCGCCGCGCCCGACCGGGTAGCCGATCAGGTCGACGACGCGCTCGTAGTCCTTGCGTCGCGCGTCGAGGTGCGTAAAGTCGAGGACGAGGTCGACGCCGGCCTGCGAGAACAGCGAACCGAGTGCGTCCTTACCGTGCAGCCTACGATGGCAGAAGTAGTGGATGTCGTGGTCCGGGTTGGCCTCGCGCAGCATCGGCACGATGTTGAGCGTCATCAGCACATCGCCGATCGCCCCGGGCCGGTGTAGCGCGATGGCCGGGCGCATCGCCTCTCCGACGATGGCCGGGAACCGCGGCACGACCAGCTCGCGCAGCTCGGCCACACGCTGGTCCCAGTCCGCGTCCCGGCCGCCGATCTGCTTCTGCGCCTCGACCGCCCAGACGTAGGCCAGCTCGTTGTTACCCAGCGACGAATGACACCACGACAGCATCCGGCGCGGCTGGTCCGTGTACTGGTTGGGCTCACGCCAGAGCATGGTCTTGGCCGGCTTGCACTCCATCGCGCGGAACGCGTACTCCATGGCGTGGGCGTGCCGGCCGAGGTCGCGGGCGCACCATGCCCTCTCCATCCACAGCTCGGCCCAGTCGGGCTGGCGCTCGAGCGCCTCGACCAGCGTCGCCTCGGCCTCGTCTTGGCGCCCCTGCGCGCGCTCGACGCGGGCCTTGTACAGGTGCGCGAACAACCACTCGTCGAAATAGCCGTCGCCCATCTCGATCCGCTTGGTGAACCAGTCGATCGCTTGCTCTGCCCGGCCGCCGTCCCGGTGGTTGCACGCCAGATAGAACGCGCACCGGGTCGACGGCTCCTCCTGCCACTGCCGGGCAAGGATCCGGTCGTTGCGTGCGTTTGAATCCTCGGCGCCCTCGTGTGGTGTGCCATCGTGCCGGATGATGAAGGCATCTACCACGGCGCACTTGAGCCCGTCCGTCAGTGGCCACTCATGGACCCGGCCGCCGAATCGGACGTGCTTCTCGGTCTTCCACAGTCGGAAATGCGTGCCAGTGTTGTTCGGGTTGGCACTGAGCTGGATCACCGCGCCGAACATGTCGTGCTCGGTCCAGTAGGTCAGCCGGCGCGCCACGTTCGGCGTCAGCAGCGCGTCGTCCGCGTCCATCCACAGCAGCCAGTCGACGCCGCCCGCCTCGACCAGCTCGCAGTAACGGTTGCGGGCCTTCGCGAAGTCCCACAGCGTCCAGTCGCCGGTTTCGTTCCTCTCGCTGGCGCCGTAGAACGGGACCGTGGTGATGCCGCGGTCCGCGGCGACCTTCCCGGTGCCGTCGGTCGACCCGGTGTCGACGATGGCGGCGTGGTCGACGATGCTCAACACGCTGTCGAGACAGCGCGGCAGGTCGCGCTCCTCGTTCTTGACCATCATGCCGAGCCCGATCAGCGGGCGCCGGTCGATGGGCGCCAGCCAGAAGTCCGACTGGCCCGGGCGCAGCTCCTGCCGCTCTTCGATCGCCCACTGGTCCTTCAGCTGGGCGCAGCACTCCAGCACCGACTGCAGGCAGTGGTAATACGGGTGGATGGTGTAGTGGCCGGGCGTGAGGTCGCGCTCGTAGCCGGGCACGCTGTGATCCGGCATGCGGATGAACAGCCGGCCATCACGCTTGATGAAGCGCCGGATTTTGGATAGCGCGTCGAGGGGGCGGGCGAAGTGCTCGAAGGTGTGGATCAGCGTCACGAGATCAAACGCCTTCCACCAGCGGCGCGATGCCACGAACGCCTCGAAGTCCACGCGCACCACGTCGACCATGAACTGGCCCGATGCGATCGGCTCGTGCTCGATTACGACTGCCTGCGCGTTGTGGTTGCGGGCCAGCGCGTCGGCCAGCACCGGCAGCTTGGCGCCGATGTCAAGCGTGCGCGGCTGCTCGTTCGGCCGGGCGGTGAACCGCATCCGCTCGGCCAGCCGGCGCGCGAGGTCGACGTTCGCCGCGCGTTCCTCGTCCGGCATCTGCTCCGGCGGCGGCTCGTGGGCTCCGATGTACACCTTGGACGGTAGCGGGTGCTGAAACCATACGTCGCAGCTCGGGCAGGCCCAGTAGGGCGACTCGCCGACCCGGCGCGTGCTCTGCGCCCGGCACACCGGGCAGAGGACGCCGGCGCTCATAGCCGCTGCAGCCGGGCGGCCGCGATCACGTGCAGCTCGTCCCGGCGCATCATGTCGTCAATGTTCGTGTCGATCAGCGCCTCGGCCTTGTGTAGCGCGTCCTTGGTCTTGGCCGAGCTGATCGCGACCGCGATTGTACCATACGTGACCTTCTTCGGCTTCGCCGGCTCCGCGGCGGGTGGCTCCGATGGCTTCGCCGGCTCGGCGGGTGGCTCCGCGGCGGGCGGCTCCGGTGCTACACCTCCGCCCGTGCCGGCCTGTGTCGCGATTCCGGTCTCGCCGTCGATGATGATCGGCGCCGGCCTTGGCGTCAGGGCGGCGTTGATGTCGTCGACCGCGGCATTCTGGACTCGTGTCGCTTCCCCCTCCACGATCCGGGCGGCCTCGTCTTCGTCATAGATGCCGGCGAACCCGAACGCTAGCCGGGCGCACTGAATCAGCGACTTGTGCCGGAGCATCCGGCCCGGGTGGCTCTGCCACGGGCCAGTGTCGCGGAAGCACTCGCGCATCCACTCGCGGACCACGATGGGGTGCGAGCGGTCCTTGCGGTGGATGATACACTCGATCCACGCCGGCGCTCCGCGGTATTTGGCTTCGTCGCCCGGGCCGACCTCGAAGGTGAGCCCGTCGAACTGCGGGTGCTCGTTGATGATCCGCGACCAGCCGTCGACGGAGACGACCGGGACGATGCCGCCGCTCTTGTTGGGGAACGCGAACAGCTCCCGGGTAAACGGGTTCAGCTTGTACTGGTCGGCGACCACCAGCAGCGCCATCATCTCCTCGTTTGAGATCTCCTCGGTGCCGCCGTTCTTGGCCGGGACCCGAAACACCGTCGACTTGAGCGTCGTCAGGAGCTTGGACGGCTCGACCTCGAAGCGGTTGGCGAGCTTGGTGACGAGCCCGCCGGAGGCGACCTTCGCCGGAGCCTTGATGACTTCCTGTTGACCTTCTTCTGCCATGTCGTTTCTCCTAGACGTCGAAGCGCCGCGCCCAGCGCGGCATGCGTAGCGGTTGGATGGTCGGCGAGTAGCCGGCCCAGACGTTCCGGGCCAATGCGTCCCGGTAGCGCTCGGCGGCAATCGCCATCTGGTGCTGCCCGGCCATGATGTCGGCCGGGTCAAAATTGTAGACCGCGACCGCGTGCGGCGGTTCGTTCTCGACCGCGATCAGGACGAAGAACCGGAGCGATTCGTTGAGCACATGCTCCGCCCCGGAGTTGTAGTGCGCCGCGCCGATGTGGTAGCCGTAGGTCGCCGCCAGCCGGGGGAAGCCGTCGGGCGAAGCGTCGCTGGTACTCTTCAGGTCGACGCCGCCGCCCAGCGCGATCAGGTCGAACCGGCACTTGCACGGCACGCCATACTGCGCGTCGGTCCAGAACAGCGAGAACTCGCGCTCCGTGGCGGCGGCGAGCAGCTTGGCGGCCGCCGGGTGGTCGGCCACGCTGTCGGCCATGGCGGTCGCGAATCCGAACTCCTCCACCGTCACGATAAGCTGGCCGGCGTGCTCCAGCTCGAACTCGTCCCACGCCTTGCCCTTCCGGCTTTTGCCCTCGAAGATCGCGACCCCGGACGCGACGCGGTCGCGCTCGAGGACCAACAGGTGAACCAGCGTGCCGAGCTGCATCGAGGCCGTCGGCTCCGACGGGTGGTCGCGCTCGAGCCGGTAGTGGAGCGCCGACTTGAGCAGCTTCTTGGCGCCGGACGCGGACAGGGCCTCGACCTTGTGGTAGTCGGCCGCCGGCAGATCGCGCACGAAGCGGTTCACGGTTTACGGACCGACGGGTATCCGGCCAAGCTCCAGTCGATCTCGAGCGGCCGCCCGTACAGGCGCTCGATCTCGCCCCGGCGCCACTGGACCTCCCGCATCCACGATCGCATCCGCGCGTCGAACTGGGCGTGACGCTCGCGCTCCTCGTCGATGGCCGACTCGAGGTGGGCGATGTCGTTCCTGAGCAGCAACACGCGGATGCCGCGGATGAGACGCTTCAGCATAGGGCATTCTCCTAGGGGTTGGCAACGAAACCGTGGGCCTGCATGCACGACACGTACAGGTCACGGTCCTGATTGGCGGCGCTCTGCGCCGCGATGGCGAGGAACAGCAGACCGCCGGATGCCCAGCGGCCCTTGGACGCTTCCTTGACCTGCAGCCGGCAGTCGTAGTCGGCGCTCGCGAGCGCCTGCTGGTCCTGATTCGCCGCCGGGCGGAACGTCGGAACGGTCGCGCAGGCGGCGAGCCCGACGGCCAGTGCTACGATTAGGGTTTTCATTGTGTCTCCCTGAAGAAAAAGCCGGGGCTCGCGCCCCGGCGGAATCACCACACCACTACGCGGTCACTTCGCACAGGATGCGCAGTGCGTCGTCCTTGAGTGCGCCGCCGTTGCCGAACCACGCCGACGACAGGCGGGACGCTTGCACGCCGCGATGGTGGTCGACGTACTCGGTCACGGCGTTGAGCAGGCCATAGGCCGTGCCGCTGCGCTCCTCGATGTCGGCGCCCATCTGCTGGCCCTTGAACAGGTCCATGATCCACTTGAACGTCTTGCCCTCTTCGACCTTCAGCTCGACCCGCTTGCCCTCGATGGTCTTGACCGGGGTCGGGAGGAGCGTCTTGAGGAACTGCGTCGCGAACGCGTCGTCGACCTTGACCTTGGCCAGCCGGCGGGCATTGCTGATGAACTCCTCGAAGCGGTCGAAGCACAGGCCCAGCTCGATCCGCGCCTCGTCGATGTCGAACTCCTGCGAGTGCGGGATCCGGATCGCGACGCTGTCCTTCTCCGACTGCCCTTCGCCGGTGTTGGCGTTGCCAGCGGCCATGGTGAGCGTGTTGTTGCACACCACGCAGATGCCGGTGTCCTTGCCGATGGTCGCCATCGACGTGTCGTACGACGTGGCGACGAGCAGGTACGGGCGGACCTCCTCGGCGTGCAGCAGCTTGACGCCCTCGCCCAAGCGCATGAGCGCCCAGATCCGGCGGCCGCCGTCCAGCGCGCCGGCGACCTCCATCCGGACCTTGTTTTTCTCGGCCAAGGCGCGGTAGAAGTCCATGATCACGCGCGGCTGGACGGTGCAGTACGGCTTCGACACGACGGACAGGCGCATGCCGGTGTCAGAGCGGAACAGCACCTTGCGCTCCGGGTAGTCCTTCAGCTCGTCGCCGTCGAGGTACTTCACCATCGATTCCTTGACCTCGTAGTCGAGGCCGGCTTCACGGGTCCACGTGTCGATGTCCGCGTCCGGGGTCAGCTGCGTGCCGAGTCCGTGCCACGGGGTCTCGCCAACGAACGCGATTGCGGGGAAGCCCTTTGAGTCGTCGATCATGTGTGCCATGGTGTTCTCCTAGGTTGGGTTGGGTGATCGACCGATTGGCCAATCCCGCGCCCCGGCACGCCGGGGCGGAGGCTGGGTCATTCGTGCGGGGAGGCCCAGACGTGTAGGCCGTCGACGACGTAGTGGTCGAGGCCCTGCGGATCGACCAGCGGCGTGTAGTGGTTGTCGGTGGCGCGGAGCCAGCCGATGCAGGCGGCGTGCGCGCCGTCGAGGGCGTCGACGACGAAGCGGGCCGGGTTGCGGGTGGCGCGGAACACGGTGACGGAGTAGCGGTTCATGTTAGCGCCCCTCGATCCAGATGCGGGTGCCCGGGATCTTGTACGACACTTCGTGGTCGCGGTTGCGGCAGATCGCCAGCGACAGCGTCGCGACGTCCTCGAGGCTGCGCGGCGAGAGTTCGAAATTCGTCCAGCGGCGGAATCCGTCCTTCGCCAGCTCGACGGCTTCGTCCGGGCTCGAGGCGATACCAAGGTTGACGGGGACGACGTCGCCGTCGTCGGTCTGTTCCAGCAGCGTGATGATCAGGGTGGTTGCCATGGTGTGGTCTCCGTTGGGGTTTGGGCTTACGACACCTCTATTGTAACCGGACGCGGTTAGCGTGTCAATAACCGCTCGTCGGACGGGCCACACCACAGGCGGTCAGTGCGCGGCCGGCTCGCGCTCCGCCCGCAGACACTCGAGCAGCCATAGGTACAGGATTGCGTCGAGGATGCGACCCCGGATCGGCTCGGACGGCCGGTACGTCGCATCGGCGCGCCGGCGCACGTACGAGTCGATCGCGTCGAGATGCTTGGACAGATGGACGAGTGCGATCGTCTCCGGCGTCGTGCCCAGCCGCTCGGCCAGCCGCTTGAAGTTCGCCAGCTGGTCGTCGCTGTTGCTGTAGTCCTCGCCCTTCGAGGCGGTGAGCTTGGTCAGTTCGAGCTGAAGCTCGGCCAGCGAGGCGCGGAACGCGGCCTTATTCATGGTAACGGCCTCTGCTTGGTGTTGGGATATGGCGCGTCGTCGACGAACCGGGTCTGCCAGCCGAGGGGGAACCGCTTGGTCGCGTCGACCATGACCCACAGGTGGTACTGATTTGCGGAGTCGACGAGCCGACTCTCGGCCGGGAACAGCTCCATGCCCTCGTGCTCCGGGCCGACCAATTCGTTCTTGATCCGCTGCAGGTGGCGCCAGTCGCGGATGATCTTCTTGTCACGCCGCTTGATCGACAGGTGCCACATCTCCGGCCAGCCACTGGCGGGCTGCGCCGGGACGAGTTGCATGTTGACCTGATAGATGTCGTTGACGAAGATCATGTCGCGCAGCAGGTGGGCCACGGTCGCCTCGGCGTCCTCGTGAGACATTCCGTCGCGGATGTAGCGCCAGACATCGAACGCCTCCGGCGATAGCGCACTCTGCACGAACGGGGTCATGACGCCTTCCCCTTCTTCTTGCGCCGCTCGAAGGCGGCCCGCTCGAGCGCCGCGCGCCGGAACACGTCCGCGGCGAACACGGTCTCCTCGCTGCGCGTGCCGAGCAGCCGGAGCCCGATCACGCCGTCCGGGTAGACGATCACGATCACGGGCCGGTACTTGCCGCTCGACCAGACGCGGCCCCGGGTGACGCGCCGGGTGCGCGAGCCGGGCTCGCCCCACTTGGGGCGGGCCGGCTTGGCGGACGCGGCGGTCACGGCATGCACCGCTGGTCGAAGCGGTCGCAGGCGTCGTTGATCACGAGCATCTCGGCGTTGGTCAGGAACACGCCGGCACCGTCGACGGTCGCGGATTCGAACGTGAACTCGCCCTCCGGGCGCCAGCGCTTGCACACGAACTCAATCGTGCGCGTGCCGCGGGTGTATTGGCCGAAATAGCGGCGGTCGCCGTTCTCGAAGTTGTGGCGTTCGCTGACGGTGATCATACGCGCCCCGCACGAACGAGGGCGAGAAGGCGTTCGTCCTTGACGACGCGGCCGCCTTGAATTAGGATGAACTCGCCGTTGGCGTCGTCCGTGTACAGCTCGAGCGTGTCGACCGGGCCGTTGAAGCCCTTGGACCGGATCGCGATGTAGCGCACGAACGTGAAGTTGACGCCGGTTTGGGTTGTCTTCATCGAAGGATCTCCGTTTCGTGGTGGTTTGGGCTTTACTACACCTCTATTAAACCACAGGCGGTTATGGGACACAATGACCGTCCGTCGGCTCTCCAACACCGCAGACGGTTAGAACAGCCACAGCTCCCCGTCCGGCAGACCCCCCGGCCCGGACAGGGCGGAGTTGAACAGCTCGGAACCGTGGGTGATCCAGTCGTACGCCGGCCAGACAGTGCGGACGTGCATTACGTGGGCGACCAGTGCGTCGAACAACAGCCGGCGGACCGACTGGGCGTGCGCGCCGCGGCCGTGCCGGTCCATGTGCACGATAGCCTCGGTCAGATCGCACACCTTGAGCGCCGCCCGGGGCAGACCGCCGTCGAAGGTATTCGCCCACAGATCGATCGCCGCGAACTGCTTAGAGACGTCGTAGCCGAGCGTGTCGCCGTCGAACTTGAGCAACTTCTTGCTCGGCGTCGGCAGGTCGCCGGTGATGGCCTCGGTAATGTCGTGCGTCAGCAGGTACTCGGTCCACAGGTCGAACGGCAGCGTGAAGTCCATCCGCTTGTAGAAGTCCCAGCCGATGATCGTCACCGCCCACAGGTGCTCGGCGACCGTCTGTTCCCGGTCGGTGTGCACGATGTGCCAGCGCTTGGTGACTTGGTTCCGCAGCCGCTCGTGCAGCGTCATCTCGCGTGCTTCACTCAACATGACTCATAACTCCTGTCTTGGAGCGAGCCCACTGGCGCTCGCGGTTGATCTTGATCTTCTCCAGCACGGCCGAGCCGAGGTCTCGGATGCCGTACATCGCGGCGAGGTCGACGATCAGCACGATCAGGTCCGCCCACTCGAGCCGGTTGTAGGGGTCGGTCACGACCTCGCCCACCTCCTCGAATAGCTTCATGAACGCGATCTCCGGTCGCCTGCCCGGGAATACCTCGTCCGCCCACGCCGTGACCTTCTCCTGCACTTCGGCGAAGGCGCCAGCTATGTTTATAGCTTGGCCGGCGTTGACGGCCGCCGCGATGGCTTCCGCGTGACTCTCGATCTCGGGCCGCACGCCGACTTGCTCGTCGTAGGCGACGCACATGCACACCAGCGCGCCGTTGGCGGCGAACACGCGCCCCAGTTCCGGCAGGGCTCGCCATGGCAGCGGATAGCGGTCGAACGGATCGTGTTTCTTGATCACCATGCCTCCTCGTCGTTGAACTCGCGGACATCGGTCTCGGTCGGGCCGTAGCCGAACAGCATGTCGGGCGGCAGGACGTGGGTGTCGAACGCCACGCGCTGGATGAAGCCCCAGCGCTCGCCCGGCGGCAGGTAGTTCATGAAGTTGACGAACACGTGGTCCACGCCGTTGATGCTGGTGGCGTGCGCGATCTGCCGGGTCGAGTAGGTGAACACCCGGCGCACGCGCTGCGTGACGGTGGTCAGTTCCGGCTTCTGGCCGAGCGCCTGCCACGTCGTCTCGAGCTGGTCGTCGTAGCACGGGCCGGAGAACCCGATCATTTTGCCGTCGTCGTCGTAGCGGTTGGCGACCCGGATCGGAAAGGTGCGCAACACGCCCCACACCGAGGTCTCGAGCGGGAACGCGACGGCGCAGTCGGCGAGGATCGCGCTGGTGCTGGTGTCGCGGCTCGTGGTGTACGGCCACATGCCGTGGTGGACCGACAGGGAGAACCCCTGATGGCCCTCGACCAGAATCTCGGCGTGTTGCATCAGCTCGTGCGAGTAGCGCTCCGGGTCCAGCACCGTGACGCCGATCTCGTCCAGTTCGATGCTGAGGGTCTCGGCGAGGATCGCACTCGACACGTCGCGGCGCATCTTGTCGATGACCGCGGCGCTCGCGCCCTTCTGCGTTGAGCCGATGCGCAGCAGCGCCTGCTCCTCGACCACGTGCCGGTCGCGCAGCACCGCGGCGTTGGCGTGGGCGTAGATACGCACACCACGCTTGATCAGGTCGCGGCAGCTTTCGATCTCGGCGGCCAGCGTCACCACGTCGATGACCGAGCCCGGGCCGAGGAAGATCTCGCGCACCGCCGGCGAGGCGATCGAGTTCGCCAGCTGCCGGTGGACGAACTTACGCCCCATGGCGTCGATGAAAGTGTGGCCGGCGTTAGGCGCCCACGCCGTGACCGCGGCGGTGATCGCCGGGTCGCGCCGGGCCAAGTAGCCGCACAGCAGGCCCTTGCCGGTGCTGCCGTACTGCAGGTCGGTCACTATCGTGACCCGTTGCCGCGGTCGTGTCATTTCTCCCTCGTCTAGTGATTGGTGTGGAGCGTAAACGTGCCCTCGGTCGCGCCCAGCTCGCGCCCGGTCGCCTCGTCCACGAGCTTGACGCTGACGACAATTACCGGCTGGGCGAGGTGCTCCCGGTCGGCCACGATCCGCGCCGCGGCCGCGCAGCCGACGATAAACTCGTGGAGCGTGACTTCCGTCATCGCCACTCGCGCTCGAAAGCGCGCCCGAACAGCGGCGAGTCGCCGCCGCGGACGAGCCGCAGCTTCTCGCGGATGTGCAGCCACGGCAGCCGCCCGCCGCCGGCAAGCCGACGGGACAGGCGATGCGCGCGCACGGGCTTGCGCCGGAACAGCACGGACATTTTGACGCGGATCAGCTTGGCGCGGCCGGCGCGGACGTATCGGGGCATCATGTGGACCTCCTTTGGGGTGATGGCGCGTCATTAGACCACCGTTGCTGGTTAGCTGTCAAGGTCTGGAACCGCCCGCGGTTATGATCCGCCGACGGACGGCACTTGACACGTGACCGTGGCCGGTGTTCTAATACGGTCTGGAACTGGGCAGGTGAACAGGCAGGCACACTCAGTCGGACGCCGGTGGTGTGGGCTAACCCCCGAACGAGCGCTCCGACGATGCCGTGGTTGCTGGCACCCTGCCCGGTCTGAACCCCAAACCCCCAAGGAGACGCAAGATGATCATCACTTTCGACACGACGCCATACGCGCGGGAACACCTGAAGGAGCCGCGCGGTCGCGGCATGTGGGCGTTCGAATGCTTCGACGCGTTCGACGGCCTGCTCTGGGCTACCGGCACCTACGCGGACGCCAAGGCCGAGGTCAAGCGGCGCATCACCGCCGCTGCCCCGGAGGGCTTCGATGGCTACATGGAAGTCCGGGTCCTGCCATGAACAAGGCCATCTACGCCGTCACATTCCCACAGGACGCGCCGGCCGGGTACGGCGGGACACACCGCTTCGACACACGCAAAGAGCGCGCACTGTTCATCCTACGCGCCGGAGCCCGCGGCGTGGCCGGCGGCAGGCTCGAGCGCCTCGGTCGCACCAACGACCTCGAGGAGGCGCTGCGCGTGGTCGAGCGCGCCCTCGACAAGCAGATGCTAGAGGGTCTGACCGCTGAGGAGGTGGTTGAGACGCGTGACGTGGTTCGCGCCGCCCTCCGGGTGCGATCATGAGGACGCGCGACCGCAGGCTGCTACTGGGCGACGTCTATCTGCGCTCCCATCCGTGGCGGGCGCAGACGTTGCGTCGGGTGCTTCGTGCCGGCGGGCTGCGCCCGTGGGCGTGGCTCCCGTTGTCCACTCGACTGAGGAGTATCAGGCATGGATGTGCTCGCGATCTTGCGCGCTGACTGCGTCGACGACGGACAGGCGAACCACGCCGTGATCCGCCATATCGCGGGGCGCACCGGGTTGTCGTACTACACGCTGCGCAAGCTGGTGAAGGGATACAGTCGCAACCCGTCGTACCGGACCGCGGAGACGCTGCGCCGGTACTACGATCGGATGCGGCAGCGGCGGCGGTCGTGATCTCGATGATCACGGTCGGGCTGACGCACGCCCTGTGCGTCGCGGCGCTCGCGCTGTTCGACGTGTTCATCTGGACGCATAACCTGCTGCTGGTGTTCCGTGGCTACGCGTAACTTGCGGTTCCCGGACGAGCACAGCCTGCTCGAGTTCACGCGCAAGCAGGAGTGGCGCAAGGCCAGCCGCATCGGCGGGCCGAACACGGATGCACCGCCGGCCGGGTCCGCACTCGGCGACGACGCGGCGAGGTCAGTCTCCCCTCGGGGTGCCCGGCCGGCGAGTGCTCCTGTCGAGCGCAAGTACCACGAGACCCCGACGCGCGGCTTCGCCTCCAAGCGCGAGGCCGACCGCGCCGACCAGCTGCGCACGCTGGCGGCCGCCGGTCTGATCGACGGGCTGCAGTTTCAGGTGCCGTTCCTGCTGCTCCCGGATCAGCGCGCGCCGGACGGGCGCCTGCTCGAGCGGCGCGTGTCGTATGTAGCCGACGCGGTCTACCGCTGGGTCGACACCGGCACCCGGGTGGTCGAGGACTCCAAGAGCCCGATCACGCGCGCCAACCGGGCGTACGTGATCAAGCGGAAGCTGATGCTGTTCGTGCACCACGTCCCGATTCTGGAGGTGTGATGGCGTACAAGGTCAAAGTGCAGTTGCTCGACCGCGACGGAATGAAGGTCGACTGCGGAGCCTATATCGTGGCGTCCCCGGAGGAGGCCGAGGCCGAGGTGCGCCGGCGCTACCGCGGCATGTTCGCGCGAATGCAGACACATCAGTGGCAAGTGGTCACGACGATCCTCGGCGAGACGCGCCAGCCGGTGGGGCAGGTGCCGCAGGTGAAGCTATGACGATGAGCGCCGATCTGCCGGACGTGTGGATAGACCCAGTGCCCGATGACGATGTCGACGACCTGATTGAACACCTACGCTCTCGCCTCACCGCGCTCGAAGCGGAGAACGCAGAGTTGCGGAAGGCGGCTAAGCAAGCGCAGACTGCGGCATTTGAACACGCGAAACATCTATGCATTGAATGCTACGAGGCCGACCCGCTTGGAAACTTTGGTGCAGTTAATTGTGCCTCAGCAATCGACGCCGCCATCGTTGCCGCCCGCGAGGGGGAGAAATGAGCCTGTGTGTTGACGGATCGGGGCGCTATTGTCAGTGTCAACCGGACGATGGGCAGCCGTGTATCGAAATCGAGCGCCTGCGCGCCCGCGTCGCCGCGCTAGAAGCGGAGAACGCGGAGTTGAGGAAGGACGCGGAGCGTGGGCGATGGTTGGTCGCGAATCTCACGCGACTGTGTATCGACACCAATCGAACGATCAACCGCGACGTATGGGTAAAGTCGATCACGATCAACGGGGCACTCTTGTTGCCCAACGAAGATTCTGTCCGCGCCGCTATCGACGCCGCCCGCGAGGGGGGGAAATGAGTTTCGTCGTTTCATTCGGTGGTGGTACTAATTCCACCGCGATGCTCGTAGGAATGTGGGAACGCGGCGAACGCCCTGACGCGATCCTATTCGCCGATACAGGGGGCGAGAAGCCGCATACCTATCAGCATGCGCGCCGTTGAACGCCTGACCCGCGAGCGCGTGCTGGAGGAGTTGAGGGATATGACCGCCGACGAATTAGACGTTGCGCTTGATGGCCCCGCCGCGAGTCCGCCGGCGAAGGAGGAAA
>Ga0306920_100000580_pt1 | contig 42863 bp, 32 predicted proteins | sample flu12Cox44000170_FD_204666 | JGI IMG/M metagenome (GOLD analysis project Ga0306920, IMG submission 204666) | Lab enrichment of tropical soil microbial communities from Luquillo Experimental Forest, Puerto Rico - flux4day.12C.oxic.44.000.170 (v2)... | ecosystem: Environmental > Terrestrial >... | reverse complement strand
TATGTCGCGTGTGCCGCCGGCCTTGCAGGCCGGTTCTGACCCCGCCCCGCGGCGGTCGCGCAGGGTGAGCAGCTAATGGTGTGCGTCGCCGGGGCAGGCCAACGGCAGCCTCGACCTCAGTTACGTGCGTCGCGTGGTCGAGCAGGTCGGTTCGCAACTGGCAGTCTGTGCAAGGCCATGGGGATCGACAGCCGGCTCGCCATGCGGCTGTTCTGCATGGATACCAAGCTCAACATATCGGGCGCTTACCTGCGTCCATCCCCACCGTCCTTTGGGCACTTAAGCAGGATTCTCCAAACTGAACGCCTGCCGGTTGTCATCGTACGCGAACAGCTCCGCATAGCGGCCCCAGCTGATGATGGTGCGCAGGGTCTGCTCGGCGGCCTCCTCGTTCATGTAGTCCTCGAGCTCATCGAAAAAGCGGCTCTTCGGGGCGCTGTGGCTCGCCCGCTCATCCAGCACCCGGCGGATGTGCGCCGCGAGTGGTACGTAGGTAATCAGGTGCCGCGCGAAGAGCTTCTTGCGCTCATCCGACTCGCTGCGTGCGAATTGCAGCCCTGCCTCGGTGAGCTTGATGTCACCACCCTCGACCTCGGCAAGGCGCAGCAACTGCAGGGCTTCGGCGGCCGGAAACAGGTCATCGACCTCGAGATGCTGCTCCTCGGCGATCGCCGGCAGATCGGCTTTCCCGTTGTACGGAGACTCGTTCACGGTCTCCAGGAGACCGGTGAGCACGTTGGAGGACACGTGGGTAAGCGTAGTGCCGATCCCGGTACCCGGAAAGCGCTCCGTCCGCGGCCCGGCACGCGGCTCGCCGCGTGGCCTGGCGGTCATCTCCACGTACACCCGGTCGACGAGCGCGCGGAAACGCGGATCGTGCGCGTGGCGCGGCTGCGGCAGATCCACCGGGATCTCACTGATAACACGGCCGGGGTTAGTCGAGAAGATGAGCATGCGATCGCACATCTGCACCGCTTCCTCGATGTTGTGCGTCACCAGCAGCACCGATTTGATCGGCAGCTGGCCTTCGCCCCACAGATCGAGGAAGTCGCTGCGCAGCGTCTCTGCGGTGAGCACATCGAGCGCCGAGAACGGCTCGTCCATCAGCAGGATGTTCGGATGCACCACCAGAGCCCGGGCGAAGCCCACGCGCTGGCGCATGCCACCGGAAAGCTCGCGCGGATAGGCGGACTCGAAGCCATCGAGCCCGATGAGGTCGATCGCCTGCAGCGAGCGCTTGCGCATCTCCGCCTCGGGCACGCCGAGCGCCTCGAGGCCGAGTTGCACGTTCTCGAGCACCGTCAGCCATGGGAAGAGCGCGAAACTCTGAAACACCATCGCAATCCCGGAAGCGGGGCCGGATACCGGTTCACCGAGATAACTCACGACGCCGTCCGAGGGGTCATCGAGCCCGGCGATCACCCGCAGCAATGTGGATTTGCCCGAGCCCGAGCGTCCGAGCAGTCCAACGATCTCCCCGGGACGCAGGGTGAGGTTCACGTTCTCCAGCACCACGAGCTGGTCGCCATCGGGCTTGCGGAAGGATTTGCAGACACCCTGCACATCGAGCAGCGGCGCGAGATTCAGTGCGGGAGCGACAGCGTTCACGATCGATCTCCTCCGGTCCGGCGTTTTCAGCTGATGCGGAACTTGCGCTCGGCGCGCGCGTACAGGGGCCGCCAGAACACCCGATTGAGCACCACCACGAACAGGCTCAGCACCACGGTGCCGAGCACGCTTCGCTGGAAATCCCCCGACGTCGTTGCCTCGGCGATGTAGGCACCGAGGCCGTGCGCGGTGAGTTTCTCATCGCCCCAGCTTGCCACCTCTGCCACGATGCTCGCGTTCCACGAGCCTCCGGAAGCTGTGATCGCGCCGGTGACATAGAAGGGAAACACCGCGGGGAGCGCCAGTCTTTTCCACCATAGCCAGCCATGCACGCCGAAGTTCTCGCTCGCATAGCGCAGCTCGGGTCCGATCGCCGAGGCGCCGACGATCACGTTGAACAGAATGTACCACTGCGTGCCGAGAATCATCAGCGGGCTGAGCCAGATGTCGGGCAGGAGCTTCAGCGTCACCACCGCAGAGACTACGATGGGGAAGAGCAGATTTGCGGGAAAGGCTGCGAGGAACTGCGCGATGGGCTGCACGATGCTCGCCACACGCGGCCGCAAGCCGACCCATACGCCGATCGGCACCCAGATCAGGCTCGCGAGCGCGATCAGCACGGCTACACGTGCCAGCGTGATGAAGCCGAGGCCGACGACGTGGCCGATCTCACCGGGCCGCACCTCCTGCAACACAAAGATCATGGTCTTGATGACCGCTGCGACGCCTATGACCAGCAGCACACCGTACCAGACCAAGTCGATCCACCGCTCATTCCAGGCGCTCCTCGACGTTGCCAGTGGCGCACCGGCCGGGCGCGGCCTCATGCCGAGGCGCAACATGGCACCGAAAGCATCGCCCATGAAGCCGAGCAGGCGGGAGCGGCGCATCATGGTGAGCGCCCAGGAGTGGCTGGGCGCTAGCCCGGTCTCCTGTTCGAGGCGGAACCAGTCCGCGCTTGCGATCAGCGGTCGGAACAGCAGCTGATCGAACAGCAGAATCACCACGAACATGGCGGCGATCGCCCAGCCGATCGCGGTGAGATTCCTCTGCTCGATGGCGAGTGCGATGTAGGATCCAACCCCCGGCAGCGTCACCGTGGTGTTGCCGACGCTGATGGCTTCCGACACTGTGACAAAGAACCAGCCGCCGGACATGGACATCATCATGTTCCAGATGAGCGCCGGCATGCCGAACGGCACCTCGAGACGCCAGAAGCGCATCCAAGGCCCGAGCTGGAAATTACGTGCCGCCTCCACCAGCTCGTCCGGGATGCTGCGCAGCGAGTGGTAGAAGCTGAACGCCATGTTCCATGCCTGGCTGGTGAAGATGAGGAAAATGGCGGCCATTTCCGCGCCGGCGACGCGCCCGGGTGTGAGCTGGAGGAAGAACAGGATGGTGAGTGAGAAGCTGAGGATCGGGACCGATTGGAGGAAGTCGAGCAGCGGAACGAGGATCACCTCGGCGCGGCGGCTCTTCGCGGCGAGCGTCGCGTAAGTAAAGGTGAAGACGAGCGAGGCCAGCATGGCGATCAGCATGCGCAAGGCTGTGCGGGCCGCATAGCCAACCAAGGCGGACGGAGCCAGGGATATCGGAGTCGCCTCGAGGTGCGCGAGTGAGCCGACCAGACCATGGGCGGCCTCCGCCATGTAGATGAACAGAGAAAACACCAGCACGAAGGCCAGCAGGTCCCAGCCGCCCGGCACATAACGGGTCCGCAGTACGGAGATGGGCAGCCGGTCGAAGCGCATCCGGCGGAGTTTGCCCTAATGACATGGCGATTGGCACCGCGGTGCAAAAGCTGACCCCCGTGCCGTACGATACTTTCCCATGAAAGTGAGCTTCATTCGGGTCGCCGCAGCCGCTGCACTCATCCTGGCTTCGGGGTCCATCACCGAGCCGTGACGCCTTCCCGATCGCACCTCGTGCTCATTCCGAGCTACAACCCGGGCAGCAGGGCGCTGGACACCGTGCGCGCGGCCCGAGCACAGTGGGACCCGGTCTGGGTTATCGTCGATGGCAGCACCGATGGCAGCGCCGAGAGACTCCGTGCCATGGCGCGCACCGATCCGGGCCTGCGGGTAATGGTGCGCGAGCGTAACGGCGGCAAGGGTGCGGCACTGCTGGATGGACTGAGCGCCGCACGGCGTGAGGGATTCAGCCACGCACTTACTATGGACGCCGACGGTCAGCATCCGGCTGATTGCATCCGGGCCTTCATGAGTGCCTCAGCCGCCGCACCACAGGCGATGATTCTCGGCGACCCTGTGTTCGATGCCAGCGCGCCGCGTATCAGGCTGCGTGGCCGCCGGATCGCGAACTGGTGCACCAACATCGAGACGCTGTGGGCAGGCGTGCACGACACGCTTTTCGGCTTCCGGGTGTATCCCATCGTGCCGCTCATCGAGGTGATGCAGCGCAGCCGCTGGATGCGCCGCTTCGACTTCGATCCCGAGGCGGTAGTGCGTCTCGCCTGGCGTGGGGTGCCGGTGGTGAACCTGCCTGCTCCGGTGCAGTACTTTACCGTGGAGCAAGGTGGCGTATCGCACTTCAACTATTGGCGGGACAACGTACTGCTGACCTCGATGTATCTGCGTCTGCTGGCGGGATTCATGATTCGCCTGCCGCTGCTGCTCACCCGCCGCGTTGCCTGACTTTCCCTCATGCCGGTTCTGGCAACGATACCTGTAGCGTGGTTACGCCCTGCCAATTCGCTCCCACTTTGCCTGAAACGACCAAGGTGCTGGTCGGGCTCTTTTGATCGAACCGCTCCGAGATCCAGCCCAGGGGAGGATCCGAGCTTCCGCGCACCACCCGCGCGGAGAGTGGCGCAGGCCAGCGCAGCACGAGCCTGACGCCCTCCCTCGTTATGGTGGCTGCACCCTCGCCGAGGGTCACCACGCACTCCTGGGCGAAGTGCCAGAATATCTCGACCTGATGAGCCGACGAGCTCCGCAGTTGATCCGTCACCCGTATCAGACGCGTGGACCGCTGGTACGCCACTTCGCGCCGGTGTACTACCGGGTCCGCGAGACGACGGTAACCGTCGTGCTCGGCGACGACCTGCTCGGTGTCAGCTCCCAGCTCGACGGTCAGGCAGCGGGTGTTCGCGTGCTGTGTCCACATGAACGGACCGCCCGAAACCGACTGGTCTCCCCCGTCGACACGTAACGTGTTGTGGGCCGAGGTGCCACGAAAGTATTCACGCCAGCGTGGCTGCGTGTGGTAGCTGTAGGTGCCCGGATCGATCAGCAGCGGGTGCCCCCCGACCGACAATACAAACGACAGCGCGTCTGCGTGACCATGCGCAGCGATCGACAGGTAGCCGAGTTGCGCGGCGTCCACGATCAGCCGCACCTCGTGCGGAGTCTCGAATCCGCTACCCAGGAAATAGTAGCCGCCCGCGCCGAAGGACCGCCGCAGACGCTCGCCGGAAGAATCGGGAGGGAGCGCTGCGAAGCTCCGCGCGGCCTCATCGCCAAGCAGCCACCGGCTCTTGTCGTCGAACGCGTCTGCCTTGTGCCGGAAATCGCGTCTCCCAAACAGTGCGCTTCCCGAGGCGAGGAGCGACTGATACGCGCGGAAGTCAGGAGCTGGATTGAAGCGCACGATCAATGCGTCATCCGCGTCGCCTAGTGACGGGACTTTGCCACCGACATCCATGCAGCTCGCGATGAACTCCAGCATGGCCTCGAGCCGCCGCCAGAATGCACCGGCGAACTCGAAGTCATTCGCCCTCGCCGTGAGGCCGGCGAGCAGCATCATGTCGGCGACCTCGTGCTGATACCAGATGGCATGCTCGTGGTTGACGCCATCTACGCCATTCTGCAACAGCGCCTGCTCCTCGAATTCCCGCAGTGCCTGCGTGCGCCAGCGCCTACTCTCCGGCCAGCACGGCCAGGTCGTCGCGCCGACCATCAGACCCAGGAGCTCCCCGAGCAGATGATTGTTGGCGGACGAGTAGCGCGACAGGTGTCCGGCGATGAAATGGCAATGTTGGCGCACTGCAGTCAGCCAGCGCGCTTTGAATGCCTCGCCGGCTTGACCTTCGAACAGTACCGAGCCATCTCCACCGAGCAGATGCCACGCGCACGACCAGTTGGTGAGGCGCAGCGCAAGCTCCAGGCTGCTGCTCCAGTTCGGCCCCTGCAGGTACGGGCACTGATCGAGCCACGAGTCCACCAGCGTCCGGCAGCCCTCCGCGAAGCGCCGATCACCGGTCAGACGCCAGGTCTGCGCCAGAGTCACCACCTCGAGATGGCGATTCGGCTCCCACAGGTACTTGATGTTGCCCACCAGCGTGGAATCCCGGTAGTCCAGCGTCTTCCCGAAGATGCGCGGCGCATCGGTTCCGGTAAGAGGATCCCGGTTCCACACGGGGGGAAAACCGAGTGACCGTTGCCGGCCGAACAGATTAAAGCCGCCGGCGAGGATCCGCTCCGCTGCCTCCCGGTAAGTGCCAGTCGCAAAGCCGGAGGGCCACTGAGCGATCCACGGGCGGCCCCGTCCCGCATTGGCGGGGAGCGCGCTAGCGCGCCCGAAGCCGGCGCGCTGCATCTGCATGCGCAGCTGCTGCGCGCCGCGATAGCCAAGCTCACGCGCGCCCATCGCCCGTATACGCCTCAGCGCCCAGCGGAGATTCATGTGCCGGTTTGCAGCCCGCTGGCTGCGCGCTGACACGTGGCGAAGAAGAATATGTTGCGTACCTCAGGCAGGCAGTTGGTCCGGCATGACGGCGGTTCGCTCTTGCGGGCCCCTCGCCCTCCACCGTCGCAATGCGGGCGATACTGCAAGCAGGTACCCTAGCAAACTCCGCAATATCTCAGCGGGTCGAAATAATGAAAATCGCCGTTTTTGGATTGGGCTATGTCGGGGTGGTCTCGGCAGCCTGCCTGGTCAGGGATGGACACGAGGTGCTCGGTGTCGACCCGAATCCACTCAAGGTCGATTTCCTGCGGCAGGGCAAGAGCCCGATCGTGGAGCCGGGGCTCGATGAGCTCATCGCCTCTGCGGCCGCAGCCGGGCGCCTGGCAGCAGGGTCAGAGCCTGCCGCGGCGGTAGCGCAGTGTGAGGTTTTCATGGTCTGCGTCGGAACTCCGGGGCAGGCGAACGGCAGCCTCGATTTGAGCTATGTCCGGCGCGTGGCGCGCGAGATTGGCGAGCAACTGGCAGGTGCCACCGCGTACAAGGTGGTGGTCATCCGCAGCACCCTGCTCCCCGGCTCCATGCAGAGCGTCGTGATTCCGATACTCGAGGAGGCGTCCCGGCGCAAGGCGGGCAGGGAGTTCGGCGTATGCATCAATCCGGAATTCCTGCGCGAAGGCTCGGCGATCTACGACTACGATCATCCGCCGAAGACGGTGATCGGCGCATCTGACGAGCGCGCCGCGGCCACCGTGCGCGAGTTGTACACTGCGCTGAGCGCACCGTTGCTCCTGACTGACCTGCGCACCGCAGAGATGGTGAAGTACATCGACAACTCCTGGCATGCGCTGAAGGTGACTTTCGCCAACGAGGTCGGGCGGCTCTGCAAGGCCATGGGCGTCGACGCCAGGCTCGCCATGCGGCTTTTCTGCATGGATACCAAGCTCAATATATCGGGCGCTTATCTGCGTCCTGGCTTCGCCTTCGGCGGCTCCTGTCTGCCGAAAGATGTACGGGCCCTCACCTACCAGGGCCGCTTACTCGATGTGGATACGCCGGTTCTGAGCTCGATACTCGCCAGCAATCAGCTGCACATCGCCCATGCGCTCGCGATGGTCCGCGCGACCGGGCGGCGGCGCGTCGGGCTGCTCGGCCTGAGCTTCAAGGAAGGCACGGACGATCTGCGCGAGAGTCCCATCGTCACGCTCGCGGAACAGCTCATCGGCAAAGGGTATGAGCTCTCCGTGTATGACCGGAATGTCAGACTAGCGAGCCTCGTGGGCGCAAATCGCGAATACATCCTCAATCACATTCCCCATATCGGGCGGCTCATGGTCGATCGGCCCGAGCAGCTTCTCGAGCAGTCGGATGTGGTCGTGGTCGCCTGTGCGGACCGGGAATTCGTGCCGCTCCTGGAGAAGCTCCCGGCGGGCAAGTCCGTCATCGACCTCGTGGGCGCATGGAGCGCGACCGAGAGCGCGCACCGCCCTGACATGGAAGCGTATGACGGCATCGCCTGGTAGATGGCGGGTTCTCATTATCGTCGAGAATCTCCCGTGCCCCTTCGATCGGCGGGTGTGGCAGGAAGCGCTGGCTCTGCGCGCGGCCGGCCACGAGGTGAGCATTATCTGCCCCAAGGGGCGGGGCTACGGCTACGAGAAAGGATACGAGCTTCTCGAGGGAGTGCACATCTACCGGCACGCGTTGCCGGTCGAGGCCGACTCGGCGGCGGGTTACGGACTCGAGTACGCGCTCGCGCTGCTCATGGAGTTCACCTTTGCGTTACGGATCGCAATCACACGCGGGTTCGATGTCATCCACGGCTGCAATCCCCCGGACACGATCTTTCTGATCGCGCGCTTCTTCAAGCTGTTCGGCAAGCGGTTCATCTTCGACCATCACGACATCAATCCGGAGCTGTACGAGGCTAAGTTCGGCCGCCGGGACATGTGGTACCGGCTGCTGTGCCGCCTCGAGCGCGCGACGTTTGCCACTGCCGACGTCAGCATTGCGACCAACGAATCCTACCGGCGCATCGCCATCGAGCGCGGCGGCATGGACCCTGCCAAGGTCTTCGTCGTGCGCAGCGGCGCAGACCTCAGGCGTGTCCGTCGGCTGCCACCCCGCGCGGAGCTACGCCGCGGTAAGAAGCACCTCGTTGGTTATGTCGGCGTCATCGGCAAACAGGAAGGTCTGGACCTGCTGCTGCAGTCTGTGGCTTACATGCGCGATGAGCTGCATCGCGGCGACGTCCAATTCATCATCGTCGGAGATGGCACAGAGCTTGCGACGCTGCGGCAGCTGAGTCGCGAGCTGGCCCTCGACGACCGCGTCGAGTTCACCGGACGGGTTCCCGATGCCGCGTTGTGGGAAATAATGAGCACTGCGGATATATGCGTGAACCCCGATCGCGCCAACGACATGAACGACAAGTCGACGATGAACAAGATTCTCGAGTACATGGCGCTCGGCAAGCCCGTCGTGCAGTTCGACCTGCCGGAGGGACGTTTCTCCGCGGGAGAGTCGTCGTTGTACGCACGGCGAAACGATACCGCCGATTTTGCCGTGAAGGTGTGCGAGCTGCTCGATCACCCGGAGCGCTGCGCAACCATGGGCGCGATCGGGCGAAGCCGCATCGAGGCTGGGTTCGCCTGGCATCACCAGATTCCACGGCTGCTGGAAGCTTATGAGACCGCTATGACAGGCGGAGGGGCGCGCGCGAATTCCCGCGACAACGCGTAAGCGACTCGCCACAAGGGCAATTGACGTCCGAGCAGTGATTGCTCGAGCAATAGCTTGACCTTCGCTACGAAACCCAACAGATTACGTTCAGAACCTAGACGGAAAGAACTTTTAATTATCTTAGATGCCTGTTCAGATTTAAATCGGCGCCTCGTTTTTTTGGAAAACAAGTGTTGGAACTGCAATAACACCGTATCCGCTGCTTCACCTATTTTGATCAGCGGTTCGGATCGGCGCATGCCGGCACGATCGTCAGCCGGGATTCGGTCACCTTCAGTAATAGCCCAATCCGTCATCCCGCTCCGCAGAGTGATTCAGCACGACGCCCACGACCTTCAGCTCGGCCAGCAGCTCCTTGGACTTCTCCAGGGCAGCCCGCTCCGTGCGTCCCTCCGCGGTGACCAGCAGTACCCCATCGACGTGCGGTGCAAAGGTAAGCACGTCGTCCGAGGTGAGCGGTGGCATGTCGAACAGCACGATATGGTCAGGCATCCTTGTGTTGATCAAACGCAGCAGTTCCTGAGCACGTGCGCTCGCCAACATTTCCGAGGAGTGATCGAAAGTGCGTTTATTCGGAATCACGACCAGGCTGGGCAATCCGCAGTCGTACATCACCTGCTCGGCTTCCGCCTCTCCGAGCAGATACTCGCCGAGTCCACGCTCGAGCTGGATACCGAGCTGCGCCGCAACCGCGGGGCGTTGCAAATCGAAATCGACCAGGCATACGCGTGTGTTGGGTTCCTGTGACAGTGCCACCGCCAGGTTGATCGACGTCAGTGTCTTACCTTCGCCGGATTTGGTGCTGGTCACGGCAACCGAACGCCATCTGTTGGCGGCGAGGCGCTGAAGCAGACGTGTGCGCAGGATCTTATAGGCGCGAAGCGCCGAGCGGTCAGTCACCTGCGGCAGCACGCAGTTGCGCTCGAGGACGACCGGATCGAGCACGAGTTTCTGGAGCTGTAGCGGTGGCGGCGCAGGGCCGACCGGCTGCGCCGGCGCACGGCGTGCGGCGCCGTCATCTGCAGGGCGCTGCTCACGAGACCGTGACAGGGCGTTTTCTATGACACTCATCAGATATCGCTGCCTTCAGGCGCGGGTGGCTACGGGACCGCAAACCGTATGAGAAAATACAGGGCGGGGATGGCGAGCACCGTCACCGCGGCCCATGCCGTCAGTTGCCTTCGACGGCGAATGGCGAACTCCGCATTGTGGATGATCGGCACAACGGCGATCGGCGGGATGTTCAGGTGGGCCACGACGTCGTGCGTGCCGCGCACGGTGGAGTCGAGTGCCATGGCCCCTAGAGTGATCATGAAAGCTAGAAACGTCGCACCGATCAGACCGATCAGGGCAATGCCAAGCCGTGGTGGTTTCGTCGGTGCCGTGGGAACCTGAGGGGCGGTCACCAGAGTAAATTGGTCTGCGGTCCCGAGCTTGATCGCCGCAGCCTTGACCTCGGCGTCCACGCGCTTGTTGTTGAGCTGTTCAAACAGCCGCCGCGCCGTGTTCACATCGCGGGTGAGGTTGTCGTAAGTCACCTCCACCTCTGGCGTGGACTGCAGCCGGCCCTGGAGGCTCACTTCCTGGGCACGCAACTCCCGCCGCTGCTCCTGCAGTGCCGAGATCTGCGCTTCCACCCCGTTGAGCTGTGTCTCCAGCTGCACGACGGCCGGGGTGCGACCCACGGTATTATGCGGGTCATCCTTCTCGCCTGCAGCGAGGCGAGCCTTCTGATTCTCGATGGTGCGCTCCAGGCGCTTGACGTCTGGGTGGTCCTCGCTGTAGCGCTGACGCATCTCGACCAGATGCGCTTCCTCTATCGCCAGCTGCGCCTCGAGGTTCGAGCTCGTGCCTCCGGCGAGACTTCCGGAGCGCATGGCGTCGATCTGCTGGCGCAGGGCGATCATATCGGGGTGGTTCGGGTCGTACACCGCCGCTTTCTTCTGATACTCGTTCTCCAGCGAGCGCAGCGTGTCCTGGTTGACTCCGGCGGCGCGAGCCTGCTGCAGCTGCTGCTGAATGAACGTGCGATTCTGCTCCTGCGCGCGCAGGTCACGCTCGACACCCGTTAGTTCCTGGTTAGTCATGGTCCTGACACTGAGATTCGCCTGGGTGCTCTCCGGCAAGCGGTCAAAGTTCTGCTGCTTGAAGTCCGCGAGCCGCGACTCACTCTCGGCTATCTTCGCTTTCTGGCGCTCGGACTCGGCCGCGTAAAAGCGGCTCTCGTTGAGCACCTCCGCTGCCGCCACCCGGCGGCTGTCCGTCGTGAATGCATCCGCAAGCCACTCGGCAACTCTTTTTGCGACCACGGGGTCGCGGTTCAGGTAGGTGACCGTGAATCCAGTGTTGATTTTGCGTTCCAGACCCGTCATCGGGTCGAGAATTTTTTGTGTCAGCATCTCGACGTCAAGATCGCCCTTGAGCCGTTTCAGCGTCGCATTCGGGTCGGCTTTCAGCTCCGGATAAGGCAAGAGCTTGGGCAGCTGCGCGCGCAGCGCCGGCGATGACAGAACATTGCCGGTTAATCCTGAAATGTAGCGGTCGGCGTAGTTATCCCCTTTACCCTGGTCGCTGAGCTCAGTCTTGAGCTGAAATGTTGCGGTCGAGCCGTATTCGCTCGGCAACGCGACTACGAGCAGCAGCGAGAAAAGCACTATCGGAAGCCAGATGGCCAGGATCAACCGCCAGCGACGGCGCAGCGAGTTGACATAGTCCGAGAACTCAGTTGGCTTTTCCCGATCCATTCCGTGATTTCCGTGGAGCTCGCTGCGAGTAGCGCTGCCTAGTAGCCGATCGTGATCGCCGGACCGTTCTCGGGACGGTGCGGCTCGTACACCAGCGACAGGCGCACCGCATTAGCCTCAGCACTAGACCCGGCGTAGTGGTAGTCCGTGAAGTTGTAGGCGCCGATCAGGGAAAATTCCCGCTCGAAGCGCCACTCGAATCCCACCGTGCTGTAGAGGTAGCGCTGAGCTTTGATCGTTGGTGCGGCTGACCCCGGAACCGGGTCGTCGTGGATGGCACGTGCACCGAGAAAGCCTGCCAGGCGCGGTGTAAAGCGCTGCGCCACGCGCAGGCGCAGCTGATCACGGTAAACGCCGTAACCGAGCCCGGTCGGCTCCACATCACGCGTCAGATCGATGAAAATCTCGGTCAAGGTGTAGGTCCACTGAACACCGACTCCCCCCGTTGCGGTAGTCGTCGAGCTCGAAGCCGCAGGCCCACCCGTCAGGGACCCGGAAAGATCCGTCCGTGCGCCGCCCACACGCAGATAGTACCGCTTGGTCGCGGAAAACTTCCCATCCCACTGCAGTTCTGCGCCGTACGTATCAGCCGTGAGTCCGGCTGCCGGCTGAAAGCCGGACCCGGTGGCGCGGAGGGTGACGGAGCCTGTGGGCGTGGCCCTCAGCACCAGGCCTCCCGCCCCCGCCAGATCCCGGTAGTTGGTGTAGCCCTGAATCTGTTCACTGTAGGACGCGTCGGTGTACTCGAGATTAAGCTCAAGGCTGGTCCGTGGCGTCATCTCAAGCTCATAACTGGGCCGCACATAGCCAAGGTTCTGGCGGATGCTGGCCGGGGTCGCGAGCGTCGTGCCCGGCTGAGACGTCCCCAGGCCGCTGCTGAGATTGGCGGTCGGGAGGTAATTCGTGATCAGCGACTGGGAGACGCCAAATCCATACAGATCGAGCGCATAACGTGGTCCCCTGCGCTCACCCTCGAGATAAAGGAGCTCCGCATTGGAGTTCAGGTCCGAATGGCCCGAGTACCAATTGCCGCGCACCTCGGGTGTGATCCGCCACTCCCAGTTCGGCTCCTGTGCCAGCCATTCCACGCGCGCATCCGCGAGTGCGTCCGGCGCCGAGATCGGGTTCGGCCCGCTCACCAACTGCACGTTGTCGTTGTAGCCCCCTGCCAGCTCCACTCTGGGATTCAGCTCGTAATTGGTGGCGTGCACCGAGGTGCAGGCGAGTGACATCCAGCTCGCCACGAGCGCGGCGCCCAGGGTCTGCAAGTCGCCGGCGCGTGCTGCCATGGCCGGCTGCGCTCGGCTCACGGCACGACCACGATGTCACCAGCCTGCAGTTCCACGTTTTGTTGCAGATCCTTGCCGTGGACGACATCACCGTAGTGGAAAGGCAAGGCAACCTGTCCCGACGCGCTGCGCCGCAGAATGATGATGTTGTTCAGCGACGCGAAAGCCGTGGCGCCGCCTGCCATGCTCAAAGCTTGCATCACATTGACGCTGGGGTTGACGACAAATTCACCAGGCTTGGTGACTTGCCCAATTACATACACCTTGTTGCCCTTGACCTCCTGCACCGATACCGTAACGACCGGGTCGGCGATGTACTTCTTGAGCCGCTCGGTAATCAGATTCTGCAGCTCCTGAACGCTCTTGCCGCGCGCATCGACCTGCCCGACCAGAGGAAAGGAGAAGCTTCCGTCAGGACGCACGAGCACTGCATTGCTGGTGAGGTCCGGCTCCTTCCAGACGGCGATCGACAGTATGTCGCCGGCCTTGACCGTATAGTGGGGCTCATCCGCTGCCTGCGCGACACACAACACGCCAAGCGTCACCAGCGCCCGCAGCAGAGTCTTGAGAATCGCGCGCACCTGGCCTCCGTCCGTGATTCCCGCGGGAAAGTCCCGCCGGATGCTACGGCTGCGGCACGGCAGATTGGCAAGTCCTGCCATGCCGCCTGTTTTGGTTCTGAAGATAGCCGAAGGTTAAAGGTACCTAAGTTGCCGCCACAGCGCCATGGCAGCTGTGCAATGCTGTGACGTGGACCAGGCTGACGGGCGACGCTCGATCGGCGACTGAATCATCGTTGCGACCTGCGCATGCGCTACCTGCTGGCTGTGCTGATCATCTTTCTCACGATCGCCGATATGTTCGGCTGGACGGCGAGTCTTGCCCCCGGGCTCAGCATCAAGAACGCCATCCTCTATCTGATCATGCTCGCGCTCGCCACCCGCTTCGCCGTGCGCGGCGGAGCGCGCCTCGAGCCGTTGCAGCTTCACCTGTGGTTCGGTGCCCTGATCGCCTATGCCACGCTCTCCTGGCTCGTCACAGGGCTTCTTGTGCGGTACCAGTCCTATACGCTGTTGGCGAGCGGCATCGATCTGAAGGCGAGTCTGCTCGACAATGCACTGGTTTTCGCGCTGTACCTGTACGGAGCGCGGACCTTGGCGGATGCGAAGTTCCTGCTGAAATGCGTGCTGCTCGCCGTGACCGCTGCCAACGCCATTGCCATCGGAAACGTAGCAGGCCTGTTTCACATCGGCCTTACCACAGTCGGCACCGAGGGCAACCTGACGGGCCGCGTATTCGGCGCATTCGGTCATGCGAACGAAACGGCCGCGTTGACCGTGTGCCTCCTGCCGGCCTATGTCGCTGCGGCTGTCTCCTCCCGTGGCGTCGCCCGATTGTTCTGGGCTTTGGCTGGCGCAGTCTCAGGAATTCTGATGATCATGTGCGGCTCACGCGGTGCGTTCGTAGCGCTCACGGTGGCAGCCATCTTCGGCTCCTGGATCTGCCGCAGCCTCATTTCCTGGCGCCGCGCCGCGACTCTCGTGCTGATCCTCATGGCCGTCGCCGTCCCGGCGCTCAGCTTGGTGAGCATCAAGTTCGGCGGCATTCTCACGGAACGTGTCACAGAATTGATCGTCAATCCCGGCACGAGCAGCGAAGAGCGCACGTACATCTGGGGGCCCATCTTTGACAAGATGATCGCCGCCCCAGTGACGCTGATAACCGGGTTTGGATGGGATTCGTACGACGTGATGGGGTTCTTCTTCGCAACTCACAACCACTACCTCTTGCTGTGGTTCGAGCTCGGAATCATCGGCCTCGTCTGCTATCTCATGGTGATCAGGCAGCTAGTGATTACGGCGCACCGCGCCGCCGGGACGGCCGCCGATGAGACGGCGCGCGATCTGATCGCGTTTATCTACGGCATCATCGCCATATCCGGCGCCATCTTCTTCACGCTCATTTTCAAGCCCTGGCTCTACGTCTGGATTTACTGCGGGTTGACGATGCGCATGGCGATGATTGCGATGCAGACCGCGCAACTGCGGGCCCGTGATGAGCAGCGCGGCGCACCGGCGATCGACTCACTCCCGGCGGTTGCACACCGTGCGCGCCCGCACCGGCCTGCGACTCAGCGCAAGCGCTGAGCGCTGATTTTCGCGTTGAAACCGTGACTTTTTTATCGCCCGTGAGCGCACCGGCGGCTGTCCGTTAACCGCGACATGGTGAATCAGCACTGCAGACCGTGTACCTTGCGCGCGTCGGGGGGCGATCCGTCCACGCGGTCGCTAAACGCTAACTCTCACGCGGTGATGGAGCCTTAGGAGCATGTTGACACGACGCTGCTTGATTTCCACGTTACTGTCAGCGATCGCATTCGCGCAAATGCAGGCGGCTGACGCGCAGTCCGCTTCCCCGCCCTTTCCGCACCTCGGCGCCATTCTGGTCGGCGGCGACATCGACTTCGTGAACGTGGCGCATATCGGCAATGTGCAGGCGGCGATCTTCACCGTCTATCCTGGCTATAACGTGGGCGGGAAGACCTTTGCGCAGCAGGTAACGGCCGTCAAAGCGCTGAATCCGAACATAAAGATAACGGGCCAAACCAACATCATGGAGCTGGCTTCCTACGAGAAGGTTTCAACCGACGCGCATTACCCGGAATATGTCGCCGTTAACACCAACAATTGGTGGTTACGTACGAGCTACCCGGGCGGATCGATCGTAACTGACACCTTTGGTGCCTCCGCGATCAACATAATGAGTCCTAACCTGACTGGCACGGGCCAGACCTACCGCCAGTGGCAGGCGGCCTGGACCGTCAGTTTCTCGACCAAGCTCGCGCCGAATGTGGATGGCGTCAACACGGATAATTTCTTCTACGCGCCGCGCGATAGCGGCGATTATCTCCAGAACGGGACGTCGCAATCTGCGTCGGCGGTGGCGCAAAACTGGCGCAACGCCTACGCCGATTGGGTCACGCAGCTGCGTGCCGCAATGGGACCGGGATACATGGCCTGGGGAAACGTTGCTGACTGGCGCTCTGGTTCGATCCAGGGTTACAACCAAGTGCTGAACGGTGGCGTATTCGAAGGCGCGATCGGCATGAGTTGGTCGCCTGAAAGCTCCAGTTGGGCAACTCTGATGAGTGCTTATGCAACCGACATGAATGCCTTGGCGCCATTCAACGGCGGCGGTCCCTACCTGATCTTCAATCAGGACGGAAGCCTTAGCGACTACCAGGGGGTGCGTTACGGTCTTGCTTCGTGCCTGCTCGATAACGGCTATTTCTATTATACCCCCGGACCTTATAACACTATCGGTTGGTTTGATGAGTTCACCGTCAACCTCGGCGCCCCTGTAGCGGGTCCAAACAATCCGACGAACGGCACCTACTCAAATGGTGGACTTACGGTCTGGCAGAACGGGGTGTGGCGCCGCGACTTCACCAACGGCATCGCGCTGGTGAATCCGAAGGGCAACGGCCCACAGACGGTGACACTGGAAACGACCTACAAGCACTTTTCAGGAACACAGGACCCCTCGGTAAACAACGGTCAGTCGGTAACCACCGTAACGCTCAACGACCGGGACGGCGTGATCCTGCTGCGCGTGAACGCGCAACCCGTGCCGGACGCACCGACGCTGACCGTGCAGTGACCGGGTCCTGTCTAGCTCGCCTGGCGCCCGCGAATCGCGGGCATCAGGGTCCGGATGCGCTGCAGCAGGATATTGGCCTCTTCGAGACGAGTTGCCTTTAGCAGCGCCGCGAACACCGCCACGTAGAGGACGGAACCCAACGCGGCGCCTACCAGGGTGGTGCGCAGCTCGTAAGTGATCCCGAAGGCGATGGCGGCAGCGGCGGCGGCGCAGATGCTGACCTTGATGACTGCGCTCCAGGGCAGGAGCGCGCGTCCCCCCATGCCGTACAGGCGGCTGACGCAGAACGCAAGATAAGCGGCCTCGGCGAAAGAGGAGACGACCAATCCTACTGCTACCGCGACGATGCCGTAGGCGGGTAGCAGGAGCACCAGCGTGAGCGAGTTCGCCAGCGCTGTGACCCCACAGCTGGTGAGGAATGGCCGTGTCTTGTTGATGGCACGCAGCAGCGGCGCAAAATCGAAGCACGAGCGCACGATGACCAGGGCATACCACTGCAATACCGGTATCGCAGGGCGATAGGCAGCACCAAACATCTTGAGGATGAGCGGCTCCGCGTACCAGGCCACGATGGCGGCAACTGGAAACAACAGCAGACAGTTGATGACTGTGGTCCGATACCAAAGCACCAGTGCCTCGCGCGACCGTTCTCCGAGTCGCACTAGCTCTGGCAGCACGACCTGCGAAATGGAGTCGCGCAGAGCCACGATGATTGGCTCTCCATAGGTGCCGATAGTGAGCTGAGCGAGTGCGGCAGCGCCTAGATATTTCGCGACTACGACGTTGCCGAGGTTTCGGCCGAGCAGGTACAGAACTGCCGCGAGACCGAGCGGCACGCAAAACTTCAACTGTTGGCGCCTGATATCCCCGACCGGCGGCTCGAGGGATGAGCGATCAGCTCTGCGCCAGACGATGAACGAGCCTATTACGCGCAGCGTCTCAAACGCGATCAACGCCCAGATGATTGCCCACACGTTGTCACTAACCAACGCTGCGCAAATCACTACCAGCATGCGACCCATGAGTCGGCCGCCCGTATACCAGAATACGAGGATCGGTCGACCCCTTGCGACCCAGAAGGACTCCCACCAGTCCAGGTTCACAAACAGCAGCACATAGATGACCACGGGTACCAGATACGGCCCAACAAGCCCGCTCGGTGCCAGCAGGTCGCATGCGGCAAATACGCCGACGACTAATACGCTGAAGATGCCGGTGAGGCCCGCAGTTTCCCTCACCACTCGCCATGGACTTGAGTGATGAAGTGGGATGAAGTAGAGGAGACTCGCGCTAAAGTTAAAGCTGGCCAGAGCCTGCAACAGCGAACTGTACAGCAGGAATTCACGGTAACGGCCGAAGTCCGAGACAGTGAGAAGGTGCACCAGAATGATCGGGCTGATGATCATCAACCCGTAGTTCGCGATCCGCGACAAGGACAATATGACTGCCTGCTGGGCAATGCCGCGCATGCGGGTCGGCTCCGGGAATACGCCTGGCGTCAGCCGATCCGACGCTAGGTAGGGGCCGCCGCAGCGGGCTGTAAGCCGGCTGCAACACGCCTGGCAGTCGAAAGGTAGGGCGCGAGCACCTGCTCCTCCCCGTAGCGCCGCGCCATGTAGGCTCTACAGCGTGCGCTCGTTTCGAGCCACTGTTGCGAATCCGTGACCAGGCTGTGAGCCGCACTAGCCATCTCATCCAGGCTCGCCACAGCATGGCCCAGCCCTTCGCGCCGGATGACATCATCCGGATCGAAGAATGACACCACCGGGATGCCCCTGATCCATGCCTGCAGGAAGGTGTTTGGAAATCCCTCGGTCTCGGAAGTATTCACGAACACCCGCGCACGGTCGAACACGCTGTTGGTGGCGCGGTACGGCAGCTGACCATGGAACGTCAGATTGCGCACGGATGCGGCGCGTGTGCTGATCTGTTGGTACAGATCGTAGGCGCCCGACTGGGGGCCGCCGATCATCGCTGCACGGCATGCATTCAGGCGATCCGCGAGCTCGAGAAACACTTGCGGCCTCTTGAGTTGCTGGATGTTGCTGACCCACAGCAGCGATATGTCGCGCTCGGCAAACGGCACTTCAAGCTCCGGTGCATCCACCAGCAACGGCGCAACCGCACTCTCCACGCCATAATTGCTCCGCAGCCGCTGCTGCTGCCTGAGGCTCTGGACGAGAACGGCCGCAGCACGACGTAGTCCGTACTCGTACAGCTTCCTGTCGCGCCACAAGGAAATCAGCAGTCCATCGGGCTCGCAGTCGGCGTCACTCGCCACCCGAAAGATCATGCGGCGGCTGTTCCGGGCCACCCACATGGCAATTTGTCCGACCTGCGCGCCCGCACAACTCACGTAGTAAACGTCGGCGTCCGCGCGTCGGAGCGCCGCACACAGCTTGGTCCAGCGCGGGTAGACAAAGCGCACTATTGGAATTCCCTCACCGGCACTAGAGGCCTTATATGTCTTGATTCCGCTCCACGCAGCGCCATCTGGCTGCCCGTAGTCCCCGACGACCATCGACACCGGAAATCCACTACGTACGAACGCCTTCGCGAGCAGGGATTGCTGCAGCTGCTCGCCGCCGATTCCGTGCTGCTCAAATTCCGGGGCCAGTACCGGAAGACTTTCCAGTCCGACGAAGCAGATGCGTGGCGTCATTATTGTGCGCTACTTGGTTTTGCCACCCGCATGGCGGCTCGCCGGCACGCTGATGGAATCACATGCTGCTGCAGTTTCGTTTACCACCCATCGATACTTGCCGGCAGACGTTCTTGGTATTTCGCGCACCAATTTCGTGCGTACCGTAATTTTCTCGTCGACCATTGCATGTATGTTGTCGACGATCTGTCTGCCGTCGCTGTCGGAATAGCCTGCCGCAGGCACGATGCGCACCTCCCACGTACCTTGACCCACCTGCGCCACCTGCGAACTGTCTACGTTCCTTACGCCTTTGAAAGCGAATGTCACCAACGAGGGGCTGACCGGTTCGCCTTCAGTACCGAAAATCACGTCCTCAAATTTGCCGGTGACCGATTCCATCATTGGATACGGGCGGCCGCACGGACAAGTTCCGGACTTCCATACGGCTCGATCCGATAACCGGTAACGAATCAATGGCATTGCAAGGTTGTGAAAGGTCGTCCCAACAACGTACCCGGGGCCCGCCGTCACCTCATACCCGTCGTCGACGATTTCGACGAAAGAATAGTCGCTGTTGACGTGCAGATTGCCGGCTTCGCACTCCGATGCGAATGCAACCCGTTCCGCCATGCCATAGAAGTCCATGACTTTGCCGATGCGCTCCTCGATCAGCTCGCGCTGATATGCATGCAGGATCTCCGAGCCGGTGAAAACAAAGGGGATCCTGAGTTCGGTGTGCTGCCGCTCCAGGTAGCTCGCCAGCGCAAACGCCGTCGACGGGTAGGCCTCGAGCAGCTGCGGACGGAATTCCCGGAGCGTCTCGGCAATCGGGCCGATGAACGGGCTCTTCAAGTGTCGCGAGGAAAGCAGCAGCTGATTACTGAAGCGATTAAAAAACCAGAACGGAGGTTTGGTTCGCTCTATCGGCACTATAGCATCGCCTCGCAGCGAAGCTCGTCGCATCCCATCCCGGAAACCCGACCACGTCCAGTGGCGTTTCTTGAAGGCCTGTTCCCAACGGACCGAGTCGAGGCTTCGAAACACCTCGAGCGGCGTACCCGTAGTACCGCTTGTCTTACCCTTGATTGTCCACGGCAGTGGGCGGCCAGCGCGCGGGTAATACAGCGTCGGTTGTCTCAGTAAGTCGGTCTTCGACACGATCGGGTAGCTCTCACGCAAGCAGACGAGCGCGTCAGCGGGAGACGCCGGCGGGGTAATATGTCGATAGCGGGCGATGCTGCGATGTGCGGCATGAAGCGTGCGATACAGAAACGCATCGCGTAGCGCCTGCAGGCGGGCAACTGTCCACCGATCGTGCTCCAGCAGCTCGCGCGTTCGATGCCTTGACCACACGTTGTCGCGGAGTGCATAACGCAGGCCGCAGGAAACATGCTGAATTATTGCCATTGCTGCCAGGAAGACGCGGCTTGCAGCACCCGGCGGTATATGGCGTCGAAGTCAGCCGCAAGCCTTCTAAGGGTATAATATTCGGCGATCCGTCGCCGTGCGCAGTGAGCCATGTGCGCCAATTTCGGCCGGTCATCATCCAGCTCCTCGAGCGCGGCGACGACCCGCGCGATGTCGCTTGCGGCCACCAGGAACCCTTCCAAATCCGACTGCAGGACGTCCGGAATCGCACCTACGGGCGTAACAACCGGAACGCAACCCGCCGCCATTGCCTCAAGCAGAGCATAGGGCAAACCCTCCTGACGAGTCGGAAATACGAAAACGTCCGATTCAAGCCATAACCTGCTCTTCGCCACGCCGACAACACCGCCTAACAACCGAATGCAGTCCTCCAGCCCGGCCGCCCGGATGGCTTCGCGGAGCCTCGTCTCGTCCCGGCCAGTGCCCGCGACCGAAAAAGTAAATCGTCGCCCCTGTTGGCGCAGCTGCCGTAGCGCTGCAACTATGTCAAAGAGGCCTTTGGACTCGATGATGCGACCCACGTAAACAAGTCGCAGAGGCTCGTGACTGTTGACTGAACGCGGTTCATCGATCAGGCCCGATGAATCTATGGCGTTCGGAACCAGATATATTTTGATGCGTGAGTCGAAGGTAGCGTATGCAGCAAACTCTCCCCTGGAGAGTACTGTCACGGCATCGCTTCGCACCAGGAACTGTCGCAGGACCCAGGTCAACAATGCGCTCCGCGGGAAGAAATCGCTGGGGTTCGGACCACCGTGGACTTGATTTACAACGCTGCGGCGAAGCAGCTTCGCAACGACTAGATACGCGAGGTCCCTCCAATAAGCCTTGGCATCTAGCGAGGTGTTCAGGTGCACGATGTCAACCCGGGACTTCACCAGAAACAGGGCGAGCTGAAATGGGCTCACGCATAATCGCATGAGCTTTTGAATCGCATTTTCGGTGCGGCCTTCGCTGCCAACTCGAAAATGCAGCAGTTCGAAGTGCAGCCCGAGATCCGACGCAAGCAGCATGTTGACGTGGGTGCTCACACCGCTGAGGGCTGCAAGCCCGGGTCCAAGAATGACCACCCGCGCCCGCAAACCCGATCTGATGCGCATACCGGATCGCACCGGTTGGGATCAGGATGCCCGTGGAAGGAAAGGTGCGAACTCGGACTTTACGCGCTCGACCGCGCTGAGCGTGCCATCTCCATCGACGAACAGTCGATGCCAGATCTCCAGGGCAAGCATCAGCCAGATGCCCTGTTCACGATCGACGCGACGATTCACGTGGTCGTCAACTACCCGACGCACGATCTCGGGCCGATAGTAACCCCTACCAAGGCACCGCTCCGAGAGCAGCACGTTCTCAATCAGCCCGCGCCAGGGACCCACAAACCAGCGCGTCAGTGGTACGGTAAATCCGACTTTTCGCCGATAGATCGTGTCATGCGGCAGGTACTGCTCCGCGAGTTTCTTCAGTACGATTTTCGAACGCAGCCCGTCGACCTTCAGTGTTGACGGCAGGCTCGCCGCATATTCGACTACCTTACGGTCCAAAAATGGCACGCGCGCCTCGACGCTCGCACCCATGCTCATTCGATCACCCTTCACCAGAATGTCGTCGACCAGTCGTGTGTGCAGGTCGCAATAAAGAAACCGCTGCAGCGAATCACCGCTGCCGGCGTCGCGGAGGATTCGCGCGAACCTTTCCTCCATGCCCCCGTCACGAACCTCGCGTATGAGGTCAGGGCTGAGTACCTCTTGTTGCATAACAGTATCGAAGCCTCCATACCACGAAGCGAACCGCGAAGCCTGGCTTGGAATGCTCAGTATCTCGAGAATGGTACGCAGGCGCCGCCCCCGGAAAGGTACTGTCCGCCCTGCTCCACGCAGCAGTGCGCGCCTCGGGTGGAACCCCAACCAATTCACTGCTGCGGAAAACTGCTCAAAAACATACTTCGAGTAGCCACCAAAGAGTTCATCAGCGCCTTCGCCACACAACATCACGGTTACATGGGCCTTCGCCGCTTTGCACATGAAGTAGGTGGGGATGCCTGGCGGTTCGCCCATTGGCTCATCGTACATCCAGGCGAGAAAGGGCAATTCATCGACGAAATCCGAGAATCCCACTGAAATCTCGTGGTGATCCGTCCCGTAGCGATTGGCCACCTGCCGCGCGTAGGGCAGTTCACTGAACCCCTCTACGTCGAAACCTACGGAGAAGGTCTTGACGCGAGCCTGCTTACCACGCTCGCGCCGCAGACCCTCCATGATTGCAACCACCATGCTGCTGTCCACGCCTCCGGAAAGCTGTACCCCGAGCGGCACATCCGACATCAGTTGCATGTCCACCGTAGTTGTCAGCAGGGCGCGCAGCTGGCGTACGGCTTCCTCCATGCTCACGACGCGTGGATCCTCGCGAACATCCCAGTAGCGCCGGGGGCCAGCGATGCGGCAGCTTCCGGCGTTCACTTCGAGAACGGAACTTTCGGGAAGCCGCTGAATGCCAGCCAACAGGGTCTCGGGACGAGATACATACCGCGTCACGATGACCTGCGCGATGCCCGCGCGGTTGACCTGTCGAGCCCGCAATCCCGGATAGCAGAGAAGTGCTTTCATCTCGCTCGCGAATAGAAATACCTTTCCGTCGGTCCACCAGTAGAGTGGCTTGACACCCAGATGATCGCGGGCAAGAAACAGCGTCCGACGAGTCTGGTCAAAGATCGCAAAGGCGAAGATACCCTGGAGTCTCTTTGCGAGCTCGGTGATGCCCCACTGTTCGTAGCCGTGAACCAGCACTTCGGTGTCGCTTCGGGTCGTAAAGCGATGCCCGAGTCCGCTCAATTCTTCACGCAATGCGCGGTAGTTGTAGATTTCCCCGTTGAAGATGGTCAAAACGCGGCCATCCTCGTTCGCGATCGGTTGATCTCCGGAGTGCAGGTCGATTATCGCGAGGCGTCTGTGGCCGAGCCAGCAGCACTCATCGGCTGCACGCCACTCCCCCTGACCATCCGGCCCTCGATGCTGCAGTGTGTCGAGCATGCGCGCGGCAATCAGGGGCGGAAGCGCCGAGCCGCCCTCGGACGTCAGCGACAGGTATCCTGCGATTCCACACATTCTTTGGATCACTTTCCGGATAGGTCGACGATCGAACGGGCAGCAAGCTGCGACAGGCTATAGGCGCACGCGCCCGTCATCAGGGTGTCCGACTCCCGAGCATCAGGCGAGCTGGCGGCCGATGGGCCGCGCCGCCAGCGGCATTGGCGGAGCGACGCAAACTCCCCGACCGAAGACCATGTCAAACCCGAATTGATCGGGTGTCTCAAATCCGCGTGCTATCGGGATGCGGGTTAGCCGGAAAGGACTTGCGCTGAGCGCGTTGACTCCGCCGAAGCATGAGAGGCAGCAGCTAAAACCCGCTTCGCGTACCAATTCAAGTGACCGCTCGGAAATGTTGTCTCGTCCGCCAAAGGGATACGCAAACAGACGAGCTGGCCTGCCCAGTTGGTCCTGCAACTTCTGCTTGGAAACCGCCAGCTCCGCCCGTACGGTCTCGGCGTCCGTCGTACCTAGATCAATGTGAGAGTCGGTGTGGCAGCCAATCTCAAAGCCCTGCGAAGTGAGGTTGCGGACCTGGTCCCAGTCCATCCAACCGGGTTGTCGTACCAGGTGGCGATCCCACGGCGCGACCGTTTGCGAGCCAATAAACCCGGTCGTTACAAAAAAGGTTGCAGGCAGGTTCAGTTTCCGCAGAATCGGTGCAGCAGTCTCAAAATTGTCACGATATCCGTCGTCCAATGTGATCGACAGGGTACCTCCCAGTTCACTCACTGCGGCGCGGCCCGCCACCTGCATCGAGAGAGGGATAACCTTGAAGTGCTTGCGGAAGAACTCGCAGTATTCCTCGAACTTCGATGAGCTATGAGTCATGCCGTCCTCTGGCAAGGCGTCGCTAACGCGATGAAAGGCCACGATGATCATCTTGGACCGGAAACGGCGCTCCAGCACACGGGTCATTCCGGCAACCCGGCCAATTGTTTCCTTAATCTTCTTTCTAACTGTGGTTGTCATGATTTCCGCGCAGACTCAATTCCGCGTTTCCCGATACGATACCAAAGTCGGTGTGTGCTTGGCTGACACGGGGTGATGGGGTAGCTCACTCAGCAGTGCTTCGTAAGCGGCGATCATCCGCGCCTCGCTGAACCACTCCGTGGCGCGACGCAAGGCTTCCCGTGTCATCCGTCCCCGAATCTCCGGCTGCGTGAGCGATGCCAGATGCTGCGTGAGCAGTCCTACGTCACCGGCCTCGAACAGCAACCCGTTCACGCCATCGGTGACTAGCTCCTCCGCGCCCCCTATGCGGCTGAGAACCAGTGGCTTGCCGAGGGCCATGGCCTCGAGTGCCGCGATCGACAACGTCTCGACGGCATGTGACGTCAACACCATCACGTCACAGCAGGCAACGAATGGACGTACGTCTTGCTGAAATCCGGTGATGACAGCGCTTCCTGTCAGGCCGAGGCTCCTGATGAGCGCCTCGATGCGCCGTCGTTCTGGCCCATCGCCAATCAGGAGAGCGCGGGCCTGCGTCGCCCCGCGCCCGCGCAACTGCCCGATCGCATGCAACAGGTCACCGTGCGCCTTCTCGGGGCGCAATGCCGCGCAGATGCCCACGACGAAGTCCTGCGGCCCGAAGCCGAATCGTGCCCGCTGCGCCAGCTTCTCCTCGCGGCTGTAGCGGTCGCGAAACAAATCCGTGTCGATCCCGTTGTGGATGACGAGGTCGCGTCTGGCGCCCAGGCCGCGCGCGGCCCAATACGCCCGTTGGTTCGAGCTCACGTACACCAGGGCGTCGAAGCGCCGGAAGATGCGCCGGTAGAGCAGCATCTGCAGCTTCTCCTTGATTCCGTGGCACGTGGTGGTATGGAAGATCTCAACGAGCTTCGGTGGACGACGGGCGCGGCGCCCGGCAAGCCAGGCGTACAGCGCCGGGTACGTGTTGGCGCAAACCACCACGTCGATGTCACTACGGTCGATGAGCTCCGTGAGTGTCCTTATTGCTGTCCAATCCAGCCTGCGGCGTACCTGCAAGCACGAGAGTGCAGTCAGATGCGCCACCTCGAGCTGCGACAGGAGACCTTCGATGGGTTTTAAGTAACAGAGCGCGACGCGAAAACCAACCGTGTCGAGTCGATTGGCGAGGGTGACGATGTGTTTCTCGGCGCCGCCGAACCCCAGCGAGCTCACGAGCAAGAGCACATTCCCCTGGCGCTCACCCATGCCACTCTCTGAAGATGAAGCGAGGCGCCAGTCGATTGCCAGCCGCCGGACTTCTTCTCAGTACGCCTTGGCGTCGTGGAAGACGCACAAGACCGTCTTCCATAGGATCGCGATATCCAGCTGGAACGACCAATTGCGCAGATACTCCAGGTCGTAGCGCACGCGTTCCTCCATCTGCTCGAGATTCCGTGTTTCACCACGCAAGCCGTTCACCTGCGCGAGACCGGTGATTCCCGGCTTCACTTTGTGGCGAACCATGTAGCCCTTGATAAGCTTCCGGTAGGCCTCGTTGTGCGCCACGGCATGAGGCCGTGGCCCGACCAGACTCATCTGTCCTGTCAGCACGTTCAGCAGCTGCGGCAGCTCGTCAAGCGAGTAGCGGCGCAGGAAGCGCCCGATGCGCGTGGTGCGTGGATCGGATTTGGTAGCCTGCACAATCGTCGGACCGTCGTCCGTGACCGTCATGGTGCGGAACTTGTACACCATGATCTGCTCGCCATTCAGTCCATAGCGGCGCTGCCTGAAGATCACCGGCCCCGTCGAGCTCAGCCGCACCAGGACGGCAATGGCAATCAGAATCGGGGCCGCGAGCAACAGGGCCGTCGCCGACACCAGCACGTCGGTCGCGCGCTTCGCGATCGCACGATAACCGAAGAACGGCGATTCGCACATGGAAAGCGCCGGAATTCCTTCGATCACCATGCTGCGCGCCTGTATGAGGTCGAAGACCAGTAGATCCGGGAGGTAGTACATCGAGGCGGTGGTGTCACGCAGCTGATCGACCAACTCGCACATCCGGGCCACCTGCCGCACCGGCAACGCGATGAAGATCACGTCGATCCTGTTGGCCGAAACGTACGCGGGAAGGTCGGTCAACCTGCCGAGCAGGCGCACTTCCGGATCGAGATTAAGCCGATCGCGACCCCGGTCATCGAAGAAACCATGCACCCGCATGCCGAAATCGGCCGAGCGCCGCAGCCGCTTGGCGAGTGCGAGGCTCGATTCGGTACAGCCGGCGAGCACCGTGTTGCGCGCATTGGCTGGATCACGCAGAAATCGCCGCATTATTTCCTGCAGCGCCAGCGTAGCAGCTACGATGCATGCTGGGCCGAGCACGGCCCAGGTGAGCACCGCACGTCGCGAGTAGTGCGCCGAGAACTTGGTTGCATATCCGATCGCCAGCAGTGCGCCAAGCAGCACCATCCAGCGCACCACGACTCCCAGTGCGATCGGCACCGAATTCGACGACAGCTCGTTCTGCAGAGTCCGCGATGGCCGTGGCAGCAACAGCGAGAGCAGAGCCACCAGCGCGGCCATCGAGTGGTAACTCTGGTCGACTGGAATGTGATACAGATCCAGTGTGGCGTACAGCAACGCCACCGCTATAAGCGCGGGCACAACCATCTGCAGCCCGGCGATCGCAGCGATGGACAGATGGTTCTTAACGACGAAGGTTTCGCTCATCCTGCGAGCCTTCTTAGGATTTGCCTTTGTCTTTGTTTTAGCCCCACGTCCCCGGGGCCAGAGGCCCATTTTAGATCTTGCTGGAACGAATCGTCAATTCTTGGAAAACCTGCTTTGAATGTGTGCGGTCGCCATATTCCGACAATCACTGCCACCAGCGACTCCCTTCTCGTATATCGCTTCGTTTAGCACTACATCGGACCGGACATAGCCTCAACCAAGCCGTGGCTGCAGCCTGATGTGGGCTTTTATCCTCTCTGGCCCTCGCGCCGCAAGCCATGTGGGCGTCGGGGACCCGACGTTATCTGTGGATGTAGCGCACGCCACTATAGCTGCTCCACGCGGCTCGCAAGGCGATCGACGACATAAGGTTCGCACGGGATCGATGACATAACATGTCATTCACGCTTGGCCTGTTGGTGGAAAACGATTTAGTTCGCGCTGTCATTGCGCGCACCACGTGGAGCCGTGGTGCTGGTACGCGATGATCATGCGTTGCTCCAAATGATCCACGGTGCAGTGCGCCTGCGCACCAACGGGGCGCTGGTGCGATGCGATAAACACCTTGACATGGCGCACATAGTGTTGTCGGTGGGTGGCGACATATTGCGGGTTTGCAACTGAGGCGATTTACTCCCCTGTACGCAAGGGCAAACCCATCCGTGAGGATGGGGACGCAAAGCTTCCGGTCTCGGGTTTTTAGTCGCTTTCTCGAGATAGCGGAGTTACCGGCGACGCGGCTGCGGCTGCGCTGTCGTGATTCGCACGGTCTCTCTGCATTGCTCTTCACATTCTTGGTTCCAACGGGGGGATTGCTAGAGCAATGCGCTGCTCCGGCTTCAGCGCTCTTTTCCGGGCACGCCTCGGCGTCCTCGGCGTGGTGCTCGCATTGACCCTCGCCGCGTGCGGTCAGGTGGGTACCTCAAGTTCGGGATCTCCGCAGACAGCCAACGCCGCGGATGTCCCTGCTCCGACAAACGAGGCGCTCGCCCTCTCCGGGATGCCTCTCGCCAATATCGTTGCCGGTCAGAGCTATGCATTTACGCCTGCCGCTTCGGGCGCGAGCGGCACCCTCGCCTTCACGATCGTCAACATGCCCGGGTGGGCTTCCTTCGACAGCAGCACCGGGCAGCTCAACGGGGCACCGGCGTTATCGGATGTCGGTACGTACGCGAACATTCAGATCAGCGTCGCTGATGGCCAGGCGAACGCGACCTTGCCGGCTTTCTCGATCACCGTACTCGCCCCGCTCGCTATCTCCGGGAGCGCGGTGACGCAGACCACCGCGGGCGCGAGTTACTCATTTGTGCCGACCACCAGCGCTGCCAGCGGTACCGCGCTGACGTTTTCCGTACAGAATCGGCCCGCATGGGCGAGCTTCAACTCATCCACCGGTGAGCTGACGGGCATCGCCCAGACCGGGACTTTCGGCAAAATCGTGATCAGTGTGAGCGATGGCGTGCAGTCGAGCGCGCTCGCTGCTTTCTCGATCACAGTCTCAGCGAACACCAACGGCAACAAGCCGCCAACGATCGCCGGACACCCAGCGACATCGGTCGTGGCAGGCTCGCCCTACAGTTTCACTCCCGCCGCCTCAGATCCGGGCGGCCATGCATTGACGTTCAGCATCCAGAACCCCCCATCCTGGGCGAGTTTCAGCAGCCCGAGTGGTACGTTGAGCGGCACTCCTACCGCCGCGAACGCCGGCACCTACGGCAACATCCTCATCAGCGTGAGCAACGGCACGCAGTCGGCGTCGCTCGCGCCGTTCTCGATCAAAGTGGGTGCGCCGCTGAAGATTTCCGGGATCCCGCCGACCCAGGTCACCGCGGGGAAGGGCTATTCATTTACGCCCACCACCAACGCGCCGAGCGGGACCGCGCTGACGTTCTCGATCCAGAACCGACCCGTGTGGGCGAGCTTCATCGCCGGCACCGGCATGCTGTCGGGCGCCCCCGCTGCCACCCAGACCGGCACGTACTCAGGCATCGTCATCAGCGTCAGCGATGGCGTGCAAGCCGTCGCGCTGGCCCCCTTCTCGATCACGGTCGGGAAGTCGCTGACGATATCCGGTAATCCCTTGACTTCGGTCGCGGCAGGCTCGGCTTACAGCTTCATACCGACGGCTTCCGGTGCCAGTGGCACTACTCTCCGCTTCAGCATCCAGAATCAACCGCCATGGGCAAGCTTCAACGCTGCCAACGGTGCTTTGACAGGCACCCCCAGCGCAGCGAACGTCGGTGCCTACCCCAAGATAGTGATAAGCGTCAGCGATGGCACCCAATCCGTTGCGCTAGCTCCGTTTGCGATTGCGGTCGTGAAAGGGGTGACAATCTCCGGCAACCCACCCACCTCCGTCAACGCCGGGTCGGCGTACAGCTTCACACCGACGGCTTCCGGTCCCGGTGGTACGACCCTGACGTTCAGCATCCAAAATCAGCCCGCGTGGGCGAGCTTCAATGCTGGCAACGGTGCTTTGAGCGGAAATCCCGGCGCCGCAAACGTGGGCACGTACTCGAATATCCTGATCAGCGTCAGTAACGGCAGTTCGGCCGCCTCTCTGCCCGCCTTCAGCATCAGCGTGAATCAGGTGTCGAACGGGACCGCCTCGCTCACGTGGACACCGGTCACCAAAAACACCAACGGGACCGTGCTCGCGAACCTGGCCGGATATCGTGTGCACTATGGAACATCCGCAAACGGCATGAAGACCGTGGTGACGCTGGCGAATCCGAGCCTCACGAACTATCTGGTCACCAACCTCTCCTCGGGAACCTGGTACTTCGGGATTACCGCCTACACCAAGAGCGGGATGGAAAGCAGCCTGTCCAACGTCGGACAGAAGACGATTCCGTAATCTCAGCGACTGTCGAAGCAGCGCTTGAGCTTGAGGAAGTGTTTCTCAAGCAGATGCCAGCTGCAGAACGCCGCAACATAAGAGGTCGCAAACACTGCAAGCGCGTAGATGAATGCGACCGGTAGTGGCAGCAGCTTGCCAAACCGCGCGGTGAGCCAAGGCTCTCCGACGAGCGCATGGAACAGGTTGTGGAAGACGTACATGGCGTAGCTGTACTTACCGCAGGAACGCAGCGGTGGAGAGTTCAGCAGCCATCCCACCCCGAAAGGGGCTCGCCCCTCGAGCAGTGCCACCCACATGACAAAGGCCGCGCAGCTCACTGCGAGCAGCGAATAGCCCAGCGTCTCACCCGCGAGGCTACCGTTGTCGTACATGTCGGTGAGGGGAACGCCGACGAGAAACACCAGCAGGGCGGCGGCTGCCATCTCGGATTGCCGCTTGCGTACGGCGTCGCGTAACGCGGGAACTCGAAGCACACATGCCCCCGCCCCGCCGAGTGCAAGCGCATCCATGCGACACGCGGTGTTCGTATAGAGTATCGACCAGTCTGCGCCGTAAGCCGCCAGTATGCATCGCAACACCAGCGCCCCGAGCCCGATCCAGACGCAGGCGCGCAGCAGCCGCGGCGGCGCGAGCGGCCAGACGATAAGCGGCCAGATCAGGTAGAACTGCTCCTCGACCGCGAGCGACCAGAAGTGGCCGAATCCGTATGGGAACGCCTGGGTCCAGTTGCCAGTGAACAGCCATAAGGGCGCCTGATGGTAGTGCCTGTAGGGAAGCGCCACGAATTGCGGCAGAACCACCAGCAGCACGAACAACACTGTGTAGTACAGTGGCAGGATCCGCAGCGCGCGCTTCGCATAGAAGTTCCTGAAGTAGTGCGCCGTCTGCCGGGAGTCGAGCAGACCCGCAGTGATCAGGAACCCGGAGAGGGCAAAGAACAGCTGCACACCGATCCATCCGCGGCTCGAGAAGAGCGGCAACACGTGGAGCCAGCGGCTCGAGGGCGCAAGAGGGAACGCGGTGGCGTTGTGCAGCACGACCCAGAAGATTGCCACGCCGCGAATCCCATCGAGTGCCGGTATCTGCCGGGAGGGTGCGCCCGCCCTGTGCGTGATAGTCGCGGCCACCGTGCTTCCCATTACCGGATCTTCGTGCGTCGATGGAGGTGCGTGCGTCAGCCCCAGTGCTCGTGGCGGCCAAGGAAGAGAAAAGCGTCGTCGGTGTCCAGCATCTGGACCCGCAGCGTCCCCTGCGGCATGGCATCGGCAACGGACGGCCGCACGCGGACAGGTAACTCGAAACGTGCGTCGAACCCGCAGCTTCGCAGCGCTCCGGCGAGCAGCGCGTCACTGGCATAGGCGACCACCTCAGCCGCCTGAGGTTCGTGCCGCGCCTGCGCGACCGCACATAGAACTAGGGCACGCCAGTCTGCCGGCTCGGCTGAGTCCATCCAGCAGTCGGCGATGCGGACTTGTCCGGGCACCGGGGCCAGCAGGAAGTAGCCGCGCACGCGATCCGCGTTTTCGACCGCGTAGATCTGCATCGGCACGGCGGGACATGACAGGAAGTAGCGGAACAGACCTTCGCTTCGCTCGGTAACTGCAAGGCCGTCACGAGGCCGTGGAGACACGGATGCGATCCGACTCAGCTCCTCCACCGCGAGACGCTGCGCCCGCCAGTGCGATTGCGGTGCCTCCGCCGCCGAACGCCTCCAGATGGCCCGCGCCAATCGCGTTGGCAACCTCCACGTTGCGCCACCCTGCAGTAAGCGCAGCGGAGCCAGCGGCCGTGCATAACCTGTGGCGATACCAGCCAGTCTAAAGCCCAGGTGCGGCAGTATTCGCTGGGTTTTCTCGGCGCCGCCGATTGAAATCAGTCCATCACTCAAGCGGGCAAAGTACTTCAGGAGCGTGACGCCGCCGACTGAGTCGGAGCGCGCCACCCAGTCGATCGTTTGCAGCATGGTCACGCGCCGCGAATCCCAGGCGCACATCGCAGGGATGACCGCCGCGTGCGCGATGAGCTCAGCCCCTTCCGCGAGCACAAAGGAGCGCGGTCGCGGCCAGTCGGCGCGCGGCTGCCAGTATTTCCAGTTCAGGTGGTGAAGGTCGGGATTGTCGAACATGCCTCGCTCCACCAACAGCGCGGCGATCGCCGGCCCGTCCGCAGGTGTAGAAGGTCGGATCGCGGCAGTCACGGCAGTCAGCGCCACACCGGCGCCGAGGACTCAAACCGGGACAAAGAATTCGGTGTGCGACGCAATACGCCCACCGCGCACGTCGATGAGGTCCACCAGCTCGGTGGGAACCACCACACCTGTGATCTTCGAATGAATATCGACCCGCCAGTGCGCCGCTGCGCGTGGCACATCGACCGCGAGCGAAAGGATCGTGTACTGAGTGAGACGGAACGTCTTGACCAGGACCGAGAGCCAGGGGCGGATCTCTGCGATACCAATAGCGGCGATGGCGATCGGCTTCCCGTCGGTGGAGCCGGCTATCCGCAGGCGCGCCTCATCGGCATACAACCCGCACAGGCGTTCGAGGTTTCCCTCGAGACGTGCCGCGTGCAGTTCGCGGACCAGCTGTTCAACCTGCTGGCGATCGGTCATCGCATGGCCCTCTTCCCTCACGGCGGCGCGAGCAGGCTGCGGATGTCGGCACCCATATGTGCGTACGCGACGCCGGCGTACGGTATCAGCCCACGCATGCCATAGAAGAGATGAATCATACCGGGATGACAGCGGTAAAGGGTCCGCACCCCCGCCTGTTGCAGCCGCCCGGCGTAGGCCTGCCCCTCATCACGCAGCGGATCGAACTCGGCGGTGTGCACCGCGGTGGGCGGCAGACGGCTCACGTCCACGGCCCGCAGCGGTGAGACCCGCGGGTCGGCCGGGTCGGTACCCGCCTCGAGATAGTGCTTGAGATCGTGCTCGAGCGTATCTCGATCGACCAGATAGCCCTCGGCCAGGGTGCGGCGCGATTCGCTTTCCCGCGCAAAGTCGGTGATCGGGCACAAGAGGAACTGGAAGGCGAGTGGAATCTGCCCCGCCGCCGCGATGTTTTGACAGACGACCGCGGCCAGCGTCGCGCCCGCGGAGTCACCGCAGACTCCAAGCCGGTCGATAACAAGCTCATCGGCGTGTGCCGCAACCCATTCAACGGCGGCGCAACCATCGGCGACGGCCGCCGGAAAACGATGCTCCGGGGCAAGCCGATAGTCCACCGACAGCACGCGGCACCGGCTCGCATTGCTGAGCGATCGGCATACCGGATCATGTGTATCGAGCGTTCCGGCGACGAGCCCTCCACCATGAAAATAGACCATCCCCGGCAGAACCTCGCCGATGTTGGCACCGGCGGGCGTATAGGCTCGAACCCGGAGTGCTGTCTCGGCAGGCCCCGGCAGCTCGAACCGGTCGACCACTGTGACCTCTTCAAGCGGACCGCAAAAGCTCAGCAGGTGTGCGAGGGCCGCGCGGCGCTCCTGCACTGACAGCGAGAGTGCGCTCGGCGGACTCATCGCGGCCAGGGTATCCAGGAACCGCCGCGCCCGGGGATCGAGCGGCATGTCAGCGGCCGCGGCGTACTTGCGGGGCCGCCCCGTGCGTCACAGGGCGAGCGCCTGGCGCGTCGAAGCGGGCCAGCGGGCCAGGTCCAGTCCGTGGTTTGCGAACAGCGCGACCACCAGGCGGTCCATGCCGAAGGCGACGCAGCCGGTATGAGCCGGCTCATCGAGGCTGTCCTGCAGCCCCCACACCTGGCCGAAGTGCTCACGGTGATAGTTGAAGCTCATGCAGGCGGTCGGCTTGGCTTTGGCGTGGTAGGGGATCAGCAGCTCGAACTTGAGCGCCTGCTGAATTTGACTCACCGCCATGATCTGGCCGACGCGGCCGAAGAATGGATCGTTCGCGACATCGATCGAATACGGCAGCGCGAGCTCATTGGCGAGCGCTCGGCCCCGCGCTATCCAGCTCTCGCGAAACGCCATGATCTCCTCCGGACGGCCGATGCGCACGAACTCGCGCATGCGGAAGGACTGCAGCCGGTCGAGCGAGCGCGAGGGCTCACGGCGGAAGCAGTCGGCCGCCACATCGAATATCAGCCCGCCTGCCGGGATCCGGCCGCGGCCCGCGATCAGCGGATAGAGCGGATAGCAGGCTGCGGGTGAGAGCACCAGGTCGGTGGCGCCGAGCGCGTTCGTCCAATCGCCGCCGCTTTCGTAACGATCGGCGGCGGTGCGGATAGCGACTTCGCTTCCATGCAACGCACACACACAGCCGAGCAGGTTAGGGAAGCTCTTGAGATAGCCGGACTTCTCGAGCTGGCGCCGGCTCATCACCGGCGGAAAGCGCAACACCTCCGCGCGCTGATCACGCTCGCGGGATACGAAATCGCCCAGGCGATCCATGATGTCCTGGTACAGCGCCGTGCGCGCGTAGACGCCCTCGACGCCGAGGGGCTGGAACAGGCTCCGCGCAATCGGGGCGAGCGGGTCATCGGCCGCGGTAATGGCTTCGGGTGCGGTCATGGTCGTTGGGCTCCGGCTGCGCGAGGTGCGCGATGGTCATCCAGTGACATCGACGCGGGTCGCGCTCAGTCGCGCAGCGAGGTCGCCATCGGGCTCATCAGCACCGGCGTTGCCAGATTCGCAAGAATGCGATCGTTGTTGATCATGATAGGCGAGGAGAGTACATCGCGCAGGTGCCGACCGATGCTGTATTCGCTGTCGTTGCGATAACCGGACAGGCCACAGGCACGCATGGCGTGCATGACGGTCTGCGCGGCGAGCTCCGAGGCCTCGACCTTCGTGAGCGTGATCAGGGTCTGGAAGTCAAGCGCAGCGAGGGCCTGCGGGTCGTTCATGCACTGCTCATAGCGCCGCAACGAGTTCGTCAACATGCCGCGCAGCGTACGCAGGCTCGCGAGCGCGCGTGTGAACTGCGGGGCTCCCGGTGGCAGCTGACCGCTGTGGCGCATCGCGTTGCGGACAAAGCCCTGGGCACGCGCGGTCGCGCTCGCCGCGATTCCGGTCCATACCGACCCCCACAAGAGGTGGGCGAAGGGGACCATGGTGCGCGTGTGAATGTTCTCGTACGGTTCGGGCAGGACCTGCTCGGCGCTCGCCGCAGCTTTGAGCGTGTAACCTTCGCTGCACGTGCCGCGCATGCCGAGCGCGTCCCACCCCTGCAGGCGCGTCAGGGTGTAGTCGCTCTTGAAGAAGGCGACCAGTACCTGGTCGGAGGCGGCCGCGTCCGCGGCGCGGCGCGCCGTGGTCACGACGCCATCGGCATAGGCGCCGTAGGAAATAACACTCGCCCGGCGCTCGAGGGTGATCCGGCCTCCCTCCTGCTGCTCAATCGGAGCTTCGCTCGAGCGAATGTTGCCACCGCCCTGCCCTTCGGTGGTGGAGGAGGCCAGCAGTAACTGCTCGGCGCACAGCCGGCGCAGCATCCGCTGCAGCGTCGCGTTCTCCCCCATGTGTCGCATGATGCAAGCCACCTTGATCTGGTGCATCGCGAAGATCATGCCGGTCGAACCGCAGGCCTGACCGAGCTGGTAGCACACGTCCGCGACATCGCCTATGCCGGCGCCCTCCCCTCCGAGAGCTTTTGGCACCTGGATCCCGAGCAGACGTTGCGCCTTGACGGCCTGGAACGCCTCCGCCGGAAAACGGGAGGCACTGTCGACTGCGTTCGCGTGACTCGCCGCAACTGCGGCTACAGTTGTGGCGCGGGCGGTTAGATCTTCCTTGAGCGTGCCTCCGGCTGCGAGGCGGGGCTGCGCGACCTGCTGTGCTTCCATTAACTGACCCTTGGATTGGTTTTCCTTGTGGGGGCGGACGGTAATCTTGGAAAATCCATCATACATCAGAGCTTGTGCGTACCCGGCGGGGCAGCGTCACAAAAGCGTTGTCGAATAAGTGTAACGATTTATGTCCGTAAAGATCGAGCCGCGCCGCGCGCTTTCCGTCGCTCGCCTCGCTCCCCCCGCGGGCGCGGCGCTCGAGCCCATCGTGATCGGCCTAGTGATCAACATGCCCGATGCTGCCCTGCATTCGACGGAAAGGCAGTTCGCTGAGCTCCTTAACGCCGCTTCGGGCGGGCGAACGTTGCAGCTGCGCCTCAGCTCCCTCCCTGAGCTGCCGCGCACCGGGGAAGCCCTGGAGCACATACGGGGTAGCTACTGGCCGTTCGAGGAATTGCTCGCTGCGCCACTCGATGCCCTGATTGTAACGGGAACCGAACCGCGCGCACCGACCCTCACCGCGGAACCATACTGGCAGCGGTTCGTGGAGCTGCTCGCCTTTGCACGCGAGCACACCATCGCGAGCATCTGGTCGTGCCTTGCGGCACACGGTGTGGCCCTGATTCTCGATGGAATCGAGCGGCAGCGGCTACCGGAGAAGCGCTGTGGCGTCTATGAGCACCGCATCCTGAATGGACACCCGCTGCTTGAGGGTGTGTCCGCGCCATTGCCGATGCCTCACTCGCGCTGGAACGACCTTCCGCCGGCGGCTCTGCGCGCTGCCGGTTACACGTTGCTGAGCTGGTCCGAGGAGAGCGGTGCCGATGCATTCGTGCGCGAGGGGCCGAGTCTTCTGCTTTTTTTCCAGGGGCATCCGGAGTACGAGGACGTCACGCTTCTAAAGGAGTATCGGCGCGACGTCGCGCGCTACCTCAACCAACAGCAGCCGCAGTATCCCACCCTGCCACGGGGTTACCTGTCGGCTGAAGCTAGCGAGTTGCTCGCGCAGTTCCGGGAGCGGGCGCTCGCGCATCGCAGCGCCGCACTGCTGGAGAGCTTCCCATTCGCCGCAGTCGCTGCGGGGCTGAGGAATAGCTGGCGCGCATCGGCCGTCGCGCTCTATCGCAACTGGCTTGACCTCATCAGCGCCCGCAGGGCAGCTGACATTTCTGTCGCACGAACGACCGGCGCCGCTAAGCTCAAGTAACGCAAACGGTATCATTGACCCGGCTATGAGCGATGCGTCCACGGCTTCAAGCGCACACCCAGCAATCCGTGCACGACTGCTGCGCCTGGTTGGACAGATCCTGGGAAAGCCCGATGCGTCCCCGCCGCCCGAGGCACGCCTCAGTGAGCTTGGGATGAGCTCCATCAAGATGGTGAACCTGATGCTTGCGGTGGAGACGGAGTTCGATCTGACCATCCCGCAGAGCGACATCACTCCGGAGAACTTCCGTTCGGTGGCGACGGTGGAGGCGCTGCTCGCGCGACTGCTCGCGCTCAGCTCGTAACCGGCTGCCTCATTTTCGGCCGGGTCGCGGCGGCGAGCGCCTGATCGAGATCTGCGATGATGTCGTCGATGTGCTCGATGCCGACGCTGAGGCGGATCGTCTCGGGTCCGATTCCCGCCTGGCGCTGCTCCTCGGGAGACATCTGCCGGTGGGTTGTCGAGGCCGGGTGACAGGCGAGGGATTTGGCGTCACCGAGATTCACCAGGCGCTTGAAGAGCTTCAGCGCGTCGTAGAAACGAGTGCCGGCGTCGTAGCCACCGCGAATGGCGAAGGTGAGCAGCGAGCAGGCGCGGCCGCCCAGGTACTTCTGGCAAAGCGAATAGTATGGGGAGTCGGGGAAACCCACGTAGCTTACCGAGTCTACACGCGCATCCGCGCGCAGGAATTCCGCGACGCGCCGCGCATTCTCTACGTGCCGCTCGACGCGCAGCGCCACGGTCTCGATCCCCTGCATCAGCAGAAACGCGTTGAACGGTGAGAGCACGGCGCCCATGGTGCGCTGGAACACGCTGCGCATCCGGCCGATGAAGGCCTTGTCACCGTAGTGCTTGGTGTACACCAGGCCGTGATAGGAGGGATCCGGCTCGGTGAACATGGGATAACGTGCGCCCATCTCCTCCCAGCGGAAACGGCCGCTGTCGACGACGGCGCCGCCGAGGGTCGTGCCGTGTCCGCCCAGGAACTTGGTCAGGGAGTGCACCACGATGTCGGCGCCGTACTCGATCGGCCGCATGAGTATCGGAGTCGGCACGGTGTTGTCGACCACGAGCGGGACGCGGGCGCGCTGCGCGATGGCGGCGAGCGCCTCTAGATCGCAGATGTTGCCCGCGGGGTTGCCGACGGTCTCGCAGAACAGTGCCCGCGTGTTGCCATCGATCAGCGACTCGAGCTCCGCCGGTTGATCGCTGCGGCCGAATTTCACCTTGATGCCAAAGCGCGGCAGGATATGGGCGAAGAGCGTATGTGTTGTGCCATAGAGCTGGGGCACCGAGACCAGGTTCCGACCGGGCTCCACGAGGTTGAGCACGGTGTAGTACATCGCCGACTGGCCGGAGCTCACCACGAGCGCATCGACCCCTCCCTCGAGGTCAGCCACGCGTTTTTCGAGCACCGCGCAGGTCGGGTTGCCGATGCGCGTATAGCGGAACCCCTCGACTTCCAGGTCGAACAGCGCCGCCCCGTGTGCCGCGCTGTCGAAGGAGTAGGCGACGGTCTGGTAGATCGGTACGGCGACTGCGTTGGTAGCAGGGTCCGAATCAAAGCCCGCGTGCAGCGCGATGGTTTCGGGTCTCATGGGCCGTCCAGGGTCGTTATTCTGTTGCCTATCATAGAATGCCGGCACGATGGCAGCGCTCAGCGACGAAAACAAGCGATCGCCTCTCAAGGCCTGGGTGCGTGCCCTCGAGCGCACCGCCGCAATCGAGCGCGACCGCTCGCTTACGCTTCCCGTCCTGATTGGACGCCTCGCAGAGCGCTTCGGCGAGCAGCCCGCGCTCAGTTCCACGGACGCCGCGCTGAGCTACCGGGGGCTAGCCGCAGCGTGCCATCGCTATGGGCGCTGGGGTCTCGCACGCAGCCTCGGCCGGAACGACACCGTGTGCCTGGTGATGGCGAACTGCCCCGATTACCTGGCGATCTGGCTCGGCCTTTCCGGCATCGGCGCGACCGTGGCACTCATCAACACGAATCTGCGTCGCGAGCTGCTCGCCCACTCGATCAACCTTGTCGCCCCCCGTCATGTCATCGCGGGGGCATCGCTCAGCGAGGCGGTGCGCGAGATACGCCCGCTCCTCGATGCCGGTGTCGAGTGCTGGGTGAACGGGGAGGCCGGTGGCGATCTTCCCCGGCTCGATGAAGCGGTCGCCGGCTTGCCGGGTGAGGCACTGCGTGACAGCGAGGTGCAGGCTCCATCTCTCGAAGATCGCGCGCTGTGCATCTACACCTCGGGAACCACGGGACTCCCCAAGGCGGCCAACGTCAGTCATTTCCGTGTCATGCAGTGGAGCCACTGGTTCGCGGGCCTCATCGATGTACAGCCGGAAGACCGCATGTACGACTGCCTGCCGATGTATCACAGCGTCGGTGGGGTGGTTGCGACCGGCGCGACGCTCGTCGGCGGAGGCACGGTGGTGCTGCGCGAGCGCTTCTCGGCGAGCGGATTCTGGAAGGACGTGGTGGCAGAGCGATGCACGCTCTTCCAGTACATCGGCGAGCTGTGCCGCTACCTGCTCACGGGCGCGCCGCAGGCGGAGGAGTCGCACCACACGCTGCGCCTCGCCTGCGGCAATGGCCTGCGCGCGGAGGTGTGGAGCGACTTCCAGCGGCGCTTCCGGATTCCACAAATTCTCGAGTATTACGCTGCGACCGAAGGCAACTTCTCGCTCTACAACTGCGAGGGACGCCCGGGCGCGATCGGGCGGATTCCGCCCTTCCTCGCGCATCGCGCGCCGGTGGCGCTCGTGAAGTATGACGTCGAGGCGGAGGCGCCGGCGCGTGATGCAGCCGGGCGTTGCGTGCGCTGCGCGCCGCACGAGGCGGGTGAAGCGCTCGGTGAGATCGTAAGCGCGAACGGCGCTACGCGCTTCGAGGGCTACACCGACAGTGCGGCTTCTGCCACAAAGATCCTCCGCAACGTATTTGCAGCCGGGGATGCGTGGTATCGCACCGGCGATCTCATGCGCCAGGACGAGCAGGGCTTCTTCTACTTCGTCGACCGCGTCGGCGAGACCTATCGCTGGAAGGGCGAGAACGTATCCACCACCGAGGTCGCCGCCGTGATCGCCGCGTGCCCCGGGGTGGCGGATGCAGCCGTTTACGGAGTCTGCGTTCCGAGTAGCGAGGGCCGCGCGGGGATGGCGGCCGTCGTCGTGGCCCCGGACTTCGATCTAAACGAGCTGCGACGCGCGCTCGTGGCGCGCCTGCCCGACTACGCCCGGCCGCTCTTCATCCGCGTCGTGACCGCGATCGAGCTCACCGGTACCTTCAAACTCCGTAAGCACGAGCTCGCGCTCGAGGGTTACGACCTCACGCGCGTGCGCGACGCGCTCTACATGGACGATGCGGCACAAGGCGCCTATGTGCCGCTCGATACCAAGCTGCACGCGCGGCTCAAGGCCGGGCAGCTACGCCTCTGAATAGTGCCACCGACGGGAGGGACACCATGTTCAGGCGGTACTTCCGGCATCCACCGTTACCGTCGTGCCGGTGATGTTGCGCGCCTGATCGGAGAGCAGGAACTCCACCGCAGCGGCGACGTCCGCGGGCTCAGGCAGCCGCCGCAGCGCACTGCGGCGGATGATCTGCTCGCGCTGCTTCGCATCCAGCTCGTGCGTCATCTCGGTGTCGATGAAGCCGGGCGCAACAGCATTCACCGTGATGCCGAGCTGGCCGAGCTCGCGCGCGAGTGAGCGTGTGAAGCCGATGAGCGCCGCCTTGGTCGCGGAGTACACCGACAGCGACTGGTAGCCGGTCGCGGCCACGATGGAGGAAATGTTCACGATGCGCCCCGCCCGCTCACTCATCATCGAGCGGACGACGTGCCGCGTGAGTACGATCGGCGAGAGGGTGTTGAGCCGGATGAGCGCCTCAATCTGCTCATCCCGCATCATGGCGAGCACGCCGGCGGTGCCAAGGCCGGCGTTGTTCACGAGTCCATAGAGCGGACCGACCTCCTGGCGCAGGCGACTGATGAGCTGCGCCATCGCTCCGGTGTCGAGCAGGTCGAACGGGTAGAACTGCACCGCTCCGTGGCCGGCCTGGGCAGCGGGCGTGGAGAGTGCCTGCAGCGCTTCGGTCGGTGAGCGCGCAAGGGCGAGCACCCGGTAACCGCTCGCCGCGAGCGCTTTGGTGATTGCGAGACCGAGGCCGCGGCTCGCGCCGGTGACGATGACGTTACGCACTGGGGCGCACCAGTTTTCCGGACGGGGAAACATCGAGCGCCGGCACGATGCGGATCATTGCCGGTACCTTGTGCGGGGCCAGCGCGCGGCGGCAGCGGTCGGTGAGCTCGCGGGAGAGCGCCTCAGCTGCCGGCGGTGCGCCGCGCGCATCTCCCGCGGCGTTCACCACCACTTCGGCGATTACGATAGAGCCGGTGATGGCATTGCGTCGCGCCCGCACCAGCGACATGCGTACCCAGGGATGTGCGTTGATCACCGCTTCCACCTCTTCAGGATGAACCTTGAGGCCGCCGACGTTGATGACCCCGCCGCGGCGCCCCATGAAGTAGTAGCGTCCCGCGCGCTCTTCCACCCTGTCGCCGGTATCGACGAAGCCATCCGCCGTTTGGAGAGGCTCGGCTCCCTCCCCGAGATAACGCTGCGCCGTACCTGCGGAACGGATTTGCAGCGTCTCATCCTGGATGCGCAGCTCCACCCCACCCCGCTCACCGATGAGCGCAACCGGAAAGCCCGCCTGTCCATCGCGGACCTCGAAGGCGACTCCGGCCTCCGTCGAGGCAAAGGCGTGCGCCACGGTGGCGTCGGGATATGCTGCGCGCAGGCCGTCGAGGATCGACTGGTCGGCGATCTCGCCCGAGAGCCGCACGTAGCGCGGCACGATCGTCGCCGTGGCGCCGCTCATGAGCGCGCGCCGCCAGTGCGAGGGCGTACCCGAGATATGAGTGACGCCGCCTGCGGCAGCGCGCGACAGGAAAGCGCTCACCGCTTCGGAAGGATCCGACAGCACGAGCGAGCCCGCAAATACCCCGCGCAGAAAGACCTGCAGGCCGCCATAGCGGCGGATGTCATAGAAGGTGCTCCAGACGAGCGACTCGGCCGGAACGCGCACAGGAGCTGGAAAGGCGCTCGTGAGACTCGCGAGGGTATGCAGCACGAGCTTTGGCACCCCGGTCGTTCCGGAAGTGAGCAGCACCCATTCGGTCGCCTGCGAGGGGCGCCGCTGGACCGCGACGCGTGTCAGCTCCGGCCGCGCGATGAGGCCAACAGGGATCCCGAGATCCTCGCCCGCGGAGCTGTCATCCCCGATCCAGGCATCGGCCTCCGCATCCTTGATTACCGACGACAGATGCTCCGGCGCGACATCGGGCGGACAGAGCACCATGCGGCGAGCGACGCCGTCGAGCTCGATCAGGGCGAGAGCGGCGCTGAGCTGATCCTTCGCGAGCAACAACACGCTCCGGTCGCGCAGCTCCTCGAGTCGCCCGCCGAGGCTCGTGGCATGCGCGAGGTCGGCGAGCGGGATGATGTGGCGGATACCGTGCAGCCGGCCGCCGGCGGGTCCGGCGTTTATAGACTCCC
>Ga0306920_100000579_pt1 | contig 42884 bp, 35 predicted proteins | sample flu12Cox44000170_FD_204666 | JGI IMG/M metagenome (GOLD analysis project Ga0306920, IMG submission 204666) | Lab enrichment of tropical soil microbial communities from Luquillo Experimental Forest, Puerto Rico - flux4day.12C.oxic.44.000.170 (v2)... | ecosystem: Environmental > Terrestrial >... | reverse complement strand
CATGAATCGGGCTTTATCTCCGAGATCACGAATCGCACGAGGATGGCGCGACCGGCGAAGCTCTCCTGATCGTAAAACTCGCCGCGCCCATTTTTGAACTCACCAATGGTCGGCTGCGCGAGAGTGCCGACACCGCTGTTGGAGAAATTGAGGCTCCACTGCCGGGACGCCGGGTTGTACACCCGCAGCGACAGCGCTTCGATGTGACCCGCGGGGCCGCTCACTTCGAGCTCGAGCAAATTGGCACGGCCGTCCCAGACCTTGCGCACTACGGAGGTGCCCTCGTACTCGACCCAGGTCGTCGAGCCACTGAGCGGATGCACGAGTCGGGAGATGTGCGTCTTCCAGGTGCCGAACTCGAAGTCGAAGTCGTGCTCACCGCCCACCGGCTCACCGCCACGGGCAGCGCTCACACCGCCGGCCGCCTGGCCCAGAGCGAGCGCGCCGGCCAGTACACAGTGACGCAGAAGGCCACGGTATGACATGGGCCGGACTATGCAGGTCCGGTACGGGCTCGCCAATGGCCACTCGCGGCTTTTTTCTCGGGCCGCTTCGCCACGACAATCGGGCGCACGATTCCGGAAGCCGCCCGCATGCCGGCCGCTGCATGATGCCCCCGGCAACGAAGGATCCGTCATGATTACCCTTTACGACTACTTGCCCTCACAGAACGCCTATAAGGTGCGGCTGCTGCTCAGTCATCTGCGCCGTCCCTATGCGACGAAGCAGATTGCCATCTTCGATGGCGAAGGTCAGAGAGACGAGTTTCTTGCCAAGAGTGCGACCGGAGCGGTGCCGGTGCTCGAGCTCGAGGATGGTCGGGTGCTCACCGAATCCAATGCCATCCTCGGCTACCTCGCCGAGGGTACCGCGTACCTGCCAACCGACCCCTGGGAGCGCGCGCAGGTGTCTCGCTGGATGTACTTCGAGGAGGACCTCATACAGAACGGACTCGCTTCGTTGCGGTACTGGACGATGACGGGAAAGCTCGCACGGCGCAGTGCCGAGATGATCGCTACCAAGCAGGCGGTCAGTCGCAAGACGCTGCGGATACTGGAGAGCTGGCTTGCCCACCGGCCCTTCCTGAGCGAACCCGGGTACACGATCGCCGACATGAGCGTATTCGCGTATGTCAGTCGTGCGGATGAGGCCGGCCTGCCGCTCGCCGACTATGCCGCTGTCAGTTCCTGGGTGACGCGCGTGCGCGCCCAGGATGGTTTCCTCGACACGGTGTATCCCTATTCCATCGACCCGAGCTCGGGCTCGGAGCTACCGTGAGGTCCACGTGAGCACATCGAACTCTCCCACGAGACAGAGCGAAGGCGCATCCCGTACCCGGCGCGTCGATTGGCCGCAGATCCTGCAGAGCGCGTGTCGGATCATCGAACGCGACGCTCCCGGTCTTGAAGAGCTGGCCCGGCGAGTCGGGGTAAGCCGATCGGAACTGCAACGGCAATTCACTCATCGCCTCGGGGTGAGCCCCAAGGCTTACGCGCAGACGCTGAATCTGCACCGGCTGGCCAAGGGAATGGGAACGCGTCGCAATGTCCTCGATGCCGTCTTCGAGGCAGGATTCGGCACGAACTCGGCCGCCTACGCAGCGTCGGAGGCGCTGGGCGTCACGCCGGGGCGCTTGCGCGGTGAGTTGGATATCGGCTGGTGGATGGGCTTGTCGGATCTCGGATGGATGCTGCTCGGTGCCACCGCGGCAGGGATCTGTTGGTTGACGTTCGGGAGCGAGCCGGGCGAGCTGCTGGAAGAGCTGCGGGCGGCATTCCCCAGAGCCCGGCTGTACAACGACGAGGCGCGGCTGTACACGTGGTTCGAGACGGTTCGCGACTTCGTGCTGTTGCCCCGGGAAGCGCTCGACCTGCCCCTCGACATCCAGGGCACCGCTTTTCAGTCGCGAGTGTGGCGAGCACTCCGCGATATCCCACTCGGCAAGACCGAGAGCTATGGCGAACTCGCACGACGACTGGGCGAGCCGAAGTCCGTTCGCGCCGTTGCCTCCGCATGCGCGCGCAATCACGTCGCGCTGCTGATTCCCTGTCACCGGGTCGTGTCCTCTGACGGCGGTCCAGGCGGATACCGTTGGGGCCTGCGGCGCAAGGAAAGTCTTCTGCTTCGCGAAGCCCGCTCCGAGGGTGTCAAATAATCGCTCCGCGGCTTCAATCCTCAGGCAATGGCTCCGGCGCCCCACCTTGCGCCTGCGGCGTGTCGCCGCGCGGATGATGATTGCGCCGGCAGCGCGAGGCGTGTCGCCAACTGCTCCGCGTGCGTACGCAGCTCCTGCACCGCGGTGATCTCCCAGTACCTCGGGCGCAGCATGGGGCCGATGTAGTAGAGGTTGCGGGCGACACGGCCGCTGGCATCGACGAGCGCCCCGAATTGGTCCGTCATGATGCCAACGCCGATCGGATCGGGCGCCACCATGCCCTGGGAGAGGAGCGAGCGCAGCAGGCGCTCGCGAGTGTGGCGGATGTCGTAGTGCGGACCGGTGCAATTCACGACCCGATCGACGAGGAGCGTCGCGGCGGCGTCCGTGCCCCGTGCGCGCCAGGTCACCTTTACCCGGCGGCCCACCGGATCCATGTCGAGAATACGGCCGGCGTGCACGACCAGACGGCCGCTCCTGCGCAGCTCGTTGAGCGCGGACCAGCTGCTGGGCGGCAGTCGGTGACGATGCACGTCCCAGTAGCAGTGCAGGTGCCGCAGAAAACGCTTGCGCTCCGGCACAGCCAGACGCTGCCAGAGAAGCGGGGCGACACCTCGGGCGGCAGTGACCACCTCGCGCCAGTCTCCACCGCGCAGCTCGACGTCCTCGGCGAGTACGCGCATTTCGCGCGTGAGGCGCCGCAGCGAAATCGCAGCCCCGCGTAGCAGAGCACTCCCCTGGTCCGCGTCATCGACCTGATGAAAAGCCGTTTGCGAAGCCGGCACCAGGCCGTGCCGCGAGAGGGCATGAATGGTGGCCTCACCCTTTGCCGCTTCCTGTCCGGCGAGCACGATGTCGGCCATGGTGAGTCCCGTCCCCACAACCAGCACGGTCTCACCGGCGCGAAACGTGCTCGGGCTCTGCCAGGGATCGGCACTGTAGCGGCTCTCGGGCAACTTCTCGCTGCCCGAGAGCGCTGCGGGCGAGGGATTGCCGGGTGCGAGCACCACGGTATGGGCCGTAATCCTGCCGCCACTCTCGAGATGCACCTCGACGCGGGAGGTCCGGGGAGCCCGCTCGATCGCAATGACTTCGCCATGCAAGCGCTGCAGAGTGACGTGAGGCGGCGATGCCTGGGCGGCACTCAGAAGCAATGCCTCGAGATATTGGCCATACAGTTCGCGGGGCAGGAAGTCCCCGGCCGTCGCATGCGGCAGCATGCGTTGCGCGTAAGCCAGGAATTCGAGCGGATCGACTGAGCTCGCGGACATGCGGCCCGCCGGCACATTCAGGAGATAAGATCCTTCGCGCCTGGCGTAGGCGACCCCGCGCGCCATCTGCGCGCGCTCGACGAGGACGATGCGCAGCGGGTTCGAGTGGGGGAGCCGCAGCAGGTGAATCGCCACGGCTGTGCCGCTGAAGCCTGCGCCCACGATAACGATGGTGCGTGCCGGTGAGTCTGTTTGAAGTGCATGCGCACGCGTGGCGAATGCCGCAACGGAGTGCCTGGGGAGGGTCAAGGTCCGTGGTATATCCATGCAATCGCTCTCCCGCGATCTCTGCGATCGAAGAGCTTAGAGAGATCGTGGTTACAGGACAGTAACGGGGTGGTACCAGAACCGTGACAGCGCTGATCGAGGGCTGCGCGCGACGTAATGCCTGCGGTTCAGGAGCGCTAGCGGTGGTTTATTGCCGGCCGTATCCGGGACCGCGTAACACTGTCCCGGGAAGTGTCCCGGTCATCCGGCCATCCTCAATCACCGCTACACCATTCACGAGCACATAGGACATGCCCACGGAGAGTCGATTGGGATCGTCGTACGTCGCTACATCGTGGATCAGCCGGGGGTCGAACACCACCAGGTCCGCCCACATGCCTTGTTTGATCACGCCGCGATCGGACAGGTGCTCGCGCTGCGCCGGCAGCGCCGTGAATTTGCGAATGGCGTCCGGCAGGCTGAGCCTGGCCTCCTCCCGCACGTACTTCGCGAGGATGCGAGGAAAGGTGCCATAGGCGCGCGGGTGTGGATGGTCCGCACCGAGAATACCTTCGGGCGAAGTCGCGGAGTCGTCGTTGTCCACGGAAACCCAGGGCTGTTGCAGTGCCAACACCACATCGGGCTCCGACATCCCGAAAACCGCGACCGAGGTCCCCGCTTCGTCCCTGATCAGAAAGTCGAAGATCGCGTCGATTCCATCCTCGTGCCATTCCGCCGCGACTTCGCTCAGGCGCTTACCCTGGTACCGCAGCAGCTCCTTGTGATTGACGGCACAAATCAGGACGTCCTGTGGGCCCGCGATCTCGAGCCACTCGTTGTCCCACGTGTCTGAGGGTGTCGTCATGTCCTTGCGCATTCTCGCGCGCATGGCCGGATCCTTGAGTCGCCGCAGGAGTTGCTCCTTGCCACCGTCATTGGCCCAAGGCGGCGTAAACGCCGCCATCCCGTTACTCCAGGCGGTGTAAGCGTAGGTATCGGCGGCGACATCGATGCCCTGTGAGCGCGCTTTCTCGATGCGCTCGACCACCAGCGGCATGCTCCCCCAGTTCTTGTTACCGGAAGTCTTGAGATGGAAGATCTCGATGGGGATTTGCGCCTCGCGGCCGATGCGAAAGGTCTCATCCAGTGCGGCCATCTCGGCGTCGCCTTCGTCGCGCATGTGCGTGGCATAGATGCCGCCGAAACGCGCGGCCACCCCGGCGAGGGCGATCAGCTCTGCGGTGCTGGCGTAGGGTGCGGGCGGATACTCGAGGGCGCTCGAGATCCCCATGGCTCCCTGCCGCATCCCCTCCGCCACCAGCTCCTCCATCTTGCGCAGCTCGTCACGCGTCGGCGCGCGGTCACGATAGCCGATGACCATTTCGCGCACGGAAGTCGCGCCGATGTACGTGGCAAGATTGATGCCGATTCCCTGTTTCTCGAGACGCCCGAAATATTCGCCGAGCGTGTGCCAGTCCGCCTTGAGATGGTAGTGGTCATAGCTCGACTGGTTTGCCTTGATCATGGCGTCGTTCAATGGAGCTACCGATTCGCCCTCGCCCGTGATCTCGGTGGTGATCCCTTGAAATATCTTGGACGGAGCGCGGGGATCGACGAGCAGAGTCAACTCCGACTGCCCGAGCATGTCGATGAAGCCCGGCGCAACGACCTGTCCATGTGCATCGATGATCCGTGTCGCGCTCGCCGCGTCGAGCTTACCGATGGCTGCGACACGACCTTGTTTGACGGCAACGTCGGCGGCGTACCACGGTGACCCGGTGCCGTCGATGACGTGTCCGTTGCGGACGATGAGGTCGTAGTCGGAGCCGGCCGCCTGGCAAAGCGGAACGGCAATGACAAGCAATCCGAGAGCGCGTGAGAAAAGGCGACTCGGCAGATTCATCTCACCGCGACACCCGCTGCTGCAGCCTCTCGATCTCCAGAAATCTGAACTCGAAATCGTTGACGTTGGTCACGTTGTGCGCTACGCCCTTCTCGCGGGCGTACGCCAGGCCGCGGGTGAGCTCCGCGTCTCTCTGCCCGTCGCGTTCCTCGAGGCGCAGTACACCACTGGTGAGCGGTACGACGACGTAATCGTGCGCGTGCACGTGATGTCCGGTTTCCGCTCCGGGCGCAAAGCGCCACTCCGTTACTTTCACCCATTCATTCTCGATCTGTACGTGCGCGGTTGCTCTCATCTCAGGGTCGCTCCGAGGCTTTAACTTCAGGCAGTCAAGGTCGCGATTTGTCCTCCAGGAAGTACCACGAGCGTCTGCTCGAAGACGCGCCGTACGCCGAGCTGGGAGCAGACCTGTCGACAGGCCTCGATCGGTACCGGACCGTCACCACTCGCGACAACGAGCCAGCGATGGGGCGCCCTCGGTTCGCCTGCGCCGAGGCGCGCGAGCAGCGAGCGAGCCACGTCGATGAGAATAGTGGGGTCGGAATCGGGATTGTGTACGAACCCGATCAACCTGGCCGTTCGGCCGGTGCCACCCTTCAGAAGATGAACCCGAATCTCATTGCCGTGGATCGTGTCCGTGAGCCGCGCCGGTGCAGCGCGGGTCGACATCAACTTCCGGATCTTCTCGGCCATTGCGGTCGCCGTTCTCGATGCCAGTCTGATCGGCGCCGTGATTGTCACTAACACCGTCTCGCCTTCGGGCACAGATCCGCCAACGGCCGCTCGCAAGTCAGCGACGAGTCTCAGCGCTACCCGATCGAAACGCAGGCGCGGCTTGGTAGCCTTCGCGCGCGCGGTAGCGCGCGATTCGATGCAGGTGACGGCGAGTGCAGTGCGCTTTCCGGCGTGGGTGAGGTAGGCATCGGTCCGATCTCGCCCCTCCCGCACGTTCGCGGAAAACTGCCTCGCCACGGCCTCGATCGCCGCCTGTTCAATCTTCCCCGGTTTGCGCATGCGGACGCGCGGTCTACTTACCGGGCTTCACGAATCGCAACGTCATCCGATCCGACTCGCCGATGGTCAGATATTTGTCACGATCCTTGTCACCGAGCGCCAGCGTCGGAGGCAGCGTCCACACACCCTCGGAATAGTCCTTGGTGTCCTTCGGATTGTCGTTGACCGGCGATGCGGCATCGAAGCGGAAGCCGGCGGTGGTCGCCAGCTTCTTGACGTAGGCTTCGTCGACATATCCGGTCTTGCGCGTCTCTTCGAGGCTGGTGCCCGGTCTGGCGCGATGCTCGACCACGCCGAGCACGCCACCCGGCTTCAGCGCCTTGAAGAAAGCGTCGAACTGCGCCTGCTGATCGCCCTTATCGACCCAGTTGTGTACGTTCCGAAACGTCAACACGAGATCCGCGCTGCCCGGCGGGCAGATCTCGGTAAGCTGCGGGGGATGGAGGTCGGTGATGATCACCTTGCCAAAGTGAGCCGGGTCGTCGGCGATTCGCTGGCGCAGAAAGGCCGCGTCGTCCTTGGCCTCCTTGGACGCACCGGCCACATCGGGAGCCTCGATTGCGGCGTAGTACTTACCCTTGTCGCGGAGGTACGGCGCCAGAATCTCCATGTACCAGCCGCGCCCTGGCCAGATTTCCACTACGGTCTCATCCGGCCGTAATCCGAAGAATCGCAGGGTTTCCGATGGGTGGCGATACGCGTCGCGCGCCACGTATTTCGGGGCTCGGGCGGGACTTGCGATCGCCGCAGCGAGTGGATCTTCAGCGGCTGCCGCGGGGGCGCCAGCCGCGGCAGCGAGCAGCAGTACCAGTGCGCCGTAAGTTCGCGTTGTGAAGAACACGACGATCTCCTCGTGTGTGCGGTTGAAGGGGCCCCAGACGATCGATGCCGTGGCGACACGGCATCTGCGGAGATTAATCTATCACCCCCGCGGGTTACCTACGAGCTGTCGCCCTCCCGATGACCGCCATTTATACAACCGCCCTGGTTCTGTGGTGTTGCGCCGCCTCGGTGGTGTCGGCTGCCGAAAACATGCAGGCGGTCGTCTTCAGCGACGGGAACTTGCAGCTGCAGACGCTTCCCAGGCCTGAGCCGGGGGCCGGTCAGGTCCGCATCAAGGTTCGGGCCGCATCGGTGAATCCGGTGGACTGGAAACAGACCGAGCGCGCCGCCCCCGGGGTCCGCTTGATACCGGGCCGGGATCTCTCCGGTGTCATCGACGCGGTGGGCGATGCGGCCGGCCCCTGGAAAGTGGGCCAGGCAGTCATCGCAATCGCGACGGGCGGCTCATACGTCGAATATGCGATTGCTGCGATGAACGCGGTGGCGGCCAAGCCTCGGCGCCTCTCGTTTGAAGAGGCTGCCGGAATGCCCGTCGTCGGCGAAACCGCCTGGCGCGCGTTGGTCACTATCGGCGACGTCAAGGCCGGCCAGCGAGTCCTCATTCATGGTGGCGCGGGGGGTGTTGGCTCATCGGCAGTGCAGATCGCCAAGGCGCGGGGTGCCTACGTCATCGCCACGGCATCTGCGACCCACGACGAGTTTCTGCGCTCCCTGGGCGTCGATGAGCTGCTCGACTATCACAAGGAACGGTTCGAGGGGAAGTTGCGGAACATCGACCTGGTGTTGAATACGGTGGATGCCGACACCGCCGCGCGCTCCATCGCGGTCGTGCGACCCGGCGGAACCCTGGTTTCCGTCGCCGGAGCGGCGCCCGCCCCGCAATGCGAGGCGGCGAAGATTCGTTGCGCCGTCACCGGCCCGGCGACGGGTGAGATGCTCGGCTCGCTGAGCGAGCTGGCCGACCAGGGCAAGTTCCGTATCCACATCGACCGGCAATTTCCGCTTGCTGAGGCGGCGCAAGCGCTGGAACTGAGCCGCCAGGGCCACACCGCCGGCAAGATAATCCTTGAAGTGAGTCGCTAGCTGAGGTGTGCCGGCTACCCGCCGCGTCGGCGGGATACTTCGGGACCGGACGCGGCGTGGCTTTCGGGCGGGGCTGTCAACTCGGCATCGCCATAACTTCCACGAAGCCGGCCGTCGCGCGCAAAGTCCCGGATCATCCTCAAGTAACCGGGAGCGTAGCGGGTCGAGATCCGCGAGCCGTCGGCGGCGGTCTCGAACAACGTCATGCCGTGCTCCGCGTGCGCATAGTAGGCCAGCGTGAATGGCAGGCCATCCGCCATCAGTGACCTGACGCGGCGGATCGTTTCCGCGCTCGGCGCTTCATAGTCTTCGCCACCGAGGATCCAGAGTTGTGGCACCTTGCTGGCGCGCAGCACGGGCATGGGATCGTAGTGAAAGGGTACGTGCCAATCGAACTCCCGCGCTTGCGCGCGGAGCTCAGCGTCTGAATGCTGGAGCATCAAGAACGCCCAATCGCCGTGCACGTCTTTGTACCAGGGTGCGCTTTCGTACTTCGCTCTCATTTCGTCTAATTTCTCGAAACTCTTGAAATCGCTCTCGAACACGGTCTCAGCGGCGCGGGCCACCTCGAGTGCTTTGGCGATCACCTCGGGCGGATAGCCCTTCTCCCGCATCTGGAGCTCGACCGACTCCTGATCCTCGTCGATCACATTGACGGCCAGTCCGAAACACACAATGACAAAGTCGGCTGACGTGCGGTTGGCGGCGAGCGGCGCCACCCATCCGCCCTGGCTTCCCGCCTGATAGCCGATGCGGCCCAGGCGCGCGCCCGCCAGCTGTCGGGCCTGCCACAGCGCAGCCACGGCATCGTCCGCCAACAGACTGTAGTCCTGGGTGTAGCGACCGCCGGACTTTCCCGTGCCGCGCTTGTCGTAAACGAACGCGCCCACGCCTTCGGCCGGCAGCAGGCGCTGCAGGAAATAGTCATCCAGCGCAGAGTCATGCTCCGCGCCGTGGACCAGGACTGCGATCGGGACCTGCTCCTCACCCTGCGGCATGACGAGACGCCCAACGAGAACGGTACCGTGACTCTTGAACGCCGTCTCCTTCACATCAAGCGCAATCCGCTCACCCGAAACGCCGCCGAAGACGATTTTCCCTGTCCGACAATCGGAAAACGACACGGTTATTGCGTCAGCGCGATCGGTCCAGCCGTAAGTGCTCTTCCAGACTCCATCTGCGTCCCGGCGCAGTCTCCCGGTCGCTCCATCGAATTTCCGCCAGCGGAACGTATCGTCGTCGGACGGGGCGATATCGACCACGTTGCCATCGGCGAGTCGATAGCTGCCGATGTGACAATCCGGCGTACCGTTTGCGCGCACGATCGACGGTGCTGCGATCACCGCAGCAAGAGCCAGGCAATACCGGGCAATGCAATCCATGGATGGCGTCCCAGGAACGACAAACCTGTTTTAGCTCGTGCCGCGTATCTTGTATTGGACGGATTCAAGGTCGTGGCAACTTCGCGGCATCGCGGCGTCACTTGACGGCTTTCGTTGCCGCGTTTAATTAGAAGAATCGTGCCATCGTCGATCGGCTGGGAATCTGGTGCTGCGAAGCTTCAGCGGAGCCTCTGTCAGAAGGGTCATCGACCGGAGCCACGCCTGCGTGCCGGAGCACGCTCATGACTGGCCCGTGCTGTCCCTCTTTGTGATCGGCTCGTATCTGAACGAGACCGAAATCGGAGAGAAATTCATCGCCGGTCCGTCCGCCATCTTTTATCGTGCCGGAGCGGCTCATCGCAACAGGACCGCGGCGGTGGGATTCGAACAGATCGAGATCGAGTTCGATCCGGCCTGGTTGGGACGCGCCTGGCTTCCTACCGTGCCCGTCGCGCAGTGGCTCGGAGGTGGTGTCGGAAGAGAGGCGCGACTCCTCGCTCATGCTTGCGAAGTAGAGACATCCGAGAACCGCCTGCGCGCAGCGTTGCAACGGTTCATGGAAGACGCCAGACAGCAACCCAAACGTGAAACCGCGGCCTGGATCGGCACGCTCACGCAACGACTCAGTGAAGACACGGCCCTCAGTATCAGCGACCTTGCCCGAGGCGCAAGCCGGCATCCGTCATGGGTGGGATCGGCATACCGGCAAGCGGCTGGCGAAGGGCTGCTGGAGGCCGCGGCTCGATTCCGCGTCGAGCGCGCGACGCGCCTCCTGCGGGAGACCGGTGAACCCTACGCCGCCATCGCCTTCGAGGCAGGGTTCTGCGACCAGAGCCACATGAATCGAACTTTCCGGCGCGTGCTCGGACGCTCGCCCGCTGCCGTCAGGGACGAGCGCTCGGGGTTCAGACAAATCCCGACGTGACGTCGTTACGTTCAACCTGGAAGTTCTTCGCGATCCCCTGGTGGTCGTTACCCATTCTGGCGCTGGCGGCGACTCCAGGAGACGAAGGCCGGCCCACCTCGTGCAAGGACTGCGCAGAGTGGAATACCACGCAGGTGCCTTTTCGCGTCTATGGCAACACCTACTACGTCGGCGTGCGCGGGCTGTCTTCGATTCTCATCGCCTCGGACCAGGGGCACATACTCATCGACGGCGACCTGCCGGAATCGGCGCCCAAGATCGCCGCGAGCATTCGGGCCCTCGGATTTCGTCTCGAGGATGTGAAGCTCATCCTCAATTCCCACGTCCACTTCGATCACGCCGGTGGAATCGCCGAGCTGCAGAAGCTGAGCGGCGCCGAGGTTGCGGCGAGCGTGTCGAGTGCGAGGGTCCTGACCTCCGGCCGTTCCGGCCCGGACGATCCTCAATTCGGCCAACTCCGCGCCATTCCACGCGTCAACGGTGTGCAGGTGATCAAGGATGGCGAGACGCTGCACATCGGACCCCTCGAGGTGACGGCGCACCTGACGCCGGGACACACGGCGGGCGGGACGAGTTGGTCGTGGCAATCGTGCGAGCAGCAGCGCTGTCTCAACATCGCCTATGTCGATAGCTTGACACCCGTGTCGAGCGATACTTTCCTGTTCACGCACAATACAACCTATCCCAACGTGCTCAAAGACTTCGAGCACAGTTTCGCCACCGTGAGCGCCCTTCCCTGCGACATTCTCCTGACACCCCACCCCGACGCCTCGGGTCTATGGAGCCGATTGGAGAGGCGCGGCCGTGGCGAGACGGACGCGCTGGTGGACACTGGCGCCTGCCGAAACCTCGCCGATTCTGCGCGCGCGCGACTCGAGGAGCGCGTCGCGAAAGAGGCGAGCGCGTCCTAAGCGGCATCGACGCGCAGTACTGTCTGCAACAGGACGTTCGCACCGTTTGCGCAGTCTGACCAGCGGGTGAGCTCCTTCGGCGAGTGGCTTATCCCGCCGACACTCGGAACGAAGATCATTCCCATCGGGGCAATTTTGGCGAGGAACTGCGCGTCGTGACCTGCGCCGCTTGGAAGATGCAGGGTCCGAAGGCCGAGCGCTGCTGCCGCCGCCTCGATCTGCCGCTGAATTTCTGCCGTGGCCATCGCGGGCGGATCGTGAACGACCTGCTTGATCGTGATCTCGGTCCCCGTTTCCCGCGCGATCTGCGTTGCCCGCTCGCGGATGGCGGTGCCCAGTCGCGACAACGTGCTTTCCGAGAGGTCGCGAAACTCGATTGTGTGGCTAACGAATCCCGGTATGACGTTCGGCGCATTCGGTGTCACGGTGAGCTGGCCGACGGTTCCAACCTGCCGCCCGGGAAAACGCGTGACCTCTTCCTGGACGGCTTCAATGAGCTTCGCCGCGGCAAGCAACGCATTGTGGCGCTCAGGCATCGGCGTGGTCCCGGCGTGGTTGGCGACCCCGCGGATCTCGACCGTGTATTCATCGATGCTGACGATTCCGTCCACAACGCCGATCGGCGCTCCCGCCTTCTCGAGGTTGCCGCCCTGCTCGATGTGCAGCTCCAGGTAACAGAGGATCGATCCCGGCGCCAGACGCGCTGAATCGAGCTGTGCGGAGTCTCCGCCGATCCGAGCCATCCCCTCCCTCATCGGGGTGCCGTTGAAGGTGCGCTCGAGATCGGTTGCGCGCGGGCCTTCGATGGCAATCTGGCTGCCGAACGGACCGCCCTCCTCGTTCGACCAGATCGTTACCTCGAGGGGATGGCGAGTGCGAATGGCGTGATCCTGCAGTGTCTGCACCACCTCGATTGCGGCAAGCGAACCCAAATCGCCGTCGAAGTTGCCGCCGTTCGGCACCGAATCGATGTGCGACCCGAATGCGATCGGCTTGAGCGAAGGAACCGAACCTCCGCGCACGGCCTGGATGTTTCCGGCCGCGTCGATCTTCGGCTCGAGGCCGGCGGCCCGCAGCAATCCCAGAACGTAACGCCGACCAGCGACGTCGGCGTCCGAGTAGGCGACACGACTGACACCATCCGCGAAGGATCCGCCCACAGGCCGGCCGAAAGTACTGAGCTCCTCCAGCGAATGCTGCAGGCGCAGCGCATCGATTCGCAGATCGTACACGCTCGGGGCAGAGCGGGCGCGCTCAAGGCGCGCGGCACTCACCAGCGCAGCCGCAAGCCCCATGACGAACGTGCGTCGATCGCAGGCTACCGGCATGAACACTCCCGCGCTGTTCCCGGGACGCGCGCCACTGTAGCAGGCGTGATGGCGGCTTTCCTTACCCTCTCCCGATGCGCTAAGTTCGCGGCAGAGTTCCCGCACCAGGTGAAGCAGGTGAGCGGTTTTGCCGCGGCGGCCACGCCGGATGATGACCCGCGAACGCGCTCGCCGCAGCGCTGGCTGATGCTGGCTCTCGCGGCGCTCGGGATCTTCAGCAGTTACTACGAGTCCGACGCGATCGGACCGATCTCTGACCTGCTGCTGCGGCAGCGACATCTCACGCAGTTTCAGATCGGCGATCTGACGGCCGTGATCAGTCTGCCGAACATCGTGCTCGCGGTGTTCAACGGGCTGCTGATCGACCGCTATGGCCCGGCACGCGTCAGCCTGTGGGCGGCGATCATCGGGTTCCTGGGCGCAGTGCTCACGGCAGTCGGCATGCCGTATGACCTCATGTGGACGGGGCGGCTCATCTTCGGAGTGAGCGAGGGCGCGATCTTCATCGCACTGCTTGCCGGGGTGGCGCGCTGGTTCCCTCGCTCTGGCGTCGCCCTCGCGACCTCACTCTTTCTCAGCCTGGCGCGCGTCGGCTCCTACACACTCGACAAGTCTCCGACCTGGGCGCGCGGGCTGTACGATGCAGGCTGGCAGCAGCCGCTGTGGCTCGGTGCGGGCATCACCGGCATTGGTCTCGTGGCGGTGCTGATCTTTCGCGTCCTCGATGCGCGCTGGCCGCCGCCGCCTTATGCACTCCAGGGAACGAGCGGGCGGGTGAACTGGAGGGAGGTGTGGAGCTTCGATCGCTCCTACTGGTACATCCTCGGTCTGCACTGCCTGTACGCCGCCGTGTTCTTTCCCTTCCGCCAGACCTACGCCATCGAGTACCTGCAACACGTGAAGGGTCTGTCGCTGCAACAGGCGAGCGATTGCAACTCCGGGGTCTTCGCAGCCGCGGTGTTTGCCACGCCGTTATTCGGGCTGCTGGCTGACCGCATCGGGCATCGCGCGCTGCTCCTCACGGTCGGCACGCTGCTGTTGCCGATCACTCTCATGGTCCTGAGCCTCACCGACCTGACGCCATGGCTCTCCACCGCGCTGATGGGAGTGAGCTTCTCCATGGTGCCGGCCATCATCTGGCCGGCGACCACCTTGATTGTCGAGCCGCGTCGGCTCGGCACGGCGCTCGGGGTCATCACCTTGCTGCAGAACGTGGCGCTGTGGGGCTCGAACCGCATCGCCGGCTGGCTCGCGACTCAGGCGGGCGCCGGTCCCGACAACCCTGCCGGCTACGATACGATGATCTTATTCTTCGGCGCGGTGAGCCTCGCCGCACTCACCTGCGTCTTACTGCTGTGGCGACGCGAGAGTGGTCCGCACGGCCACGGCCTGGAGACGGCCCGCGCCACCGCACGCTAGGAAGCACACCCCATGAAGATTGCCAAGCTGGAAACCTTCAACGACCGCTATGTCTGCTTCGTGCGCGTCACCAGCGACAGCGGCGCGGTGGGTTGGGGCCAGACTTCCACGTATAACGCCGACATCACCGCGCTGATCTTTCACCGGCAAGTCGCGCCGTGGGCGCTCGGGGCGAGCGCTTTGGAGATCGATCCGCTCATCGAACGCATCGAGGAGCGCGAGCACAAGTTCCCCGGCAGCTATCGCTGCCGCGCGCTCGCCGGCCTCGACACGGCGCTGTGGGACCTGCGCGGCAGGCTCGAGGACAAGCCCGTCGTCGAACTGCTCGGCGGCACGCCGCGAAGGCTGCGCGCCTACGCCTCCTCGATGCGCCGCGACATCACTCCGGAGCAGGAGGCTGCACGCTTCGTACGGCTGCGCGATGAGAAAGGCTTCGATGCCTTCAAGTGGCGCGTCGGCGCCGAATGCGGGCATGACGTCGATGAGTGGCCGGGCCGCACGGAGGCGATCGTGCCTACCGTGGCTCGCGCGCTCGGCGAACGCGTCGCCAAACTGGTCGATGCCAACAGCGGCTTCTCGCCGCGGCGCGCGATCGAGGTCGGGCGGCTGCTGGAGGCGCACGGCATCAGCCATTACGAGGAGCCCTGCCCCTACTGGAGGCTCGAAGAGACCAGGCAGGTGAGCGACGCGCTCGAGCTCGATGTGACCGGCGGCGAGCAGGACTGCGATCTCGCCACGTGGTCCCGCATGATCGAGATGCGCGCGGTCGATGTGGTGCAGCCGGATGTCATGTACATGGGCGGCATCGGGCGCACCCTCAAAGTAGCGCGCCTGGCAGCCGCAGCCGGACTGCCGTGCACGCCTCACAGCGCGAATCTCTCGCTCGTCACCCTTTGTACGATGCATCTGCTCGGGGCGTTGCCGAACGCCGGCAAGTACCTGGAGCTCTCGATCGAGGGGCCGGACTACTATCCCTGGCAGGAGGGACTATTCGTCGAGGATCCGTACCTGGTGCGCGACGGGCAGGTACGCATCCCATCCGGCCCGGGGTGGGGTGTCGAGATCAATCCCGACTGGCTCCAGCGCGCCACCTACCTGTGCAGCGACCGACGGAGCTAATGCACCGCGCCCGGCTCCGTGCCGATCTCCACGCGCTCGGGCGTCAGCAGGCGCAGCTGCCCGTCGGGCCCTCTCGCCAGGGTGTGAATATAACAATGCGCCGGCGAGTCATCGGGTCCTTCGATCACCGCTGAGGGAGCGGAGACGATCTTCAAAGCGCCGCAGGCGCCGATCCAGTCGATGTGGCGGTGGCCGTGCATGATGACCGTACGGGCAGCGAATGGCGCCAGCTTGCGGAGAAACCAGCTGCCGTTGACGAGCGCCGTGCCGAGCCGTTCGGCGAATGCTACGTCCGGCATGGGATATTCGACCAGGTGGTGGTGCAGAGCGATGATCCAGCACGCCTCAGGGTAGGCGCCGATCGCCGCGACGAGGCGACGTGACTCTTCGATGGAAATCATGCCGAGCGCGTTGGTAAAGGAGAAATGCGTCTCGGCGTTTGAGTTGAGGATGGCAATGCCGAGCCCCTCCTCCGTCACGGGCGGCAGGATCGCCGGAAACTGATCATCAAAGAGGCCGCGGAGCCGCGCGGCTCGCCGCACACCGCCCGTTTCCATGAAAGTCGCGATGCCGTTCCGTCGCGGCGCCAGCGTCTCATTCAGCGTGCGCGCGAGTTGCCGCGAGACCGGATCGACCACGCGCACGCGATTTCCCTGCACGGCGGCGATCATCGACAGCGTCCGCATCTGCCGCAGCCGCTTGCCGATGCTGAGTGGCAGATCGAGCCGGGCCGGATTGGCGCGGTCCACGATATTCAAGTCATGGTTACCGGGAACCACGACGGTCCGCGAGGCGAGAGCCGGATGCCGTGTGAGCACGTCCAGGAATTCCGCCCATTCTGTGGCGAGACCGGCGTCCGTCATGTCGCCGCAGATCAGCACCACGTCGAGCGGTTGAGCGCGATGGATGGCCTCGAGGCGTGTCATGACGCGCTCGACCCGATCGTTGCCACGCGGACCACCACGGCCGCTCTCGATGCGAAACCCGTAGCGTTCCCCGACAACATGGAGGTCGGACAGGTGAGCGATGCGCCACGTGGAACCGCCCGCTGGCGCGAGGTCGAATTTAGCGAGCCCCAGCGGTTGCTCCATGCTGGCATCGGCGAAACCCCAGACGAGTGTCGCGATCGCCGTATAGCCGGAGACCAGCACGATGGCGTTGGCGAGCGTTGGGATGATGAGGCGGTGTGGTGCTACGAGGTCGCTCACCGTGCCTATCCATCGCGAGGCTGGCCAGACGAGGGCGGCTATCAGGACCGCGCAGCCGCACAGCAGGATGCCTGCGACGGCGGAGCTTGCCGCACGCAGGCGCGCTCGCTCAAAGGCAGTGGCAGTTGGACTGAGCGTGAGCTCCGCAAGATGTCGTAAGGCCTCGCGGCAGAGCGCATACCCCGGCAGGACGGCCATCGCATTGAGCGACCAGAAGTTGACTTCTGCAAGCCGCAACAGTGGCCGCCAGCCGATCGTTGCCAGTGCGATGAGGGCGATTGCCATGAGCGCGGCGCCGATTTCCGTCAGTTGCAGGAGGTGTCTCGAAACCTTGGTGAGCCACGCCGTCGCCACCAGCGGCATGACGCCGAGCGTCACGGCGGGCAGCAGCAACTGCAGGGTCCAGGCGAACAGCAGTTTCGGCAGGCTGATTTCGACGAGAAGGCTTCCGGCAATCGAAAGGAGCGACCTTTGCTTCGTGCTCGCCGCGTCGTCGCCAGCATCGCCCCAGCGCGGGTCGACCAGCGGATCGAGATCCGGCGCTGTGATCCCATCCACCTCGTGGGGTGCAGTTGCCCTGACATCTGGACCATGTTCCAGAATCGAACGAGTTCTGGCCATGACTGTCAGGCAGTCACGTGCCGGATGAGTCTGCGTCCCGCCAGTCCAAATATCAGTCGCGTGACGCCAGTCATCAGCAGGTACACACCCACTAACGTGCCGATGGCCCAGGCGGAGCTCGCGGGCCATTGGATCCAGATCAATCCGCCCAGCAGCAACGCAACGATTCCGTTCAACAGCATCCAGCCTGATGGATGCTCCCGCTGCAGCCGGAAGTAGGTGATGATGTCAAAGACTCCCGCCACGACGATCACGACCGCCAGCAGAGCGGTGAGTGAGTTAATCGCCAGCTGTGGATGCGTCAGGATATAGAGCCCACCGAGCACGAAGGCAATGGCGCTCAATATCTGAAAAAGAACCCGCCTGGCACTGCCACCTTTCAGGGTCGCGATGAAATGCGCCACCCCGCCGAAGATCAGCAGCCAGCCGAGCAACCGTGCGAATCCGACGACCGCTGTTGCGGGTTCGATGATGGCGAACAGGCCCAACAGGATGAACAACACCGCCGCCAGGATATTCCAGGTTGTGAATCTCTTCGCCGCCTCGATCACCGGACGCTCCGCCGCCATCTGACACCTCCCGGGTTTCGACTCTGTCATCTCCACCGCTGCAGTCTATACGGCTCCCAGCTCCGTTCCAGATTGCCAGGCTCCGCTGACGCCTGCGGTTGCACCGTGACGGTCGCTGGCCAACACTTGATGACTCCACTGCGAAAGCAACCGATGCGCTTAGGGGCGTAGGGAGCCAGGATATGCTTCGACGACGCTCAGTGATGCTCGATCGAGTCGTACAAATGGCCAAGGCTCGTCGGCGCCTGGCCTGGATCCTTGCGCTGGCGGTGGTCGGCTGTCAGCAGCAGGCGTTCCGTGTCGGCCAACAAACGTCAGTTCGATTCGGCACGGTGACCAACGTCGAGCAAGTCAATCTGCAATCGGACGTGCCTGCGGGCGCGCTGGTCGGTGGAACGATTGGACTGATAGCAAGCGGAGGGGGTCGGAACGCACCGCGCAACGCAATTTTAGGTGCCGCGGTTGGCGCAGGCGCGACCGCGGTGGCGCAGGGAAATCGCACGGGAATCGCCTACACCGTCCGAATGCTCGATGGTTCGACGATCCGCATCATCTCCGATCAGAGCGAAATTCGAGTGGGCGACTGCGTCGCCATTGAGCGGGCTGGCGACACCAACAACATCCGGCGTGAGCATCCCGCCTACTGCGCAAGCCAGAATCAGGCGGCCGTTCAGGCGATACAGGAGCAGACTCAGGCCGCTGCTGCACACTGCGAAGCCGCCAAGCAGGAACTCGTGAATGCGGCCACCCCGGAAGCGGTCAATCTCGCCACCACCAAGGTCAACCTCTTGTGCAACTGATCGACGCAGGGGATTTCATGCACCCGCCTCTGCGGCGGTAACCGTACGCCGCAGTAATTTTGATGAGCGGATGATCAGCTTCTCGGTTTCCACCAGCAGGAAGAACACCAGTCCCCCGAGAAAGAGCCACGGCCAGACGTGTGCCGGGATGGCTTCAGTCTTGAAAAGACTCTGCAGTGGCGGCGCGTAAGTGAACAGGATCTGCAGGATCACCACCGCGCCAATGCCCAGCGGCAGGTACCTGTTCGTAAGATGCGCGCGCAGCGATAGCGAGTTGTCGATGAGGTAGCGGCTGTTGAGCAGATAGAACACCTGGCCGATGGTGATTGCATTGACGGCGGCCGTGCGCGCCAGCTGGTCGGATGCGCCCTGCTCCTTCATCCAGAAGAAAGCCCACAGCGTGTAGGCGAGCAGCGCCATGCCAACGAACAGCAGACGCCATATTCCAAAGCCGGTCAGGATGGGCCGATCCACGGCTCGCGGTGGGCGCGCCATCACATCCCGCTCGTGCGGCTCGAACGAGACCACCAGCCCGAGGGCGACGGAAGTCACCATGTTTACCCAGAGGATTTGCGGCGCGGTGATCGGCAGCGTGAACCCCACGAGGATCGCCACGGCGATCACGAGAGCCTGGGCGACATTCGTCGGTAGTATGTAGAGAATCGCCTTTTCGATGTTGTTGTAAACGGTACGACCCTCCTTGACCGCCGCGGTGATCGAGGCGAAGTTGTCATCGGCGAGGATCATGTTGGCCGCCTCCTTGGTGACTTCGGTCCCCTTGATCCCCATGGCAATCCCGATGTCGGCTTTCTTCAACGCCGGGGCATCGTTCACGCCGTCTCCGGTCATCGCTACGATCTGGTGGTTGGCCTGCATGGCCTTGACCAGGCGCAACTTGTGTTCGGGACTCGCGCGCGCGAACACGTCGCACTGCTGCACCCGTTCTTGCAGCGTGGCGGTATCCATCGCGTCGATTTCTGTGCCGCTGATCGCGGTGGTGCCATCGCCGATGCCGAGCATCCTGGCGATCGCGGCGGCCGTGATTTTGTGGTCCCCGGTGATCATCGTGACGCGAATGCCGCCGCCCTGGCACTCTTTGACCGCCTCGATTGCCTCTTTGCGCGGCGGATCGAGCAGGCCGACGAGACCCAGCAGGACGAGGTTCTTCGGCAGCTGCGCGGCCGAGAGCTGGCCCGCAGCGATGGCGGGGTTCTCGAGCCACGCCAGAGCGAGCACCCGCTCCCCCTGCCCCGCGAGTTTGTCCGCGGCCTGCGCGAATCGCGCGCGGTCGAGCGGTGTAGCGCTTGCGCCCCGGGTCTGCTCCCGATCGCAATGCTCGAGAACAACCTCGGGAGCCCCCTTGACGAGGAGGCACTCGTCGCCGTCGCCGCTCTTGTGCAACGTCGCCATGAACTTGTGCTCGGACTCGAAGGGGATCACGTCGATCCGCGGCCAGGCCTTGCGTTCGCCCTCGCGGTTTAATCCGAGTTTGGCCGCGAACGGATAGAGCGCCCCTTCGGTCGGGTCGCCTTCGACTTTCCAGACTCCATCCACCTGGAAGAGGTGCGCGTCATTGCACAGTGCCGAGACCCGCCCCATGAGAGCGAGTACCGGGTCATGGATGTCCGCGGGCTTGCCGCCCTGCCTGACGTCGCCCTCGCTGGCGTAGCCGTTGCCCGTGATCTGGTAGTCGGATTCGGCGGTCGCGGCGGACACCACCATCATCTCCATCAAAGTCAGCGTGCCAGTCTTGTCGGAGCAGATCCTCGATACCGAGCCGAGTGTCTCGACCGCCGGCAGGCGGCGGATGATGGCGTTGCGCTGGGCCATGCGCTGCACCCCGATCGCCAGGGTGATGGTGATGAGCGCGGGCAGACCCTCCGGGATCACCGATACGGCGATGGCGACCACGGCCTGGAACAGGCTGATGAAACCCATGCCCTTGACCCACCTGCCGTAGGCGAAAAGCAGCACGGAAGTCACGCCGATGACGGCGGTGATCACATAGCCGAACTTCTCGATCTGCCGCAGGAGTGGTGTCTGCAGCTGGCTCACGCTCGCGAGCATCTGGTTGATGCGGCCGAGCTCGGTTTCGCTGCCCGTCGCGACCACGACCCCCGTGGCGCGGCCAGACACGACCATTGTGCCGGAGAACGCCATGCTCTCGCGGTCCCCCACCGTGGCCTGTTCAGATACGGGCGCGGTCGACTTGTCCGCCGGCACCGATTCGCCCGTGAGCGCAGCCTCCTCGGTGCGCAGGTTTTTCGCCTCGGTGAGCCGAAGGTCGGCTGGCACCTTGTCGCCTGACTCGAGCAGCACGACATCGCCGGGCACGAGGTCCTCCGCGGGGATCAAGCGTGGCTCGCCACCGCGCAGCGTTCTGGCTTCGGCCGAGAGCATGTTGCGGATTGAATCGAGCGCCTTCTCCGCCTTGCCCTCCTGAATGAACCCGATCAGGGTGTTGAGCAGCACGACACCAAAGATGACACCCGCATCCACCCAGAGGCCGAGCATCAACTTGACGAAGCCCGCGCCGAGCAGAATGTAGATGAGGATGTTATTGAGCTGAGACAGGAACCGCTTCAGCGGCCCGGACTTCTTGCCGGTCGGTAAGCGGTTGGGACCGAAGCGTTGCAGGCGGGCCTGCGCCTCGCCGGCGTCCAGGCCCTTGTCGGTGCTCGTGTCGAGCTTTCTCAGCGTCTCCTCGACGGAGAGACCATGCCAACACGTACCATCGGCGGCGCTCGTGCGGATCGCGGGCGTGTCCACTTCCCTGGCCCTGCGCTCGATATGCGAGGGGTGCTATTGTTAGTCGAAAAGGAATTCGCCGACCACCTCGAGACCTTGGGCCTCGACGCGGCTACGCTACCCTGCTCATGCTCACGTCCACCGGTACGCCGCCGCGGATCGTCTGATAGACGACGCAATACCGCTCGGTGAGCTTCATCAACTGGTCGAGTTTTTCGTGGGGCGCATCCGAGTCGACGACAAACGCCAACCGTATCGCCCCGAAACCGACCCGCGCGTCCTTGGCGACTCCCAGCGTACCTCGAAAATCGAGGTCTCCCTCGGCGCACACCGTGGCGGATCGCACCGGAATCTCGAGCGCCGTCGCCACGGCCTTGAGCGTCACCCCGGCACAGGCAACGAGTGCCTCGAGCAACATGTCGCCTGAGCAGAGCTCCAACCCTGAGCCGCCCGTGGCCGGGTGAAGGCCCGCCACCGCGAGCGCACGGCCGGTCTCGACTTTGCAGGCGATGCGCGAGTCATCGAGCGTGCCTTTCGCGCGCAGAGTGATCTGCGCCGCCTGCGCGTCGACCTTGTATCGCTCCTTGATCGGAGCCTGTATCGACCGCAACGTCGCGGCGTCCATAACCTTCCTCCGATGACGAGACCGAGCAGCCGGGGGCGCGAGCCCGTCACTCCGCCGTGGTGGGATCGATGATGGTCATGACGCGTGCGATGCGATTGGCTGGAAAGCCGCCGAGCTCTGCGTGTCGCCGCACCAGCGACTCATCCTTGGCGTTATACACGCAGTACACCTTGTTCTCGGTAACGTAGCTGTGGACCCACTGTATGCTCGGCCCGAGGCTGCAGAGGACTCCGAAGGACTTCAGCGAGATGCTCTTCAGCTCGGCTGGTGTGAGCTTGCCGGCACTGGGAATATCTCGCTCGATCACGAACTTAGGCATGACTGTCTCCTGGTTTAACAGAAATCGGGCTCCAAGACGGGCTCATGATGTCGCACCGGTCAGGCGCCGTCTTGAAACCTGTCTGAAAGTTTTCTGAATCGGCCGCCGCGCCGTAAATACGAGTGTCAGGCGGCGAGCCACACGGCGAGCGCGCAGGCGCCGCGCTCATCGAGCGGAGCACTTCGGTCGACCGCGGACTCACGCCAGCCAGCCCCGAGCTCGCGCGCCAGGCAGGCTTCGATCTGCGCGCGCAGGCGTGCCTCGGTGAGGCGCCGCTCGCCTTGCCCGTGCAACGCGTAAGCCGCGTCCGCGCATGCGGCGATGCGCGCTGCCACGGCGTAGCGCTTCTCGGTGCAGGCGAGTTGGGTCATGGCGTCCAGTGCCGTGTACAGGCGTGCCGGCTCGAAACGCGTTCCGACCTCGAGTATCTCATAGGCTATCGCACGCGCTTCCTCCAGTTCGCCGGACTGCAACAGTGCCTCCAATGTCGCCACGAGCAGACCAAAGCGCACACCGCTCCGGCTCGAGTGTCGCAGCCGCTGGACCAGTGGCCGGGCCAGCTGCAGCGCCGCAACCGCATCACCACAGGCTACATCCAGCTCGACGATCTCAGCCGCCGCAGCGAGCACCTGCCGCTCACTCACCGTGAGCGCGGCGCGCAGCGCCCTTTGATACGCGGCGCGTGCGCCGGCGAAGTCGCCGCGGGTCAGGAGCAGTGCTCCCTCAGTCTGTGCACCAAACGCCACGAGGCGCGCGGGCCAGGTCGGATCCTCGAGAGTGTGCGCGGTGTCGAAGGCTGCCCGGGCCGCTTCGTTATCAATGCGCCAGTTGCTCGCCAGGAGCATCAGCGCGTAGTAGCGCGCCTGCAGGTCGCCGGTATCCGCATGCATCTGTGAAGCGAGCTCCGCGGCATACCGCGCACGGTCGCACTGCCGCGTCGACTCGAACGTTGCAATCGCTTCCCAGAAGCGTGCCATGGCGGCGCGCGGCAGCCCATCGGACAGCAGGCCGACCGTGTCGTGATAGCTGTGCCGACCCTCGGCGTTGAGGTCCGCCTCGAACAGCAGCGGCCACGCGGAGCCGTACAACCTGACCGCGAGCTCCGATTCGTGGGCCCTCGCCCACGTGATGGCACTGCGCACGTTCTCCAGCTCCGGCTCATAGCGGGCCAGCCACAGCGTCTCATCCTCGGACCAGTACTGCACGTAGGCGCGGTCGAGGAGCTCGAGCATCGCGGCTCCCATGCCGCGGCGGGCGGACTGCTCCTCGCCCGCTTCCGCGAGTCGCGCGAGCGCATAGAGACGCGCCGTCTCGGAAAGCGCATAGCGCGGGGAATCGGACGGCAGCGCATTCACCAGTGAGCGGTCAACGAGACGGGAGATCAGATCGATGGCGTCGCAGCTGTCTGTCGGTCCCTCGGCAACACAACGCGCTGCTGAATCGAGCGAGAAGCTGCCCGAGAACACCCCAAGGCGGTTGAACACGCGCTGCTCGGCGGACGACAGCAGCTGGTAGCTCCAGTCGAAGGCGGTCTGCAGGGCACCGTGGTGTGCGTCCTCGACCGCAGCGCTGGACTTCAGCAGGCGCAGCCGGTCTCCGAGATGCTCCAGCAGCGCAGCGACTCCGAGCGCCGGCACCCGGGCCGCGGCCAACTCCAATGCGAGCGGGTTGCCGTCCAATCGGCGGCAGATCTCGGCCACCGCAGCACGGTTCGCGCTGGTGAGCGCGAAGCGCCGGTCCGCGGCCGTCGCGCGCTGCACGAATAGCGCGATTGCACCGGAGACGCCATCGGACGCGTCGGATTCGGTGCCTTCATCGACCGCGAGTGGGCCGAGACGGAACACGGTTTCCCCGGGCACGCCGAGCGGCACCTGGCTGGTGACGAGCGCTCGCAGCTCGCCCGTGCGGGCGAGGAGCTGCGCGAGCGCTGGTGCGAGCTCGCCAGCAAGGTGTTCGGCGCCATCGAAAATGAGCAATAGCGGCACCTCACCGAGTGCCTGCTCGAGGGCGGCGAACCCATCGCCGCGGTCGGGAAGCGTCACGCCGACAGCGAGCGCAACGGCGCTGGCCACGTGGCGAAGTTGCGTCAGCGGCGCGAGGTCCACCCAGGCGGCCTGACGCGCGGGTGCAGCGACTGTCCGTGCGAGCACCTCCTGCGCAAGCCGCGTCTTGCCAATGCCGGCGGCGCCGACCGCGGTGACGCAGCGCGCATGATCCAGCGCCGTCTGCAGTGCCTGCAGGTCGCGGTCCCGGCCGACGAGCGGCGTCAGCCGGCTGGTGACGACGCGCACCGGGAGCTGCGCGGCTGTAGCGGCCGGCGCCGGCTCCGCCCGCCCCGCGGGTGTCGGACGCACGACCTCCAGCTCGAGCCTGTAACCGAACCCCGGGACCGTGCGGATCGCCGCAGCCCCGAGCACGCGCCGCAGACTCGCGATCTGTGACGGTAGATTGTTCTCGTCAACCACCAGTTTCGGCCAGACGCGCTCGAGCAATGTCGCCTTGGTCACGAGACGCCCCGCCTGCTCCGCGAGCACCTGCAGCAGATCGAACGCGCGCGCTCCGAGCTCGAGCGGCTGCCCGTCGCGCAGCAGCTGCCGCTCCGAGGGCACGAGCTCGAATGGGCCAAGCTTGATGACATCGGCCGCGGCTGCGGGCACCAGTGCGTCGGGCGCAGCCGAGGTGCGTGAATGGGAGTTGGTGCGCTCGGTCTTGCCGCACTGCACCTGCAGAAGCGATGCGATGTGCTCGCGGAATGCCGGCGTGGCGGCGCCGCCCGGCAGTCGCATCCACTGGACCACCCGAAACGAGTCGGGCACCTCGACCTCCGCTTCGGTCGTATCATCGATGCACACCGGCACGATGAACGCCTTGCTTCGCGCCATGAGCAGTGTCCGCTGATCGGCGAGATGCCATTCGAGGCGGAAGTAGGCTTCGGGGCGGCGTGTCGTGTAACGCGAGATCACCGGCATGAACAGCGTGCATTCGCGCAGCTGCTGCCGGATGCTGTGATCCCAGGCGTCACCACCCTTGAGCTCGCTGCGGTCGAGCCACACCTCGATCCCGGCGGCGCGTAGCGCGGCCGCGATACGCAGTGCCGCAGCGTCGTCCTCGGAGGCGTGGCTCAGAAAGACGGCGCCGGAAAGCTGCGGTATCGCCATTGGACCCCAGAGATGAAGAGTCTTCAGAATCGCCCTTTGCTACGATGATAGCCTGAGGCCGGAAGGGCCGCATACGCGTGGGCACCCTTTTCGGTGAAGGTTCCGAAACGCGCCAGTCGCGATTCCAAGACACGCTAAGCGATTGTAAAAGCTTCTGAAATTGGAAGTGCTCGTCGTCGTGCCCCACGTCTCGTACCGTAACCGTCCGCAGCCCGTGATGGTTGACCTCGGCCCACCAGGCGCGCAGGAGACGCCCGGTCGGCCGCCGTCTGACGCGGTCGTGCTCTTTAATTAACGTCGGCATGACCTGTGGGAGCGTCGCGATGAGCTGTCAGCGCTGCTGGTGTGTATTCGCGATCCTGGGACTTGTTGAGTTGCCTGCAGTGGGGCTGGCAGCCGCTGCGCCGCCCGAGCGCGCCGTACATCGCTATCTCGCAGTGCGGATTTCTCCAGACGCCGCCTACGTCGCCGCCATCGAAGGAGACTCTCCCCGCGGCGGCTTCCTTCCTGACCTGCGTGAGCTGGTCATCCGGCGCGTGACCGGAAAGTCAGAGACGCGGATCTCGCTGCCCTGTGGGCACGTGTCGCAGTGCTGGCCCGGCTCACTCGCCTGGAGACCCGACAGCAAGATCCTCGCCTTTACGCTGCGCACACCGGGCAGCCACAGCTACGCGCTGTACACGGTCACGGCGGAGGGGACGGACCTGACGAAACTGCTGGATTTCAACGGCACATTGCGGGACTTGAGGTACGCGCGCGACGGCAGGCTGGCCATGCTGGCGGTTGAGAGTGCGCGCAAGGAGGTCGGTGCGACTGAGGCCGGGGCAGCCGTGGCCGGGGACCTGGATGCGCCGCCCGCCGAGCAGCGCATCGGGGTGCTCGAGGGCGCGGCGCTGCACTGGGTGTCGCCAGCCGACCTCTTCGTCTACGAGTATGACTGGCAGCCCGACGGCGCCGGGTTCGTGGGCACCGCGGCGCTCGGGGACGGCGACAACAACTGGTGGAAGGCGAAGCTCTACGCGTTCGGCGCAGCGACGGGGGCATCGCAGGTGCTCTATACCCCGCGCGATCCGCGGCAGCAGCTCGCCCACCCCAGGGTGTCGCCCGATGGGCGTACGGTGGCCTTCATTGCTGGAATCATGAGCGACTTTGGCTCGACGGGCGGCGATGTGCTCACCGTGCCCACGAGCGGCGGCGCGGCAACCAACATCACGCCACAGATCCAGGCGTCGGCGACCGCGCTCGCGTGGAGCTGCGCCGGCACGCTGCAGGCACTGCTCCTCGCCGGCGATCAGCGTCAAATTGTTGAACTTGGGCGCGGCGCCCCGCCCGCGAGCCCGAAAGTTCTGTGGAGTGCTGCGGAGAGTGTCGGCGGCGGAGAGGCAATCACGCCGGCGTGCCCCGCAGCGGTGGTGGCAGCCTCTCATGAATCATTTACCGCGCCGCCGGAGATCGAGGTCGGCCCGGTCGGACACTGGAGCGATCTGACCGCCGTGAACCAGGGAGCCACCGCGACGATGAAAGTGGTCAGCGTCGCCTGGAGCAATGAGGGCTTTCACGTACAGGGTTGGCTACTGCTGCCGAAACAGGTGACGGGGAAGACACCGATGGTGACCATCGTGCACGGCGGTCCGGCCGGGGCCGCAGTTCCCGGCTTCTCAGGCCCGGGCGTGCAGTCGGCACTGCTCGAGCGCGGCTGGGCGGTGTTCCGGCCCAATCCGCGTGGTAGCTTCGGCCAGGGAGAGCGCTTTGCGGCGGCCAACGTGCGCGACTTCGGCTACGGCGATCTGCGGGACATTCTTGCCGGCATCGACGCCGTGGAACGCCGGGCGCCGATCGATGACGCACGTCTCGCGCTGGAAGGCGGGAGTTACGGTGGCTTCATGGCCATGTTTGCCATCACCCAGACCAACCGTTTCAAGGCGGCGGTTGCCTCGGCCGGCGTCAGCGACTGGGAGTCATACTACGGCGAGAACGGCATTGACGGCTGGCTGCTGCCGTACTTTGGCGCCTCGGTGTACGACGACCCCGCGGTCTACGCGCGCTCCTCGGCGATCAACTTCATCCACAATGCACACACCCCGACCTTCGCCTACGTCGGCGAGCGCGACATCGAATGCCCTGCGTCGCAGACGATTGAGTTCTGGCACGCCATGAAAGCGATCGGCGTGCCAACCTCGATCATGATCTACCCGGGAGAAGGACACGGGCTACGCGACCCCGTGCACGCGGAGGATGCGATGCAGCGGACGCTCCAGTGGTTCGAGAAGTACGTGCAGTGAGGGCTGGACCGACTGCTTCGGGAAACGCCGTCGGACCGACGGCCGTTCGCGCCCAAGTCCCCGCTGCAGCGTGGATCGACTGTCACAAGATCGCCGGTATCGGGCGGTACGATGTGCTGCATGGCTAAGTTACCGGATGTCTCGCCGCGCCGCATCCGGCTGCGCCCTTACCGTCCCGAGGATCTCGAGGCGGTGCGCCGCATCTGCGCCGATACCGGCTTCCTCGGCAATCCCATCGACCCGGTGTTTGAGGACCGCGAGCTGTTCGCCGACTATCTGACGGGCTACTACACCCGATTCGAGCCCGAGGCGCTTCTCGTGTGCGAGGTGGAGGGGGAGGTCCGCGGCTATCTGATGGGCTGTCGGCGCGCACTCCTGAAGCAGGCGTATCAGTTTTTCGCGAACTTCGTCGTCGCAGGCAAGGCGCTCTATCGCTGCGTGCGGCGACCCTACAACGACGCCTCGCGCCGGTTTCTCCGCTGGGTATTGATAAACAGCTGGCGGGAGGTGCCGGTGACCCCGCGCAATACACCGCACTTTCACATGAACGTGTTGCCGGATGCGCGCAGCGTGCAGAATACCCGCGCCCTGATCCGCACCTTCCTCGACTTCCTGCGCGCTCACGGTTGCCAGTCGGTCTACGGCCAGATGGTGACTTTCTCCGGCCGCCGCACACTGAGCTTGTTCAGGCGGTATGGCTTCCGGGTCCTCGACCGGGTCGAGGTAACGAAGTATCGGCAGATCCACCGCGATCGCGTGCTGCTCTGCACCGTCATCAAGGACTTGAGCACGGCGACGCGGAATCCGATGTAGCGATCCTGACTGGCACGCTCCCTGAATGCGCTGAATCTGCAACAACGGATGACTGCCCGATGAAGAAGACCACCAGGCCGCGGAAGGCACCGCGAGCGGCCCGCAAGGCGGGCACGAGCGGCGCTCTTACCGCCTCGCTGAGCGCGACGCTGTGCTGTGCCGCGCTGGCCGCCGATCAATCGCTGCAATATCCTCCCGCCCCACGCGGAGATGTCGTCGACGACTATCACGGCATCGCAGTTGCCGATCCCTACCGCTGGCTGGAAGACCTCGATTCGCCGCAGACACGCGCCTGGGTGAGTGCCGAGGGCAAGCTCACGGATGACTACCTGGCGTCGATCAAAGAGCGTGAACCCCTGCACGAGCGCATCGCGACACTGTACGCATACGAGAAGTTCGGCATCCCGTTCCACGAGGGCGGCCGCTACTTCTACACGCATAACTCCGGAACGCAGGAACAGAACGTTCTCTATGCGACCCGGCGCCTTGGCAACGAGGCCGCCGTCGTGCTCGATCCCAACGCCTTATCCGCGGACGGCAAGCTCATCGTGACCGATTACGTGGCGGCGCGGGATGGTCGGCATCTCGCCTATGGCGTGTCAGAGGCCGGCTCCGACTGGGTCGACTGGCACGTGCGCGATCTCGAAGGTGGCGATGACCTGCCGGATGGCGCGCGTTACACGAAGTACTACCGACCGCAATTTACGCACGACAGCAAGGGCTTCTACTACAGCGCATTCCCGCGACCGCGCCCGGGCCAGGAACTGGCGGCGCAGGACACGGGCGACGCAGTCTACTACCACGCGCTCGGCACGCCGGCGAGCGCCGACCGGGTTATTTTCTCCGACAGCGCACATCCTGACTGGCAGTACGAACCGCATCTCTCCAGCGACGGTCGCTGGCTCGTGATTGCGTGCGGCGAGGGTGAGGTTGGCGATAAGGGCGTTGAGGACATCTATCTCATCGATCTCGCGGCAGACGCACCCAAAGCCGTGCAGGTGAGCGCGGGATTCGAGGCCGCCTACATCTACGTCGGCGCCGATGCGGGCCGGCTGTACTTCCTCACGACGCGCGATGCACCAAACGGACGCGTCATCAGTATCGACCCGCAGCATCCCGAGCGTAGCCGCTGGAAAGAGGTCATCGCCGAAGGCGCGGATGCAATCAATCTGACCGAGACCAGCGTCACGCTGGTAGGGCACCAGCTACTGATCAGAACTCTGCACGATGCCCACAACCGCGTGCTCATTTATGGCCTCGACGGCGTGCCGCGTGGCGAGGCGCAGCTGCCCGGCGCCGGCATCGCGTCCGGCTTCGACGGCAGGCCGGAAGACGAGGAGACGTTTTACACCTTTGCGAACGTCATCACGCCGCCGACGGTGTATCGCTTCGACCTGAGGTCACGCCGAAGCACGCTGTTCCGCGCGCCGAAGGTGGCGTTCGACCGCAACCAGTTTGAGGAGCGCCAGGTCTTTTATCCCGGCAAGGATGGGACACGAATCCCGATGCTGCTCACTTACCGCAAGGGGCTGGATCGCAACGGGCGCAACCCCGTCCTGCTCTACGGCTACGGGGGCTTTGGCATCCCGGTACTGCCCACTTTCAACCCCGCCCGCATAGCATGGCTCGAGCTCGGTGGCGTTTATGCGATCGCCAACATCCGCGGCGGTGGCGAGTACGGTGAGAAGTGGCACCGTCAGGCGATACGCACTCACAAGCAGGTGGTCTTCGATGACTTCATTGCTGCAGCCGAGTGGCTGATCGCCGAGCGCTACACCTCAACCCCCAAGCTCGCGATCATGGGTGGCTCGAACGGCGGGCTGTTGGTCGGTGCCTGCCTCACCCAGCGACCCGAGCTGTACGGCGCCGCGGTCGCGGCCGTGGGTGTCATGGACATGCTGCGCTTCGACAAATTCGGACAGGGCGCAGGCTGGAGCGGAGACTACGGCAGCCCGCAGAACCCGGAAGACTTCAAGGCGCTGCAAGCCTACTCCCCCGTGCACAACATGCATCCCGGAACGAAGTATCCGGCAACCCTCATCATCACCGGCGATCACGACACTCGCGTGATGCCCATGCACTCCTTCAAGTTCGTCGCGAGCCTGCAGGCAGCCCAGGCAGGCTCCGCGCCGGTGTTATTGTTCCTCGAGCGTGCCTCGGGGCATGGAGGAGGACGCACCACCTCGCAGGCGATCGAGCAGAACGCCGGCATCTATGCGTTTCTGCTCAGAAACCTCGGGATGCGCAGCGACTTGACACCCTAGAGCCCGCGTGCCTCAGGTTGGAACCGCTGTAGGCATCGCGCTCAGCGGTTGAACTGCGCAAAACCGCTGTAGGTCCAGGGCCTGACCGCCAGCACGAACGCACAGCCACGACGGTCCTGCGGCGCGGACCGATCCTGCTCGAAGATCTGCATGCATTCGCGCGATGCGCCCTGCAAGGCGCGCTTGAGCTGCGCGAATGCCTCCTCGGACACCGGCGCGCCATGAAAAAAGAATTCCTCATTGGCCGCCGCAAAGGGACTGGCGAGGAAGTCGCGCAGCAGCTTCTGGTGAATGTAACGCTGCACGGGTCCCGCAGGGCGCCAGCTGAAGCGGCGACTGACGAGCAGCCGCACCCGGTTCGCCGGCTGCAGCTCGATCACCTTGAGGCGATCGAGACGGATGAAGAGCCGCAGCAGCTCGCTGCGCGTGAGGCGATACCACTGCAGGATCTCATCGAACGAAGTGCGGTTCAGCACCAGCCAGGTGACGAACAGCAGCTTCGGATCGGAGACGATCTCCTGCTCCTGGGTGAGCGTCAGCTGCTTGGTCGGTGCATCGTGCTCGTGAGCGCGCTCGAGGATCTCCCGCCAACCGACACCCAGCAGCTCGCAGATGAGATCGACTCGCTGCAGCGAGAAGTCACCGCTCGAGAAGAGTCTCTTCACGGTGGCCACACTCAGCCCCAGCTTGCTGGCGACCGCCGCATAGGTGAGGCCCCGTTCGCGCAGTGCGCGCTTGAGCTCCGCGACGATCAAGGTGCGTTCCGCCATCGCTGCGTTCTCCCGTCACGCCGATAATGGTGTGAAAAGGTATCATTATTCGATACCAATTAGCCATTTTAGTGCCACTAATAACGAGTCAGTGGCTCCGGACGCGACTCCGGTGCAGCATGGCCGCCATGATGATCGCGACCAGACGACTGTGAACGCCTTAACGGGAGGCGGCCCGCGAGCCGCCTAGGATCCACAGCGCCTGCGGACGACATAACGCGGGCTGAGAGAGGACCACGATCCATGAAAAGGCCCACGCTGAGCTCCGCCATCGTTCGATATGTGTTGCGGGCCATCCTGTGGCCGCTCTTTCGCGTGCAGGTGCGCGGTCCGCGTGACGTGTTCGCCAACCCGCGCACATTGATCGTCGCCAATCACGAGTCGTTCCTCGACGGAGTGCTGCTGGGCGCGTTCCTGCCGATGCGCGCCACCTTCGTGGTGCACAGCCAGATCACCGCGCGCTGGTACTTCCGTCTGCTGCTGCGCTTCGTACCACACCTGGCGGTCGACTCGGCGAATCCGCTGGCGATGAAGCTCATCTGCAGGCTGGTGGAGTCGGGCGAGCCGGTCGTCGTCTTCCCCGAGGGCCGGCTGACCATCACCGGCTCTCTGATGAAGGTATATGACGGAGCGGCCTTCGTTGCCGCTAAGAGCGGCGCAACCATCGTGCCGGTGCGCATCGAAGGCGCCGGGCACAGCTACTTCGGGCGCCTCGCGGGCATTTACCCGCTGCGACTGCTGCCGAAGATTCGCATCTTTATCCAGCCGCCGCGCCACATTCCCATGCCGCAGCTCCCGTCGGCGAAGCAGCGTCGCCGCCGTGCGGGCGAGATGATGCGCCACATCCTGCTCGACATGCTGGTCGCGTCGCGCCCGCAGCGCACGCTGTTCGCGGCCTTCCTCGACGCGCGGGCGAGCTTCGGCAACCGCTACCGGCTCGTCGAAGATGTGCGCCTCGAGGAACAGTCGTACGGCTCCATTCTGCGCGCAGCGCTGGGACTGGCACGACTCCTGTCGCGGCTGACGAGCCAGGATGAGGTCGTGGGCGTCGTGATGCCCAATGCGGCGCCGACGCTGGCGTTGATCCTCGGCCTGTCGCTGTCGCGGCGCGTGCCGGCGCTCCTCAACTACACGGCGGGGACGGAAGGTGTACGGGCCGCGTGCGCTGCGGCCAACATCCGCACTATCGTCGCCTCGCGAACGTTCGTTGAGAAAGCGAAACTCGGAAGGCTGCTCGCAGAGCTGCCTGGAATTCGCGTCCATTATCTCGAGGACCTCAAGAGTCACGTCTCGCCCTTCGACAAGCTGTGGGTCCTGTGGCATCAGCTGTTTCCGCACGCCGCCAGCACACCTCAGAGCCCGGATGACGCCGCGGTGGTGCTGTTCACCTCGGGGTCGGAGGGGAAACCCAAGGGCGTGGTGCACACGCACGCCTCACTGCTCTCGAATATCGCGCAGGTGCGCGCGGTCGCGGACTTCACGCCGCTCGATAAATTCATGATCGCGCTGCCGCTGTTCCACTCCTTTGGACTCACCTGCGGCGCGCTGATGCCGCTGGTCTCCGGCTGCAAGGTGTTCCTCTATCCGAGTCCGCTGCACTACCGAATCATCCCCGAGCTGGTCTACGACCGGAACTGCACGGTGCTGTTCGGCACCTCGACGTTCCTCGGCAACTACGCGCGCTTCGCTCACCCGTACGACTTCGGCCGCCTGCGCTACGTGGTCGCCGGCGCCGAGAGGCTCGCCGACGATGTGCGCCGCACCTGGATAGAGAAGTTCGGCATCCGCGTCCTCGAAGGGTACGGAGTGACCGAGTGCGCCCCCGTTATCGCGGTCAACGTGCCCATGGCCTGCCGCAGCGGCAGTGTCGGACAGCTCGTCCCGGGGATGGAATTCCAGATCGAGCCGGTGCCCGGGATCGAGGGCGGCGGCGTGCTGCACGTGCGTGGACCCAACGTCATGAAGGGATACCTGCTCCACGAGCTGCCGGGCGTTGTCCAGCCACCCTGCTCCATCGGCGATGGCTGGTACTGCACCGGCGACATCGTGGCGCTCGATGCGGATGATTTCGTCCACATTCGCGGACGCGCCAAGCGCTTCGCCAAGATCGCCGGCGAGATGATCTCGCTCGAGGTCGTGGAACGGCTCGCCACCGCCGCGGCACCCGGCTTCGCCCATGCCGCCGCGACGCGCGCTGATGCGGCGAAGGGCGAAGCGTTGGTGCTCTTCACGACCGCGCCCGCTCTCAGCCGCGAGCAGTTGAGCGCAGCAGCCCGCAGCCTCGGGGCGCCCGAGCTCGCGGTCCCCCGAATCGTTCAGTGCGTGAGCGCCATCCCGCTGCTCGGCACCGGCAAGACCGACTACGTGCGACTGAAGGAGATGGCCGGGGCCGGTCAGGCTGCCACCGGCGTCGTCTGACCTCGCACAGAAATCAGAAGCGGAGATCGCCATGAAAGAGCACAGCACAGCGCCAACACTCTGGTCGCGCGGCATGATCGCGGTCCTCGCCGCGCAGTTTCTCTCCGCGCTCGCCGACAACGCACTGCTGTTCGGGGCGCTGGCGCTGCTGCGCTCCGATCACTATCCGCCCTGGACGGCGCCGTTGCTGCAGGAGTTCTTCGTCGGCGCCTACATCATCCTTGCTCCGTTCGCCGGCCCGTTCGCCGACTCCTTGCCCAAGGGCCGGGTCATGCTGATCGCCAACACGTTGAAGCTCGCCGGCGCGCTCGGCATGTGCCTCGGCCTCAATCCCTTTCTCGCCTACGGCCTGGTGGGTGTCGGAGCGGCGGCCTACTCGCCCGCGAAGTACGGCATTCTCTCCGAGCTCACCAGTGCCGACCAACTCGTCAAGGCCAACGGCCTGATGGAGTCATCCACCATCGCGGCCATCCTCGCCGGAGCTATCGCCGGCGGAACGCTGGCCGACTGGAACGTGAGCGGCGCCCTGGTCGTGGTAACGGCGTGCTACGCGGGTGCGGCGCTGGCCAATCTCCTGATTCCGCGTCTGCCGCCCGCCCATCGACTGGAGCGGGTGTCACTCGCGGCGATCCTGCGGGACTTTCTCAGCGCCACGCGGACGCTGGTGCGCCTGCCTGACACGCGCTTCTCGATGATCGGCACCAGCCTCTTCTGGGGCGCGGGGTCGACCATGCGATTCCTCCTGGTCGCCTGGGTCCCGGTGGCGCTCGGGATCACGAGCAATCGCATGCCCGCGTACCTCAATGCCGCGGTCGCCGTCGGAATCGTCGCCGGCGCCGCGCTCGCCGCCAAATTCGTCACGCTCGAGAAAGCGCAGCGCGCATTGCCGGCCGGGGTGTTGATCGGCGCAGCGGTCTGCGCCATGTCTTTCACGAGCAGCGTGCCGGCCGCTTTTGCGCTCATGGCGGTGGTGGGCGCGTGCGGTGGATTCTTCGTCGTACCACTCAATGCCCTCCTGCAGGAGCGCGGTCACGAGAGCGTGGGTGCCGGTCACGCCATCGCCGTGCAGAACCTTGCCGAGAACACGGTGATGCTGGTGCTGCTCGGACTCTACACGCTGGTGGATCGGGCCGGCGCGCCGGTTGGCGCAACGGCCGCCGCCTTCGGTGCGGCGCTGAGCCTCGCGATCGGCATCCTGTGGATCCAGTGGCGCAATCGCCCCTCGCTGCAGCAGGTTGCGCCCCGTGGTTGATACCGACCACCTGCTGATCAGGTTGATTCTCTACGGCCTGCTGCCGCTGTGGGGGCTGACGGGGTTCATCGACTGGTGCTGCCATCGGGCCACGCACGTCGAGCGCACCTCCGGCCTCAAGGAATCGCTCATCCATTCCCTCATGGGCGTGCAGCTCGGCATTCCGATCGTCCTGTGCCTGCTGTTCCGCATCAACGTGTTGGTGCTCCTGATCTGTATCGCCATGTGGGTGCTGCATGAGATCGCGGCGCACTGCGACGTCCATTACGCAACGCCGCTGCGCAGGATCTCCATCTGGGAAGTCCACGTGCACAACTACATGGCGACCGTGCCGCTCTACCTGCTGATGCTGATCCTCGTGTTGAACTGGGAGGTCGCCCGCCAGCTCGTGACGCTGCAGTGGCGCGGGCAGCTCACGCTGACCCGGCTGCAAGCGCCTCCTGGCGGCAGCGGCTACCTGCCGGCATACCTGATCTTCATGACCGTCCTGTGCGTATTCCCGTACCTCGAAGAGAACATTCGCTGCCTGCGATATGCGCATCTCGCGCGACAGGCGAGGGGGTGAGCACCATGACTGCGGCACATGCATTCGTCACCAGTACCGGCGCGTTCCTGCCCGGTCCACCCATCGACAACTCGGCGATCGAAGAGGTGCTCGGCTGCGTCGAAGGCAAGCCGAGCCGCCTGAAGACGCGCATCCTGAAGTCGAACGGCATCCAGACGCGCCACTACGCGATCGACCGCAGCCAGCGGACGACGCATTCCAACGCCGACATGGGCGCCGCCGCGGCGCAGCGCTGCCTGGACCACTCACCGCTCCCGGTGAGGTCCATCGGCATGCTGAGCTGTGCGACGACCCAGGGCGACATGGTGGTTCCCGGCTTCGGCAGCATGGTGCAGGCGAAACTCGGTATACCTGCGGTCGAGCTGCTCACCGCTCAAGGCATCTGCTCGAGCAGCACCATGGCCATCAAGGCGGCTAGCAACGCACTGCGCCTCGGCGAGCATCGCAGCGCGCTGGTGGTGGTGAGTGAGCTGGCCTCACGGCTGCTCAAGAGCACACGCTACGAAGCGGCGGGCGGACTCGCCGCCATGGATTTCAACTCCGAGTTCCTGCGTTGGATGCTGTCAGACGGTGCCGGCGCGTGGCTGCTGGAGAGCGCACCACGCGGGCGCTGCCTGCGTGTCGACTGGATCCGCAGCTTCTCGCATGCGGACGCGTTCCCGGTGTGCATGGGCATCGGGACTCCGAGCGACCATGGCGATACGCGCACCTGGCAGGATTTTCCGACCTACAGCGAAGCGGAAGCCGCGGGCGCGCTGCTCATACGGCAGGATGTGCGCTTGCTCGAGCAGATGGTGAAGCTCGGGGTCGACGGGGCGCTCAGGCTCATCGAGGAAGGCGTGCTCGATGTGCGACTCGTGGAGCACTTCCTGTGTCACTACTCGTCGCATTATTTCCGCGGCAAGATCGCCGACCTCCTGCAGATGTGCGGCGCGGCGATTCCCGAGGAGCGCTGGTTCACCAACCTCTACACGCGCGGCAACACCGGCGCGGCCTCCATTCTCATCATGCTGGACGAGTTCCTGCGCGAGGGGCGGGCGCGCGTCGGTGAGCGGATCCTGTGCATGGTGCCCGAGAGCGGCCGTTTCAACACCGCCTACATGCACTTCACAGTCGTCGAGGGCAATAACGCATGAGCAGCATGGTGATTTCGCGGCCGGCGGCCCTGAGTGAGCTCGGTCAGGCAACGCTGCGGCGTCTGACACGCGAGTGGTTCGAGTTCGAGCGCCGGCTCGCCGTCGTGCCGATCCTGAGGCGCCTCGACCTCGGCACCTTCACGCGCGAGGACTACCACCGGCTGCTGCTCAACCTGCGCCCGCAAGTGATCGAAGGGTCGCGCTGGATCAGTCGCTGCGCCTCGAGCTTCGATCGCGAGCATGCCGACGTCCGCTCGGTAGTTCTCGGTCACGCGCACGCCGAGCATCGGGACTACGAGATGCTGGAAGCGGATTTCGTGGCCAGCGGTGGCGCCCTCGAGGCCATTCGCGCTCAGCCCCGCAATCCCGGCTCGGAGGCCCTGCACGCCTTCCTGATGTTCCGCGCCGGCGAGCCCAACCCGGTCGGACTCCTCGGCGCGATGTGGATCATCGAGGGCCTCGGCGAAAAAATGGCAGCCAGCTGGGCGGCGCGCGTCGAGGAGCTCACCGGGTTCGACGCCGGCTGCACCCGCTTCCTCCGCTATCACAGTGGCAACGACAGCTCGCACATGGACAAGCTCTATGGCCTGCTCGACCGGGTGTGCATCAGCGAGCGCGCTGCCGCCGATATCGTCATGACGGCCGCGGTCGTCGGCCGGCTCTATGCCATGCAGCTCGAGGAAATCGATGTCAACCGTTAGCCCTGCCCGCCCGCGCAGTCCCTTCCTGCAGGCAGTCGCCGTCGACAACACACTGCCGATCGATCCGGCCGCAACGGCGCTGTGGCTGCGCGATATGGACAATCGCCTGCGCTGGACCGTGCGCCCGCTGCTGCAATTGACCTTCGGAATACTCCTGCACGTCACCTGGGCGGTCAAGCGGCTGCCGCTGCCGCAGTTCCGCGCGCACCGCCTCCTGCAGCGCATGATCTGCTGGTTCTGCCGCAACGTCGTGAGCCCGGAAGCGAATCTGTTGATCCTGCGGCATTTCGCGACCGAGTCGAACCTGTTGAATTTCCTGCTCGACAACGGCGACGTCGCGGACGTGCGTCCGCTCGAGCTCTACCCACTGAAGATTGATGACCTGCTCGAGCATACCTTCGTGCGCCATGACCAGGAGCTGTTTCGCCTGATGCGCGAGCTCGGGCCCTCGAACCCGACGAACGGCCGCAAGGCCGCGAGCGAACTCAAGTGGACGCACTGGCGGCCGTTGCAGGTCGACTCACGCAGCGTGCCGCGGCGCGCGACTCAAATATTGGATTTCGAAACCGCGCATTGCCTGTTCATGTGCCTGTTCTGCCTGCTGTTGACCGCCGAGGAATACCGCGACTCGATCAACGGCTTCAATCTCGACCAGTCGATCGCCATCCGTATCGGCCGGCTGATCGGCGAGCCCTGCGTGGCGGAGCTCGCGTACAACAAGCATCCGCTGTATCTCGTAGGTCCCTGGAATCTGACGCAGCGGTTCCTCATGCACGGCTTCTTCACCGAATACCTGCACGGCCGGCTGGAACAACTGCGTACTGGGCAGTTGAGCAGCGCCTGAGGTGGGCGGGCGCCTCCAATCAGGCCAGGTCCACCGCCAGACTTTTGAGATCGGCAAGCGAACAGTGCCGCAGAGCCGCCTCGTGTGTGGCGCGCAAGACCACCCGCGGCGCCTGGCCCGACTCCATTGCCTCCTGCCAACGAGGCGCACACAGGCACCAACGGTCGCCGGGCCGGAGGCCTGGAAAGCCGAATTCCGGTACCGGGGTCGAAAGATCATTACCGCGGGATCTGGAAAACTCGAGAAACGCCTCGGTCATGACAGCACAGACACTGTGACTGCCGACGTCCTCTCGGCTGGTGTCACAGCAGCCGTCTCGATAGAACCCGGTCATTGGCTCAATCGAGCAGATCTCGAGCCGGTCCCCGAGGACATTCCGAGGTACGTTCGACCGACCGCCTCCCTTGCCGCCGTCATCCCGCAGCCTGAGTGTCTTTCGCATCGTCGTCATTCCTCCAGGGCCACAGAATAGGCTCCCGGGGCGAGCACGCGCCAGCCGTTCGATTTTCTCCTGGCTCTCAAACCGGACCTTGGGCTTATGATCGGGTCGGCACCCACACCCGGCAGATCGTGATGGAGACTGACATGAAAGTACCTCGCGTTACCGATCTTCGGCGTCGTCATCTGCTCAAAGCGACCGGGGTGGCGGCTGCCCTCAGCGCCATGCCGCTTGCAGCGGGTGTCGCCGCGGCCGAGAGCCACAAGGTGAAGATCGGCATGATCGGCTCCGGTAACGTCGGAAGCGCGTTGGGGAGCGTTTGGGCCCGGGCTGGGCACGAGGTCATGTTCTCATCGCGCAATCTCGAGCATGACAAGAAACTCGCTGCCGAGATCGGAGCCAACGCGAGGGCGGGTACGCCGCGCGAGGCTGGGGCCTTCGGCGAGGTGCTCGTATTCGCAGTTCCCTACAGTGCTCTGCCTGAGCTGGGTAAGAGCCTGGCGGGTTTATTCAAGGGCAAAGTCGTGATCGACACGTGCAATCCCTTCCCGCAACGCGACGGTGAGATCGCGAATGAGGCACGCGAGAAAGGCGCCGGCCTCGAATCGGCGCAGCTGCTGCCGGGCGCGCGCATCGTCCGTGCATTCAACGCCGTGGGTGCCGCACGCATGGCCCAGGCACACGAAGAACCGCAGCGGATAGGCATGCCGATTGCGGGCGATGACAAGAAGGCAATCGAAGTCGCCTCGCGGCTCATCCGCGAGATCGGCTTCGAACCGGTGCTCGTCGGAGGCCTCGACATGGGTAAGTACCTGATGCCGGGCACGCCGCTCGCCGGCGAGCACACGCCGGAGGAGATTCGCACGATCGCGGCTACACTGAAGCCCTGACTCAATCGCGAACAAGAGCGCCGCCCGGGTGGTGCAGCAGCCGCCCCGCAGCGTCTCACGCTGGAGCCAGGTCGTTTAGATCGGCTTCATCAAGTCCTCGGCTGTCGCCGCTGCCAGCAAAGAAAGCGAGGCGCGATTGAGATCTCTTCTGCTGATGTTGGGTTTGGTCACGTCCCTTCCTCCATTGCGCCGAAACCGGCCGCTCGTGGCGGATCTCGGTGCGTTGCGCCAGGCACTCGAAGGTTATGCCTCACGTTGATGCGTGCCGACAGCGCCGGGCTGACGCTAATAGGCCCGACCGACCAGCACGAACTCGCTCGCCGGCGCAGCGCTGAAAAGACAGCGCCTGCCCGCGGCAGACTTCTGTTGCAGCGGGGCGTTGCGGATGGTCAGCTTCAACGCCTTCAGTTTCGCGTCAACCGCTTCGAGCGCCGCGCCCTCCGGCCTCGCCCACGCGACTTCTGCCCAGCCTCGGAATGCCTCCGTGTCGGTCGAGTCCTGGAAGTAGGCTTCGAGGTCGTCGAGCGTCTCGAACTGCGAGCTGATGTTCGCAAAGAGGCGGGTACGCGCCTCGCCGTGCAGCGCAGCCTGGATCTCGCTGAGCAGCGCGCCGGCTGTTTGTGCGAACTCATTGCGCGTGAGCGTCTTCGACTCGATCTGCTCGCCGTGGCGCGTGCGGTCGCGGCGGATCAAGGTGACGGCTGAGGCCTGCATGTCGCGCGCGCCCACTTCGCACACGATCGGCACGCCGCGCTTGATATAGCTCCAGCGCTTGTCGATCGCGCGCCCGGCCCTGCGATCGACGCTGGCGCGAACCGGCTCGCCGAACGCCACGCCCTGATTGATGTCGGCCGCCAGCTCTGTGCAATACTGCGCGACCGCGGTGTCTTCGGGCCTGTCACGCAGAATCGGCACGAGCAGAATCTGGCGCGGCGCGATCACCGGTGGCAGCCGCAGACCATCATCGTCGCCGTGCGTCATCACCACTCCGCCGACGAGGCGCGTCGACACGCCCCAACTCGTTGTGTGCGCGTACTCGAGATCGCCGCGATCGGTCTGATAGCGGATATTCTGCGCGCGTGCGAAGTGGGTGCCGAGATAGTGAGCGGTCCCCGCCTGCAGCGCCTTACCGTCCTGCATCATGGCTTCGATCGAGAAGGTGCGCTCGGCGCCTGGAAAGCGCTCGTGCGCAGGCTTCTCGCCTGCGATGACCGGCATGGCCAGCGCATCCTCGGAGAACGAGCGGTAGACCTCGAGCATTCGCAGCGTTTCCTCGAGCGCCTCCGCGTGCGTGGCGTGGGCGGTGTGGCCTTCTTGCCAGAGGAACTCGGCGGTACGCAGGAACAGCCGCGGCCGCATCTCCCAGCGCACGACGTTGGCCCATTGATTGAGGAGGAGCGGGAGATCGCGGTGCGAGCGGATCCAGCGCTGAAAGGCGGCGCCGATCAAGGTCTCCGAGGTCGGCCGGACAATGAGCGGCTCCTCGAGCTCGGCGTCCGGGTCGGGTTGCAGTCTGCCGTCGATGTTCTTCAAGCGGTGGTGCGTAACGACGGCCATTTCCTTGGCGAAGCCCTCCACGTGCTCGGCCTCTTTGGCAATGAAGCTCAACGGGATGAAAATCGGGAAATAGCAGTTCTCGTGTCCGGTCTCGCAGAAGCGGCGATCGAGCAGCTGCTGCATTCGCTGCCAGATTCCGTAGCCCCACGGCCGCATGATCATGCAGCCGCGGACACCGGACTCCTCCGCAAGGTCGGCTTCAGCGATGACAGCTTGATACCAGGCGGCGAAGTTCCCGGCGCGAGTTACGGGCAATGCGTGTTGGCTGGCCATGGGCTGAAACCTTAGCAGGAAATCGCGGCACCCAGTCTTACCTTGTCGAGTCAACGCTCAAGGCCTCGCCGTCGAAGTGCGCTATACACTGCCGCGGGCGGGAGTTCGATGCGTAGGAGGTCGCTGCGATGAAAGCCGTTCTGATGTATGGGTATGGATCCGTGGATCAACTTCGATATGAGCAGGCGCCGACGCCCATTCTCGCGGCGAGTGAAGTGTTGGTTAAGCTCGCAGCCACCAGCGTCAATCCCATCGATTGGAAAATCCGGCGCGGTGATGCAAAGGCCGTCTCCACGCTGCAGTTTCCGCTGATACCCGGGCGCGACGTCGCCGGTGAGATCAGCACGGTCGCCGCGGGAGGTTCCGATTTCAAACTGGGCCAGAGGGTGATGGCGCTGAGCAATCGCACGTATGCCGAGTTCGTGGCCGTCCCGAGCACATCGCTCGCGCTGGTCCCCGAGGGACTCGATATCGAACAGGCTGGCGCACTGCCTCTGGTCGTTTCGACCGGAGCAGAGCTGATGGAACGCATCGGCCCGCAGCGCGGCGACACCGTGCTGGTGACAGGGGCGCTCGGCGGCGTTGGGCGCACGGCAGTGTATGTCGCTCTCGAACGCGGGGCGCAAGTCATCGTCGGCGTGCGCGCGCGACAGAAACAGGAAGCCCAGGCGCTGCAGGCTTCCCAGATCGTCGCGCTCGACTCGGATGGCGAGATCGGCGCACTGCCGGAGCTCGATGCGATCGCCGACACGGTAGGTGGCGAGGTAATCGGAAAACTACTGCCGAAGCTGAAGCGCGGTAGCGTGCTCGGCTCGGTGCTCGGAAAGCCCAAGGCCGCGGAGGGCAAAGACATTCGCGTCGAGGCATTCTTCGCGCAGCCCAATGCGATGCGGCTCGCGCGCATGGCCGAGGCGGTCCGAAGTGGCAAACTTGCTATTCCGATCGCCAGGAAATTCAGGCTGAGCGAAGCCGCCGCTGCCCAGCAACTGGCAGAGGTCGGCCACGTCGACGGCAAAATAGTGCTCGTACCGTAACATTGCCCACGCTACCGACGACGCACAGACCGCCGCCG
>Ga0306920_100000577_pt1 | contig 42922 bp, 39 predicted proteins | sample flu12Cox44000170_FD_204666 | JGI IMG/M metagenome (GOLD analysis project Ga0306920, IMG submission 204666) | Lab enrichment of tropical soil microbial communities from Luquillo Experimental Forest, Puerto Rico - flux4day.12C.oxic.44.000.170 (v2)... | ecosystem: Environmental > Terrestrial >... | reverse complement strand
GCCCTCGGTGAGCATGTTCAAGACCATTTGGGAAGCGAGCACGCCCGCCTCGTTGTCGAGTGGATAGTGCAGGCCGGCGACGATCCGGTTCTCGGCCACGCGGTGCGAAAGCCGGAAGAGCATGCCTTCCTGCACGAATGGCCGATCGGCTAATTTGATGACCTTGGCGATGAGGTCACTCTGAAGCGCATGCCCGGCAGGGAACGACGGCGTGACGGGAGGATCCACCATGGGCAGGATCGCGGGGCAGACTTGGGAGGGCCTGGGCTCGTGAAAGTGGTCCTTCAGGCACATGACTACGACCTCACCGATGCGCCGTGCGACCCGAATGAGCTCGTAGTTGGCCGGCGCGCTCGAGGGGTCGATCATGAGCATGCCGAGGAAGTACTTGACCACTCCCTCGGCTTCGTGCTGATCGATGATTTCCACGAAGCGCGGCTCGCGCTCGTCCGACATGCTGAGCACGGCGCGAAGCTCCTCACCTTTCTGCTGGAGGAGCCGGCCATGCATCTCCGAGAGCGTTCCAACGAGACGGGGCAACCAATCGGGATTCCGCGTGATGAACTCATTCAGGTAGACAGATGCCCGCAGCTCGGCATCCCAGTACTTCCGAAACCGAACCTTGTTGGCTTTTTCCTGGGCTGCGTCGTAGGCAACCTGCTTGTCGGCGGGCGGGTTCAGCGGGAGAGCCGCGGGAAACTCACCGAGGTTGAGCTGTTTCGGGAACTCCTGCGAGTTGTAGCGGACGCCGGTCCAGACGTCGGACTGGGGACCCACGACCGTGTTGGTATTGGTATTCGTGTTCGTATTGGTATTGCTCTTCCCCAGACGACCCATGGCTTTCTCCTCCCCTAAGGTTGTCGGACAGGATTTTCCGGTCGGGTCCCAGCGTCCGCAGGTCCCGACGGCTTCCCCATCTACAGAATCGTCAGCGATACCCACGAAGCGATGGCATCCACGCAGAATGACTACGGAATAAGCCACTCGGAGGCCTCAAAGCCTCAGCTGCCGCCCTCGCTGGCCCTAAGGGACACAAGCCCTCTGTTACCGCAAACTTACGCCCGGAACGGCTCTGTTCTGACGTCAGGTAGAGCCCTTTGAATGGAGGCCAGGGGATCTGCTGAGAATGGTCCGAGCGCAAGACAGCCGCACACTGTTCACTTGGTCCTGCGCGACGGGTTCCACGGCCATACTGTGTCCATCTCGATGGACGATCACGAAGTCTTCCGCGCTGTCGGTATCACCACAGACCCGACGCGTGCTCGGGCGGCCATGATCGCGATAGACGGCAGGGGTCGCACGACTTGCCTTGCCGTATCGATAATGCCGGGAAATCTGGCGGCGGCGTTTGAGATCGACACGATCAGGCATCCCCAAGTCACGATCAGCCTCCTTGGCGAGAGCACCGTCGCCTTCGAGGCCTCCACGATCTCCTCCCCATGACCCAAGACCGGCCGAGTCTTCCGAGGGTGAGAGTCTAACGCCCAGAGCCGGCGGACGCGGCCTTGACAGGCCTCGGGCTTGATGGTGCCATGGTGCCTCCATGCGGCGGACCATCGGCGAGATCGCGGCTTTCGTCACCAGCAAGAACGCCGGCCCCTTCCTGCTTACCCTCGACATCGTGTTCCCCGATCGCGCGACCTACGAGCGCTTCAAAGCGCTGAAGGCTCTCGACCGCGTCACCATCGCGGGGCTGTACGGCATCATGGCGGAAGACGTGCTGAAGATCATCGAGTTTGATCCGGCCTATGCGGTGAAAATCACCATGCGGCGGCCGCTGGGCTCGGGCGCTCTCGGCGAGAGCGACGTTTACGGCGCCCAGCAGCACGTGCCCCTAATGGAGCACGCCGTAGCCTGGGAGGACACATGAACGCGACGCGCATGACCATCCTTGCTCCTGAAGGCATGCTGGGCTACGGCATCCCCGTCCGGTCCATGGTCGAAGGCATGAAGCGGAACCCGGACGCCATCGCAGTGGACGCGGGCTCCACCGACCCCGGGCCGTACTATCTCGGCGCCGGCGTGCCCTTCACGAACCGGCGCGCCTTCAAGCGCGACCTCGGCATGATCCTCGACGCCGCCCGCGAGCGGCGCGTGCCCGTCCTCATCGGGTCCGCGGGAGGGGGAGGCGGGACCCCGCATCTTCAGTGGACGCTCGAGGTGTACCGCGAGATCTGCCGCGAGCGTGGCTACCACTTCCGCACCGCGGTGATCGGGGCCGAGGTGGACAAGGGCTGGCTGAAGCAGCAGATCGCGCGCGGACGCACCTCGCCTCTCGACCTCGACGCGCCGTTGACTCACGCGGAGGTCGATCGCAGCGTGCGCATCGTGGCGCAGATGGGCTACGAGCCCTTCATGCGCGCGCTCGACATGGGCGCTGAGGTCGTCATCGCGGGGCGGGCCTACGATCCCGCGCCCATCGGCGCCCTGCCCATGCGCGCAGGCTTCGACACCGGCCTCGTCATCCACATGGGCAAGATCCTCGAGTGCGGCGGCGCCGCGGCCTATCCGCGCCACGGCTCCGACAGCCTCCTCGGCTTCATGGAAGAGGATGCCTTCGTGGTCGAGCCACCCAACCCCGACAAGGTGTGCACGGTCGCCTCCGTCGCCGCCCACACCCTCTATGAAAAGCCGGATCCGTACCTCCTCCATCTGCCCGGCGGCGCCATCGATCTCTCGCAGACGGTGTTCGAGCAGATCAACCCGCGTCAGGTTCGGGTGACCGGCACGCGCTGGGTCAAGGCTCCCGCTTACACCCTCAAGCTCGAGGGCGTGCGGCGCGCCGGCTACCGCACGCTGGCTATCGCGGGGGTGCGCGACCCCGTCCTCATTTCGCAGATCGACGCCTATCTGGAGAACATCCGCCAGCGCGTAGCCGAGACCTATCCCGATGGCTATCGCCTCATCTTCCACGTCTACGGCCGCGACGGCGTCATGGGGCGGCTGGAGCCCGTGAAGGAAATACGCTCCCATGAGGTGGGTCTCATCATCGAGGTCATTGCCGACGACCCCGACACCTCAGCGGCCGTGCTCGCGCTGGCGCGCTCCGCGGGCCTACACGTGACCTATCCGGGACGGAAGGCGATCGCGGGCAACCTCGCCTTTCCCTTCTCCCCGTCCGACATCAAGGCGGGCGAGGTCTTCGAGTTCAACGTGCATCACCTCGTCGTGGTCGATGATCCGCTCGAGCTGTTCCCCATCGAGATCGAGGAGACATGACGACAGGCCCCCTCGACCTGCTCATCAAAAACGTCCGGCTCGTGCGACCGCGGCAGACCGCCGTCGAGCGGATGGACCTCGGCGTGAAAGACGGACGGTTCGCCCGCATCGAGCGTGAGATTTCCCCGAACGATGCCCTGCAGGTCTTCGACGCCCGGGGCCTCCTCGGCTTCCCCGGCGTGGTCGACGCTCACACCCACGCGGGCATCTACGCGCCGCTCGCCGAGGACGCGGCCACGGAGAGCAAGGCGGCGCTGATGGGCGGCGTCACCGCCATGCTCACGTACTTCCGTACCGGCCAGTACTACCTGAACCGTGGCGGCCCCTATTGCGACTTCTTTCCCGAGGTGCTGCGCCAGTCCGAGGGTCGGTATTGGTGCGACTATGCCTATCACGTGGCGCCCATCGAGCGGGCCCACATCGACGAGATGGAGATGCTGGCCATCGAGCACGGCGTCCCCTCGTTCAAGATCTTCATGTTCTACGGCGGCTATGGCCTCCACGGCACCGCCGACCCCGCGGCTCAGCGGCGGTTCCTCATGCTGCCCGAGGGCGAGAGCTATGACCTGGCGCACTTCGAGTTCATCCTGCGCGGAGCGGCGCGTCTCATCGAGCGCCGGCCCGAGCTGCGCGACGTGGTCAGCGTGAGCCTCCACTGCGAGCTAGCAGACATCCTCAATGCCTACACGCGTATCGTCCAGGCGGACTCGAGCCTGACTGGGCTTCACGCCTACAGTGCGGCGCGGCCGCCGCATTCGGAGGGCCTAGCGGTGTGGATCGCCGCCTACCTCGCCAACGAGGCGACCTGTCCCAACGTGAATCTCCTCCACCTCTCGTCACGCAAGGCCATGGAAGCCGCTATGAGCATGCAGCACGTGTTTCCGCACATCGACTTTCGCCGCGAGGTCACCGTCGGGCATCTCCTCCTCGACACGAACGCCGCCGCGGGCGCGCTCGCCAAGGTCAACCCTCCCATCCGGCCCCGCGAGGACGTAGAGCACCTGTGGCAATCGGTGCTGAAGGGTGAGGTGAGCTGGATCGTGAGCGATCATGCGTGCTGCGCCACGGAGGTGAAGGTCGCCGCCGAGCGTCCCGACGACATTTGGCTCGCCAAGTCGGGCTTCGGAGGCACCGAGTATCTCCTCTCCGGCGTGTTCAGCGAGGGTAAGCGGCGTGGGCTGCCCCTCCATCGTATGGCCGAGCTCTGCTCGTGGAACCCGGCGCAGCGCTATGGCCTCCTTGCCAAGGGCGACGTGGCGCCGGGCTACGACGCGGATCTTGCGCTGCTCGATCCCGACCAGAGCTTCACGGTTCACGCGGCGGACTCGCCCTCGGCCCAAGGCTACACGCCGTTCGAGGGGCGAGAGCTCACCGGCAAGGTCACTGCGACCTTCCTGCGCGGAGAGCTCGTCTATGAGCGCGGGAAGATCGTGGGCTCCGCCCACGGCCGCTACGTGCCCCGCCCTTCCCTCTCTCCCTTCGTGAGGGAGAGGGCACGGTGAGGGTGGGCCGAAGATGTGCTCGACTTCTCCTCTATCTGCTCCCTTAGGGATCCGCAGTTCGAGCTGAGCCGCTCGCCGCGGAGTGATTCACCACTCTCCCTCATCCTGCCCTCTCCCCCTTCGCGGGCCGCAGTTCGAGCCGAGCCGCTCGCCTCGAGCGGAGAGGCGAGGGCTGGGTCAGGTCACGTTGCATCGCTCCTCAGCAAATGGGGGTGACTGCCCGCCGTTTCGGCAGCTTGCCGAGGCGCGGAGTTTGGAGTATCTCCCTAAACGAGCCACGTACGGGCGAAGTGGGGAAGGGACGAGGGACGCAGGGGGCTGGCATGGGCGTTGCTCCCTGGGACGCTACGCTTCGTATCGCCACGTGAGGAGGACACTGTGATATCCACGATTCGACTCGTCGCCCTACTCGTCTCCGCCGTCCTTGTGCTCGTGGGCCAGGCCCACGCTCAGGGCGCGGTGGAGCAGGCCACCTTCGACCTGCCCGCTGTCCGCGACCCGCAGCTGGGCTCGCAGATCGCCATCGCCGACGCGCTCGGCTACTTCAAGGATGAAGGGCTCAACGTCACGGTGAAGTGGCAGCAGTCGGGCGGCGACATCATCACCCTCATGGCGAGCGGCCAGCAGGGCGTGGCGGGGGGCGGCAGCTTCGCGCAGATCGTGCTGGGGGGCCAGAGGCTCCCCGTGCGCACCATCGCCCCGCTGGCGAATATCGCAGGCACCCAGGGCTTCGTGCTCTCACCCAAAACCAAGCTCGCCAGCCCCAAGGACCTCGAGGGCAAGAAGCTCGCGCACACCCAGGGCAACTCGCAGGTGCTCATCCTCGCCAAGCTCGCCAAGCAGTACGGCTTCGACGCCAGCAAGGTCACGCTGGTCAATATGCAGCCGTCGGAGGGCGTGGTCGCCGCCTCCAAGAATGACGTGGACGGCTTTCTCGGCTGGCAGCCCAACCTCTTCCGGCTCGTCAAGCTGGGAGGCACGATGTACACCACGGCCACCGTCTCGTACATCACGGGCAAGCCGGAGCCGCTCACCGGCGACAAGCAGCTCCTCCACGTCTACGCCTTCCTCCTCGCCTCGGACACGTGGATCAAGGAGAAACCCAAGACCCTCAAGGCGGTCATCCGCGCCCTCAAGCGCGGCAACGACTTGATGGTCAACGACCGCGCCAAGGCCCTCGACGTGCTCGAGAAGGCGCTCCGCATCGACGACAAGGACGCCCTCAAGGTCATGACGGACGCCAATCGCTATACCCTGGCCTTCGACGAGGACGCGGCGCTCGCCGTCCGTTCTCAGAGCGAATGGGCGCTGGATATCAAGCGCATTCCCAACCCCGTCTCCCCCGAGGATGTGTTTTCCACGGGGCTGATGTCGGAGATCGACCCGAAGCTCGTGACATGGAAGCCGAAGCGGTAAGACAGCCGGTGGCGGTCAGCGTCGCCGCCACGTCCTCGACCGCACCCGCGCGCATCTCACGACGGGGGCTCACGCGGCCCACCGTGATGGTGCTGCGCGCGGTGTCGCTCCTGCTCTTCTTCGTCCTCTGGTGGGGCGTGAGCCTCCTGAACGCGCACGTGTTCAAGGTGTTCAACCCCATTCTCCTCCCCGCGCCGGACGAGGTCTTGCGGACCGGCATGAAGATGGCGGCCTCCGGGGAGCTGCTCCGGCACATTACGGCGAGCCTCTCCCGCGTGCTGTGGGGCTTCGGCATCGCCGCTGCGCTCGGCATCGTGGTGGGCACCGCGCTGGGCCGCTCGAGACTCCTCGAGCATCTCGTGGAGCCGATGTTGGAGATGCTGCGGCCCATTCCGCCGCTGGCCTTTCTGCCCATGATGGTGCTGTGGTTCGGGATCGGGGAAGCCTCCAAGGTGGCCTTCATCACCTACGCTGCCTTCTTCCCGATCTTCACCACCACCATCGAAGGCATCAAGTACGTCGATCCCGTGCTCATCCGGGCCGCGGCGAGCCTGGGAGCGACGGAGCGGCAGATCTTCTGGCACGTCGTCCTGCCCGCGGCCACCCCGAACATCATCACGGGACTTCGGCTCGCCTTCGGGCTCTCCTTCTTCGTCATCGTGGCCGCGGAGTTCATCGCGGCCGACTCCGGCCTGGGCTTTCTCATCAACGACGCGCGGACGTTCTTTCTCGTCTCCAACATGCTGCTGGGGGCGGCGGTGATCGGCGTCATCGGCGTGCTCGCCAACGTGCTCCTGCGCAAGCTCGAGGGCCGACTCCTCCGCTGGCGCAGCCAGGCCCGGGGCCAGGCATGAACTCGATCCAGATTCAGAGCGTGTCGAAGAGCTACGCCGAGGGCACCCTCGCCCTCGACGAGGTGAGCCTGGAGCTGCCGGAGAACAGCTTCACCTGTCTCCTCGGCCCCTCGGGCTGTGGCAAGTCCACCCTGCTCAACATGATCGCGGGCTTCGTCGAGCCCACCACCGGCCACATCTTCGTGGACGGCCACGAGGTGACGCAGGCGGGAGCCGAGCGCGGAGTGGTGTTCCAGGAGTACGCGCTCTTTCCCTGGCGCACCGCCATCGAGAACGTGGAGTTCGGCCCCATGATCCGGGGCCTGCCCCGGGCGGAGCGTCGCACGGTGGCCCGCCGATATCTCTCCCTGGTCGGCCTCGCCGAGCACGAAAACAAGTACCCGCGCGAGCTCTCGGGGGGCATGAAACAACGAGTGGCCATCGCACGCGTGCTGGCCAACCACCCGTCGGTGCTCCTCATGGACGAGCCCTTCGGCGCCCTCGACGCCCAAACACGCGAGGTGATGCAGGAGGAGCTGCTGCGCATCTGGGAGCAGGACAAGAAGACGGTGGTCTTCGTCACTCACAGCATCTCGGAGTCGATCTTCCTCGCCGATCGCATCGTGGTCATGGCCACTCGTCCCGGCACCATCAAAGAGATCGTGGACGTGACCATGCCGCATCCGCGGGATCGCTCCAGCGCCGAGTTCGTGGCGCTGGAGCGCGAGATCAAGCGCCTCGTCCGCGAGGAAGTCGCCAAGCTCGGAGTCACCTAAAGGAGAGCTGCCCATGGCCCGCAACGTCACCGTCGCCGCTGCCCAGATGGGTCCCAACAACGAAGGCGTGAGTCGCGAGGAGATCGTCGAGCGCATGCTCGCCCTCCTCGAGCAAGCGAAGCAGCAGGGGGTAGAGCTGATCGCCTATCCCGAGATGGCGCTCACCACCTACTTCCCCAAGAAGATTCGCAAGGACTTCGATCAGTTCTTCGAGACGGAGATGCCGCCCAAAGCCTTGGAGCCCTTGCTCCGCCGTGCCAAGGAGGCGGGCATCGCCGTGCACGCGGGCTTCTGCGAGAAGGCCGAGGGTAAGTACTTCAACACCGCCCTCCTCACCGACACCGCGGGAAGATTCTGCGGGACATTCCGGAAGATCCACCTCCCGGGCACTCGGGAGCCGGACGGCTTTGCCCAGGTCTACGAGCCATACTATTTCGCCCACGGCGATACCGGCTACAAGGTCTTCGACGCCTGCGGGGCCAAGGTCGGCATCGCCATCTGCCAGGATCGTCGCTATCCCGAGAGCTACCGCGCCCTCGCCCTGCAGGGCGCGGAGATCATCCTCATCGGCTACAACACGCCCATCTCGGCGCTGGCTCTCGACCTCAACGAGCTCTGCATGCGGGCAGGCGCCTATGCGAACGCCTGCTTCGTGGTGGGCATCGCCAAGGCGGGCATCGAGGACAGCGTGGAGCTGATCGGCGGCTCTTGCATCATCAGCCCACAGGGGCAGGTCCTCGCCAAGGCCGCCACCACGGGCGACGAGCTCATCGTCTCGCGCATCGACCTCGATCAGATGACGCCGGTGCGTAAGCGCTGGAACTTCCTCGGGCGGCGCCAGCCTCAGCACTACGGCAGCTTGCTCCAGCCCGTGACCGAGAAGGAGACCCACCGATGAGAGCCGAAGGCTCGAAGAGGCCCTACCGCCGCGTGTCGTTCTCCACGCAGGAGCTATCGCGATGAGTCCGCACGGCGCAGCGCGCGTCGACACCATCGTGCGGGGCGGCAAGGTCGTGACCGCCTCCGACGTCGTAGAGACGGCCGTAGCCATCAAGGGCGACAAGATCGCTGCCATCGGCCCCGAGAATCTTTTGCCCCCCGCCGATCGCGTCATCGATGCCAGTGGCCGCTTCGTGCTGCCAGGGCTCATCGACTGCCATCTCCACATCGGCGCCGAGTACGACGACTGGAAGACAGCGGCCATGGCCGCCGCCCACACCGGCCTGACCACGCTGCTGCCCTTCGTGGTCTACGACGAGGGGGAAACGCTGCCCCAGGCAGTGGCCCGGCTGCGCGAGGAGGCGGAGTCGCTCTCCGTCCTCGACTTCGGCTTTCACTTCATCCTCAACCACGAGCCGAAGATCCTCGAAGGCATCACGGAAGCCTTCGGCATGGGCGTCACGTCGTTCAAGCTCTTCATGACGTACAAGAAGCGCCCCAAGCGTATGGTCTCCGACGAGTTCATCGCCAAGACCATGGACATCCTGGGGCGCCTGGGCGGAATCTGCCAACTGCACTGCGAGAACGGGGAGATCCTCTGCTACCTCGAGGACAAGGCCATCGCGGAGGGCCGCACCGCGCCCACTGACTTCCCTGCCACCTGCCCCGACTGGACGGAGGAGGAGGCGATCAACCGCGCCATCCTCATCGGCAAGCTCACCGAGTGTCCGGTCTACATCGTGCATCTTTCCACCAAGCTAGGGCTGGAGCGGATCAAGCGCGCGCAGGGAGAAGGCCAGCGCGTGTGGGCGGAGACCTGTCCGCAATATCTCCTCCTCAACGACAAGGAGATGGCGCGCCTCGGGCCTTTCGCCAAGATCGGCCCGCCTCTCCGTTCGGCGGACGGCGTCAACCAGGCCGCGCTATGGGCCGGCACGGAGCAGGGCTTCGTCTCCACCGTAGCGAGCGACCACTCCCCCCGCGTGCCTGCGGCCAAGGAGCCGGGACGTACGAACATCTTCGTGGACAAGGAGGGCAAGCCGATTCCCTTCGGCGCGCCGTCGCTGGAAACGCTGGTGCCCCTCATGTGGAGCGAAGGCGTGGTCAACCGCGGGCTGCCCGTCACGTGGATGGCGCGCGTGATGGCGGAGAACCCCGCGCGCATCTTCGGGCTCTATCCGCGCAAGGGCGTGGTGCGCGTGGGGGCGGACGCCGACCTGACCATCTGGGACCCGGCGCCCTTGTGGACCATCCAGCAGAAGCAGCATCTGGGCATCGCGGGCTTCACGCCCTATGAAGGCTGGGCCGCGCGCGGCCGGCCGTGGATGACACTGCTCCGCGGCCAGGTCCTGTTGAACGGCGGCAACCTCGAGCAAAAGCCGGGCACCGGCCGCTTCCTGCCGCGCACGAGCCCCATGGCTCCGCTCGGCGGGGCCGTGCGGTGATCGGGGCACGGTGATGGACTACCTCGGCCGTCTCGCCACCTGCGCCGCCAACGTCTCGATCGGCGCGCTGCCCGCCGCCACGGTTGCCGCCGCCAAGCTCGTCCTCCTCGACACCATCGGCGCCATGGTGGCGGGCAGCGCGCAGCCCGAGAACGTGCGGCTGGCCGCGCTCGCATCCCGGCGCTCGCCGCACGGACTCAGCACCCTCCTCGGCCACGGTCTCAAATCCGACGCGCTCCTCGCCACCTTCACCAATGCCGCGGCCGGCGTGGCCCTCGAGATGGACGAGGGCAATCGCCTCGGTGGTGGCCATCCCGCCATCCATGTCATTCCCGGGGCGCTCGCCGTAGCGGAGGAGAGAGGCCTCGGCGGTCGTCAGCTCCTCGAAGCAACGATCGCCGGCTACGAGGTCGGCTCGCGCATCGGTGGCGCCACCGTGGCGAGGCCCAACGTGCACTCCCATGGCACATGGGGGACCATCAGCACGGCGGTGGCGGTGGGGCGTCTGCATGGGCTCCGTGCCGATGAGCTGCGCCACGTGATCAATCTCTCGGCGTCCATGACTCCGGCCAACACGTGGACACCTGCCCTCGAGGGCGCCACGATCCGCAACGCCTACCCCGGACGCTCCGGCCTCGAAGGCATTCTCGCCGTGGATCTCCACCAAGCGGGCTTCTCCGCCCTCGACGACGCGCCCTCCGACGTGTACGGGACGATCCTCGCCGAGCGCTTCGATCCCGCCGAGGCGGTGGCCGGGCTCGGCGAGAGCTACCGCATCGAGCAGAACTACTTCAAGTTCCACGCCTGCTGCCGCATGAACCATCCCGCCCTCGACGCCGTGATGGCTCTCCGCGCTCAGCATCGCTTCGTGGGGGACGACGTGGCGGCCGTGCACGTGACCTCGATTCCCTTCGGCCTGCGCATGCTGGAGACGGCGCCGCGCACCATGCTGGGGGCCAAGTTCTCCATTCCCTACGCGGTGGCGGCGGCCCTCGTGCTCGGCCGCGCCGACACCGCCGCCTTCGAGGAGCGCGAGCTCGACGACCAGCGCATCCTTGCCATGGCCAAGCGCATCGAGGTGACCGCCGACGACGAGATGGCCCTCAAGCGCGCCGACTATCCCACGGCGCAGGTGAAGGTGGAGCTCCGTGACGGCCGCGTCCTCTCGCACACGACCGGGGTGGTGCGTGGCGATGCCGCCAACCCTGTGACGTCAGAGGAGGTGGTGGCGAAGTTCCTCTCCCTCACCGCGGACCGACTGGGCGAGTCGCGGGCCCGTGAGGTGGTGAAGACGGTGGGCACGGTGGAGTCTCTCGACACGGTCCGAAGCCTGACCGCGCTCGTCGCTCCCCGCACCTGACCTGCCTCCAGCCGGCGCGGTATCATCGTCAGGATGACCGCGTTGTGGAGCTCGTTCGCCGTGGTGGCGCTGGCGGAGATGGGCGACAAGACCCAGCTCATCGCCTTCTCTCTCACCATGCGCTACCGGCGCCCCTGGATCGTCATGCTGGGGATTCTCATCGCCACCGTCCTCAACCATGCCCTCGCGGCCACGGTGGGGGTATGGCTGGCGCGGCTGGTGCCGCCGCGGATGCTCGCGCTGATCCTGGGACTCACCTTCATCGGCTTCGGCATCTGGGCGCTCATGCCTGACGCGGCGGAGGAGCCGGGGGAGCGCCCCGGCTGGGGACCGCTCGCCTCGACCTGCGTGATCTTCTTCCTCGCGGAGATGGGTGACAAGACACAACTTGCCACGGTGGCCCTGGGCGCGCGCTACGCCTCGGCGATCCAGGTCACCGCGGGCACTACCCTCGGCATGCTCGCCGCCGACGGTCTCGCTGTCCTGGCTGCGGTCAAGCTGCACCGTCTGATGCCAATGGGCTGGTGGCGCCGCGGCGCGGCCGGACTTTTCTTTCTCTTCGGTCTCGCCGCGCTCCTGGGCGCGGCGGGGCTCACTTGACGGAGCAGACTCATGGACCACGGACTGTCTCGCGGACTGACCAACTACGGCGATCGAGACTTCGCTCTCTACCTCCGACGCTCCTTCGCGCGCTCCATGGGCTACTCCTCGGCAAGCCTCGCCAAGCCGGTGGTGGGAATCGCGAATTCTGGCAGCGGCTTCAACAATTGCCACCGTCACTTTCCCGAGCTGATCGAGGCGGTGAAGCGGGGGGTGTCAGCGGCGGGCGGGCTGCCCATCGACTTTCCCACCGTGTCGCTCGGCGAGGTGTTCCTCGAGCCCACGAGCATGCTCTACCGAAACCTCATGTCCATGGATGTGGAGGAGATGGTGCGCGCCCAGCCCATGGACGCGGTCGTTCTCGTGGGCGGCTGCGACAAGACCGTACCCGCCCAGCTCATGGGCGCCGCCTCCGCGGGCGTGCCGGCCGTCCAGCTCGTGGCCGGACCCATGATGACGGGACGCTGGGAAGGTGAGCGGTTGGGGGCCTGCACGGACTGCCGCCGCTTCTGGGGACGCTACCGGGCCGGACAGATTTCCAGGGACGACATCGACGGCGTGGAGAGCCGCCTCGCTACCACGGCCGGCACGTGCGCGGTAATGGGCACGGCCAGCACCATGGCCTGCATCGCGGAGACGCTCGGTATGACGCTGCCCGGGACCGCGGCCATTCCCGCCGTGCACGCGGACCGACTGCGGGCTGCTGAGGCCTCGGGCGAGGCCGCGGTGAGGCTCGGGACAAGCCGCCTCACCCCTGACCGCATCCTCACCCCGCCGGCCTTCGAGAACGCGCTCCGCGTGCTCCTCGCCATCGGCGGATCGACCAACGCCATCATCCACCTCACGGCCATCGCGGGGCGGGCCGGCGTGCCCATCTCCCTCACGCGGCTCAACCTCATTTCCGACGAGACGCCGGTGCTGGTGGACCTCAAACCTTCCGGCGATTTCTACATGGAGGACTTCTTCAACGCGGGCGGTCTGGGCGCGGTGCTGGCCGAGCTGCGGCCGCAGCTCCATCTCGACTGCCTCACCGTGACGGGCGAGACGCTGGGCGCCCGGCTCGATGCCGCGCCCCGCTACGTCGATCACACGGTGATCCGGACGCGCAGCGAGCCCATTCTCTCCGTGGGCGGCCTGGTGGCGCTCTTCGGCACGCTCGCCCCAGGCGGCGCCATTCTCAAGCGCTCGGCCGCCGACGCGCGGCTGTTCGAGACGGAGGCCGCCGCCGTGGTGTTCGATTCCCTCGAGGATCTGGCTATGCGGGTCGACGATCCCGCGCTCGCCGTCACGCCCGAGAGCATCCTCGTGCTCAAGAACGCGGGGCCGAAGGGCGGGCCCGGCATGCCCGAAGCGGGTTATCTGCCGATTCCCCAGAAGCTCCTGCGCGCGGGGGTGAAGGACATGGTGCGCATTTCGGACGCGCGGATGAGCGGCACGGCGTTCGGGACCATCGTGCTCCACGTGACGCCGGAGGCCGCGGTGGGAGGACCGCTGGCCCTGGTGGCTACGGGCGATCGCATCAGGATGAGCGTGAAGGAGCGGAAGCTCGACCTTCTCGTGGACGAGGCGGAGCTAGCGCGGCGGCGCGCGACGTGGCGGCCCGCGGGGGGGCCGGAGCGCGGGTATCGCAAGTTGTACATGGACCACGTGCTCCAGGCCGACCTCGGCTGTGACTTCGATTTCCTGCGCGCGTCGCGGTAGCGGCTCCCTGGAATAGGAGCGGCACGTCAGCGTCTGGCGCCCGGGTGGATCGCCGGATTGCCGGTATTCCAGTGGACGGTCTGCTTGACCTTCGCGATCTTCCACCCCGCGGAGGTGCGGCGGAGAGTGTGAGTGTAGGTGCAGTAGGTGTCGAAGCGCTCGCCGTCATCCGCGCGATGCCGGTGAATCACCGCGGCGGAGACGCAGGTGGCCGTGTCGCCTTCGACGGTGACCTGGTGGTTGGTGCTGAGGTGGAGCGTCTGGAGGTGTTCGAGGGCGCTGCGGCGCTTGGCCACGAAGTCGCCGGCCGCCACCTTCGAGGGCGGCTCGCCCCGGAGATCAGAGTAGTCGGTCTCGATCTCGTCCAGAAAGCAGCGGCGACAGCTCTCCCAATCCTTCAGATCGAGCGATCGTGCGAATGTGAGCACCACGTCGCTCACCGCTGTGCGATCTCCCAGCTCACTGAGTGAGCGTTCATCCGCCATTGGATCGAGCTCCTCCATGATTGTGGATTCTGGTTGAAATTCAGGCTTTTGCTTTCGGAGCCGCACTCATTCGAAGGATTACCAATATTTCCAATAGGTTATCTAATCAGTCCCCAGGTTGCCCACATGTTGTGGATAAGCAACTCGCCCAGTACACCATATTGGGTGTCCTCCAGGCTGGGCAGTATCGAAAAAGGTAAATGTTGACAGGGGTTTATCCGTCGATTAGATTAGCGGGTGAGCTCATCGGAAAGGTGGAGGAAGCTGATGATCACCGTTCCAGCGCACCGCGTGAAGCAATTCGGCGTGGAGTTCTTCCAGGCCTCCTTTTCGGCGAAGGATATCGATCGGCTGGTCAAGTTCGAGGTCCTCGGCTACGCGGGCGCGGCCGCGGCGCCACCGGCGAAGGGCAAGCGCAGCAATCGGTCGCGCGTAAACTGGGAGGCTCTCGAGAAGAGGATCGGCGAGAGCGAGGCAGCCTACCAGCGGCCGGTCATCCGCCGCAAGATCGACGAGCTCGTCGGCTACTACCGGGATTGCAAGGACGCGGGCACCCTCCCCGCCATCCCGGGCGCAGTCATCATCACCTCCGAGAAGCGCTTCACCTTCACTCCAATGGCGAGCCAGCACGACCTGGGCCTGCTCCAGATCCCCGAGGAGCATGGGGTCCTGCGCGTGCTCGATGGCCAGCATCGACTCCTTGCCCTCCACGCGCTGACCCAGGCGGGAGAGAACCTGGGCATCGAGGTGCCCGCGGTGCTCTTCGACCGGCTCGACGCCCGCCAGACAGTGGAGCTCTTCGTCACCATCAACGCCAAGCACACGCGCCTGAATCCGTCCCACATCGTAAGCCTGGCCGGTCGCAAGCTCTATCCCGATCCAAACCAGGCCCTCGCTCACGACGTGATCCGGTCGCTGAACGAGGACGACACCTCGCCGCTCGCGGGCGAGATCAAGATGCTCGGCACCGGGCGTGGCCGCGTCTCCCAGGCCCCGCTCGCCGAGGAGATCGTGGACTTCTTCGAGACGGTAGAAAAGATCGGGGGCGGGGCCCGGACCAACGAGCTTCGCCAGAACGCCAAGCGCTTCTTCCTCAACTACATGAAAGCAGTGGCGGGCGTCTTCCCCACCGCGTGGGCGGGGCGGAAGTACTCGATCAAGACCGGCTCGGCCCTGCGCGCCTTCATCCGTGTCGCTCCCGATGTGATGGCGCGGGCGCGCGAGCTCAAGCGCGACGCCTACGACCACAACGCGATCCGCGCCGCGGTGGCTCCGTGGGCCGAGCGACTCAAGGATCGTCGCTTCGAGACCGAGGGCGAGTGGAAGAGCAAGCTGCAGGGCGGCACGCGGGGCACGGTGGAAGCGCTCACCCGCGAGCTGCGTGACGCGCTTCGCTAGCTCCCGCTAGGCCTGTTCCGCCCAGGGGAAGTTCGCCTCGAGGATCTCGAAGCTCTTCTTGCCTCCCGGAAGCTGCGCCGTCACCGTGTCGCCCACCTTCTTGCCGATCAGCGTGCGCGCGAGCGGCGCCATGATCGAGATGCGGCCGTTTGCGGGGTCAGCCTCTTCCGAGCCCACGATCTGATAGCGGGTCTCCTTCTTCGCTTCGTCCTCGAGGCGTACGGTGGACCCGAAGGTAATGCGGTCACCCGAGGTCGGCGGCTCGATGACCTCTGCCGCCCCCACCTTGCCCTCCAGATCGGCGATGCGCGCCTCGACGAAGCTTTGCTTCTCGCGCGCGGCATGATACTCCGCGTTCTCGGAAAGATCGCCGTGGGCCCGCGCCTCGGCGATGGCACGAGTGATGGCGGGCCGCTCGACGCGCTTGAGGCGGTCGAGCTCCTCCTTGAGACGGTGGTGCCCCTGGCGCGTCATGGGTGTGCGTGGAATGGCCATTACTTGTCGACCGGAACCGTCTCGCCCTGGATCTTCACCTGGGCCCCCGCGTAGAGCCCCTTGATCCAGCGCGCCCACGCCTCGTTGCGCTTCGACTCGAGGAGCTGCGTGCGCATGTCGTCGCGCATCTTGGCGAAACCCTCCGGATCGGCTGGCTTGTGCTCGACCGTCTTGATCACGTAGACCCCGCTGGGGGTTCGCACGGGATCGGAGATGGCACCCACCGCCGTGCGCAGGGCAGCGAGCAGCACAGGCCCGGGAAGGGCCTCCTTGTCCTTGGGCGGCTCCGCTCTCGAGAAGAGAGGCGTCCCTCCCGTCTGGAGCTTGTCGCGGTGGGCCACCGCGAGGAAGTCGCCGCCGCCCACGCTCGCCGCGAAAGCCTTGGCCCGCTCCTCCGCCGCGGTCTGGGCTCGCTCGCGCTTCACCGCCTCCACCACCTTGTCCTTGATGTCCGCGAAGGGCGGCACGCCCGCGGGAACCTGCTCGGTCACGCGGACGATGACGAAGCCGCCCGCGGTCTTGATCACGGGCGACACGCCTCCCATGGAGAGACCGAACACCGTGTCCTCGAGCTGCTGATCGCGGCCGATTCCCTCGAGGCCGTCTCCGCGCGCGGTGGCGGTGTCCTTCACGTCGAGGCCGAGCTTCTTCGCCTCGGCGGAGAAATCCTTGGCGGACAGCAGCGCGGTACGCGCCTCGTCGGCTCGAGTCTGGGCCGCGCGCTCGCTGCGCTCGGCGGCGAGCGTGTCCTTGATCTTCGCCGCGATCTCCCGGAAGGGCTGGAGCCCGCCCTCCTGCACGTCGACCACCTTGATGGCGTGATAGCCGAAGGGCGTGCGCACGGGCTGGGGGGAGATCTCGCCCTTCTTCAGCGCGAAGAGCGCCTCCTCGAATTGGGGCACCATCTCGCCCTTGCCCACGAAGCCAAGGTCGCCGCCCTGCGAGGCGGTGGCGGTGTCTTCGGACAGCTCCTTGGCGAGCTTGCCGAAGTCCTCCCCTGCCTTGGCGCGACGGATCGCCTCCGCGATGGTGGCCTTCGACTTGTTCTCCGCCTCGCTACCCCCGGTGGGAGGCACGCGCACCAGGATGTGCGCGGCGTGGTAGCGCTGCGGACGCTCGAACTCCGCGCGGTGCTCCTTGTAGTACGCCTCGGCATCGGCGTCCGTCACCGCCGGGGTGAAAGCCTTGGGGGTGATGAGCACGTACTGGATGCGCCGACGCTCCGGCCGGCTGAAGAGCGCCTCGTGCCCCTTGAGATACGCCTCGGCGTCGGCATCGGTGACCGTGATCTGGGCGAGGAGAGGCGCGGTCTCCACCACCGCCCAGTCGGCGCGCACGCGCTCGTAGCGGGCGTTGTACACCTGCTCCACCTCGGCGTCGGACACCTTGATGCCTTCCTTGACGATGGACTCCATCTTCTGGCGCAGCATCTCGCGGCGCACCTCGTTCTCGAACTCCGAGGGCTCGATGCGCACCTGGCGGAGCTGGGTGAGGTAGCGCTCACGCGAGAAGCGACCGTCCTCCTGGAAGGCGGGAATAGACTGGATGCGGAGCCGCAGCTCGTCGTCGCTGACCGTGATGCCCTCGCGCTTCGCCTGCTGGAGGACGAGGGCCTCCTGGATGAGATCGTTGATCACCTGCTGAGTGAGCCCGAGGCGCTCCGCCATCTCCGGCGTGATGTTCTGCTGGTAGGCGCGCCGATAGTACTCGAGGTAGTTGCGCTGCATGCGCTGGAAGCGCGCGGGGGGAATCTCCTCTCCGTTGACGGAGGCGACGGCGTTGGAGCGCGCATTGCCCATGCGCAGGTCGGAGCCGAAGTAGAGGAAGGAGGTGACGATGAAGGCGACGATCACGAACAGGAGGATGAGCTTCAGCCCCCTGAGGTACTCGCGCATGACTCCAATCAGCACCTGGGCCTCCTTGGAAGAATCGACCGTCGTCCCGGCAGAGTCCTAGCCTACCACAGGCCGCCGGAGCGACTACGCGCCCACCACCTTGCGCACGGCGGGCATGGCGAAGTAGATCACGAAGGCCACCGCCGTCCCGTACATCATGCCGTGTACCTCTGCGCCCTTACCCCGCAGGAGCTTGATCACGCAGTAGGAGACGAAGCCCGCCCCGATGCCATCGGTGATGGAGTAGGTGAACGGCATGAGGGCCACGGTGAGGAGGGCGGGAAATCCTTCCTCGAGATCGCCGAAGGGAATCTGGCGCACGAGCGCCGTCATGAGGAAGCCGACGAGGATGAGGGCGGGCGCGGTGGCCTGTGCGGGGACGATGCCCGCCACCGGCGCGAAGAACAGGGCAAGGAGGAAGCACACGCCGGTCACCACCGAGGCGAGCCCGGTGCGCGCGCCCGCCGCCACCCCGGCCGACGACTCGACGAAGGTCGTGGCGGAGGAGGCGCCCGCCGCCCCGCCCGCCGCCGCGGCGAGCGAATCCACGAGGAGCACGCGGTTCAGGCGCGGGAGATCGCCCTCCGGCGTCAGCCAGCCGCCCTCGGCGCCGACGCCGATCACCGTGCCCATGGTGTCGAAGAAGTCGGAGAGCATGATGGAAAAGATCGTCACCACCGCGGTGATCACGCCCACCCGCGCGAAGACGGAGAGATCGACGCCCGATCCCAGGCTCGAGAAGTCCGGCCACGCGGTGAGGGTCTTCGGGATCACCGCCTGCCCGGGGAGAGGAAATGCCCGGCCGCCCGTCCACGCGTTGACGATCATGGCGAGGATGGTGGTGGCGAAGATGCCGAGGAGGAGACCGGCGGTCATGCCGCGCGACTGGAACCACAGCACGAGGAGCAGGCCGAACAGCGCCACCGCCACCGGCGCCGAGGTGAGTACTCCCAGGGTGACCGGCACCCCGGGCGGTCCCGGCTTGACGATGCCCGAAGCATTGAGGCCGATGAAGAGGATGAAGAGCCCGATCCCCACGCCGATGGCCTGTTTCAGCGAGGCGGGGATGGCCTTCATGATCGCCTCGCGCAGTCCGGTGACGACGAGCACGGTGATCACCAGGCCTTCGAGCAACACCACGCCCATGGCGGCCTGCCACGGCAGCTTCATCCCTGCCACCAGCTGATACGCCACGGCGGCGTTCAGCCCCATGCCGGAGGCGAGGGCGAGTGGATAGTTCGCCACCAGCCCCATGGCGATCGTCATCACGCCCGCCACCAGGCAGGTACTGGCCTGCGTCGCCGCAAAGGGCGGGCCCTGGCCCTGCAAGGCGGGAATTCCCGCGAAGCCCAGGATGGCCGGGTTCACGAAGATGATGTAGGCCATGACCATGAAGGTGGTCAGGCCACCGCGAATTTCACCGCCCACGGTCGCGCCCGCGCGAGCGAGACCGAAGCAGCGCTCGAGCACGCTTCAGTGATCCTCGGAGTGCTCGACCTGCGGCTGCCTGCGGCCCTCCTCCGGCACCACCCGGCGCGCCACCGTGAGAAAGCCGGTGTGCGCGACCATGCGATGGAAGGGGCGCACGGATAGCCCCTCGATGTTCCACGGACGCATCAGCGTCTCGAAGGTCTCCACCAGCGCATAGCCGGGATGCTGGCGCAGCGCCTCGGAGAGCTGGTGCGACTGGATGATGGTAGGCACGTAGGAGAGGAAGATGCCGCCCGAGCGCAGCACACGGGTGACGGGCTCCACGAGATGCCAGGGCTCCGGCAGGTCGAAGACGGCGCGATCCACCATCTCCTCCTCGCCGAGCCCTTCCTCCACAGGACGCAGGCGCACGGCCAAATTCGACACCTCGCCCATGCGCATTTGGATGTTGGCGAGCGCGCGGCGCGCGAAGTCCTCGCGCTGCTCATAGGTGATGACTTTTCCCTCCGGCCCCACCGCGCGGAGGAGAGTGAGGGTGAGGGCGCCGGAGCCCATGCCCGCCTCGAGCACGCGCGCCCCCGGGAAGATATCCGCCCAGAAGAGGAGCACGGCGAGGTCTTTGGGATAGATGACCTGGGCGCCGCGCGGCATGTCGAGGACGTACTCGGCCAGCGTGGGGCGCAGAGCGAGACAGCGCGTGTTCTTGGAGGTGCGTACCCAGGAGCCGTCGGGCTGGCCGATGATGGCGTCATGCTGGATCCATCCCCGGTCGGAGTGGAAGGTCTCGCCCTTGCGCAGGAAGACGAGATGGCGCTTCCCGCGCTGATCGATGAGCAGCACCTGCTCGCCGTCCTGAAAGCGATCGAGGATTGTCACGGACTCGACGTCCTCACCGCGTGCGCGGCTCGGGCAAGGTCAGGGAGACGGCGGAGCCCAGGATCGGCATGAGCGCCGAGATCCAGAGCGCCGAGCTGAGCCCCCAGCGGTCGGCGACCCAGCCGAGCGCGGTGGCCCCGACGCCGCCCGCGCCGATGGCGAAGCCCACGATGAGGCCCGAGGCCATGCCGAGATTGCGCGGCATGTACGCCTGTCCCAGGACTACCGCCGTGGTGAAGGTCGATACCAGCACCAGGCCGAGGACACCCAGGAGCACGATGGTCCACACGCCGCTCACGAGGAGAAAGCCCACGGCGAGGGGCGCGGAAAGAAAGAACACGATGACCATGAAACGCCGGGGGCCGATGCGATCCGCGATGGGGCCCGCGATCAGCGTCCCCGCCGCGCCCGCGCCGAGGAACACCGCGAGGAGCGTGCCGACCATGCGCGGATCACCCTTGAGCACCTCGAGGTAGTAGAAGGGCATGTAGGTCGTGAAGCCGAGCTGCGTCCACGAACGGATGGAGATGACCAGGACGAGGAGGGTCATGGCGCCCACCATTGTCTGGGGGGCGGAGGCTCGGCCCTCCGTGCGCGCGGGTAGCGGACGCGAGAGACCGGGAAGCACCGCCATGAGGAGGACCGCCGCGAAAAGGCCGGGCAGCACCATGCCGAGGCTGCCCGGCATGCCGAACGTGGTAATGAGCGCGGTGATGAGGGGCGGGCCCAGCGCGACTCCGATGTTGCCTCCCGTGGAGAAGATGGAGACGCCGGTGGCTTTTTTGGCTCCCGCGACCTGGGTCGCCGTGCGATAGCCCTCGGGATGATAGGCGGCGACGCCGAAACCACTCAGCATGACGAGGGCGAGCACGGTGAGGTACGACGGCGCCACGCCCGTGAGCCCGATGCCGACCGCGGAGAGGACCACGGATAGCGGCAGGAGCCACCGCCGCGCCGTCTTGTCCGCGAGAAAGCCGAACAGCGGCTGGATGAGCGAGGAGGTGACGTTCGACATGAGCACGATGATGCCGGTGGCCGTATAGGTGAGCCCGAGCGCGGTCTTCAGATACGGCAGGAGCGCGGGAAGCGAGCCCTGATTCGTGTCGATGACGAGGTGCCCCAGGGCGAGCAGGCTCAGCAGGCGATAGTTGGGCTTCGACTGATCGACGGGGACGCGAAGCGGGACGGCGGACGCAGGCAAGGCCACGGCGGGAGCGTTCGGGTCAGGACTCATAGATCCCCTATGCTACACCAGCGCACCGCGACGTGATCACCGGGACGAGTCAGGCCGACGCGCGCCGATGCCGGCAATCTTCGTCCAGGGCGGCGCGCGCGGCCTCGAGGAAGCGCGCGATGTGCTCGTCGGTGTGGGCGAGCGAGAGATAGAGCTTGGTCGACATGGGATTGAGGAAGATGCCACGCCGGAAGAGACCGAGGAGATAGGCGCGGGCAAGCGCCCGATTCGAGGCGTACGCGCTCCGGTAGTCCACCACCTCGCGGTCGGTAAAGATCACCGCGGCGAGCGGGCCGTCACCCTGCACGTGCGCGGTCACGCCCGTGGCCTTCATCACCGCGCGCAAGCCTGAGCGGAGGCTCTCGCCAAGAGCGAAGAGGCGATCGTAGGTGCCGGGCTTCCGCAGCTCGGCGAGGGTGGCGCGCGCGGCCGCGGTCGAAACGGGATTGCCGCCGAGGCTCGAGGCGAACCAAACATACTGCGGCTCGCCCAGGCGGTCCTCGCGTACCAGATCCATGATGTCCGCACGTCCCACCACCGCGCCGATTGGATAGCCGCCTCCCAGCGCCTTGCCCAGCGTGGCGAGGTCAGGACGAACGCCGTAGTACGCCTGGGCGCCTCCGTAGGCGAGGCGGAAGCCCGTCACCGTCTCGTCGAAGATCAGGAGCAGGCCGAGCTCGGCGCTGATCTCGCGCAGGCCTTGGAGGAATCCGGGCTGGGGCGAGGTGCATCGATGCAGCGGCTCCACGATGATGCCCGCGAGCTCGCCGCGATGCGCCTCCAGGATGGCCGTCGTCGTCCGCAGATCGTTGTAGGGCGCGACGAGCACGTCGGCGGCCGCGCCCGGTCCCAAGCCCGCCGAGGTCGGCTCGCCATGGGGGAAGTCGAGGAGCCGGTGCGGGAAGAGGCTGACGGTGCCGACGTCGTTGGCGCCGTGATACGCGCCCTCGAACTTCAAGATCTTCGGCCGCCCCGCGTAGGCGCGCGCGAGCCGCACGGCATACGAGGTCGCCTCGGTGCCCGACGCGCAGAAGCGCACACGCTCCGCGCAGGCCACCGCGGCCACGATGTCCTCGGCGAGGCCGAGGGCCGGCTCCGTCACATACGCGAAGTTGGAGCCGAGAGCGGCCTGCGTGGTGGCCGCCGCCCGCACGGCGGGGTGTGCGTGCCCGAGGAGCACGGAGCCCCAGCCCATGGTGAAGTCCGTGAAGGCGCGGCCTTCGCTGTCCCACACGGTGGCGCCTTCGCCGCGAGTGAGCACGGTGGCGAGCTCCGGCGGAAGGTCGTACTCGCCGAGCGATCCGCCGGGAAAGACCGCGAGGGATCGCTCGGCCGCTCTCGTCACGCCGCGCTCACATGCCGAAGGCGTCGAGGCCCGTGATGTCGCGGCCCACGATCAGGGTGTGGATGTCGTGGGTGCCCTCGTAGGTGTTGACCGTTTCCAGGTTCATCATGTGGCGGATGATCGGATGCTCGTCCACGATGCCCGCCGCGCCCAGGATGTCGCGGGCCATGCGCGCGCTGTCGAGGGCCATCTGCACGTTGTTCCGCTTGGCCAGGGAGATCTGCTGGGGCCGCGCCGCGCCCTCGTCCTTGAGCTGGCCCAGGCGGAGACACAGGAGCTGGGCTTTGGTGATCTCCGTGATCATCCACACGAGCTTCTGCTGCACGAGCTGGAAGGAGCCGATGGGCTTGCCGAACTGGATGCGCTGCTGCGAATAGCGGAGCGCCCAGTCGTAGCAAGCCATGGCCGCGCCGATCGCCCCCCACGCGATGCCGTAGCGCGCCTGGGAGAGACAGCCCAGGGGCCCGCGGAGGCCCTTCACGTTGGGCAGCTTGTTCTCGAGGGGAATCTTGCAGTCGGCGAAGGCCAGCTCCGAGGTGATCGAGGCGCGCATGGAGAACTTGCCGTGGATGTCGAGGGTGGAGAAGCCGGTCGTCCCGCGCTCCACCAGATAGCCGCCGATCTCGCCATCGTCGCCCTTGGCCCACACCACCGCCACCTCCGCCACAGAGCCATTGGTGATCCACAGCTTGGTGCCGTTCAGCACGTACTCGTTGCCCTTCTTGACGGCGCGCGTGGCCATGGAGCCGGGGTCGGAGCCGTGATCGGGCTCGGTAAGTCCGAAGCAGCCGAGGGCCTCGCCGGATTGGAGCCGCGGCAGCCACTTCTCCTTCTGCGCCTCCGAGCCGTAGGTGTAGATCGGGTACATGACGAGCCCGCTCTGCACGGAGGCGAAGGAGCGCAAGCCCGAGTCGCCGCGCTCCAGTTCCTGCATGATGAGCCCGTAGGCGACGTTGTCGAGGCCCGCGCAGCCGTAACCGGTGAGGGTGGCCCCGAACACGCCCATCTCGCCGAGGGGCTTGGCCACCTCGAGGGGGAAGGTGCCGTCGCGATGGTGCTGGCTCACCATGGGCACGAACTCCTTCTCCACCCAGTCGCGGACGGCATCCCGCACCATCCGCTGTTCCTCGCTCAGCAAGGCCTCGATCCCGTAGTAGTCGACGCCGCGATAGTCGCTCATCGGTGCATCCTTCTCGCCGGCCGTCCGGCGACTAGAGGTTGGTCGGGTGCGCGGGACGCTCTTCGCCGAGCGCCCGATTGAGCGCCTTGGCCAGGAGCTCGTCGTGCTCGTGCGTCTTGGCGAAGATACGGCACTGCGCCACCTTGCCGGGTAGATACTTGAGCAAATCCTTGAACGGCTCTGCGGATACCGTGCGCGTGGCTGGATCGTAGACGTAGATCTGGCGGTCTCCCCTGCCGATGGGATTGAGGGGGCGCGGATCCTGCTGCGCCATGTCGATCTTGAAGGGAAAGTCCTGCATGGCCGGCGGCAGGAGCTCGCGCACGCGCTGCTCCACCTCCTCCGCCTTCATGAAGCCGAATCCTCGCCGCGGCTCGAAAAGATCGAGCACCACCTCGTGCGACATGCGCCACTTGAGCCGCCGGTCGAGGATGTGCCGCCATTCCTGGCCGAGGGCCTTGCGCTCCGGGTCGTCGGCGTGCTCCCAGCGCGCCACTTCCTCGAGGAGCGTCCACTCCGTGAGGTGGAGATAAGGCTCGATGCTCTTGTTGAGGTCGTGGGGGAAGACGAGGCGCATGGTGTCGCGGAAGATCTCCTTGAGGTGCAGGTCGATGCCCCGCGTGGTGCGATGGTAGTAGACGTTGGTGTACATGTAGAAGCGCGCGTTCAGGAACATGATGAAGGCCTGGATGCCGCCTCGGTCGAGGGTGAGGCCCTGCTCGCTGAAGAACGAGTAGTAGATGATGCGCTCGATGTCGATAGGCCCTACCGCCACTCCACACATGTAGGAGTCGCGGAGCACATAGTCCATGTTGTCCGCGGTGTAGATGCCGCTGAGCAGCGGCTTGAGGTGCGCGAGCCAGCGCGGATGCCGCACCTCCGGCTTGGTGTAATCCTTGCCCATGAGATAGCAGATCCAGTCGGGGTCGATCGATTCCCCCAGCTCGAACGACGCGCTGGGGCTGCGCCGGAGATTGCAGATCAGGTCGCTGATCTGCTCCCGAATGATGCGCTGGCCGAGAATCTCGTGGGTGAGGCCGAAGTCGGCGAGGAAGTTGTCGTCGAAGAAGTGGCCGAAGGGGCCGTGGCCGATGTCGTGGAGGAGACCGGCCATCCGGAGGAGTTCCTCGAACAGCGCTCCAGAGGGCGCGTCGGGAAACTCGGCCTTGAGTGACGGGTAGAGCTGCTGGGCGAAGCGCCCGGCCAGATGCATGGCCCCCAGCGAATGCTGGAAACGACTGTGCTCGGCGGCGGGAAAAACCCATCGCGCCGACTGGAGCTGGGGCACGCGCCGGAGCCGCTGCATCCACGGCGAGTCGAGGAGGTCCTGCTCCGTCGCTTCGCCGGGGACGCCGTCCGGGCGCGTGTAGAGGATGTAGTGATGGATCGGATCGGCGATGAGCCCGCGGCCCTGGTAGGTATCGACGCCGGGCATCGGGCCAGCTATCGGTCGTTGGTCAGGAAGAGGCGGTAGCGATCCACGGAGCGCACGGTGATCGACTCGAGACGCGTCGCCCGCATGACCACGAGCTGGATCTCCTGGCCCGGCGCGCCGAGCCAGAGGCGGCGATAGAAGTCGGCCTGGCTCGACACCTCCTGGCCGTTCATGCGCACGATCATGTCGCCGGGGCGGAAGCCGGCCATGCGCGCCGGACCGACGGGCGACACGCCGGCGACCATGAGCCCGCCGTCCGTCTCCCGCGTGTAGAGGCCGAGCCACGGGCGTGGCGGACGGCTTTCCACGCGTCCCCTGGCGATCAACTCGTCCTTGCCTCCCAGGAACTGCTCGATGGGAATGGCCATGTTCACGAACGGAGCCTCGCCCAGGCGCAGGGAGGTGATGCCTACCACGGCACCCGTCTGGTCAACCAGGGCCGCCCCTCCGAAGGCTGCGTTGTACGGGGCGACGAAGAGCGCGCGCTCCAGCATGTATTCCCAAGAAGCCGCGAAGGAGCGGATCGACTTGACGGCGCCCGGCGTCGCCACCAGCGAGCCTTCTTCGTCCATGCCCACCGTGCCCGTGACGGCACCCACCGTGAGTCCGGCCGAGCTGCCCAGGGTGGCGGTCGGCCAGGGACCCGAGCCCTCGAGCTTGATCACACCCAGCCCCGACTCGAGATCGAGCCCGGCGACTTTGGCCTCCACTTTCGTTCCGTCGCGCAGCAACACATCGACGCGCGCGGCGTCGATGAGCAGGTAGCTCACGGTCAGTCCGTAGCCCGCGGCGTCGAAGATGACCCCGCTCCCCCAGCGCTCGGCGCCGAGAGTGAGGGCCGAGGGCCGATCGGGCGGCACCTCGACACGAATGCCGATGATGGCGGGCGCCACGTGCTCGATGTGGGTCGGCAGCGCCGACGCGCGCTTGGGATCGATGCGCGGGGCGGTCGCCTGCGGCGCCGCGCCGAGCAGCGCGGGGAGACACAGGAGGAGAGAGACGAGCGTAGCGCCCCGAGGCATGGCTATCGCTTGGAGTATTGCTGCTCGTAGTACGCGCGGAAGGCGCCCGACTTGATGGGCTTCCACCAGGATTCGCGCTCCCGGTACCAGGTCACCGTCGCTTCGAGGGCGGCGCCGAAGGAGTGCGCGGGCTTCCAGCCGAGGGCGGCAACCTTGCTGGAGTCGAGGGCATAGCGCCGGTCGTGTCCCGGCCGATCGGTCACGGGCCGGACGAGGCTCTCCGGCTTGCCCAAGAGATGGAGCACCTGTCGCGTGAGGACCACGTTCTCCACCTCGTGGCCGCCGCCGATATTGTAGATCTCACCGTCTTTGCCTTTGCGGAGCACGAGGTCGATGGCCGCGCAATTGTCCAGCACGTAGAGCCAGTCGCGCACGTTCTTGCCGTCGCCGTACAGGGGCAGCGGCTTGTCCTCGAGGGCGTTGGTGATAAAGAGGGGGATAACCTTCTCCGGATACTGATACGGCCCGAAGTTGTTGCTGCTCCGGGTGATGAGCACGGGGAGACGGTGCGTGGTCCAGTAGGCGCGGGCGAGGAGATCCGCCGCCGCTTTGGAGGCGGAGTAGGGATTGGACGGGTTGAGGGCGTCCACTTCCCGCGCCGCACCCTTGGCGATGCTGCCGTACACCTCGTCGGTGCCGATGGCCACGAAGCGCCGGACCTTCCGCTCGCGCGCCGCCTCGAGGAGAGTGAAGGTGCCGTTGGCGTTGGTCCGGAGAAACTCGTCGGCCGCCGCGTTCGAGCGGTCCACGTGCGTCTCGGCGGCGAAGTGCACCACCGCGTCTGCGCCATCCATCAAGTCGCGCACCAATGCGCCATCGCAGATGTCGCCGCGCACGAAGCGATAGCGCGGGTCCTTCTCGATATCGCGCAGGTTCTCGAGGTTGCCCGCGTAGGTGAGCTTGTCGAGATTGATCACGCTGTCCTCGGGATGACTACCCAGGACATGCCGCACGAAGTTCGAGCCGATGAAACCGGCCCCGCCGGTCACGAGTAGCTTCACGAGAGCCTATCCTTTGACGACGTCCCAGACGTCGGCGCCGACGAAGTTCCAGGGCAACCGACCTTCGTCGCCCTCGGTGGGAGACGCCTGAAATTGCACGTCCACGAAATAGATGATGCGGCCGCGCGCGGCGCCGATGTTCTTGACGCCATGGGCCACGCCGGGAGGAATACGGACCAGGCGCGAAACGCCGTCTCCCATCGGGAGGCGACGAATGACCTTGTCGGTGGGCGAGCCCGCCCGCACGTCGACCAGGACGAGGAGCATCTTGTCGCTCGGCGGGATGAACCAGACGTCGGTCTGTCGCCGGTGCAGATGGAAGGCCTTGATGACACCAGGGTCCATCTCGCTATAGTTGACCTGCTTCACCTCGAATCCCGGCAGGGCGGCATGCATGCCCGCCGTGAGCCGGCCCAGCTCTGTGAGGCTTCCGCCGTCGTCACCGAAGCGCTTGAGCTCGACGATATCCACACCCTGGATGGAAGGCTGGGAGGCGTAATCCTGGACCGAGAGCGCGCGCTGCGCCTCGTCGTTCAGGCGCACGGAGCGACACCTCGACTGCCGATTGACCCTTCCATTTCGCTGCCGATTATAGCAGTCTTGACCAGGGTTTGACAGGAAGCGCGGGCCTTGTCCCTTGATCCGACCGGGAATGGTGGTAACATGAAGCCGCCGATTTCAAAGACACAATCGTCACTCAGGGAGTGAGCGCATGAAGACGTTGAAGGAAATGCTGGCCGAGGCTAGGCAGGTCATCCCGGAGCAGCTGCCGGCCGAACTCAAGAAGCGCCTGGAGGCGGGCGAACCCGTGGTCGTCGTCGACGTGCGCGATCCCGACGAGTATCGGGACGGATCCATCGAGGCCGCCACCAACATCAGCCGGGGCTTCCTCGAGTTCCGGATCGGCACTGTGGCGGCTGAGCCAACCACCCCCGTGGTGCTCTACTGCCAAACCGGCTTGCGTTCGATGCTGGCGGCCAAGGCCCTGCATGACCTCGGCTACACGAATGTGATCAACCTGCAGGGCGGCTTCCAGCGCTGGGCGCAGTCGGGCCTGCCCGTGGTGAAGGACACACCGCTGGCCGGCGATCAGATCCAGCGCTACAGCCGCCACTTCCTCCTCTCACAGGTGGGTGAGAAGGGGCAGCGCAAGCTTCTCCGCTCCAAGGTGCTCTTGATCGGCGCGGGCGGCCTGGGATCGCCGACCGCACTCTACCTGGCGGCGGCCGGCGTGGGCACCATCGGCCTCATGGACGGCGACGTGGTCGACGTGTCGAACCTCCAGCGCCAGGTGCTCCACACCACGGCGAGCGTGGGGCGGCCCAAGGTCGACTCGGGGGCCGAGACCATCCAAGCCCTCAACCCGGATGTGAACGTGATCAAGCTGCCCACGCGCATCGACGTTGACAACGTGATGGACATCATCAAGGACTACGACCTCGTCGTGGACGGTTCGGACAACTTCGACACGCGCTACCTCGTCAACGACGCTTGCTACCTCGCAGGCAAGACCAACGTCCACGGCTCCATCTTCCAGTTCGAAGGCATGGCCTCGGTCTTCGCCCCCCACCAGGGCCCATGCTATCGCTGCCTCTATCCCACGCCGCCTCCGCCGGGCCTCGTGCCCTCCTGAAGCGAGGCGGGCGTCCTGGGCGTGCTCCCAGGCATCATCGGCGTGGTGCAGGCGACGGAAGCGGTGAAGCTGCTGCTGGGCATCGGCGAGCCGCTCATCGGGCGTCTCCTCACCTACGACGCGCTCGGCATGCGCTTCCGTGAGGTCAAGCTACGGCGCGATCCAAAGTGTCCGCTGTGCGGCGACCACCCCACCATTCGAGATCTCTCGATCCATCGCGAGGGGGCGGCTGCCGTGTGCGCCGTCGACGGAGACGGCCATCCCGAACCGGTCGCCGTTTCCGCCGCCAAGGCCGGAGGTTAGCCGGCCGCTCCTCGCGTGGCTCGCCGTCGCCGCCCGGGCCCTCGCCCTGGTCGTGATGGCGGTGCTCGGCTGGCAGATCCTCCAGCGCGACCTCGACTTCACCGCGGGCGGCAGCGCGCTTAGGTTCTTCCACGGTATCGACCTCGTCATTCATGAGGCGGGGCATGCTTTTGCCTTCGTTCTCCCGCGCTTCTTCTCTGTGCTCGGCGGCTCGGCCCTCCAAGTGCTGCTGCCGGCCATGTGCGCCCTGATCTTCCTTCACCAGGGCCAGCTCGCCTCCTTCGCGGTGGCCCTCTTCTGGACGGGCGAGAGCATCAGCGACGCTGCCATCTACATGGCCGACGCGCGAGCCCAGGCGCTGCCGCTGATCGGTGGACACGTCGCCGTACATGACTGGAACTATCTGCTTGGGCAGCTCCACCTGCTCGGCTGGACGCAGTCAATCGCGCGGCTCACGCTGGGCGTGGGCATCTTACTCATCGTGATCTCCCTCGCCATTGTGGCCAACGAGACGCACCGGGCCTGGCAGGGCGCCGCGCGCGCGTAGCTGCCGCTCGCGATCAGACGGCCACCACCGCCACTTGGTGGGCGGCGAGCCAGCCCGATACCTTGGCCCAGGCCTGTGGCTCGCGCCGCTGCCATGCGCGCACCGCTTCGGCGGGCACCACCACGTAGGGCATACTATCGCGCACCACCGCTTCCACGAAGCGTGCCAGGTCCGTCTGCGAGGTACGCAGCTCCGTCAGCAGTTCCTCTGTCTGCATGGTTGACCCTCCTTTGCCCATGAGAGTCTCCGTGAAGTGTTGCCCCCGTGTGGCACGGCGATGAAGAAGCGGTAGCAGATTCCGCACCGCTCGCGTGCACGGGGTTTGCTACTCTGCAGGGGACATGACGTCCATGCACTGCCAGAAGGGGATCATTCTCGCCGGCGGCTCCGGCACACGGCTCTATCCCATCACGCGCGCAGTGAGCAAGCAGCTCTTGCCGATCTACGACAAGCCGATGGTTTACTACCCGCTCTCCGCGCTCATGTTGGCGGGCATTCGCGACATCCTGATCATCTCCACGCCAGACGACATCGGAGGTTTCGAGCGCCTGCTCGGCGACGGGAGCGGCATCGGCATCTCCATCCGCTACGCCGTGCAGCCCAAGCCCGAAGGCCTGGCCCAGGCCTTCATCATCGGACGCCAGTTCGTGGGCGCGGATCACGTGGCCCTCGTCCTCGGTGACAATCTGTTCTACGGGCAGGGCTTTCAGGGCATGCTGAACCGAGCGGCGAGCCGGCGCGAAGGCGCCACGGTATTCGCCTATGCAGTGAAGTCGCCCGAGCGCTACGGCGTGGTGGAGCTCGACGCGCAGGGCCGCGCCATCTCCCTCGAGGAAAAGCCCGTCAAGCCGCGCTCGCATCTCGCGGTCACCGGGCTCTACTTCTACGACAACCAGGTGGTCGACATCGCGGCGGAACTCAAGCCTTCCGCGCGCGGGGAGCTCGAGATCACTGACGTGAATCGCGAGTATCTGAACCGCGGCCAGCTCCACGTGGAGTCGTTCTCGCGCGGCTTCGCCTGGCTCGACACGGGCACCCACGAATCGCTCCTTCAGGCCTCCACCTTCATCGAGACCATCGAGCTGCGCCAGGGCCTCAAGGTCGCGTGTCTCGAGGAGGTCGCCTACCACAAGGGCTTCATCACCGCGGATCAGCTCGAGGCGCTGGCCCACAGCCTGCCCAACGCCTACGGGCAATACCTCCTGGATCTCCTCAAGTGAGTGAGGAGGCGCTCCGGAAGATCGCGCTTCAGGTTCGGAACTGGGGCCGGTGGGGACCCGACGACGAGCTGGGCACTCTGAACCACATCACGCCCGAGCGCATCGCGGCGGCGTGTCGGCTGGCTACCACGGGGAAGGTGTTCGCTCTCGGCATTCCTCTCGATAGGAACGGTCCGCAGAGTGGCACGCGAGCGCGCTTCAATCCCATCCACACCATGTTCCGCGACGGCGGCGACGCGCCCAGGACGCCCGCTGAGGTGAAGGAGATGGAGGGCTATGGCGGGTCCGACGACTGGATCGTCATGCCGCTCCAGTGCGTCACGCAGTGGGACAGCCTCGCCCACATCTTCTACGAGGGGAAGATGTACAACGGCTACGATGCCACCCTCGTCACGAGCAGCGGCGCGGCCAGGAACAGCATCGACAAGACCAAGAGCAAGCTCGTGGGCCGCAGTGTCCTCCTCGACGTGGCTCGCCACAAGGGCGTGAAGGCTCTCGAGCCGGGCTACGCCATCACCGTGGCCGATCTGGAGGCGACGGCGGCGGCCGCGCGGGTCGAGGTGCTCGCCGGCGATATCCTCCTCGTGCGCACCGGCCACATGTCACGCTATCTTGACCAGAACGACTGGCGACACTACGACCTCGATCCCTCGCCCGGCCTGTCCGTGCACACCACGCCGTGGCTACACGCGAAGCAGATCGCCGCCATTGGCTGCGACAACTACGCGGTGGAGGTGCGACCGTCCGAGATTCCCGGCTTCCGGAATCCGTTCCACGTGGTGGCGATTCCGAATATGGGTCTCACCCTGGGGGAGATCTTCTTTCTCGAGGAGCTGGCCGCCGACTGCGCGGCTGACGGTTGCTACGCCTTCCTGCTCGTGGCGCCGCCCTTGCCCGTCACCCGCGCCGTGGGCACACCCATCAATCCCTACGCGCTGAAATAGCGGGCCCCGCCCTAGCGCGGCGCCTCGTAACACGACGCGACCACGCCGCCCAGGCAGACACACTCCATGGGCGAGCCAAGCTCGTCGACGGCGGTGTCGATGCGGACCCGGCAGTCGTGATGGACGCGGTGCGAAGCGAGGGCTCCGGCCACGCCCGCCATGGCGAGTAGCATGAAAACGACCACCGCCCACACATAGATCTTCATCGGCTCAGGAAAACAAGCAAGCACGACGGCGTGCCCGACGCCTCCGGGGCCGCACTACCTGACTCCCGGAACCCCGGCACGCCGTCGTGCCGACCGCCCGCCCGCTCGCGCTCTAGGTTATCGTGGAGCCTGCACGTCCTGATGACTGCGCGGGGACTGCACGTCGTCGTGTTCACGTGGGCCCTGGAAATCCTGGTTCCCCCGGGGACCTTGAAATTCCTGGTTCGCCCGGGGACCCTGGAATTCCTGGTTCCCCCGCGGCGCCTGCACATCCTGATTCTCGCGCGGAGCCTGGACGTCCTGGTTCTCGCGCGCAGCCCGCACGGTCTGGTCGTCGATCACCGCGGCCAGGGCGGGAATCTGCGATACTGCCACCACCACGCCGAACACTACCGCTGCCACTTTCCTCATCACACTCTCCTCTCGGGGCCACTTCACACTTCGGGTCCCTTGCACCCCTTTAGACGTGATTCGCAGCCGCGAGGTGCTCAGAATCAAAAATTCCTCTTTGCTATCGCTGCGATTCGCGCACTCTACAATTAACGATCGGAGGCGTCGATACGTTGCATCTCGGTCATGATGCAGGCAGGAATCGTTCGACTATTGGAACGAATTGTTGATCGGCAGGCAAGCGTATCCACGCTCGCTGCTGCGTTCTTGGAGTCCGCTGCGACAAGATGGGTAAAGGACGACGGGTGGGTTGTGATGAAGAGCGTCGGAGCGAAGAAATTCGGGGCATCCCAGGGACTCGGACACCGCCACAGTTTGCCCCTGCTACCCAAACAGGGCCGACGCGCTGCTGCCGTTCGTGAGCAACCGACACCAGGTGCCTGACAGTTCGGCACTACGAGGGGCGCGCGCCGATCCCCCAGACGGTCGCGGACACCGTTACTCGCTCACCTGCTCGGCCTGCCACAGCTTGATGAGGGCACGCCGAAACTCGTCCCAGCGGGCGAGCGCATCCTCGCCGACGAGCACGCGCGCCGGCGTCGTCGGATCGTCGACCGCGGCCACGATCGCGTCCGCGACGGCCGCCGGATTGGCACCGTTCGCGATGCCTGCGGCGACTCTGTCGTCCGCTTGGGCCAGCGCGGTGGCGTAGTGCGACGCCGGGTCGATCGACGCTCGCTTGCGATCACCGTAGATCTCGGTCGCGAAGAATCCCGGTTCGATCGCAACGACACGCACGCCCGTCCCGACGAGCTCTGCGTTCAGCGACTCGCTCATCCGGCTGATCGCCTGCTTCGTGGCGGCGTACATCGCGAGCCAGCCCCCTCCAGGGAAGCGTGCGCCGACAGTCGAAAGGTTAACTATCACGCCGGCGCGCTGCGCGCGCATGTACGGCAGCACGGCTTGGCAAAGGTGGATCGGGCCCCAGAAGTTTGTTTCCCAAACGAGTCGCGCTCGCGCTTCGTCCGCCTCCTCGATCGCTTCGACGAAGCCGATACCTGCGTTGTTCACGAGCACGTCGATGCCACCTCGTTCGGCGGCGATGCCGGCGACGACATCGCGTATCGCGGTGCCATCGGTGACGTCGAGCCCGCGAATGACAACGGGCAACGATTCGCGCGCGACCGCGTCGCGAAGCCGATGATCGACCGATGGGTCGCGCATCGTCGCATGGACCGCGTCGCCACGGCGGCCGAACGCGAGCGCCAATCGCTTGTCGACCCGACCACGGCTTGCCAACTGATGGACGTCACGGGAGGCCTCGGTGCTCAGTCGAGATGCCACCTCCTCGACTCGGCCCTCAACTCGGACTCGGCGCGGACGCCGATTGAGTGCTCGACATTCTCACTTTGCAGCGACCGTACAGGAGTGAATCGCTCGTAACCGCCTGCAGCAGCAACGCTCGAAGGTGCTTGTCTCGCTCGCGGCCAGTGATGGTGACCCTCACGTAATAATTTCGTCACATGCCTGAGGCGACCGTGGTAGTAGTCTGCTGCGTCCATGGCACCTGATCTACCCAAAGCGGAAATTCAGCGGGTGATTCGAGAGCGTATGCGAGAAGGGGTCCTCTGCAGTATTGACACCCCGGTTCCTGCTGCGACCACCGCGACGGGTAGAGGCCAGTGCATCGTGTGTGGGTTCGCCATCGGAGCCGGCAGGAAGGAGTGTCAGGTGGCCGGAGCGCGCGCCCACGAAATCTGTACGGTGATCTGGCGGGAAGAGTCGGATCGTGCCCGGTAGCTGGTCCCACATGAGGCGATAGCTCACCAGTCGCCGCTTCTGCTATGAGAAGCGGCTAAGGTAAATCGAGGCGATGATGCATCCGCTGGACGCTTAGCAAGGGTCCGCGAGCTCATAGCGTCCGGTCAGCTTCCAAGCGAGCCGCCGGTGATCCGCAGGCCGGCGAGGGCCTGAAGTGGAGCGGGAAGAGACGCGATCTTCACGAATCGCTGTGTCTTATCCGTACGGCGGCTCCGCAGAACTCGATCAGAACCTTCCTCTGGCGCCCGCTGGCAGCGGCTTCCCGGCACGCTACGCAGATCGCGGAGCAGGGTCGCCCCGCTGCGTGAGGTCTCATCTCACCCTCGGTCGACTCACGGGGCCGCGTCCGGCACGCGCACGGGCACGATGCCCCAGATCTCATCGGCGTACTGCCGGACGGTGCGGTCACTGGAGAAGTCGCCCATCCGTGCCGTGTTCAGGATCGACTTCTGGGTCCAGGCAGAGCGATCGCGATAGGTGCGGGCAACTCGCTCCTGGCAGTCCACATACGCTTGATAGTCGGCGAGGACCAGGTAGCGATCGCCCTCCTCGAGAAGAGAGTGCGCGATGGCGGCGAAGAGCCCCGGGTCGTGGGGACTGAAGGCGCCCGCTCGGATCATGTCGAGGGCTCGGCGGAGCTCGGCATTCTCGTGATAGTGCGCCCAGGGATCGTGCCGGGAGGCGCGCGCCTCGGCCTCCTCGGCATTCAGACCGAAGATGAAGATGTTGTCGCTGCCCACTGCATCCCGGATCTCGATATTGGCGCCGTCCAGGGTGCCGATGGTGAGCGCCCCGTTGAGGGCGAGCTTCATGTTGCCCGTGCCAGAGGCCTCCGTCCCTGCGGTGGAAATCTGCTCCGACAACTCGGCAGCGGGGATGATCTGCTCCGCGAGCGATACCCTGTAGTCGGCGAGGAACACGACCTTCAGCAGGTCTCGGACGTCAGGGTCGCCGTTCACGAGGTCACCCACGGCGTTGATCAGATGAATGATCAGCTTGGCCATGTGGTAGCCGGGGGCGGCCTTGCCCGCGAAGATGACGGTGCGGGGCACTGTCTCGGCGGCGCCGCCGTCCTTGAGGCGGTTGTAAAGCGTGATGACGTGAAGGGCATTCAGGAGTTGCCGTTTGTACTCGTGGATGCGCTTGACCTGCACGTCGAACAGCGAGTCGGGATCGATGCGGAGGGATCGGCCCCGCCGCTCGTATTGCCGCTCGATCACCTGGGCCAGCTCGACCTTCCGGTGGCGCTTGGCCTCGCGCCACCGCTCGCCAAAGGCGGCGTCCCCCGCGTGGGGCATGAGAGCCTCCAGCCGATGGAGATCGGTGATCCAATCCGTCCCCACCGCGCTCGAGATCGTCGCGGAGAGCTCGGGATTGCACTTGAGGAGCCATCGCCGCTGGGTGACGCCGTTGGTCTTGTTGCTGAACTTTCCCGGCCAGAGCTCGTGGAACTCTGGAAAGACGCGGGTCTTGAGAATGTCCGTGTGCAGCTTCGCCACCCCGTTGACGGCGTGACAGCCACCTTGTCGGCGAAGCGGTCGAAGGTACGCAGCCCGAGGGGCCGGTCGTGCATCTCGTAGCGCTTCTTGTAGCGCCGGATGATGTCCTGGAGGGTGGCAGAGACGAAGAAGTACTCCTGGGCCAGCCGCAGCTCCCGTCCGACGAAGACGTTGTCGTTCGGATAGAGCACGCGGCAGATGTTCTCGGAGCGCGCGCGCGCCTCGATGGCGCCCACGTAGTCGCCCTCGTTGAATTCCTCGAGGTTGAACTCCTGCACGGCGCGTGCGCCCCACAGCCGCAGCGTGTTCACCGTGTGCATCCCGTATCCGGGAATCGGTGTGTCGAATGGCGTGGCCAACACGTCCTTCGTGTCGATCCAGTCGTGGGTGAGGCGGCCGCGCTCGTTCGTGAATCGGTGGACGCGGCCGAAGAACTGCACGCGGAAGCGGTCACCGGACCGCGCGATCTCCCAGGGATTACCGTAGCGGAGCCAGCTGTCCGGAACCTCGACCTGCACACCGTCCACGATCCGCTGATGGAAGATGCCGTAGTCGTAGCGGAGGCCGTAGCCATAACACGGGTACCCGAGCGTGGCGAGGGAGTCGACGAAGCAGGCGGCAAGTCGCCCCAGGCCGCCGTTGCCCAGGCCCGCGTCCCATTCCGCCTCCCTGAGATCTTCGAGCCGGTAGCCGAGCTCTGCCATTGCCTGAGCGCATGTGTCGCGCAGGCTCATGGCCACGAGGCTGTTGCCAAGGGTCCGTCCCATGAGGTACTCGAGCGAGAGGTAGTAGATGCGCTTGGGGTCCTGGTCGTAGTACGCGTCCTGGGTCCGGACCCAGCGCTGGATGAGGCGGTCGCGCACGGTCAGAGCCAGGGCCACATACGGCTCCCATTCGCTGTCCACGTGGCGCTGCAGCTCGGCGAGGGTGTACTCGAGATGGCGGAGGAAGCCCTGCGTGAGGCCGGCAACGTCCATGCCCAGGTTGTCGCCCGTCAACTCCTGACGCGGTGTCGCTTTCGCCGCGGCCACGGCCGGCATGATGACACTCATGAGAACCCTCCTTGTGAGCTTGGTTGCCCGCCGAGCCTACCACCGCCGGCGCGCTCGCCTTGGTGACAAGATGGTGACGCGGCTCACCTACTTCTTCTTGGCCTCGTCGATGAGTTTCCCTATCGTGGAGTCAGGACTGATCGACTCGATGAACAAGATCTGGGACGCGTTCAACACCATGATTTCCGGACCGTGAAGCTCCTTGCCTCGCTTGACCAACGTGTTCGTGACCTGCTTGGTGTCCTGATTCACCTGACCCTGCACGTAGTACACGTCGGTCAGGATCGGATAGGGCGTGCCCAGCTTGTCGAGTTTGCCGAAATAGACCTGCCCGTTGTTCAAGACGACGGCCTGATATGGCGTCTTGATCCCGGTCGCGGGCAACCCGCTCGAGTTTCGTGACACGGCCATCGCCACCCACGCGAGAAGTCCGATCGCAACGACCGTGAGCAGGGCGACGAGGCTGCCTTTTCCCCTCATGCTCTGGCGCGCCCGCTCTGGATCGTGGCCGTCAAACCATGAAATCATACTGTCGCGAGTTGATGTTGGTCCGATGGCAACCGATGGTGTTAGGCGCGCACCCGGCCAAGCAGGGCGAGTCCGGCAAGGCCTACGGCGAGAAGCGCGATCGACGCGGGGGCCGACACGGTCGCGAGGAACCCCGCCTGGAGGGTGAAGCCCAGGATGTCGCTCACCACCGGACCATCCTGCGGGAAAGTATTCTGCTGATAGGACGGAATGCCCCAGATATCGACGGTCAGCGACGAGCCATCCGCACTCACGTCGAGAATCGAGTAGTTGAACGTGTCCGGCGAGAAGAACTCGACGCCGGAGCAAGCCGGGTCGCTATCACCCTGCCGGTGCACGTTCGACAGGCCGGTGAAGCCGCACAGGCCGATCGTGGGCGCGTTGTAGGCCTGTAGGCCACTGTTCGTGGTATTGAATAGCGACTCAATGTTCGCGAAGCTGTGGTCGGTGATCAGGTCTGGTCCTCCCGCGCCGATCGGCCCCGTGACGATCTGGAATGCGCCTGGCACGAGCCTGGCGGTGCTCGGGTCATTCAGGTCAGTGAAGTAGTTCAAGGCCGTCATGCGCACCAGATGGTCATCGGTTGTCAGGAACACCACGTTTTGGATCTTGTGGTCGGCGATGAACTTCAGCAGATCGTTGCGCTCCGCCATGTAGCCCCCGAACCACGACTTGCCATCCTGGGCGGGGCCGGTCTGATCGATCGGCGTGGAGATCACGACGAACTTCCAGGGCGTCCCGGCATTCTGGGCGTCGAGGAGAGTCTGCTTGGCCCAGGCCAACTGCGTCGCCCCCAGCATGGCGCGATTGGGATTGAGCCGACGGTCGGAGGTCACGTCGTCGACCCCTCCGGGCGTTCCGAGGCGCGCATCGCGATAGGTCCGATCGTCGAGCTGGATGTAGATCGCGTTCTTCCCCTCCTGCTGGGCAAAGTACTGCAGAGGTGTCCCGTTGCTGCGAGGATCACCGGGCGCCACGACCACCGGGCCGGTGGAATTCAGATTGGCGTCGAGCCCCGCGCGGGTCGGGTGATAGTCGAAGAACGCCTTCTGCACCGTCTTGAAGGCATTGGTCTGATTGTCGAACGCGCCTGTGGTGTTGACGTCGAAGCCTTGCCCCGGGGTGACCCGCGCTCCGGCCGCCAGCGGCGCGCCGCCGGATTGCAGTGATGCATTGCCGAGCTCGTGGTTGTCCAGCACGGTATAGCTTCCGGCCGCCGCCAGCGTGTTCTGCAAGCCCTGCTGCCCGGAGGTCTGGTTGGGGGTACCGGTCGAGGTGTTCACGCCCTGCACGTTCTCGCGCTACTTTCTCTGATAGTCGGCCAATCCCTGAGCTATGGTCGCCGCGTTGCTGGTGCTGGTCAGATTGGTGACCGCGGGCGAACCCGTACTTGCCGTCTCGTACATCGTGTCGCCCAGGAACGTGAAGAAGGTGAGGTGTTGTGACTGCGGCTGGGTTCCGGTGCCAAAGCCGTTCACGAGGGTGTAAGGGCGAAAGCGGCCGTCGGCATCGCCGCTGAACCCGAAGCGAACCTCCGTCGCTTGGTTGGCCGGAGCCGGGGTGGTGAAAGAACCGACCGGGCTCGTGGTCGTGCCGTCCGTGAAGCGGTAGTAGTACTGGGTATTGGACGCCAGGCTGGTCGCGTTCAGCTTGAGGGTGAAGTCCGCGGCGGCATTGGTGGTGCCGGTGAAGGTCTTGACGCCAGTGGCGAAGGTCGGGTCCGTCGACACCTGCGCGGTCAGCGCGGTCGTGAGGCCGCCATTGTCCGCGCGCGTCCACAGGATCGCATCCGAACTGGACATGTCACCAGCGGCGACACCGTTGTAGATGACGGAAGCGGTGGCGGGTGTGCCCACCAGGCCCGCGAGGAGAGAGATCACGACCCAGAAGGGCGTGCGCTGGCAAGCAGACTTCCGCATAGGTATGGTCTCCTCTATGTAGAGGCCTCGACGCGGCTCGTTGCGCATTGATCCGCAGGGAAGCTACCCGGTAGGACTTTGAAGGTGTGTGAAGAGGCTGCAACGTTTTCACGACGGCACCAACCTACTCATTTGGCACGACCACCTGGGGACGACGCGGCTAGACTGAGGCCAGCGAAAGGAATCGGAATGAGACGTGTTGCCACGCGCGCGGTCGCGACCACACGCTGTCCCGTACTCACGGTTCACGCACGTCGATGATGTCGGCCGGCACGGAGCGCAGGGCAGCTCGCCGCGTCCGAAGATTCCACTTCGCCTCAGAAGTCTTCGGCTGGGCGGCGTGAGCGGCCTCGCCGGCGCGTCAGAGGATGAGCTGGTGCCGCGCGCCTGGCTGACTCGGGCCGCCACGATCCCGGATCACATCCGCGTCGCGCGCTATCGCCGCGCGCCAGAGCTCGGGCCGCGCATCCTGTTCTTCAGTGGCGGCACGGCCCTGCGTGAAGCGAGTCAGGCGCTCACCGACTACACCCACAACTCATACCATCTGATCACTCCCTTCGACTCGGGCGGCAGCTCCGCCGCCCTTCGCCGCGCGTTTGGCATGATCTCGGTTGGTGATCTCCGCAACCGGCTCCTCGCCCTGGCCGATCGGAACGTCCGCGGCCATCCCGACATCTATCGACTCTTCGCTCACCGCTTTCCGGCGACGGCCCGGCAGGAGGATCTCCGTGAGCAGCTCGACCGGATGGTGCGGGGAGACCATCCCCTCGTGGACGCGGTGCCGAATCCCATGCGGCGCATCATCACCAACCATCTATCCTTCTTCGTCGAGCTCGCGCCCCGTGACTTCGATCTGCGGGGCGCGAGCATCGGCAACCTCATCCTGACGGGAGGCTATTTCAACCAGGGGCGCGACATCGACGCCGTGACCTTCACCTTCTCGAAGCTGGTGGAGGCACGGGGTCTGGTCCGACCGGTCGTCGACGCGGATCTGCATCTCCGGGCGGAGCTCGTCGACGGCCGCGTCGTGCTCGGGCAGCACCAGCTGACCGGGAAGGAGACCGCCCCGATTACCTCCCCGGTCCTCACCCTTGGCCTCGCTCGGGCGGGAGACCCGGACTCGCCCGTGGACGTGAGCATCGACAGCGGCACGCGTCGCTTCATCGCCCAAGCGGAGCTGATCTGCTTTCCGATCGGAAGCTTCTACACGAGTCTCGTGGCGTGCCTGCTTCCAGTGGGGATCGGTGACGCGGTCGCCGAGGCGGGGTGTCCGAAGGTGTACGTCCCCAACTGCGGGGTCGACCCGGAGCAGATCGGCCTGCCGCCCGCTGAGGCCGTCGAGCGCCTCCTTGCCTACCTCCGACGGAGCGGCGCCGCCGATGCGCCGATCGATCGCCTCCTGCACTTCGTGATCGTCGACTCCAAGCACGGCGATTATGTGGGCGGCCTCGACATGGCCCGCATCCGCAAGCTCGGCGTGGAGGTCATCGACGTGTCCCTGGTGACGCCGGAGAGCAGGGGCGCCCTCGACGCTCGGCACCTGGTCCAAGCGCTGCTCTCTCTCGTTTAGCGCGGCCTCAGAGCAGCGTGCCGCGGAGGACCAGAATCGCGACACTGAAATAGATGACGAGCCCCGTGACGTCGACCAATGTCGCGACGAAGGGGGCGGAAGACGTCGCCGGGTCGAAGCCGAGGCGCCGCAAGACCATCGGCAGCATCGACCCGGCGAGCGTTCCCCAGAGCACGATGCCCACGAGAGCCAGGCCGACGGTCAGCGCCACGAGCGGCCAGTGGGGCCCGTAGAGATTGCTGAACGCGGACCAGACGGCGATGCGGCTGAAGCCGATGGCGCCCAGGATGACGCCAAGAGCCAGTCCGGAGCCGATCTCCCTCGACATCACGCGCCACCACTGGGCAAGGCGGATTTCGCCGAGGGCGAGAGCGCGGATGACCAGCGTGGCTGCTTGGGATCCCGAGTTGCCGCCACTCGAGATGATGAGCGGCACGAAGAGGGCGAGAACGACCGCCCGCTCGATTTGCCGCTCGAAGAAGCCCATGGCGGTGGCGGTCAGCATCTCCCCCAGAAACAGGATGACGAGCCATCCGGCGCGGCGGCGGATCATCGAGAGGATCGGCGTCTGCAGATAGGGCTCGTCGAGGGCCTCAACGCCTCCGAACCGCTGGAGCGTGCGGGTGTTCTGCGACTCGGCCAGGTTGAGGGCGTCGTCTAAGGTCACGATGCCAATCAGCACGCCCTGGGAGTCAGTGACCGGCAAGGCGGCTCGGCCCTCTGTCTGAAACAGCCGCACCGCCGCCTCCTGAGGGTCGGTGGCCTTCAGGGCCACGACGCGCTCGTGGACGAGGTCTGCCAGGTGACCCGGGAGGGAAGATAGGAGGATTTTTCGGATCGGTACCTCGCCGATCAGATGGCCATCGTCGCTGATCACGTAGACGATGGACAGCGTCTCGCTGTCCTGCCCGTAGCGCCGGATGTGGTCGAGGGCATGCTCGATCGTCCAGTCGGGCCGGACCCGAACGTAGTCGGGCGTCATGATTCGCCCGACGCTGCCCTCGGGGTAACCGAGCAGCGACACCGCGATAGAGCGCTCGTGCGGGGACAGCAGATTCAGTAGCTGCTGCGTCACCGAGGCGGGCAGTTCGTCGAGGAGCGCCGTTCGGTCGTCCGGGGCCATGTCGTTCAACATCTTTGCCACTTCTTCGGTGGCCATGGCCTTCACGAGCTGCTGCTGGGCTTCGAGAGAGATGTACTCGAAGACTTCGGCGGCGAGGTCGCGCGGCAGGAGTCGGAACGCCACGACCTGTTGCTCCACCGGCAACGGCTCGATGAGGCTGGCCGCCGTGCCCGGCGACCAGTGCTTGAGCATCTCGTGGAGCGCAACGAAGTCGCGAGCCTGAATCACGCGTTCGAGGTCGGTCGTCTGTGCCAGCACCATGCATTCCTCTCGCTCGTTGGTCTGGGGTGGGTGCGAGCACGCTCACCATACCCTAGTCGGTAGCGCGCTGTCCTGCGTGACGTCGGTGATCGCGCCAGAACGACTCGGCGACCATTCCGTAGCGCTCACGTAACACGTGCGGCGAGCCATTGCCGCCACGAACCGCCACTTCTCGCACCCGCCGGAGTCGTTCTTCGTGGGAACCGAGTCCTACGTCGATTGGTGCGGACAGGCCCAGGGGGTCATTCCGCTTCCACGGCGCAACGGGAGAATGGTGCTGGTGTGGTCAAGGAGCGTTGGAAACGTCTGACTCCGGCT